>Ga0075424_100000335_pt1 | contig 35130 bp, 23 predicted proteins | sample SoiMethybrSBSTD3_FD_75301 | JGI IMG/M metagenome (GOLD analysis project Ga0075424, IMG submission 75301) | Bulk soil microbial communities from a Populus tree surrounding site in Tennessee, USA - Soil MetaG P. TD hybrid SBSTD3 | ecosystem: Environmental > Terrestrial > Soil > Tree plantation...
CCGCGGAGGTGACGCGGGTGGCGCGCGAGGTGGGCACCGAAGGCAAGCTCGGCGGCCAGGCGAAGGTGAAGGGCGTGGCCGGCGTGTGGAAGGACCTCACCGACAACGTGAACTCGATGGCCGGCAACCTCACCTCGCAGGTGCGGAACATCGCCGACGTAACCACCGCGGTGGCGAAAGGCGACCTGTCGAAGAAGATCGACGTGGACGTGAAGGGCGAGTTCCTCACGCTGAAATCCACCATCAACACGATGGTGGACCAGCTCCGCTCGTTCGCGGCGGAAGTGACGCGCGTCGCGCGCGAGGTGGGCACCGAAGGCATTCTCGGCGGCCAGGCGCGAGTCGAGGGCGTGTCGGGGACCTGGAAGGACCTGACGGACTCGGTGAACTCGATGGCCGGCAACCTCACCTCCCAGGTGCGGAACATCGCCGACGTGACGAAGGCGGTGGCGGCGGGCGACCTCTCGCGCAAGATTACCGTGGACGTGAAGGGCGAGGTGCTCGAGCTCAAATCGACCATCAATACGATGGTGGATCAGCTCCGTTCCTTCGCCGCCGAGGTGACGCGGGTGGCGCGCGAAGTGGGCACCGAAGGCAAGCTTGGCGGACAGGCCGACGTGCAGGGCGTGGCCGGCACGTGGAAGGACTTGACCGAGAGCGTGAACTTCATGGCCGGCAACCTCACCTCGCAGGTGCGGAACATCGCCGACGTGACCAAGGCGGTGGCCGCAGGCGACCTCTCCAAGAAGATCACGGTGGACGTGAAGGGCGAGATCCTCGAGCTGAAGGCCACGATCAACACGATGGTGGACCAGCTCTCGTCGTTCGCCGCGGAAGTGACGCGCGTCGCGCGCGAGGTGGGAACCGAAGGACGCCTCGGAGGCCAGGCCGACGTGCCCGGCGTCTCGGGCACGTGGAAGGACCTCACGGACTCGGTGAACTCGATGGCCGGCAACCTCACCTCGCAGGTGCGGAACATCGCCGACGTGACGAAGGCGGTGGCGGCGGGCGACCTCTCGAGAAAGATCACGGTGGACGTGAAGGGCGAGGTGCTCGAGCTCAAGTCGACGATCAATACGATGGTGGACCAGCTCTCGTCGTTCGCTGCGGAAGTGACGCGGGTGGCGCGCGAGGTGGGCACCGAAGGCTCGCTCGGCGGCCAGGCCGAGGTGCGCGGCGTGTCCGGCGTGTGGAAGGACCTTACCGACAACGTGAACTCGATGGCGCGCAACCTCACCTCGCAGGTGCGCAACATCGCCGACGTGACCAAGGCGGTGGCGGCGGGCGACCTCTCGAAGAAGATCACGGTGGACGTGAAGGGCGAGATCCTGGAGCTCAAGTCCACCATCAACACGATGGTGGACCAGCTCTCGTCGTTCGCGGCTGAAGTGACGCGCGTCGCGCGCGAGGTGGGCACCGAAGGACGCCTCGGCGGACAGGCCGACGTGCAGGGCGTGGCCGGCACGTGGAAGGACCTGACCGAGTCGGTGAACTTCATGGCGGGCAACCTCACCTCCCAGGTGCGCAACATCGCCGAGGTGACGACCGCGGTGGCGGCGGGTGACCTCTCCAAGAAGATCACGGTGGACGTGAAAGGCGAGATCCTCGAGCTGAAGAACACCGTCAACACGATGGTGGACACGCTCCGGTCGTTCGCCGCGGAGGTGACGCGGGTGGCGCGCGAGGTGGGCACCGAAGGCAAGCTCGGTGGCCAGGCCGACGTGCAGGGCGTGGCCGGCACGTGGAAGGACCTGACCGAGAGCGTCAACTCCATGGCCGGCAACCTCACCTCTCAGGTGCGGAACATCGCCGACGTGACGAAGGCGGTGGCGGCGGGCGACCTCTCGAAGAAGATCACGGTGGACGTGAAGGGCGAGGTGCTGGAGCTGAAATCGACCATCAACACGATGGTGGACCAGCTCCGTTCCTTTGCCGCCGAGGTGACGCGGGTGGCCCGCGAAGTGGGCACTGAAGGCAAGCTTGGCGGGCAAGCCGACGTGCAGGGCGTGGCCGGCACGTGGAAGGACTTGACCGAGAGCGTGAACTTCATGGCGGGCAACCTCACTTCCCAGGTGCGCAACATCGCCGACGTGACCAAGGCGGTGCAGGCGGGCGACCTCTCGAAGAAGATCACGGTGGACGTGAAGGGCGAGGTGCTGGAGCTCAAGTCGACCATCAACACGATGGTGGACCAGCTGCGTTCGTTCGCGGCAGAGGTGACGCGCGTTGCTCGCGAGGTGGGCACCGAGGGCAAACTCGGCGGCCAGGCCGACGTGCAGGGCGTGTCGGGCACGTGGAAGGACCTCACCGAGAGCGTGAACTTCATGGCCGGCAACCTCACCTCGCAGGTGCGGAACATCGCCGACGTGACCAAGGCGGTGCAGGCGGGCGACCTCTCGAAGAAGATCACGGTGGACGTGAAGGGCGAGGTGCTGGAGCTCAAGTCGACCATCAACACCATGGTGGACCAGCTCCGTTCGTTCGCCGCGGAGGTGACGCGCGTGGCGCGCGAGGTGGGCACCGAAGGCCGCCTCGGCGGACAGGCCGACGTGCAGGGCGTGTCGGGCGTGTGGAAGGACCTTACCGACAACGTGAACTCGATGGCGTCGAACCTTACCTCGCAGGTGCGAGGCATCGCCAAGGTGGTGACGGCGGTGGCGAATGGCGACCTCAAGCAGAAGCTGACGGTGGAAGCCAAGGGCGAGATCGCGGCGCTCGCGGAGACCATCAACAACATGACCGACACGCTCGCGACCTTTGCCGAGCAGGTGACCACCGTCGCTCGCGAGGTGGGCGTGGAAGGCAAGCTCGGCGGCCAGGCCAAGGTGCCCGGCGCGGCGGGCACGTGGAAGGACCTCACCGAGAACGTGAACGAGCTCGCGGCGAACCTCACTACGCAGGTGCGCGCGATCGCCGAGGTGGCGACGGCGGTGACCCAGGGCGACCTGACGCGCTCGATCTCGGTCGAGACTCAAGGAGAAGTGGCGGCGCTCAAGGACACGATCAACGAGATGATCCGCAACCTGCGCGACACCACGCAGAAGAACACCGAGCAGGACTGGCTGAAGACCAACCTCGCCAAGTTCAGCCGGATGCTGCAGGGCCAGCGCGACCTGGTGGCGGTCGGCCAGATGATTCTCTCCGAGCTGGCGCCGGTGGTCGGCGCGCAGCAGGCCGAGTTCTACGTGCTGGCGGGCGAGGAGACGCAGAAGCTCAGGCTGCTGGCGAGCTTCGCCTCCGGCGGCAAGGCCTCGCACGGCCGCGAGGTCGACCTGGGCGAAGGCCTGGTCGGCCAGTGCGCGATCGAGAAGCGCAAGCTGATGATCTCCGGCGTGCCGGCAGGCGCGTTCCGCATCACGACCGGCCTCTCGGAGCAGGCCGCCGCCGACGTGCTGGTGCTGCCGGTGGTGTTCGAGGGCGAGGTGCGCGGCGTGATCGAGCTGGCGTCGCTCGAGCGCTTCAACCCGGCGCACCAGGCCTTCCTCGACCAGCTGACGGAATCGATTGGCATCGTGATCAACACCATCGAGGCCAACAGCCGGACGGAGAACCTGCTCAAGCAGTCGCAGTCCCTCGCGGTCGAGCTGCAGCAGACCAACGAGGAATTGCAGGAGAAGGCGCGGCTGCTCGCGCACCAGAACGAGGAGGTGGAGCGCAAGAACCGCGAGGTGGAGCTGGCGCGTCAGGCGCTGGAAGAGAAGGCGTCGCAGCTCGCGCTCACCTCGAAGTACAAGTCCGAGTTCCTGGCGAACATGTCGCACGAGCTGCGCACGCCGCTCAACAACCTGCTGATCCTTTCCGACCAGCTGTCGCGCAACACCGAGGGCAACCTGAACCCGAAGCAGGTCGAGTTCGCGAAGACCATCCACTCCTCGGGCAACGAGTTGCTCGCGCTGATCGCCGACATCCTCGACCTGTCCAAGATCGAGTCGGGCACGGTGGCGGTGGAGCCCTCCGAGCTGCGCTTCGACGACCTGCAGCGCTACGTCGAGAGGACCTTCCGCCACGTGGCCGAGACCAAGAAGGTCGACTTCCGCGTCGCGCTCGACCCGGCGCTGCCGAAGACCATGCTCACCGACATCAAGCGCCTGCAGCAGATCATCAAGAACCTGCTGTCGAACGCGTTCAAGTTCACCCACGTCGGCCATGTGTCGATCAGCATCGCGCCGGCGGTGTCGGGCTGGTCCAAGGAGGCCGAGCCGCTGGAGTCCTCCGACAACGTGGTGGCCTTCAAGGTGAGCGACACCGGCATCGGCATCTCGCCCGAGAAGCAGCAGATCATCTTCGAGGCGTTCCAGCAGGCCGACGGCTCGACCTCGCGCAAGTACGGCGGCACGGGCCTGGGCCTCGCCATCTCGCGCGAGCTCTCCAAGCTGCTCGGCGGCGAGATCAAGCTGGTGAGCGCGCCGGGCGCGGGCAGCGTGTTCACCCTCTACCTGCCGGTGTCCTACGCGCCCTCGCGCGCGCCGCGGCTGCGCATCGCCGCGCCGCAGCCCGAAGTGCCGGCGCTGCCGGTCGAGGCGGTCACGCTCGAGGAAGAGGAAGTGGCGGTGCCGTTCCTCAACGAGGCGGGCGACGACCGCGACGAGATCCAGCCGGGCGACCGGGTGGTCCTGATCGTCGAGAACGACCTCGGCTTCGCCAAGATCCTGCTCGAGGCGGCGCGGCAGAAGGGCTTCAAGGGCGTGGTGTCCTCGACCGGCGCCGGCGCGCTCGCCATGCTGCGCGAGTACCAGCCGGCGGTGATGACGCTCGACATCTACCTGCCGGACATGCAGGGCTGGCGCGTGCTCGACCGCCTGAAGGCCGACCTCGCCAGCCGGCACATCCCGGTGTGCGTGGTGTCGACCGACGACGCACGCGACCGCGCGCTCAACTCGGGGGCGATCGGCTTCATCTCGAAGCCCCTCACCTCGCGCGACCTGGTCGACCAGGCGATCGAGCAGCTCAGGGACTTCGTCACCCGGCCCTCGCGCCAGGTGCTGCTGATGATGCCCGAGAGCGCGACGCGCGGCGAAGTGGTCGAGCGCCTCGGCGCGGCCGACATCGGCATGCTGGTGGCCTGGTCGCGCGAGGAGGCGGCGCAGATCCTGAAGAGCGCGCGCATCGACTGCATGGTGATCGACGAGTCGGTGGCCGACCTCCGGCCGCGCGACGTGCTCGACGCCCTCGAGCAGAAGCCGCTGCTGCGCCTGCTGCCGGTGGTGTTCTTCGGCAACCATGGAGAGGAGATGCTGTCGCGCTGGCGCGGCACCGACGGCGCCTTCGCGCTGCGCGAGGCGCGCACGCTGGAGCGGCTGCTCGACTACATCTACTTCTTCGTGCACCGCTCGACCGCCTCGATGTCCGAGGGCGAGCGCGCCGCGCTCGAGGAGCTGCACGGCTCGCACCGCGTGCTGGAGAAGAAGCGCGCGCTGCTGGTCGACGACGACATGCGCAACATCTTCGCCCTCGCCACGGTGCTCGACGAGGAGGGGATGGAGGTGGTGTCGGCGAACAACGGCCGCGACGCGATCGGCATCGTGCAGCGCGACCCCAACATCGACATCGTGCTGATGGACATCATGATGCCGGAGATGGACGGCATCACCACCATCAAGGAGATCCGCAAGCTGCCGAAAGGCCACGACCTGCCGATCATCGCGGTCACCGCCAAGGCGATGAAGGGCGACCGCGAGAAGTGCATCGAGGCCGGCGCCTGGGACTACCTCTCCAAGCCGGTGGACCGGGTGCACATGCTGTCGGTCCTTAGAGGGTGGCTGCACCGCTGATGGAAGACAAAGCCAACATCCTGGTCGTCGACGACCTGCCCGAGAAGCTGCTGGTCTTCAGCAGCATCCTCGAGGAGCTCGGCGAGAACCTGGTGATGGTGCGCTCGGGCTCGGAGGCGCTGCGCGAGATCCTGGCGCGCGAGTTCGCGGTGGTGCTGCTCGACGTCAACATGCCCGACATCGACGGCCTCGAGACGGCGAAGCTGATCCGCGAGTACAAGAAGTCGGCCCACACGCCGATCATCTTCGTCACCGCCTACGCCGACGAGGTGCAGACGGCGCAGGGCTACTCGCTGGGCGCGGTCGACTACATCCTCTCGCCGGTGCGCGCCGATGTGCTGCGCAGCAAGGTGAAGGTGTTCGTCGACCTGTACAAGATGCAGCAGCGCACCCGCGCCATGGCCCAGGCCGAGGTCGAGCGCGCCGCCGCCGAGGAGGCGCGCCGCCGCGCGGCGTTCCTCGCCCACGCGAGCCACGAGCTGGGCGCCTCGCTCGATCTCGAGCAGGGCATGCGGCGGCTGCTGGACCTGGTGGTGCCGCACGTCGCGGACGCCGCCGCGGTCACGGTCGAGGGCGAGCCCGGCCGGCGTTCGACGCTGAGCGCGCCTTCGCCCGACTTCGTGCCGCCGCCGCTGCAGGCCGTGCTCGATAACGTCTTCCTTAATGGCACCGCGGCCGAGCGGCAGGCGGAAGGCGGCCTGTCCGGTGCGCTCGGCCTGCCGCTGCGCATCGGCGACCGGGTGATCGGCGCGCTCGCCCTCGGCTATGCCGGGCGGGAGGCCCGCGACCGGGGCACGCTCGAGGAGCTGGCGAGCCGGGCTTCGATCGCGCTCGACAATGCGCGCCTGTATTCAATCCTGCAGCGCTCCGAGGAGCAGCTGCAGGACGCCAACCGGCGCAAGGACGAGTTCCTGGCGATGCTGTCGCACGAGCTACGGAACCCGCTCGCGCCGATCCGCAACGCGGTCGAGGTGATCCGGCGCGTGGCGCCGCCCGACGCGACGCTGGCGCTCGCGCGCGACGTGGTCGACCGGCAGGTGACGCAGCTCACGCGCCTGGTCGACGAGCTGCTCGACGTCTCGCGCATCAGCCGCGGCAAGATCGTGCTCAAGCGCGAGCCGGTCGAGCTGGCGAAGATCCTCGCGCACGGCATCGAGACCGCGCGCCCGCTGATCGACGCGCGCAACCAGCGCCTCACCGTCGGGCCGCTCGCCGGCGCGGTCTGGATCTCGGGCGACTTCGCGCGCCTGTCGCAGGTGCTCGCCAACCTGCTCAACAACGCCTCCAAGTACACCCCGGAAGGTGGCCAGATCCGCGTCAGCGCGCGCAGCGAGGACGGCCAGGCTCGTATCCGCATCGAGGACAACGGCAGCGGCATCGAGCCCGACCTGCTGCCGCACATCTTCGACCTCTTCGTCCAGGGCGACCGCGGCCTCGACCGCGGCCAGGGCGGGCTGGGCATCGGCCTGACGCTGGTCAAGCGCCTGGTCGAGCTGCACGGCGGGCGGGTCGAGGCAGCGAGCCCGGGAGCGAACCGCGGCTCGACCTTCGACGTGGTGCTCCCTTGCATCAGCGCGGTGCAGCCTGCCGCCCCGGTGCAGCCGCGCGAGGCGCCGAGCACCAAGGTCTACGGCCGGCGCATCCTGGTAGTCGACGACAACCTGGACGCGGCCGAGAGCACCGCGGCGTTCCTGCGCCTGGAGGGGCACGAAGTGAAAACGGTGAACGACGGCCGCGAGGCCCTCGCCTCGGTGGGGGTCTTCGCCCCGCACGTCATCGTGCTCGACATCGGCCTGCCGGGCCTCGACGGCTACGCGGTGGCGCGCAGGCTGCGGGAGCAGGGCGACACCAGCCATGCGCTGCTGATCGCGGTCACCGGCTACGGCCAGCGGGAGGACCGCGAGCGCGCCACAGCTTCCGGATTCGATTACCACTTCACCAAACCGACCGATCCCCGCCAGATCCAGAGCGCCATCGAGCGCGGCCGGCCGGCGGTGCTGATTGACGTGTCAGCGGTGTCGGTGAAAAACGACAGCCGGCCAATGTGACACGACTGTTAAATAAGGGGGCGGCGATATGCCGCCTTCCGGCAGCCCCCTAGCATTGGTCCCGCCTAACAACAGCGGGAGAGCTCCATGGGCGGTTCCATCCTCGTAGTCGAAGACGAAGCGGCAATCCGAGACCTCCTGGCGGCGAACCTGCAGCGCGCCGGCTACCGCGTGATGTGCGCGGGCGACGTGCCCCAGGCCGAGGCGCTGGTGCGCGAGTCGCGGCCCGACCTGGTGCTGCTCGACTGGGTGCTGCCCGGCGTGCCGGGCCTGACTTTCGCGCGGCGCCTGCGCGGCGACCAGCGCACCAAGGACATCTCGATCGTGCTGCTCTCGGCGCGCGGCGAGGAGCAGGACAAGGTCACGGCGCTCGAGTCCGGCGCCGACGACTACATGACCAAGCCCTTCTCGGCGCGCGAGCTGCTCGCCCGGATCAAGGCGGTCATGCGGCGCCGTGCGCCGCAGCTCGCCGATGACGTGGTGGAGATCGCCGGCCTGCGCATCGACCCGGCGGCGCACCAGGTGAGCGCGGCCGACAAGCCGATCGACCTGTGGACCACGGAGATGCGGCTGCTGCACTTCTTCATGACGCATCCCGGCCGCGTGTTCTCCAGGGCCAGGCTGCTCGACGAGGTCTGGGGAGAGCACGTCTTCGTGGAAGAGCGCACGGTCGACGTGCACATCCGGCGGCTGCGCCAGGCGCTGACGCCCACCGGGCACGACAAGCTGATCGAGACGGTGCGCGGGACCGGCTACCGCTTCAAGCCGGATCTGCAGACCGCGAACATCGCGGCCTGAGGAGCGGGGGATGACCTCCCCCGTGCCCCCCAGCTACTCCACAGTCACCGACTTCGCGAGGTTGCGCGGCTTGTCCACGTCGCTGCCCCGCAGGAGGGCGGCGTGATAGGCAAGAAGCTGCAGCGGTATCGTGCTCACTACCGGGGCGAGCAGCCCCGGGTCGTCGTGCAGGTGGACGATCCGCACGCCTTCCTCGCTCGCCATGTTCGGGTCCGTGGAAAGCACATAAAGCTCGCCGCCCCTGGCGCGCACTTCCTGCAGGTTCGACTTCAGCTTGTCGAGCAGCGCATCGCGCGGCGCGATCGCCACCACCGGCATGTTGCGATCCACCAGCGCGAGCGGCCCGTGCTTGAGCTCGCCCGCGGCGTACGCCTCGGCGTGGATGTAGGAGATCTCCTTCAGCTTGAGCGCGCCTTCCATGGCGATCGGCCAGTGCACGCCGCGGCCGAGGAAGAGGGCGTGCTCGCACTTGGCGAACTTCGCCGCCCACGCCGCCATCTCCGGCTCGGTGCGCAGCGCGCCCGCCAGCAGCGACGGCAGGCGGCGCAGCGTCTCGAGGAATTCGACCTCGCGCTCGCGCGAGAGCCGCTTGCGCACCTTGGCGAGGGTGGCCGCCAGGAGCAGCAGCGCGGCGAGCTGCGCGGTGAACGCCTTGGTGGAGGCGACGCCGATCTCGGGGCCGGCGCGGGTGAGGAACTTGAGCTGCGAGCCCCTCACCAGGGCCGACTCGGCGACATTGCAGATCGCGAGCGAGTTCGGCTGGCCCAGGCGGCGCGCATGCGCCAGCGCGGCCAGCGTGTCGGCGGTCTCACCCGACTGCGAGATGACGATCACCAGGGTGCGCGGATTGGGCACCGTGTCGCGATAGCGGTACTCGCTCGCGATCTCCACGTTGCAGGGGATGCCGGCCATGCTCTCGAGCCAGTAGCGCGCCACCGCGCCGGCGTGGTAGCTCGTGCCGCAGGCGAGGATCAGCGCCGAGTCGACTCGCTCGAACAGCTCGATGGCGCTGAAGCCGAAGAGCTGCGGCGTCAGCGAATGCGCGTTGAGCGCCGCCTCGAGCGTCGCGGCCACCGCCGCCGGCTGCTCGAAGATCTCCTTCTGCATGTAGTGCCGGTAGTTGCCGAGCTCGATCGCGTCGGCGGCGAGCTGGCTCACGTGCAGCGGGCGCTCGACGACGTGGCCGCGCGCGTCGACGATCCGCACGCTTTTCAGCGTCACCTCGGCGCAGTCGCCCTCCTCGAGGTAGATCATGCGCCGCGTCACCTGCAGGAGCGCCGCGGTGTCGGAGGCGGCGAAGTTCTCGCCGTCGCCGACCCCGAGCAGCAGCGGCGCGCCCATGCGCGCCACGATCATGCGCGACGGGTCGTCCATCGCGATCACCGCGATGGCGTACGCCCCGACCAGCTCCTTGACCGAGGCCTGGACCGCCGGGAAGAGGCCCATTCCCCGTTTGACGTGGGAATGAACCAGGTGCGCGATCACCTCGGTGTCGGTGTCGGAAGCGAACTCGTAGCCCAGGCCGCGCAGGCGCGCGCGCATCGCGTCGTGGTTCTCGATGATGCCGTTGTGCACCACGGAGACGCCGCCCGAGACGTGCGGGTGGGCGTTCCTCTCGGAGGGCACGCCGTGCGTCGCCCAGCGCGTGTGGCCGATGCCGATGTGCCCGGCCAATGCCCGCTCCAGGGCCAGCTTTTCCAGCTGGGAAACCCGTCCCGTGGAGCGCAGGCGCTGCATGCTGCCGTTGATCACCGCCACGCCGGCGGAGTCGTAGCCGCGGTACTCGAGGCGCTTCAGGCCCTCGATCAGGATCGGCACGACGTTGCGGCTGGCGACGGCTCCGACGATTCCACACATGGGCGTTTTCCTCTAGTAGGCGTTCTGCTTGCGCAGCACCACCACCACGGTCTTCAGGATGATCTGCAGGTCGAGGAGCAGCGACCAGGAGCGCAGGTAGGCGAGGTCGTACTCGATGCGCGCCTTCATCTTCTCGACGGTGTCGGTCTCGCCGCGGTAGCCGTTCACCTGGGCGAGGCCGGTGATTCCCGGCCGCACCTTGTGCCGGATCATGTAGCCGCGGATCAGCTTGCGGTAGAGCTCGTTGTGCGCCACCGCGTGCGGCCGCGGGCCGACCACGCTCATGCGCCCCTGCAGCACGTTGATGAACTGCGGCAGCTCGTCGAGCGAGGTGCGGCGCAGGAAGGCGCCGAAGCGCGTCACGCGCGAGTCGTTGCGCTTCGCCTGGGTGACGACGTCGCCGTCCTCGGCGACGCTCATCGAGCGGAATTTGTAGACCAGGATCTTGCGCCCGTCGACGCCGTAGCGGTGCTGGCGGAAGAGCACCGGCCCGGGCGAGGACAGCTTGACGCCGATGGCGATGGCGAGAAGCAGCGGCGATATGAGCACGAGGATCAGCGCCGCAAGCACATAGTCGCTCGCGCGCTTGACCAGCCCGTTGAAGCCGAAGAACGGCGTCTCGCACACCGCGACCACCGGCAGGTCGCCGATCGAGTCGACGCGCGCCTGGATCAGGTCGAAGACGAAGATGTCGGGCACGAAGTAGATCGAGGTGGTGGTGTCGCGCAGCTCCTCCAGCAGCCTGAGGATGCGCGGCTGCGACGCCATCGGCAGCGCGATGTAGAGGACGTCGATGCTGTTGGCGCGCACGAAGTCGGCGAGCGAGGCAATGGGGCCGAGCACCGTCTCGCCGATCCGGCCGGCGGAGCGGTCGTCGAAATAGCCGACGAAGCGCTGGCCGAGCAGCGGCGTGCCGCGGATGCGCTCGGCGAGGCGTCGGCCGAGGTCGTTGGCGCCGGCCACCACCGCCGTCTTGCGCAGGCCCTCGGCGGCGAGCAGGCGCAGCAGCACGCCCGGCAGCAGCCGGTGCGCGGCGAAGAGCGCCGCGGGCGTGGCGAGCGCCCAGGCGAGCAGCACGTGCGGGTCGAAGGCGCCGAGGGTGCGCGAGGCCCAGCCGAGCAGCAGAAGCAGCGCGACGATCGCCGTCCAGCCGGTGACGATATCGAGCATCAGCTCGCCGGCGCTGCTGCCGGCGCGCGCGATGCTGCCCGGGAAGGTCATGGCGAAGACGAGCAGCGCGAGGATCAGGCAGGCGCCGTCGAAACGGCCGCCGAAGAACATTACCGCGGCGGCGAGCGTGGCGATCGACACCGCGGGGTCGACCGCGGCGTGCGCCAGCGCGAGCGCTCCGGGCTGGCTGTGCAGCAGGCGGTAGTCGCCCGCGGGGCGCATGGCTCGGGTCTCTTGCACGGCCCGAGCAGGTTAGGCGAGCCGGGTTCAACCACGATGTTGCGCGGCGCCGCCCTTTGTAGCCTCATCGGACTAGCGTTTTGCGCCGCCCGGCGTCGAATGCCCCACTACAGGCACGGACTATAGTCGCCCCCCTATGAATACAGCCCTCACTCCGGCCGAAGCAGCGCAGGCCCCCGTGCTTCCGGGAAATCCGGAAGCGAAAAGCGACGCGCACTCCGCGGCGACCGACTTCCTGCAGATCGAGTCGATCGTCCTCAACCTCGACGCGTCGCTGCGCGTGCACGCGCGGCCGCACTTCTTCAGCTGGACCCAGGGCCTGCTGCAGAGCCTGATCCGGCACGAGCTGCTGATCTGCACGCTGTGCCTGGGCAAGCCGCCCGCGTTCCGCGCCGACGGCTTCTCCATGACCACGCCGGAGCCGAGCGTGTTCAGCGATGCGTTCCTGCGCGACACCGCCGTGGCGCCGGGGCTGCTCAAGGCCTGGGAGGAGCGCCGCTATCAGCCGGTGATCCTCGAGCTCGGCGCGTCGAATCCGATCGGCAGCGGCGCCTTCACGCGCGAGCTCGAGCGCCTCGGCGCCCCGCAGCTCCTGGTGCACGGCGTGCACGACGCCGACGGCCGCGCGATCAGCCTCTTCATCTTCGCCTGCCGCGCCGGCAGCGCCGGCCCGCGCCAGGCCTACCTCGCCCAGCTGCTCGCGCCGTCGCTGCACGCGGCCTGGATCCGCACCCAGCTGCGCGCGCGCACCGAGGGCGCCGACGACAAGCCGGGCCACGGCAGCGTGCTCACGGTACGCGAGATGGACATCCTGAAGTGGATCTACCTCGGCAAGTCGAACTTCGAGATCGGCGCGATCCTCAAGATCAGCCCGCTGACGGTGAAGAACCACGTGCAGAAGATCTTGCGCAAGCTGAACGTGGTGAACCGCACCCAGGCGATCGGCAAGTCGTTGGAGCTGCGCATCCTCAACCCGTAGTCGCGACAGCGACGCAGAGAAAGGGGCCGCACGGCCCCTTTTTTGTCACTAGTCCGTATGGCGGATCGCCCGCGAAGTGGCGGGGATCAGCGACGTAACAGGACCTCCCTACGATGCCACGACGCCCGAGATGAAGCCCCTTTTTCGCCTGCTGATCGCATTTGTCCTCGCAGCCGCGGCCATGGCTGCGCGCGCCGAGGAAAAGAATCCGGCGCTGTATTCGTTCGCCGACATCTCCCGCCTCGCCGTGTCGGCCGCGCTCGCAGCGCCGGCCCCGGCGGCGGAAACGCCCGAGCCGCGCATCCGCCTCGCCACGGACGCGGCCGCCGCGGAGCCGCGCTTCTCGGTGGCGCCGATGCGCGAGCCCGGCCGCTGGATGCTGCTCTTCGCCGGCCTCGCCGCCGCGGGCTGGGTCGCGCATCGCCGCCTCGCGCACTCCTTCTGACATGCGCCCTCTGCTCATCCTCCTCCTGCCCGTCGCCCTCGCCGCCTGCGAGCGCGCCGCGGCCGACCGCCCGGGGCAGCTGGTCGCGACGGTGAACGGCGTCGAGATCTCGCTCGCGCGCGGCACTTCCGCGAGCGGCGTGCAGCAGGCGCTGGACAAGCTCATCGATCGGGAGCTCCTCGCCCAGCGGGCGCTTGCCGCCGGCCTGGAGCGCGACCCGCAGGTGGTCGAGTCGCTCGACTCGGCCCGCCGCCAGGTGCTCGCCCAGGCCTACCTCGAGCGCCTGGCGCGCGCCGCGCGCACGCCCTCCCGCGACGAGACCCGCGCCTTCTACGCGCAGAACCCGGAGCTCTTCGCCGAGCGGCGCATCTACCGCACGCGCGAGCTCGCGGTCTCCGGCGCCGCCGAGCTGGCCGACGTGCTGCGGGCCGAGGTGGCCCGCGCCTCCAGCCTCGACGAGCTCGCCGCCTGGCTCAAGGCGCGCGACGCGCCCTTCAGCCTGCTCAACCGGACCCAGGCGGCCGAGGACGTGCCGCTCGCGTGGCTGCCGAAGCTCGCGCGCATGAAGCCGGGCGAGCTCGCGCTCTTCGGCAGCTCGGTGGTGCAGCTGGTGCAGGCCGAGGACGCCGCGCTCTCGGAGGCCGAGGCCGCGCCGCGCATCGAGGAATTCCTCTCCGGGCGCGCGCGCCTGGAGATCGCGGCCGCCGAGATCCGGCGGCTGCGCGAGGGCGCCCGGATCGAATACGCAGCACAGTTCAAGAGATAACCCAAGGACGAGGTGACGATGATCCGCATACTGATTTCCCTTCTACTCGCGGCCGCGGCCCTGCCGGGCCTCGCCCAGAGCCCCGAGAAGCTCGGCGCGGGCGACACGGTGCGCATCACCGTGTTCGGCCAGCCCGACCTGACCACCGAGGCGCGCGTCAGCGAGCGCGGCACGGTCGACGTGCCGCTGATCGGCACGGTGAAGCTCGCCGGCCAGACCACCGGCGACGCCTCGAAGAGCATCGCCGACGCGCTGGTGAAAGGCGAGTTCCTCAAGCACCCGCAGGTGAGCGTCGCGCTCACCACCGTGCGCAGCCGCCAGGTGTCGGTGCTCGGCCTGGTGGTGCGCCCCGGCCGCTATCCGCTGGAGGAGGCGAGCGTCAAGATGCCCGACATCATCGCCGCGGCCGGCGGCATCGCCATGGGCGGCACCGAGATGGTGACCGTGATCCGCGACGGCAAGGCGGAGAAGGTGAGCGCGCTGTCCAAGGACTTCGAGCTCAAGAACGGCGACACCGTCTACATCGAGCGCGCCCCGGTGTTCTACATCTACGGCGAGGTGGCCCGCTCGGGCGCCTACCCGGTGACGCCCAACATGACCGTGATGCAGGCGCTTTCGATCGGAGGCGGCCTGACGCCGCGCGGCTCGGACCGCCGGCTCAAGCTGCGCCGCGCCGGCACCGACGGCAAGGTTAACGAGCGCGACGCCAGCCTGCAGGACGTGGTGCAGGCCGACGACGTGATCTTCGTCCGCGAGTCGCTTTTCTAGGCCAGGGAGGAACCCAATGGATCTCAGCCAATACCTGCTCGCGCTGAAGGCGCGGCGCAAGGCTTTCACGATGGTGCTCGCGGCGACGGTGATCGCCGCGCTGGTGGTCGCGCTCGCGCTGCCCAAGCGCTACGACGCCACCGCCACGGTGCTGCTCGACATGCGCGATGAGCAGACGCTCGCGCCCTCGCACCTGTCGCCGCGCTCGCTCGCCGGCTACATCTTCACTCAGATGGACCTGATCGCGAGCGGGAAGGTGGCGCAGAAGGTGGCGCGCGACCTGAAGCTCGCCCAGAACCCGGGGGTGCGCGAGGACTGGGAGCGCGACACCGGCGGCAAGGGCTCGATCGAGGAATGGATCGGCGCCAACCTGCTGGAGAAGCTCAAGGTCGACACCGGCGCGAGCAACATCATCACCATCAAGTACTCGTCGTCCGACCCGCAGAAAGCCTCGGCCGTGGCCAACGCCTTCGCCAAGGCCTACCTCGACGTGGCGCTGCAGATGCGCACCGAGCCCAACCGCGAGGCCGCCGACTGGTTCGACCAGCAGCTGAAGGCGCTGCGCGCCGAGGTCACCGGCGCGCAGACCAAGCTCGCGACCTACCAGAAGGAGCGCGGCATCTACGCCGACGACCGCATCGACATCGAGCAGGCGCGCATGGGCGAGATCTCCACCCAGCTCAACGCGCAGCGCAACGCGACCTACGACGCCCAGACACGCTACAAGCAGGCGCAGGACCTGATCGCCGCCGGCGTAGGCACCGAGATCCCCGAGGTGCTGTCGAACGGCTACATCACCACCGTCAAGGCGGCGCTGCAGGCGGCCGAAGCGCGGCTCGATGAGCAGTCGCAGACCCTCGGCGCGAACCACCCGGCCTTGCAGCGCACCAAGCTCGAGGTCGAGGGACTGAGGGAGCGCATGACGGCCGAGACCAAGAAGGTGATCGCCAGCCTCGGCAACGCGGCGCAGCAGAGCAAGAAGCGCGAGGAGGAGCTCGCCGCGGCGCTCGCCGCGCAGCAGGAGCGCATCGTCAAGCTGCGCGACGCGCGCGTCGAGATGGCGGTGCTGAACCGCGACCTCGACAACGCGCAGCGCGCCTATGACGGCGCGCAGCAGCGCTACGTCGCCAACCGCCTCGAGAGCAAGGCGCGCCAGACCAACCTGGCGCTGCTGACGCCGGCCACCGAGCCGACGCGCGCCGCGTTCCCGAAGGTCGGCATGATCACGATGCTGTCGGTGATCGTCGGCCTGCTGCTCGCCGCGGGCGTCGTCTACCTGCTCGAGCTGCTCGACCGCCGCGTGCGCTCGAGGAGCGACCTCGAGTCGCGCCTCGCCGTGCCTTCGCTCGGCGTGCTGTCGCAATGGACGCCGGCCGGCGCACGCCTGCTGCCGTCCCCCGCGCGCGCCGCGCGCGCCCTGCCGCATCCCTGGTGAGAAAGGACTGCCATGCTCGTCAAGACTAGCGACAACGTGCTGCCGATGGAGGCCAGCGGCCGCATCCCCGAAGAGGCGACGCGCGCCCTGGGCAGGAACCTCGGCGCGATCCTGATCGACGAGGGCAAGCTCACGCCCTCCGACGCCGAGCAGGTGCTCAAGCGCCAGCGCGAGCTCGGCTGGCGCTTCGGCGAGGCGGCGATCGAGCTGAACCTGATCACCGACGCCGACCTGCGCCAGGCGCTCGCCAAGCAGTACGAGTTTCCGTATCTCGTCGGCGGACCCGACGGCGTGGCGAAGGAGCTGGTCGCCGCCTGGGACCCGTTCCATCCGGTGGTCGAGGAGCTGCGCTCGGTGCGCACCCAGCTCCTGATCCGCTGGTTCAATCCGCAGGCCGGCCGGCGCACGCTCGCCATCGTCAGCCCGGGCCCGCGCGAGGGCCGCAGCTTCATCGCGGCCAACCTGGCGGTCTCCTTCAGCCAGCTGGGGCAAAGAACCCTGCTGATCGACGCCGACTTCCGCGCGCCGCGCCAGCAGAGCATCTTCAATATCGCCGACCGCTTCGGGCTCTCGTCGGTGCTCTCCGGCCGCGCCGACCTGTCGGTCGCCTCGCCCGTGGCCGGGATCACCGGCCTCGCGGTGCTGCCCTCGGGCCCGGTGCCGCCCAACCCGCTCGAGCTGCTGTCGCGCGGCAGCTTCGCCGCGATGCTCGGCCGGGCGCAGGCCGAGTACGACGTGATCCTGATCGACACGCCGCCCGCCACCGAGTACGCCGACGCGCAGAGCGTCGCCTTCCGCGCCGCCGATGTGCTGCTGGTGTCCCGCCGCGACCATACGCGGGTCGAGGAGACCGAGCGCGCAGTGAAGGAGATCTCGGACGCGAGCGCGCGCATCGTCGGCACCCTGATGAACGCGTTCTGAGCGATGCGGCGGCCGCCCGACCGGAAAGTCGTCGTCCTGGCGGCCGTGCTGCTCGCCGCGGCGGCAAGCGCCTGCCTTCAGCGCCCCGCAGCCGCGCCCGCCGAACCGGTACCGGTCGCGGCGAAACTACTCGGGAGGTCGTGACATGACTGCTGCCACTGCGCGCCTGACCTCGGGCCGCGGCGTCGGCCTGTTCCTCGGCGTCGCCGGGCTGGTGCTGGTCGCGATGGTGTGCGGCATCGGCGTGGCGATGGGCGAGCTCGAGGCCGCCGTCACCTGCCTGGCGCTGCTCGCCTGCTGCGCGGTGCTTGCCGACTTCCGGGTCGGCGCGGTGCTGGTGATGCTGATGCTGCCGGTCGAGCGCAGCGTCTACTTCCCGCACAGCGTGTTCGGCGTCATCGGCCTCAACCCGCTCAACCTGGTTCTCGCCGCGACGCTCGCGTCCTTTTTGCTGCGCGGCCAGAACCTGGGCCGCTTCCTGCCCAAGCCGGTGCTGCTGCTGGTGGTGGTGCCGATGCTGGTAGCGGGGATCCTCGGCATGCGCCACGTCGACGAGATCCATCCCGGCTTCTACGAGGCGATGCTGATCAACTTCAGCGACGCCTTCGGCTACTACCGCGACGTGGTGGTGAAGCCGCTGTTCATCGTGCTCGGCGCGCTACTGGTCGGCGCGGCCGTGACCCGCTCGCAGAAGCCCGAGCGCTTCCTCGCGCCGGTGATCCTGTCGGTGTGGATGATGAGCCTGATGTCGATCATCTACGTCGCGGTCGCCGGCATGAGCCTCGGCGCGCTCGCCTCGAGCGGCTCGCGCGAGTTCTTCTCCGCGCTCGGCCTGCACGCCAACGACCTCGGCCGGCTCTACGCCGTGGCCTACGCGCTGCTGCTCTTCACCTGGGGCGAGACCAAGGACCTGCGCCTGAAGACGGTGCTGGTGATCACCATGGGCGTGCTGACGATCGCCCTGATGCTGACCTTCTCGCGCGGCGCCTTCATCGGCTTCATGCTGGTCAACGCGCTCTACCTGCTGTGGAAGCTGAACGCGAAGACGGTGGCGATCGCGCTGCTGGTCAGCGCGCTCGCGCTGTGGCTGATGCCCGGCGCGGTGGTCGGCCGCATGATGGTCGGCACCGAAGAGGGCGGCGACATGAGCGCCGGCCGCGTCGACGAGATCTGGACGCCGCTCCTGCCCGAGATCCTGCGCTCGCCGCCCTGGGGCAACGGCCTCGACGCGACGATGTGGTCGCACGCGGTGTGGACCGACCAGATGCTGCTGGTGACGCACCCGCACAACGCCTACCTGCAGGCGATCCTCGACATGGGCCTGGTCGGCCTGGGGCTGCTGCTCGCCTACTACTGGCACGTGTACCGGCGCTTCCGCGACCTGGGCGGCAACGCCTACCTCAGCCCGACGCTGCGCGGCTTCTACCAGGGCGCGGTCGCCGGCCTGATCTGCTTCCTGGTAACCGGCTTCGCCGGCTCGACCCTTCGCCCGACGAGCGAGTTCGCGTTCCTCTGGATCGCGATCGGCATGATGTACGGACAGCTGGCGCGCAGGCCCACGCAATAAAAATGTCGACCGCGACCCTGCGGCTCGCCGCCGCGAGCGCCGAGCTGCCGCGGCGCAAGCCGCACGTCTGCTTCGTCGCGCCCTACGCCTGGCCGGTGCTTTCGGGCGACCGCAACCTCAAGGTGGTCGGCGGCGCCGAGATGCAGCAGTGCATCCTCGGGCGGCTGCTCGCCGCGCACGGCTACCGCGTCTCGATGATCACCTTCGACTTCGGCCAGCCCCAGGACGTGGTGGTCGACGGCATCACCGTGCACAAGACCTTCCGGCTGGACGAGGGCGTGCCGGTGCTGCGCTTCCTGCACCCGCGGCTCACCAGCATGTGGCGCGCGTTGCGCCGCGTCGACGCCGAGGTCTACTACCAGCGCTCGGCGGCGATGTGGACCGCGGTGGTGGCCGGCTTCTGCCATCGCTACGGCCGCGCGTCGATCTACGCCGGCGCCTCCGATCGCGACTTCGAGCTCGGGCGCGAGCAGATCCGCTACGCGCGCGACCGCTGGCTTTTCCGCCGCGGCCTGAAGAGCGTCGACCGCATCGTGGTGCAGAACCCCTACCAGCTCGCGACCTGCCGCAAGAACCACGGCCGCGAGGCGATCCTGATCCCGAGCTGCTACACGCCGCCGGCCGAGGCCGCGGGCGGCGGCGACGCCGTGTTCTGGGTCGGCAGCATGCATCCGCACAAGCGGCCGGAAATGCTGCTCGCGCTCGCCGAGCGCATGCCCGCGCAGCGCTTCGTCATGATCGGCGGCCCGAGCATCGGCGGCGAGGCGCGCCAGCCGGGCTGCTTCGAGGCGATCCGCGCGGCCGCGGCCAGGCTCGCCAACGTCGAGTTCACGGGGTTCCTGCCGCCCGCCGAGGTGGAGAAGCGCTTCGACGAGGCCCGCCTCCTGGTCAGCACCTCGATCTACGAGGGCATGCCCAACGTATTCCTGCAGGCGTGGGCGCGCGGCGTGCCCACGGTGGCGACGGTCGAGGTCGGAGCGCCGGTCAACACGGTATTCGCCACGCTCGAGGAGGGCGCCGAGCGCATCGCGCGGCTGCTCGGCGACCGCGAGCTGTGGAACCGCGCCTCGGCCGACAGCCGCGACTATTTCCACCGCAACCACTCGCCCGAGGAAGTGCTGGGGCGCTACGCGCGGCTCCTGGAGGAGCTGACCTCGTGAGCGTCGCGAGCCGGGCGATCGCCAGCCAGGGGCTGGCGCGGCGCGCGTTCTCGCTGGGCGCGGTCAAGGCGTTCGACCACGTCATGCAGTTCCTGCTGCCGGTGGTGCTGGTGCGCTGCCTGGACGCGGCGACCTTCGGCGAGTACCGCCTGGTGTGGCTCGCCGCCGGCACGGTGCTCGCGCTGGCGACGCTCGGCATGCCCGGCGCCCTGTACTACTTCCTGCCGCGCTCGGACGCGCCGGCGCGGCGGCTGTACGTGCACCACACGGTGCTGTTCCTCGCGCTCACCGGCCTCGCCGCGGCGTTCGTGGTCAGCCCGCTCAACCCCTGGCTGCCGCCGACGCTCGCGCCGCTCGCGAAGTACCACGCGCTGGTGCCGGCGTTCGTCCTGCTCTGGGTGGTGACGGTGCTGCTCGACTTCCTGCCGACGGTCGAGGAGCGCATCCCGCTGCAGGCGATCGCTACCATCTCCGTGGGCGCGGCGCGCACGCTGCTGCTCGCCGCCGGCGCCTGGCTGACCGGCGACCTGGGCGTGATGCTCTGGCTCCTGCTCGCGGTGGTGCTGTTCAAGCTGGCGCTGCTCGTCGCCTACATCCAGCGCTTCCACGGCTGGGGCCGGCCGTGGTTCGCCGCGCCGCGCTTCCGCGACCAGATCCGCTACGCCGCGCCCTTCGGCCTCTCCAGCGCCTTCTACATCCTGCGCAGCCAGGCCGACCAGTGGGTGGCGGCGACGCTGTTCGCGCTGCACAGCTTCGCCGCGTTCTCGATCGCCGCGATCGTCGGCCAGGTCGTCAACGTGTTCCGCGCCTCGGTGCTCGAGGCCTTCATGCCGAGCATGAGCCGCATGGAAGCCGCCGGCGACATGAAGAGCGCGATGGAGATGAACGCGCGCGCCAACGAGACCGTCGGCTGGCTGCTCTACCCGTTCCTCGGCTTCGCCTTCGCCTTCGCCGAGGACCTGGTGGCGCTGGTCTACACCTCCTCCTACGTCGACGCCGCGCCGGTGATGCGCGTCTACATCGTCGGCCTGGTGGTGCTGGTGATCGAGGTCTCGAGCATGCTGCAGCTCCTGCGCCAGGGCGTTTTCAATGCGCTGCTCAACGCCTGCATGCTGGTCGCCTCGGTCGCGGCCAGCTGGCTCGCCGGCTCGCACCTCGGGCTCGCCGGCGCCGCCGCGGGCAGCGTCGCCGCGCTCTACATCGACCGGATCGTGACCGTGCGCCGCATCAAGGCCATCACCGGCGTGCGCATCCGCGACCAGCAGCACTGGGGCCGGATCGCGCAGCTGGTCGCGACCAGCGCGGCGGCGACGCTCGTCGCATGGTTCACGGTCCAGCTCGCGCTGCCGGGCTCGTCGCACTTCGCGCGCCTGCTCGCCGGCGCCGCGCTGCTTGGCGCGTGCTACGCCGCGGCGACCTTCCGCCGCTACCTCGGGCGGGCCGCGGCATGAAGCTCGTCTTCGTCACCGGCTCGCTGGTGCACGGCGGCGCCGAGCGCCATTCGATCACGCTCGCCAACCGGCTCGCCGAGCGCGGCCACGAGTGCCACGCGGTCTACGTCAAGAACGACCCGAGCCAGCTCGGCCGCCTGCGGCTGCTCGCGCCTTCGAGCGTGCGCTGCCTGCACGCGCGGCGCTACTTCGACCTCTCGGCGCTTTCGCACCTGCGCGCCTTCATCCAGCGGCTCGAGCCGGCGGTGGTGTTCGCCACCAACTGCTACGCCCTCATGTACGCCGGCCTCGCGCGCGCCGGCAGCCCGCTGGTCGTGACGCTGCACACCACCTGGCTGCAGACGCTGAAGGAGCAGGCGCAGATGCTCGCCTACCGGCCGCTCTTCTGGTCGGCCGACGCGACGGTGTTCGTGAGCGAGCGCCAGCGCCGCCACTGGCGCCGCCGCGCGGTGCTCGGCCGCAGGAGCGAGGTGATCTACAACGGCATCGACCCCGCCTACTGGAAGCCCGACCCGGCTGCCGGCGCCGCGCTGCGCCGCGCCCTGGGCTTCGAGGCCTCGGACTACGTGATCGGCCTCTCCGCCGTGCTGCGCCCCGAGAAGAACCCGGTGCAGCTAATAGATGCGCTTGCCCGCCTTCGCCAGCAGGGGTTGGCGGCGAAGGTGCTCATCATCGGCGACGGCCCGATGCGCAGCCAGGTCGAGGCGCGTGCCATCGCCCTCGGGGTCAACGGCCATCTGGCGATTACCGGATTGCAGCAGGAGGTGAGGCCTTTCCTCTCGGCCTGCGACGTGCTCGCGCTGACGAGCTTCAGCGAGTCGTTCTCGCTCGCCGCGGTCGAGGCGCTTGCCCTCGGCCTGCCGGTGGTGCAGCCCGACGTCGGCGGCGCGGCGGAGATGATGGAGCAGGGCGAGGAAGGATTTCTTTTTCCGGTCGGCGACACCGCGGCGCTGGTCGAGCGCCTCGCGGCGCTTGCCGACCCGACGACGCGCGCGCGCATGGGGCGCGCCGCGCGTGAGCGGGTGGAGCGCAGCTTCTCGGAGCGCGTGATGGTCGAGCGCTACGAGCGCCTGCTCGCCGAGCTGGCATTGACAAGGAGCAAACGTGCACAACTACGAAAACGCGCTGAGGCGCATTAAGGGCGAGCCGCGCGCCTGGCTGGTGACGGGCGCGGCCGGCTTCATCGGCTCGCACCTGGTCGAGCACCTGCTCGGCCTGGGGCAGAAGGTGGCCGGCCTCGACAATTTCTCGACGGGCAAGCGCGCCAACCTCACCGACGTGCGCGCCCGGGTGGGCGAAGCCGCCTGGGCCAATTTCCGCCTCCTCGAGTCGGACATCTGCTCGGCGGAAGCCTGCCGGCGCGCCTGCAGCGGCATCGACGTGGTGCTGCACCAGGCGGCGCTAGGCAGCGTGCCGCGCTCGATCGACGACCCGGTGGCGAGCCACCAGTCGAACGTCGACGGCTTCGTCAACATGCTGGTCGCGGCGCGCGACGCGGGCGTCGGCCGCTTCGTCTACGCCAGCTCGAGCGCCGTGTACGGCGACCATCCCGCCCTGCCGAAGGTCGAGGACGTCACCGGGCGCGCCGTCTCGCCCTACGGCCTGACCAAGCAGATCGACGAGCTCTACGCGCAGGTGTTCGAGGCCTGCTACGGGTTTCGCGCCATCGGCCTGCGCTACTTCAACGTCTTCGGCCCCCGCCAGGACCCAAACGGGGCCTATGCCTCGGTGATCCCGGCGTGGATCGGCGCGCTGCTGCGCGGCGAGACCGCATACGTGAACGGCGACGGCACGGCGGCGCGCGACTTCTGCCATATCGACAACGTGGTGCAGGCCAACCTGCTCGCGGCCACGGTCGGCGACCCCGCAGCCCTCGGCCAGGCCTACAACATCGCCCTGGGCGACCAGACGTCGCTGCTCGAGCTTTTCTCGATCATCGGCGGGATCATGGGCCTGAAGGACGCCCGGCCCGTGCACCGCGAGCCGCGCAAGGGCGACCTGCAGTTCTCGCGCGCCGACACCTCCAAGGCCGAGCGCCTGCTCGGCTACCGCCCCTCGGTTCGGATCATGGAAGGCCTCAAGAAGACCGTCGAGTGGTACGCGGAAAATATCGCCCCTCGCACCGAGGTTGCCCATGTCTGAGGTCCTTGAAAGAAAGCCCGCCGAAACCGAAGCGCCCGCCGCGCTGCCCACCGTGGCCGTCGTCGGCCTGGGGTACGTCGGCCTGCCGGTGGCGGTCGAGTTCGGCAAGCGCCGCCCGACCGTCGGCTACGACCTGTCGCGCAAGCGCATCGAGAACCTGCGCCACCACGTCGACGCCACCGGCGAGGTGCCGACGGCGGAGCTGCTCGAAGCGCGCCAGCTGCGCGTCTCGAGCCACCCCGGCGAGCTCGGCGAGGCCGATTTCATCATCGTCGCGGTGCCCACGCCGATCAACGCGGCGCGCCAGCCCGACCTCTCGCCGCTCGAGTCGGCGAGCGAGTCGGTCGGCCGCTACATGAAGCCCGGCGCGATCGTGATCTACGAGTCGACCGTCTATCCCGGCGCGACCGAGGAAGTGTGCGTGCCGATCCTGGAGAAGGCCTCGGGCATGCGCTGGAAGCAGGACTTCCACGTCGGCTACTCGCCGGAACGCATCAACCCGGGCGACCGCGTGCACTGCTTCAAGAGCATCCTGAAGGTCGTCTCGGGCGACGACGCCGCCACGCTCGAGGCGGTCGCCGCGCTCTACTCGTCGGTGGTGGAGGCGGGCGTGCACTGCGCGCCGTCGATCCGCGTCGCCGAGGCCGCCAAGGTGATCGAGAACACCCAGCGCGACCTGAACATCGCCTTCGTCAACGAGCTGGCGGTCATCTTCGAGAAGATGGGCCTCGACACCATGGAGGTGCTGACCGCGGCCGGCACCAAGTGGAACTTCCTGCCGTTCCGGCCGGGCCTGGTCGGCGGGCACTGCATCGGCGTCGACCCCTACTACCTGACGCATAAGGCGGAGCTGCTCGGCTACCACCCTGAGGTGATCACCGCGGGCCGGCGCATCAACGACTCGATGGGCCAGCACATCGCCCGCAAGGCGGTGCAGCAGATGATCCACGCCGGGCGCAACATCAAGGGCGCGCGCGTCAACATCCTCGGCCTCACCTTCAAGGAGGACGTGCCCGACATCCGCAACTCCAAGGTGATCGACATCATCCGCGAGCTGCACGAGTTCGGCGTCGAGACCTTCGTCCACGACCCGCAGGCGAGCGCCGACGACGCGCTGCACGAGTACGGCGTGCGCCTCTCCGGGTGGGACGCGCTGCCCGCGGCCGACGCGCTGATCCTCGCCGTGCCGCACCGGCGCTACCTCGAGCTGTCCAACGAAGCCTTGCTGCGCAAGGTGGTGCGCGCCGGCTGCATCATCGACGTCAAGTCGGTGCTCGACGCCGCGGCGCTGCGCCGCGAGGGGCTGCGCGTGTGGCGGCTGTAGCGCTCGCCAATGATCATCAGCCGGAGAAGCTCCGGGTAGGCGTCTTCGCCGACGCGCGGCTCCAGCCGCGCTGGATGGTCGAGCCGCTGGCGCGCATCGCCGAGTCCGATTTCGCCGAGGTGCGCCTGGTCGAGGCGCCCGAGGCGCGGCCGCGCGCCCTGCCGCTCCTGTGGCAGGCCTACGGCGCGCTCGACCGGCGCGTGTTCGGCGCCGATCCCACCGACTTGCTTTGCCTCGACGAGCATCTGAAGCCCGCCGGGGACGCATTTCCGCTCGATGTCGCCTTCGTCCTCGGCAGTCTCGACGACCTGGCGCTGTCGCGGCGCGCGCGCCATGGCGCGTGGCGCTTCCAGGCCGACGGGCTGCGCGAGGTGATCGACGCCGCGCCGCTCACCGGCTCGGGGGTCACGGTGCGCCTTCCGGGCGCAAGCACTTCGCGCATCGCCTATCGCTCGTGGTCGCGCACCTATCCGTTCTCGGTGGCGCGCAACCGCGACCAGGTGCTGCGCAAGACCGGCGAGTTCGCCGCGCGCGCCCTGCGCGAGCTGCAACGCTCGGGACCCGGCTGGATCGAGCGCTGCAAGGAGGCGCAGATCCCGGCGGAAAGCGTTACGCCGGGGCTGGCCGGTCTCTCGAGCCTGGCGACGCGCGCAGCGAAGCGCGGGATCGAGAAGGCGCTGAACGTCGAGCAATGGTTCCTCGCCTTCAAGTTCGGGGCGAGCGAAGTCGCGCCGGACCTCGAAGGCTTCACGCGCATCGTGCCGCCGAAGGACCGCGACTGGGCGGATCCCTTCGTGCTCGAGAAGAACGGCCGCTGGTTCGTGTTCTTCGAGGAGCTGCCCTACGCCGCGAGGAAGGCGCACATCTCGGTGATCGAGATCGACGCGGCGGGGCGCTGGTCGAAGCCCGTGCGCGTGCTCGAGCGCGACTACCACCTCTCGTACCCATTCGTGTTCGAGGAGGACGGCGACCTCTACATGCTGCCGGAGAGCGCGAAGAACCGGACCCTGGAGCTCTGGCGCTGCGTCGACTTCCCGACGCGCTGGAGGCTCGAGCGCACGCTCATGGAAGGGGTGCGCATGGTCGATGCCACCTTGCACCGGGCGGCAGGACGCTGGTGGCTGTTCGCCAACTGCGCCCCCGGCGACTCGCGTATCTACGACGACGAGCTCAATCTCTTCCACGCCGAGCGCCTGGACGGCGACTGGCAGCCGCACCCGGCCAACCCGGTGAAGTCGGACGCGCGCTGCGCCCGGCCCGCGGGCCGGCTCTTCAGCCGCGACGGGGCGCTTTTCCGCCCGGCGCAGGTCTGCGTGCCCCGCTATGGGGCGGGAATCGCCCTCCACCGTGTGACGAAGTTGACGACCGGCGAGTACGCCGAGCGCCAGGTGGCGCGCCTCGTGCCGCCGGAGGCGAGCGGCCTCCTGGGCCTGCACACCATGAACCATGCGGGCGATCTGACCGTGGTAGATGCGTTCGCACGACGTCGACGACTCTAGGGGTATGACCACCAAACTCTACCCACGTCTCGCCATGATCGGACCGGCGTCGGGCGCGCGCGGCGGGGCCGCGGCGCTCGTCGACACCTGGCGCGCCCACGGTGTCTTCAAGCGCTGGCCCGTCCAGTACCTCGCGGTCCGCAGCGACGCCCCGCTCCTGGACGACCTGAAGCTCCTGGGAAGAAGCGTTCGCAATTTCGCGACCCTGCTGGCCGAGCACCGCAGCATGGCGGTGCACGTGCACATCTCTCGCGCCGGAGTCGCGCGCGAGGTCTTTTTCATGTCGATCGCGCTCGCCGCGGGCTGCCCGCTGGTGGTGCAGCTGCACGGCCCCGGCTATGACCCGGCGCTGCGCTACTTTCTCGAGCGCGCGGCGTGCGTGCTCGTGCCCTGCGAGGCGATGAAGGCGCAGCTGCGCAGCCTGGTGCGCAACGCGCACGTTCAGTGCCTGCCGCCCGCCGTGGCGCTCGAGCCGATCGCGCCCGCCGACAAGCCGGCGCTGATCCTGTTCCTCGGCCGCCTCGAGGCGGCCAAGGGCATCTACGACCTGCTCGACGCGGTAGCGGCGCTGCGCGCCGATGTGCCCGAGCTGCGCCTCGCCTGCGCGGGCGAGGGCGACCGGGTCGGCGTCGCACGCTACGCCGAGCAGCTGGGCATCCGCGACGCGGTCAAGTTCACCGGCTGGGTCGGCCCCTCCGGGAAGCGCGCGCTGCTCGAGCACGCGGCGGTATTCGCGCTGCCTTCGGCCGCCGAAGGCCTGCCGGTGAGCCTGCTCGAGGCGATGAGCGCCGGCGTCCCGGTCGTCGCCACGCCCGTCGGCGGCGTGCCCGAGGCGGTGCAGGACGGCGTCAGCGGGCTGCTCGTCGCGCCGGGCGACAAGCTGGGGCTGGAGCGCGCGCTGCGCAAGCTGCTCGCCGACCGCGCGCTCGCCGCGCGCCTGGGCAGCGCGGCGCGTGAATCAGCGCGCCTGCGCTTCTCGCCAGAGCGGGCGCTGCCGCGGCTGGAAGAGCTGTACGCGCGCCTCGGCGTCTGCGAGAGCGGCGCGCCGCTCGAGCCGCGCCAAAGCGAGCTGAAGAAGGCGGCGTGAAGCGCCAGGTCGTCCTGCTGCTCGGTGCCGGGAGCGAGGCGCTGCTGGGCTCTCGCCTCGCGCCGCTTTTCGAGCTGGTCGGCTTTCCGGAGACGGTGGGTCCGCTCAGCCTGGCGGCGGCGCTGGTGCGGCTGGAAGCGCCGCTCGTCCACATCCGCATGTCTGGCTCGTGGCGCGACCTCGCCTGCGTCGCCGCCGCCAAGGCGTGCGGCGCGCGCGTGCTCTGCCAGGTGCAGGGCGAGCTGCGCGGCTTGCTGCGCCTCGCGGCACGGCTCGCCGACCTCGTGGTCGTGCCTTCGCGCGTCGCGCTCGAGACGCTGCGCGCGCGGGCGCCCGCGACCGCGGCCGAAGTCGTGCCGGGCGGCATCGAGGTGCAGCCCTACCTGCGCTACAACCGAGCCGCGCCGGAGCGCGACGCGCCGTTGCGCCTGATCTACGTCGGCCCCCTCGCCCCGGGGCAGGGGTTGCCGGAGACCATCGAGGCGCTGCGCCTCGCGCTCGGCCGCGGCGTGTACGTGCGCCTGGTCATCGCCGGCAGCGGGCGCGAGGAAGCGCGCCTGCGCCAGCAGGTGCGCGACTGCGGCCTCGCGCGCGACGTCACCTTCGTCGGCGAAGTCGCCGGCGACCACAAGGCGCAGCTCCTTTCGCAAGCCGATGCTTTCGTGCTCGCCGCCTATTCGGGCGGCCTGCCCTATCGCCTGCTCGAGGCCATGGCCGCGGGCGTGGTGCCGATCGTCACGCCCGTGGGGGCGGTACCCGAGGTCATGAATGGCCTGGAATGCGGCCTGCTGGTGGAGCCGCGCGACGCGCAGGCGCTCGCCGACGCGATGTGCGAGCTCGCCAACGATCGCGTGCGCGTGCTGCGCATGAGCGCGGCGTGCCGCGCGCGCATCGCCGCCGCGTACTCGGCCGACCGGCTCGCGCACGACTTCTCGCAGCTCTACCAGGGGCTGTGCGCCGCGCGCAGCCCGCGCGTGGCCTGACCATGGGCGCGCTCGCCGGCTGGATCGCCTCGCGCCGCGGCGCCCCCGAGGCGCACGCCGTGGTGCCGATGCTCGAGAGCCTCGCGCACCGCGCCAGCGGTGAGGCGCTCGAGGCCTGCATCGACGCCGAGCGCGACCGCGAGGTCGTAATGGGCGCCACGTTCAGCGACCCGGCGAGCGGCCTCTCGCTCTCGCTCGACGGCTCGATACTGAACCGCGAGGCTCTGCGCAAGGAGCTTCGTTCCTATTCGCTTGCCGCGGATAGCGATGCCGAGCTGCTCGCGCGCGCCTACCAGCGCTGGGACAAGGACGTGGTGCGCCGCCTGCACGGCGCGTTCGCTTTCGCGCTGTGGGACGCGCACCGCGGGCGGCTCCTGCTCGCGCGCGACCGCTTCGGCGAGAAGCCGCTTTACCTGCGCGAGAGCGCCGACGCGCTCTATTTCGGCTCCGAATTGAGAGCCCTGGCACGCGCTCCGGGCGCCCGCGCCGAGGTCGATGTTGCCGCGGTATCGGATTACCTGGCGCGCGGCTTTGTCGCGGGGCCGCGCACGCTGCTCAAGGGCGTGCGCAAGCTCGCGCCCGGGAGCTACGCGCTGTGGCAGTTCGGCCGCCTGCGCGAGAGCCGCTACTGGACGCCGCCCGACCTGGAAACGCTGAACCCCGACGTGCCCGCCGACCCGGTGGCGGCGTTCATCGGGCATCTGGACAACGCGGTGCGCGAGCGCATGCGCGCGCGCCGGCCGGTCGGCGCGCTGCTCTCGGGCGGCTTCGACTCCGCGGCGATCGCGGCGCTGATGCGCAAGCAAGCCGATCGGGTCGCCACGTTCTCGGCCGGCTTCGCCGAGGACGGGAAGAGCGAGCTGGCGCGCGCCGCGCGCATCGCCGCGCACCTCGGCACCACGCACCAGGAGGTCGTGCTCGCGCAGCGCGACGTGGTGACGCGCCTGCCCGAGCTGGTGGCACGGCGCGATGCGCCGTTCTCGCGCCCGGCTGACGTCGCGCTGTACCTTTTCGCCGCGCAGGTCGCGCGCTCGGTCGGCGTCGCCCTCTCGGGCGACGGCGGCGACGAGATCCTCGGCGGCTACCGCCGCCATACCTTCCTGCGCGGCTTCGCGCCCGCGCCCCGGCGCGTCGAGGGCCTCTATGTCATCCCGGTCGAAACCCCGTCGGCCGGCCCGCGCGAGCTGCGCCAGATCCTCTATTACGAGCAGAGCACCTGGCTGCCCGACAACCTGCTCGAGCGCACCGACCGGATGTCGATGTCGGCGTCGCTCGAGGTGCGCGCGCCTTACCTCGACCATCGGCTCGCCGAGTATGTCTCGCGCCTGCCCGACGCGCTCCGGGTGCGCGGCCTGTCGACCAAGTGGATCCTGCGCCAGGCCGACCGGCGCCTGCTCGCCGGCCTGAAGTCGCAGCCGCGCAAGGCCGGCTTCCGCATTCCGGTGGGCGAGCTCCTGCGCGGCGAGGGCCGCGAGCTGCTGCTGGATCACCTGCGCGGCGCGGGAGCGCAGACGCGCGCCTACTACGACGCAGCCGTGCTCGACCGCGTGCTCGACGAGCATCTCGCCTCGAAGCGCAACCACGGGAACCTTCTTTGGACGCTTCTGAATCTAGAAATCTGGCAGCGAACGCACTCGGCCGCGCGCGGCTGAGCGAAAAGCTGCGCTGGCGGCTGAACCGCCTGCGCTGCATGACGCCGTTCGAGGTGGCGCACCGCGTGCTGCGCGCGCTGCAGGCGCGCGCCGAGCGCCGCGCGCTCGGGCGGCCGCGCGCCGTGCCCGCGCCCGACGTGCTGCGCCAGGGCAAGCCGTGGATCCACGCGCGGCCCGCCGGGGTGAGCGCCGCGCGCTATGTCGCCGCCGCCGAGCGCATCGCCGACGGTCGCATGGACGTGTTCGCGCTGCGCGATGCCGACCTCGGCGTGCCGCCGCGCTGGAACCGCGATCCCAAGACCGGGATCGAGGCGCCGCTCGCCTTCGGCAAGACGCTCGACTACCGCGACCAGGACCGCGTCGGCGACATCAAGTACCTGTGGGAGCCCAACCGCCACCTGCAGCTCGTCACGCTCGCGCAGGCCTATGCGCTCACCGGGCGGCGCAAGCACCTCGACGCGCTGCTCGAGCAGCTCGACAGCTGGTTCCTCGCCTGCCCCGAGGGCGCCGGGCCGAACTGGTCGAGCGCGCTCGAGGCGGCGATCCGCCTGATCAACTGGTCGCTCGCCTGGCAGCTCGTGGCCGCGCGCGGCGCGATCGAGCCCGACTTCCGCGTGCGCTGGCTCGAGTCCGTCTACCGCCACTGCCGGTTCATCCGCCACTGGTTCTCGGCGCACTCCTCGGCCAACAACCACCTGATCGGAGAGGCCGCCGGCCTCTACATCGCCTCGCTCACCTGGCCCTGCTGGAAGGAATCCGCGGAATGGAACGCCGCTTCCCGGCGGATTCTCGAGAGGGAGGCCTTGGCCCAGAATGCCGCCGACGGCGTGAACCGCGAGCAGGCGCTCTGGTACCAGCAGTTCGTGCTCGACTTCCTGCTCTACGCCATGTTCGCCGGGCAGGCGAACGGCCAGCCGTTCCCGGCCGCGTACCGCGCGCGCCTGGAGGCGATGCTCGACTTCATCGCCTCGACCATGGACGCGGGCGGCCACGTGCCGATGCTCGGCGACGCCGACGACGGCCTGGTCGCGAAGTTCGAGCCCGGGCCGCCTTCGCCCTTCCGCTCGGCGCTCGCCGCGGGGGCGCTCGTCTTCGGTCGCGGCGACTTCAAGCGCAAGGCGCGCAAGCTCGATGAGCGCGCGCGCTGGCTGTTCGGCGACGCGGCCGACGCGGGCTTCTCTTCCCTGGATACGAACCACTGCCTGCCTCCGCGGCAGGCATTCCCCGAAGGCGGCTACTACGTGCTGGGCTGCGACTTCGAGACGCCGCGCGAGATCCGCGCCGTGGTCGACGCCGGCCCGCTCGGCTACACGCGCATCGCCGCGCACGGCCACGCCGACGCGCTCTCCTTCACGCTCTCGGTGGGCGGGCACGAGCTCTTGGTCGATCCCGGCACCTGCGCCTACCACACGCAGGAGCGCTGGCGCGCGTACTTCAAAGGCACCGGTGCGCACAACACGGTGCGCATCGACGGCTGCGACCAGTCGCAGAGCGGCGGCAACTTCATGTGGCTGCGCCACGCGCGCGCCGGCTGCAGCCTGTGGCTTTCCTCGGCCGAGCGCGACAGCTTCGAGGGCTGGCACGACGGCTATTCGCGGCTCGAGGACCCGGTGAAGCACCGCCGCCTGGTCGAGCTCGACAAGCGCGCGCGGCGCCTGCGCATCGAGGACAGCCTCGAGATGGCGAGCGAGCACGAGATCGAGCTCTTCTTCCACTGCGCCGAGGACTGCACGGTGAGCCCCGTTGCGGGCGGCTACCGCGTCGAGCGCGAAGGCGCGGCCATCGAATTGATCCTGCCCGAAGGACCGAGTGAAGTGCTGCGCGGCAGCCTCGCGCCGATCGGCGGCTGGGTGTCGCGCGCCTTCGACCGCCGCCTGCCTTCGAGCACCATCGTCTGGCGCACGCGCCAGTTCGCACCGACGCTGCTGCGCAGCGAGATCAGGGTCGTCGCATGAGCCTCGCCCAGCCCCTGCCGGTCTTCCAGGAACAACTTTCCCCCAAAGCGCTGCGCGTGCTGATGCTGGGGCCCGCGCTCGGCGTGCGCGGCGGGATCTCGGCAGTCGAGCGGCTGCTGCTCGGCGCCCTCCCGCCCCACATCGCGGCAAGCCACCTCGCCACCATGGACGAGGGCTCGAAGCTCTCGAAGGCGCTGATCTTCGCGCGCGCGCTCGGCGCCGCGTGGTCGCGCATGAAGGAGGCCGACGTCGTCCACATCCACTTCGCCAGCCGCGCGAGCAGCGTGCGCAAGATGTGGCTCGCGCGCCTCGCGCTCGCGCGCGGCTGCAAGGTGGTGATGCACGCGCACGGCGGCGGTTATCCGGAGTACTGGAAGACGCTTTCCGCCTCCCGGCAGAAACGCATTCTTCAGGTTCTGAAAAACGTAGATGCGCTGATCGTCCTGGGCGAAGCCTGGCGCAAGTTCTTCGAGCAGGCGGGCGTGCCGGATGAGCGCATCGTGGTGATGCCCAACCCGGTGACGCTGCCGGTCGCGCCGCCGCAGCGCATCGGCAGCGGCGCGGTGACATTCGTCTGCCTCGGGCTGATCGCCGAGTCGAAGGGCAGCTTCGACCTGGTCGAGGCGGTCGGCCGGCTTTCGCTTCCGGTGCGCTCGCGCATCCGCGTGATCCTCGCGGGCAATGGCGAGCACGCCGAGCTCAAGCGCAGGATCGCGCGCCATCGCGTCGCGGGCTGCGTGCAGGTGCAGGGCTGGCTCGACCCCGAGCGGCGCGATGCGCTGCTCGCCTCGGCCGAGGCGTTCGTGCTGCCCTCGCACGCCGAGGGCCTGCCGATGGCGCTCCTGGAGGCGATGGCCTGGGGCCTCGCGCCGGTGGCGACGCCGGTCGGCGCGATCCCGGAGCTGATCGAGCATGGCACGAGCGGAATGCTCGCCGCGCCGCGCGACATCGGCGCGCTCGCGCGCGCCCTCGAGCGCATCACGCTCGACCGCGGCCTGCGCACGCGCCTCGGCGCGGCGGCGCGCAAGCGCGTCGAGCCGCTCGCCATCGAGCACTACGCGCGCAAGCTGACCCAACTCTACGAGGCCGTGGCATGCAAAAGCTCGCCCTGAAGCTGAAGACCCTGCGCCTGGGCGACCTCGCCATCCGGCGCAACCCGCTCTTCTATGCCTGGGCGCGGCACCAGCTCGACTCGCCCGACCCGCGCCAGCTCGCGCGCATCCTGTGGGCGGCGCGGCGCACCGCCTACGGCAGGCGCCTGCGCGGCTCGGACGACATCGCCTCCTGGCCGCTGCTCGACAAGGAGACGGTGCGCGCCGACCCTGCCGCGTTCCTCGCCGGCGCGCAGTTCCTCACCTCGAAGGCGAGCACCGGCGGCACCTCCGGCGCGCCGCTGCCGCTCGTTCGCAGCCTGCGCTCGGTGGTTCTCGAGCAGGCGGCGATCGACCGCATGATCGAGACGCTCGGCGTGCGCCCGGGCGAGGCGCGCGTCGCCGTGCTGCGCGGCGACAACGTCAAGGACCCGACCGACTTCCGCCCGCCGTACTGGAAGCTCGTCGCCGGCGGCCGGCGCATGGTGATGTCCTCCAACCACCTCAACGCCGCCACCGTCGGCACCTACGCCGAGGCGCTGCGCAGCTTCAATCCCGACCTGCTCTGGGCCTATCCCACGTCGCTCGAGTCGCTCTGCGCGTTCCTCGAGCGCGCCGGCGTCGAGCTCAGCCTGCCGCGCGTGCTGACCTCATCCGAGGTGCTGCACCCGCACGTCTGGCGCAACGCCGAGCGCGTGCTCGGCTGCCGCCTGGTCGACTACTACGGCCAGGCCGAGCGGGTCGGCTTCGCCTGGGCCGCCGCGCCGCGCGAATACCGCTTCCTGCCCGGCTACGCCCACGTCGAGCTGATCCCGGCGGGCAACGGCTGCTACGAGATCGTCGGCACCGCGCTCTGGAACCACGCCATGCCGCTGGTTCGCTACCGCACCGGAGACCTGGTGCAGCTGCCGAGCGAATCGGCTGCGATGGACGTCGCGCTGGGCAGCCGGAGCTTCGCGGGAGTTCTTGGCCGCGACACCGACATCCTCGTCTCCCCCGACGGCGTGCGCCTCACCGGCATCGACCACTTCCAGCGCGAGATAAGGAACCTGCGGCGCATCCAGGTGATCCAGGAAAGCCTCACCGAGGTGCGCGTGCTGGTGCTCGGCCAGCCCGCGTTCGGCGAGGCCGACGCGCAGGCGCTGATGATGAACATCCGGCGCAAGCTGCCCGCCTCGATGCGCGTCGACCTCGAGCGCGTCGAGGCGCTCGAGCGCACCAGCCTCGGCAAGGAGCCCTTCGTCATCCACCGCCCGGCGGTGAAGAAGCTGCTGCGCAGCGCCGCGGGCTAGCGCGCCGCCTCCTCCTCCATCAGCAGGATCACGCCCTCGCGCTTCTTGCCCGTCGCGAGCGGCGTGACCGAGACCTGGCAGCGGATGTGCCTGCCGCGGCGGTTGACCGCCTCGAGCGTCACTTCCTTCCTGGCGGCATCGCCGCTCAGCACCGAGCGCATCGTGCCGCGCAGCTCGCCCACCGGCAGGCCGATGTCGAGGTTGAGGAAGGAGCGCCCCTGCACCTCGTCGGCGCGCAGGCCCCACAGGTCCTCGGCGCGGTGGTTCCACATCAGGACGTCGAACTCCTGGTTGACCACCACCGCCGCCGACGAGAGGCTGCCCAGCACCGACTCGAGGAACGCGTTGAGCTGGTTCATCTCCTCGGTGCGCTGGTGGAGCTCGGCGTTCACCGTCTGCAGCTCCTCGTTGGTCGACTGGAGCTCCTCGTTCATCGTCTCGAGCTCCTCGTTGGTCGACTGCAGCTCCTCGTTGGTGGTCTCGAGCTCCTCGTTGGAGGACTGCAGCTCCTCGTTGGTGGTCTCGAGCTCCTCGTTGGAGGACTGCAGCTCCTCGTTGGCGGTCTGGATCTCCTCCTGCGAGCGGCGCAGGTCGTCCTGCAGCCTGACCGCGCGCGTCACGTCGGCGAACGAGACCGCGGCGCCGAGCGGCTTGTTCGACCGGTCGAAGACCGGCGAGACCACGACGTCGACGTACTGCACCTCGCCGTCGGGCAGGCGCCGCTCGACG
>Ga0075424_100000339_pt1 | contig 34950 bp, 32 predicted proteins | sample SoiMethybrSBSTD3_FD_75301 | JGI IMG/M metagenome (GOLD analysis project Ga0075424, IMG submission 75301) | Bulk soil microbial communities from a Populus tree surrounding site in Tennessee, USA - Soil MetaG P. TD hybrid SBSTD3 | ecosystem: Environmental > Terrestrial > Soil > Tree plantation...
GCGGGGGTAATACGGAAACCGGCGCTCGCCTGCTGGAGTTTGGCGGCGCAGAGTACATGATCCGCGGGCGCGGCTATGTGAAATCGCCGCAGGACATCGAGGAGATCGTTCTTGCCAACGAGAACGGCACTCCGATCCGAATCAAAGATGTGGGTGAGGTCGTCCTGGGTCCCGATATCCGTCGCGGAGCGGCTGATCTGGATGGGGCCGGAGAAGTGGTCTCCGGCATTGTCGTCATGCGCGAGGGCAGCAACGCTCTCGACGTGATCGATCGTGTGAAGACGCGTTTGAAAGACATTGAACCGGGTATGCCGGAGGGCGTGAAGATCGTTCCGATCTACGACCGGTCTGAATTGATCCAGCGTTCGATTTCGAACGCCCGTTCGACACTGATTGAAGTCATCCTCACAGTCGTCCTCATTATTCTGATTTTCCTCTGGCACTTCCCCAGCGCCGTCATTCCAGTCGTCACAATTCCCGTCGCAATCCTGTTGACGTTCATTCCGCTGCAATACGCCGGAGTGAGTATCAACATTATGTCACTCGCGGGCTTGGCGATTGCCTGCGGCGAACTGGTGGATGCGGCCATTGTGGTTGTGGAGCAGACTCACAAGCAGTTGGAGATCTTTGAACGCTCTGGTCAGCCTTTCAGATACGAAGAAGTGATACTTGAAGCAGTGCGCGAAGTTGCGGGACCTACGTTTTTCGCTTTGTTGGTGATTGCGGTAGCCTTCCTGCCGGTGCTGGTGCTTGAGGGGCAGGAAGGGAAGCTGTTCCGGCCGCTGGCCTACACCAAGAATTTCGCGATGCTGGTGGCGGCCGTACTGGCGATCACGCTTGACCCTGCATTGCGCCTCTTGCTGGTGAGGCGACCGAGCCCGTTCGGATTCACCCAGAATCGCATGCAACGCTTCTTCGGTTGGCTGCTCGGAGGGAAGATTCGACCCGAGGAGAAGCATCCCATCACCGGTCCCTTGATGCGCTTTTATGATCCGATTGTGCGTTGGACTTTGCGATGGAAGACACAGGTGATCGTCGGTGCCGTGGTGCTGGTGCTTCTGACTCTTCCCCTGTTCTGGACGATAGGTTCAGAGTTCATGCCTCCGCTGGAGGAAGGCTCGCTGCTCTACATGCCAACCACCATGCCGGGCATCTCGATCGCAGAAGCTCAAAGGTTGCTGAAGGCTACCGATGGGATTCTGAAGAGCTTTCCCGAAGTCGATCACGTTCTCGGGAAGACTGGGCGGGCTGACACGGCGACCGATCCCGCGCCTCTCTCCATGCTTGAGACCGTAATTGTCCTCAAGCCGCATTCCCAGTGGGGCCGATCGATGGTCTGGTACTCCTCTTGGGCACCGCGATGGACATTACGCTTGCTGCGCCACATTACTCCGGATCACATCTCCGAAGAACAGTTGATCTCGGAGATGAACCAGGCTCTCAAGATTCCCGGCCTTTCCAACTACTGGACGATGCCAATCCGCGGCCGCATCGAGATGTTAACTACCGGCATTCGAACTCCGGTCGGGCTGAAGATTCAAGGCGGCGATGTGAATCGCATACAGGAGGTCGGGCGGCAGGTCGAAACCGTGCTGAGGGACGTTCCCGGTACGCGCAGTGTGTTTGCCGAGCGGACTGGCGATGGCTACTTCCTGGATGTGACTTGGGATCGGAAGGCTCTGGCCAGTTACGGCCTCTCGATCGAAGATGCGCAGAACGTTCTCTCCACGGCGGTGGGCGGCGATAACGTCAGCACAACCATCGAAGGTCGTGAGCGTTATCCCATCAACGTTCGTTATAAACGCGACTTCCGCTCCGATCTGGAAGCGCTGGGTCGAGTCCTTGTGCCAGCAGCGGGAGAACGCCAGATTCCCCTGTCGGAATTGGCGAGCATCCAGATGCTCAACGGTCCGGCGATGATCCGCAACGAAGACGGACTCTTGACGGGCTACGTGTTTGTCGACTTGGCAGACCGTTCTCCGGGAGACTATGTTGCCCAAGCCCGGCGTGAACTGCAGAACAAGCTCCATCTGCCGGCGGGCTACAGCGTGCTCTGGAGCGGACAATACGAGTCTGGGGAGCGCGTGCGTCAACGACTGCTCCTCGTGATTCCTGTTACGCTGGCAATTATTTTGTTCCTGCTTTACACGAACACTCGATCGATGGTGAAGACGGCCATCATCATTCTCGCTGTTCCGTTTTCCGCTGTGGGTGCGCTGTGGCTGGTCTACCTGCTCGGCTACAACATGAGCATCGCGGTCTGGGTTGGCATCATCGCGCTGCTTGGCATCGACGCGGAAACCGGCGTCTTCATGCTCCTGTATCTGGATCTGGCATACGAGAAGTGGAAGCGTGAACACACACGCTTCACGAGGGAACATCTCTACGAAGCCATTGTGGAAGGCGCTGCCAAGCGACTGCGTCCCAAGTTCATGACCTTCGCCACGATGAGCGTGGGATTGATCCCGATCTTGTGGGCGACGGGCGCAGGCTCGGCGATCATGAAACGCATTGCAGCTCCCATGGTGGGTGGCATTGTGACCTCGTTCATCCTCGAGTTGCTGGTCTATCCAGCGATTTACGCGTTCTGGCGAGAGCGTTCGCTGGACGCGAGTGAAGTCGAGGGTGAGGGAAGTCCTATGTCCAGCACCTATCTCGAACTCGGCTCGATCAAAAACCGCGGCCTCGCTCCACTCACTTCAGACAAGTAGCGCTGGCGTCTCGCCGGCCGTCGCGAGGGCATCTTGCCGTCGCATCGTGGGCGGGACGCCGGCGCTACAAATTCAGCGCAATGCAATCCGCCAAAATAGTTCGCAACCTGCAATAAATGCGGACAAACATCTCATTGACATGGCGACTGTACCACCTTAGCATCCGAAACTCAGTGGGCTGCGCGCTCCGTGCATCGCCCACATCAGGAGTGAGAATCTCGATATGAGCTTGCGCGATTTCTTGTCGAAACAGTTCATCGATGTCATCGAGTGGGTCGAACCACAGGACGGTATCCTGGCCTACCGCTATCCGATGCAGGACCGTGAAATCCAGAATGGCGGCAAACTCACCGTCCGCGATTCGCAGATGGCAGTGTTTGTGAACGAGGGCCGCGTGGCCGATGTTTTTGGGCCCGGCTTATACACGCTCAACACCCAAACGCTACCCATTCTGACGTACCTGATGAACTGGGATAAGGCCTTCAAGTCTCCCTTTAAGTCCGATGTGTATTTCTTTGTGAATCGGTTGCAGACCAATCAGCACTGGGGCACGCCCAATCCCATCACGATTCGCGATAAAGAATTTGGCGCGGTGCGGCTGCGCGCCTTTGGGATTTACACGTACCACCTAGCCGATCCCAAGGTCTTCTACACCAAGGTCAGCGGTACCCGGGATGTGTACCAGGTCGCAGACCTGGAAGGCCAACTGCGTAACACAATTGTGGGGCGGATTACAGATACGTTTGCGGAGAGTCAGGTCCCATTCCTCGACATGGCTGCCAACCAGCTGGAGTTGTCGGAGAAGATTGCGGGACAACTGAAGCCGGCATTCACGGATCTGGGCCTCGTGCTGGATGCATTCGTTGTCGAAAATCTTTCCTTGCCCGAAGAATTGCAGAAGATCCTCGACCAGCGCATCGGGATGAACATGGTGGGCGACATGGGCCGCTACACCCAATACCAGGTCGCACAATCGATTCCCATCGCAGCGGCGAATGAAGGAGGCGGCACGGCTGGCGTGGGTGCCGGCCTGGGCGCCGGGATTGCTATGGGACAGGCCATGATGGACGCGCTGAAGAAGGGAAGTGGCTCAGCGCAGGAAAGCAGCACCCCCGCGGCGGGCGGTGCTGCCGCGGGAGCGGAGACCAAGTTCTGCCTCAACTGCGGCAAGTCGATACCTAAGGTCAGCAAGTTTTGTCCGAACTGCGGTCAGGCCCAACCGTAGGCGCACGTGGATGAAAGGAATCGAATGGATTGTCGAGGCTCATGGCTGCGCGCCCCGTTCATTGAGTGACCTGACGTCGCTCAGCGCCCTGTTCAGCGCTGTAGTCAGCGACCTGGAGCTACGCCCGGTAGGAGAGACTCATTGGCACCAGTTCCCGCAAACCGGCGGAATTACTGGTTTGTGCCTGCTGGCAGAGTCCCATCTCGCGTGCCACACCTTTCCCGAGTTTCAGTCGTTGTGCCTGAATCTTTTCTGTTGCGTTCCGCGCAAAGAATGGGATTTTGAGACCAGGCTGCGCGAGATGTTTGGTGCAAGTTCGGTCACTGTACGCTGCGTCGTTCGGCCTTACATGCCGTTGCCAGAAGCCGAAAACCGGACTTTGTCGATTTCTACCGTCGGGAGTCGCGTGGGATGACGCAACCCACGGGCACCTGTCCTAACTGCGGCGCCAAGATTGTCTTTCGCTGGTCGAGCAGCGTACAGACAGTGTGCGAGTACTGTAAATCGATTCTCATCTGTACTAACGTTGATCTGCAGAAGGTTGGCGAAGTGGCCGACCTGCCACCCGACAGTTCTCCCATCCAGATCGGTACCGAAGGTTCGTACAACCACAAGGGTTTCGTGGCGATCGGCCGGATCATTTACGAATACGCGCAGGGCAATTGGAACGAATGGCATCTGATGATGCACGACGGGACCAGCGCATGGCTGTCCGATGCGCAGGATGAGTACGCCGTCTCGTTTGCTGCCCCGGGAAGAAAGATGCCGGAGGCCGGCCAGTGTCGAGTCGGGCAACGCTTTTCGTGGGACAACCAGGAGTACGCAGTCACAACCATCACGAATGCTCACTACCGGGGCGTGCAGGGCGAACTCCCTTTTCAGTACTGGGACAAGGAAGATGTCCTGTTCGTGGACCTGCGCACGGAGACCGGCAAGTTTGCCACACTCGACTACAGCGACGAGAAGCCCGCGCTTTACCTCGGAGAGATGGTCGAGTTCGAAGATCTCGCTCTCAAGAACTTGCGCAGCTTTGAGGGCTGGTCATGAGCGTTGGCCCAACACCTCCACCGAAGCTGCAGGTGAAGGCTCTGAATTGCCCGGGCTGCGGCGCTTCCCTGACCGTGCGTTCTTTCGGGAATGCGGTCACAATCGTCTGCGACAGTTGCCACTCAATTCTAGACGCGAAGGATCCTTCTCTCCAGATTCTGCAGAACTTCAAAGTTGCGACCGATAAAGCTCGCCCGCTGATTCCCCTTGGCACACGTGGGAAAATCCGCGGCACCGACTATGAAGTTATCGGCTTCCAGCGACGGACGATTCACGTCGATGGCCTTCCTTACAGCTGGCACGAATACGTGCTTTTCAATCCGTACAAGGGATTTCGTTATCTGACGGAATACGAAGGGCACTGGAACGACGTTTCGATCCTAAAAGCTCTGCCCACGGTGAATGCGTACAAGAGTCCGCCGACCGTGACCTACCTGGGCGAAACTTACAAACATTTTCAGACAGCAATGGCTGGAACTTCGTATGTTCTCGGCGAATTCCCGTGGCAAGTGCGAGTGGGGGAAACCGCCGAGGTCACGGATTACATTTCTCCGCCGCGCGTTCTCTCCAGCGAGCGGACGGGGAAGGAAGTCACCTGGTCGATGGGCGAGTACATGTCGGGCGCGGATTTGTGGAAGACCTTTCGCCTGCCTGGTGATCCGCCGCAACCTGTTGGGGTTTACGAGAATCAGCCTTCGCCCATGAAGGGTGATGTCCAGAACGTCTGGATGGTCTTCGGCGCTCTTCTGCTCGCGCTGGTGGTGCTGCTGATCGGCTTCGACGTCAGCGCGCAAAACAAGCAGATCTTCACCGGGTCCTATAAATACGATTCGCGACAACGCGGCGAGGCTTCGTTCGTCACCAACGATTTCGAGCTAACGGGACACACTTCGAACGTAGAGGTTGAAACCAGCACCGACCTCGACAATCACTGGATCTACCTGAACTACGCGCTCATCAACGAAGACACAGGCCAGGCTTTTGATTTTGGCCGGGAAGTCAGTTACTACCACGGTTACGACTCCGACGGCTCCTGGTCCGAGGGGGGACCAAATGACACGGTGGCCGTGCCCAGTGTTCCTGCCGGACGTTATTACCTACGTGTCGAGCCTGAGGGCGATCCCGGCTACGGAGTCACTTACTACAACGTCACAGTAAAGAGGGACGTACCACAATATTCCTTCTACGGAATTGCTTTGCTGGCGCTGCTGGCGCCCGCCATTCTGCTGACATGGCGTTCCATCAGCTTCGAACATATGCGCTGGGCAGAGAGCGACCACGCACCCATCAGTTCAGGAGGTGATGACGACGATGATTAGGGCTCTCTACATGGCCTATGGGGGTCTTGTGTTACTGGGATTGGTCGTTGCCCAATACCAGGGCTGGAGCCTTGCCCGGATCGATGAAGTGAAAAACGTGCCCCGCTCGGTGCGCGACAACCCCGGATCTTATCGTTCGGTCTACAGTTCCTATCACCACTACACGGGAGGAAAATGAAATGAGTCCCACTCTGGTGAGCAGTGTCGTGAATGCGGTCGTATTCGCGTTTCTTGGGATTGCTGTCTTCACCGTGGCTTTCGTGGTGATGGACAAGCTGACGCCCTATCACCTCTGGAAAGAAATCGTGCAGGAGCACAATACGGCGTTGGCCATTCTGGTGGGTGCGATGTCGATTGGCATCTGTATCATCGTCGCTGCAGCGGTGCACTAGACGTGGGGATTCTGCTCTTCATCTCGGTGTTGCTCATCGCGGCCTGTGGGCTGATTTATGAGCTGATCGCGGGAACGCTGGCCAGCTACTTGCTCGGTGACAGCGTCCTGCAGTTCTCTACGATCATCGGCTGCTATCTGTTTGCCATGGGGATTGGGAGCGCCATGTCGCGCTACATCCAGCGCGGGCTTGCCTATCGCTTCGTGTGGATCGAGATGCTCCTGGGCGTGATTGGGGGGTTCTCTTCGGCACTGCTTTTCCTTGCGTTCGCCTACTCCCAGGGCTTTCAGATCATCATGTACGCGTTGGTCGTGGTGATTGGGGTGCTGGTGGGGCTCGAGATCCCGATCCTGATGCGTATCGTTCGCGAGCGGTACCATTTTCGCGATGTTGTGGCCCATGTACTGACTTTTGACTACCTCGGAGCGCTGGGAGCCTCTCTCCTATTTCCGATTCTGCTGGTGCCGTACCTGGGGTTGGTCCGCTCGGCGATGCTTTTTGGATTGATCAATGTGGCGGTGGCGTTGTGGAGCACATTTCTGTTTTCGAAGCAGTTACCCGCAACACGCTCGCTGCGCGTCATATGTGTGCTGGTGATGGCCAGCTTGACGTTGGGATTTGCGCAGGCCAAGCGCATCACCGCGGCGGCCGAGGACAACATTTATGCCGATGAAATCATCTTCGCCCGCGATACCCGCTACCAGCATATCGTGCTCACCCGGTTCAAAGACGACATCCGCCTGTTCCTGAACAGCCATCTGCAATTCAGCTCGCGCGACGAGTATCGGTACCACGAAGCACTAATCCATCCCGGGCTTTCCGCAATTCCTGCGCCGCGACGTGTGCTCGTGCTAGGTGGTGGTGACGGGCTGGCCGTCCGCGAAATTCTGAAGTATCCCCAGGTGGAGAGTGTGACTCTTGTGGATCTCGACCCCGAGATGACGCATCTTTTCGCAACCCACCCGATGCTCACCGGACTCAATCAGAAATCCTTTCAATCACCGCGCGTTCATATTACGAACGCGGATGCGTTCCCCTGGGTGGATTCCAACTCGGAAAGTTTCGACTTCATCGTGATCGACTTTCCTGATCCAACAAATTATTCCCTCGGAAAGCTGTACACGACTGCTTTCTATAAAGCAGTGGCGCGGCACTTGAGCACGCAGGGATTGATGGTGGTGCAGAGCACATCGCCGATGTTTGCTCGCGATTCGTATTGGTGCATCGTCGAGACGCTGAAGCAAGCTGGACTCAAGACATATCCGTACCACGTTTATGTACCATCTTTTGGCGAATGGGGTTTCGTGATTGCCTCCGCCCACGACTACCAATCACCCACACTTTTGCCGCTGGGCCTCCGCTTCATGACTGTTGATGGCATGCCGGCGATGTTTCAGTTTCCACCGGATATGTCTCCGATGCCCATGCCGCCGAACCGGCTGAACGACCAGGTTCTGGTGCGCGCCTACGATCAGGACTGGAAGGACATCAGTCATTGAGAGTCTCGCGCCGGAAGTTTCTCGAAGCCGGCAGCGCAGCTCTGCTCGGGCTTTCCATTAAGGGTGATCGTCAGATCGCCGGCGGCTTCGTCAACGATTCTTTTCAGTTGGGCCACAAACTTCGTGATCGCGGTTCCTTCCCTGCGAGTCGTCGGGTAGAGAGATACGGTGTCGTGATTGTCGGCGGCGGTATTGCTGGGCTTAGTGCTGCCTGGCGTTTGCACAAGCGCGGCTTCAAGGATTTCGTTTTGCTGGAAATGAATGAGCAGGCCGGCGGCAACTCCCGCTGGGGGGAGAACGAAATTACGCCCTATCCGTGGGCCGCGCACTATGTTCCTGTCCCTGGGCCCAAAACGACTTATGTTCGTGAATTGTTCGAGGAGTTCAGCGTCTTGATCAATGGAGTTTGGGAGGAGAGATTTCTGTGCTTCACGCCGCAGGAACGGCTCTTTCTCTATGGACGATGGCAGGAGGGAATCGAGCCCTCCATTGGACTGACTGCAAACGATCGCGATCAATTTCGTCGGCTGGAGGACCTTATCCATGAATTCCGTGCTAGCGGTGCTTTCACGATACCCATGGAACGAGGCCTATCCGATAAGAGCGGGGACCTCGACCGGATTTCATTTCACCAGTGGCTTCGAAACCAGCAACTGGATTCAAAAGTCCTGCACTGGTACATGAACTACTGCTGTCGCGATGACTATGGAGCGCTGGCAGCGGACACTTCTGCCTGGGCGGGCATCCACTACTTTGCGTCACGCGAACCAGAAGACAAAGGTCCTCTTACCTGGCCCGAAGGGAACGGCTGGATCGTAAAACGTCTGCTGGAACGAGTCGGGAGCTTTGTGAAAACTGGGCAGGTGGTTCATCGTATTAACCGGACAGGAAAGAACTATAGCGTTTTTGCGGGCGAGGTCGAATACAAGGCTGAGTGTGTCATCTTCGCGGCACCAACATTTCTAGCGCCATACATCGTCGAAGGCATGGCTCCGTTGCATGACTTCGAGTACTCACCCTGGCTGACAGCCAATCTCACCCTTGAACGGCTTCCGTCGAACTATGGAACGGATTTGACATGGGATAACGTGGTGATGGATTCGCCTACTCTGGGATACGTCGACGCGATGCACCAGACTCTGCGCAGCCACATCGAGCGCACGGTCTGGACGTTTTACTGGTCGCTGGCTGACGGAGCCCCAGCCACCAATCGACGACTGCTGTTGGAGCGAGACTGGAGCTATTGGAAAGAGGCCATTCTACACGACCTGGAGCGAGTCCATCCTGATATCCGCCAATGTGTTTCGCGAATTGACGTGATGCGCTTTGGCCATGCCATGGCGCGACCCAAGCCCGGGACGATATTTTCCAAAGAGCGCCGTCAGCTGGCCATACAAGAAGGTCGGGTGCTGCTTGCAAATTCAGACCTGAGCGGGTTTTCTATCTTCGAGGAAGCACAATATCGCGGCGTGCGCGCCGCGGAAAAAGCGCTGGATTTCATCGGGCGTGCCTAACAGGCTGCAGTAATAGCGAAGACGGTTGGTAAAACCCAAAGGGCACGAGTTTACTCGTGCCGCCAAGCAGTAGGGAGACGGCGCTCTAGCGCCTGCGGTCATGACCTACAACGCCGTTATCCTTCAGCAACTACTGCGTCGTTCGTCCCAGCAACTCTTGCACTTCGCGATAGTTCAGCGGCCGCTCCCGCGGAGTGAAGTAGCCCTTGGGGAACCACATCGCGACGACTGTGAGCTTGGAGTTGTTCGGGCTGACCAGGCGGAGATAAATCGCGAAGCGGTTGCCGTCGGGTAGCAACGTATTGTCGGTGAAAGGGAAGTCGAACCACCCAAGCGCAAACCGGTAGGTAGTATCGGTATCAACAGGGCGTCCCTGTTTGGTAGCAAAAGGCCAGACAACAACATCCACGGTTTGATTGGCCCAGTCCGGATGCACTAGGGTGAGCTGCAAGGTGTAATTTCCATCTGGAGACTTCAATCGTACGGTTTCTCCCAACCCGATAACCAGCTGACAACCAGGCTGTTCCGAGGTTTCTGACGACAACGGACGCGCCGCGTCTACCGTCAGCGTGACCGATTCACATCCCGGCGTCCCGCCGGCAGCCTTTGCACGAGACCGACAGCAGCCAGACAGACTGCGCCAACTGGTTTTCTTCTGCCCGCTATTTCGAAAGCCCTGCCATTCCCACGCGATCGACGCTTTCTGGCGTTCTGCAATCCGCCGCGCCACGGACCACAAAGGCTCCCGTGGGTCGGGTGTTCCTGAAACGGGCTGCTTGGGAGCTATCCGCTGGCTGGCATCTTCCAACAGAGGCTTGAGCTCGAAATTCTCGTTGAAGTTGAGCGCCAGAAGTTGCGCAATCAACTGCTCGCGATCCGGAGAAATTGACGTGCCGCCGGTCGGACCCGCGATGGGGCCGATCAGGCTGCTGAACATATTGGCACGAAGCTGGCTCTCCGCCTGTTCGCGCTGGCTCTGGATAGAGACTCCCGTCAGCCGGCTCTGAAACGTGTTTGCAATCATGGCGACTGCCAGTACCGCGCCCGCTCCTACCAGTTTGGCGACTGCGTCGAGCCATGCAAGCAAACGACTCTTGGGAGTCTCGGATTCTTGTACCTGGGCTGGTACTTGCGTGTCGTCCGGCATCGCTACTTCCTCTTCAGATGAATGTCTTCTTCAGCGGATTGCGGGTAGCCATGCACCACACCCTCCAAGGTCTTGTCGGTGGGCGAATGGACGGTGTAAGTGCCGGGGTCCAGATACACGCTGAAGCTTCCGGCGCCGTCGGTCTTGAAGTTGACCGGTTGTCCCTTGGCACTCTGTGCGCTGAATGTCGCATTTGGGACCGGCTTATTGTCGGGACTGTAGACATGACCGGAAACGAAATCAGCTTGGGCATAAGTCACTAAACAAGAAACAAGAGCTGCAGTCAGAATGAAATTGGATGAAAAGACTTTGTTAAGCGTCATGAGGGTTACCTCCGTGGGTTCGTCGTGAGAATGCGCGCGTTGAACGCAGGAATTGTATACGGATTTCGGGGAAGTCTGCGTCCGTTTCGTCGCTGACCCCAGTTGCTTCGCAGCTAGGCGTGACCCGTGCCGGTCAACTCGCGAACGATACTGCCCACAAAGGCCTTCGCGTCGCCGAACAACATCAAAGTGTTATCGAGATAGTAGAGCGGGTTGTCGATGCCGGCAAAGCCGGGACTCATGCCGCGCTTGATCACCATTACTGTGTGAGCTTTATCGACATCCAGGATTGGCATTCCGTAGATCGGACTGGAAGCGTCTGAACGTGCCGCAGGATTGGTCACGTCATTCGCGCCGATGACCAGGGCAACGTCGGTCTGAGGAAAGTCACCGTTGATGTCGTCCATATCCATCAAGCGGTCGTAGGGAATATCCGCTTCGGCGAGCAGGACGTTCATGTGACCCGGCATGCGTCCGGCCACCGGGTGGATCGCGAAGCGCACATCGACCCCGCGCTTGCTGAGAGCGTCATAAAGTTCACGCACCTTGTGCTGTGCCTGGGCGACGGCCATGCCATAGCCGGGAACGACTACAACTTTGTTGGCGGCAGACAGAATGGCCGCCGCTTCCTCGGCGGTCGCACTCTTGACGGGCTTTGCCTCCGCGCCCGCCGCGGCAGACGCTTGCACCTGGCCGAAAGCTCCAAACAAGACGTTCGTGAACGAGCGGTTCATGGCCTTCGACATGATCACGGAGAGGATCAGACCCGACGAGCCGTCCAGGGCGCCGGCGACAATCAGAAGCTTGTTGTTGAGCACAAAACCCATGGCGGCCGCGGATAGACCGGCGTAGGCATTCAATAGGGAAATGACGGTTGGCATGTCCGCGCCGCCGATAGGAATCACCAGCAGCACACCGAAGGCCAGTGCGATCACCAGCATGAAGGGATAGAGTTGGCGTGCGTCAGGATGAAGGACCAAATATACGGCAATTACAAGAGCAACACCCAGCAACAGGAAGTTGACGAAATTTTGCCCTTTGTATGTGAGCGGCCGCTGTGGGAGGATTTCTTGCAGCTTGCCCGCGGCCATCAGGCTACCCGTGAACGTGAGGGAACCGAGGATCACCTCCATCGACAGCACCGCCATCATGAAGCGAGATATGTCGGGCGTACGCAGATAGAATTCCGCTGTACCGACCAGAGTCACGCAGAGAGCCCCGAAGGCGTGGCTGAGCGCTGTTCGCTGGGGCACGGCAGTCATCTGTACCCGACCCAGCGGGATGCCGATGATCGTTCCGAGCACCAAGGCGACCGCGATCCATTTGTAGTCCACAATCCCGCCATGCAGCAGAGTGCCCGCAATGGCCAGGAGCATTCCCAGTTCTCCGGCCCATACGCCGCGACGCGCGGTAGTCGGAGAGCTCATCCACTTCAAGGAAAGAATGAAGAGAGCGCTCGCGACCAGGTAGATGGCTTCGATGATGTGCTGGCTTCCGGCGACCTCGTTCATGATTTGGACGCTGGACGGCTGGACTTGAACATCTTCAACATGCGATCGGTGATCAGAAACCCGCCGACGATGTTGCTGGTCGCGGCGACCACGGCAATCGTTCCCAGCACTGCGGTGAGAGTGCTCTTATGTTCGCCCACCAGCACGATCGCACCCACGACGGCGATCGCATCCAGAGCGTTGGTGAGAGACATGAGCGGAGTGTGCAGCAGAGGCGAGACGCGTCGGATGACTTCAAATCCGATGAATCCCGCCAGCATGAATATGAAGAGTCCGTTAATCAGAGTTGAACTGCTCATGCGTCCTCCGAAATTTGTTAGCCCTGAGGAACAGGTGCGGGCATGCTGAAGAATTCGCGAACGCGCTGATTCACTACATCGCCATTATGCGTAACCAAGGTCTCACGAATAATCTCGTCATCGAGGTTCAGCTGCAGCTTCTGGTCGCGGATCAGATGAAGCAGAAACGAAACGACGTTGCGTGCGTACATCTGGCTGGCATGGTAGGGAACCCCACTGGCTACGTTGATTGCGCCTATGATGGTCACGCCGTGCTGTACGACGGTTTTACCAGCCTGAGTCAGTTCGCAGTTGCCACCTCGTTCTGCGGCCAGATCGAAAATCACAGATCCAGGTGCCATGCCCTTGACCATCTCCTCAGTAACCAGAACCGGGGACTTCTTCCCCGGAATTACCGCGGCCGTAATAACTACGTCGCTCTCTTTGACGACGCGTCCTAACAATTCCCGCTGTTGCTGGTAGAAGTGTTCGTCCTGCGCCCGAGCATACCCGCGCGCGTCCTGCGCGTCTTTTGCTTCGATGGGCAGTTCGATAAAGCGTCCTCCGAGACTTTGCACTTGTTCCTTGGCGGCGGGGCGAAGGTCGTAGGCAGAAGCCACCGCTCCCAATCGTCGCGCGGTCGCGATCGCCTGCAGGCCTGCCACTCCTGCCCCGATGACAAACACACGAGCCGGAGTGATCGTACCCGCGGCGGTGGTCAACATCGGGAAGATCCTGGGATGGCTGTCGGCTGCAATCAGCACCGCCTTGTACCCGCAGATCGTTCCCATCGAAGACAAAGCATCCATGCTTTGCGCTCGTGTTGTCCTGGGCACGAGTTCTACGGAGAACGCCGTCACGCCGCGGCCTGCAATTTGCTCGATCACGTCCCGTGATCCAAACGGTCGAAGGAAGCCGATCAGAATCTGGCCGTTGCGCAAGAGTGAAAGGTCGTCCTTCCCGGTGACATCGTTCGATCCATAGCAGAGAATCTGGAGGATGATGTCAGCTTTCCCGAACAGGTCCGAACGCAACGCAACAATCTCGGCGCCCTTATCGAGATATTGCGCGTCCGGATACCCTGCCTGCAGCCCGGCGTTGCGTTCAACCATGACCTGGAAGCCGGCCTTGGTCAGGTTGGGTATTACCAACGGGACCAGCGCAACGCGCCGCTCTCCCGGATAAGTCTCTTTCGGAACGCCGATGATCACGCCCTCTCCTCGCCTCTGTTGTTTTGTGAACCGGCTATTCTAACGGAAGTGGCCGAGACTACGGGCACCTAGGCGACAATTATCCCGTCCATCATGTTTCACTTGCGATTTCTCCGATGTTCACAGATCACTGCAACGGACTTTCCTTTCGGTTCACAGTATTGTCTTGACTCCCATTGGGAGCCGATCCTCGTTGAAGCGAGTCCAGCATGTGTTTAGCGGTTCCAGGAAAAGTACTCGCGAAAGCAAGAATAGATGGCGTGGAAGTAGGACAGGTGCAGTTTGGCGGCATTACCCGCCAGGTCGCCCTCGGCTTCGTGCCCGAAGCTGAAGTGGGCGACTATGTGATGGTCCACGTGGGATTTGCCATCAGCCGAGTGGACGAAGCGGAAGCGCAACGCAGCTACGAGATCCTCGAGCAACTCGGCGCCCTGGAAGCGGAACTAGCCGGAAAATAAGCTAACAATCGGGCCCTCGCTGAAAATCAACCTGCGCACGCCGCTGCTTTGAAGACCTTGTGACAGAGGTCACCGCCGCGGTGTTCAAAGCGCGCTAGATTCTTTTTAGGGATTGGCCCGCCATGAAGTACATCGACGAGTATCGGGACGGGCAAATCGCGCGAGTCCTGGCCGCCGAAATCGCGCTTTCTTGCACTCGTCCCTGGGTGCTGATGGAGATCTGCGGGGGCCAAACCCACACCATCATGCGCTACGGTCTCGATGAACTCCTTCCCAAAGAATTGGAGCTCGTTCACGGGCCCGGCTGCCCGGTGTGCGTGACCCCTCTTGAAACCATCGACAAGGCAGTCGCGCTTGCAAAACGCCCGGATGTCACTCTTGTGTCTTACGGCGACATGCTGCGGGTTCCGGGATCCAGGTCCGATCTCTTCAGAGCCAAAGCGCAGGGCGCTGACGTGCGTGTTGCCTATTCTCCAGTCGAAGCGGTCAAACTTGCAGGCCGAATGCCAGATCGGCACGTGGTATTTCTGGCAATCGGATTCGAGACGACCGCTCCCGCAAACGCAATGGCGGCCTGGATGGCCAAGAAGCAGGGATTACGAAACTTCTCGATGCTGGTATCGCACGTGCTCGTGCCGCCCGCAATCCGCGCGCTGCTGGCCTCTGTTGCGAATCGCGTGCAAGGTTTTATCGCGCCAGGGCACGTATGCACAGTGATGGGATGCGAAGAATACGAAGCCTTGGTGCGAAACTTTGCTGTACCAATCGTCGTCGCAGGATTCGAGCCTGTGGACCTCCTCCACGCAGTGCTGATGCTCGTCAAACAACTGGAAAAAGGTGAGGCACGCCTTGAAAACCAATATGTAAGGTCAGTCACCCACCAGGGCAATCTTCCCGCGCAGGAGATCATGCGCGAGGTCCTCGAAGTGGCGGACCAGAAGTGGCGTGGTATTGGCACGATTCCACAAAGTGGGCTATGTCTTCGCGATGAGTATTCCGATTTTGACGCGGACAGGATTTTCGATCTTCATCTGATCAGTGCGGACGAACCGGCGGAATGTATCAGCGCAAGAGTCTTGCAGGGATTGCGAAAGCCAACCGAGTGCCCTGCATTCGCGATTCGATGCACACCCACCAGTCCCTTGGGGGCACCCATGGTGTCGTCGGAGGGAGCCTGCGCCGCCTACTATCGGTACCGGCGGCATGCGGTATGAAGGAGCCAAGGCGGCCGAAGAGATGAAAACCATCGTCGATTTCAGTTGCCCAGCGCCCCACACTGCGAAAGACACAATTCTTCTCGGCCACGGTAGTGGCGGCAGCCTGACTGACGATCTTATTCGAAGCATTTTTCTGCCGGCTTTTCACAACCCTGTACTCAATCGCCTCGATGATCAGGCAATTGTGATCGTGAATGGTTCGCGCCTAGCTCTTACGACCGACTCGTTTGTGATCAAGCCGCTGTTCTTTCCAGGTGGAGATATCGGTTCGCTCGCCGTGCACGGTACGGTCAATGATCTTGCCATGGGAGGAGCGAAGCCGCTGTTTCTGAGTGCCGCGTTCATTCTTGAAGAAGGCCTATCGATGGGGGTGCTCGAACGAGTGGTCCGCTCGATGCAAGAGGTGGCCCAGGTTGCCGGAGTCCAGATCGTCACGGGCGACACGAAGGTCGTCGAGAAGGGAAGTGGCGATCAATTGTTCATCAATACCACTGGCATTGGCGTTGTTCCCGATGAATTAAGTCTTTCCGCAAGTAATGCGCAGCCCGGAGACAAGGTTCTACTCAGTGGCACGATCGGCGATCATGGAATCGCAATCCTTGCCCATCGGGAAGGCCTTGAATTCGAGTCGCAAATCCAGAGTGACAGCGCGGTGCTGTACGGACTGGTTGCAGAGATGCTCGGCGTAACACCGCAGATTCGCTGTATGCGCGATCCCACGCGCGGTGGCGTGTCCAGCGCTCTCAATGAAATTGCGCAGCAATCGTCGGTCGGCATTGAACTTGTCGAGTCGCAGATCCCGGTGCGCGAAGAAGTGCGCGGGGCCTGCGAAATGTTGGGACTTGATCCACTCTACGTCGCAAACGAAGGCAAACTGCTTGCGATTGTAGCTCCCGAGGTCGCCGAGTTGGTTGTCGGCGCCATGCGGCAGCATCCCTTCGGGAAGAACAGCCAGATTATCGGCACCGTTTCGGGCAAGCACCCCGGCCTGGTCACGATGCGAACGGCTTTAGGAACGACGCGCATTGTCGACATGCTTCCAGGCGACCAGTTGCCAAGGATTTGCTGAACCGTGCAAGAAATGGACGTCGCAAGTTTCAACCCAAACACCCGCCATGTCGATGTCTCCATGATCGCCTAGACAAATCTCTGACCCGGAGGTCCAGTTTGTGGCAAGCTTTCATGAGCATCTCTCCAGTGACCACGGTCACATACCGGTGATCTTCGGAACCCTTAGGCTGGACTGTCTGCTGAGGAACGCGATGCAGAGTTCGTTTGCGTCGTCGTGATCCAACACAGACAGGTGACGAGCATGATCACAGACTTCTCCAAGCCGGCTCCTCCCAGCAGCGACAAGCGTTGGCGGCTGGTCGATGCGACCATGCGCCGCTTGGGACATCACTCGCGTGGGTTGATTGTAACCCTGCACACCGTCCAGGAGACCTTCGGCTACCTGGACGAAGGCGCTCTACGCTATGTCGCAATTTCCCTGCGGGTGCCCTTTAGCCGAGCCTATGGGGTCGCGACGTTTTATCATTTCTTCACGCTCAAACCAGCGGGTGAACATACATGCGTAGTTTGCATGGGTACGGCCTGCTATATCAAGGGAGCTCCCCAGTTACTCTCGGCCCTCCAGCACGATCTCGATATCAAGCCCGGAGAGACGACACCTGATAACAAAGTCTCCCTGCTGACGGCGCGCTGCTTGGGTTCCTGCGGACTTGCGCCGGCTGTGGTCTACGACAACGAGGTAGCAGGCAAAGTTGGCACAAGCGATTTGCGGCAACGGCTCGCGAAATGGACTGCAAATGTCTCCTGAAGACCTCGAACAGATAGCGGAAGATCAGCGCGCAGCACAGGGGCAGTTCACGCATCAGGTCAATGTATGCGTCGCCGCGGGGTGCATGTCTTGCCAGAGCCAGAGTGTCAAAGAAGCGATCGATAAAGAGATTGTGCGCCGGGGCTGGGAGAAGAAATGCCAGTCCAAGGGCACCGGATGTGTGGGTCTTTGCTCGGAAGGCCCATTGGTCTCAACAGGACCAGGAACGCTTTATCAGCATGTCACCGCAAACGACGCCGGCGAGATTCTCGATGCTTTAGACGGGCAACCTGGCAGCCGGCTCATTTGTCGCACCGACGTTCCCTTCTTCCAGAGACAAAAGAAGATCGTGCTGGAGAACTCCGGCATCGTTGATCCGGAGCACATCGAGGATTACATTGGCTCGGCCGGATACGGTGCACTCATCCGCGTGTTGACAGACATGACGCCTTCAGAGGTTATTCAGGAGGTCGTCAAGAGCGGATTGCGTGGACGCGGCGGCGCCGGCTATCCCACCGGATTAAAGTGGAGCACGGTTTCGAAGGCTGTTGGCGTCCAGAAGTACGTGATCTGCAACGCCGATGAAGGTGATCCCGGGGCCTTCATGGATCGCAGTGTGTTGGAGAGCGATCCGCATCGTGTTCTTGAGGGTATGCTGATCGCCGCGTACGCGGTGGGAGCTTCGGAAGGCTTCATTTACGTTCGTGCGGAATATCCGCTCGCAATCAAGCGCCTTCGCACTGCCATCCGTCAGGCCGAGCGGATGGGGTTGATGGGCACCAGCATCTGCGGGACACGATTCAGCTTCCGGGTGGATTTGCGTCTCGGTGCAGGTGCTTTTGTTTGCGGTGAAGAAACCGCACTTATTGCTTCGGTGGAAGGGAAGCGGGGCACGCCTCGTCCGCGTCCGCCGTATCCTGCGCAGGAAGGCCTCTTCGGCGCGCCCACCTTAATCAACAACGTCGAAACCTTCGCCAACATTCCTCCCATCGTCCGCAATGGCGGCGATTGGTACGCGCAGATCGGCACGGAGAAGAGCAAGGGGACGAAAGTGTTCGCTCTCGCCGGGCGCATCATGAACACAGGCCTCGTCGAAGTTCCGATGGGCATCACTTTGCGCGAAATCGTGTTCGACATCGGAGGCGGAATTCCCGACAGTCGCCAATTCAAAGCCGTTCAGACGGGCGGACCTTCCGGAGGCTGTTTGCCTGCCGAGTATTTGGACATGCCGGTTGACTATGAGTCCCTGGCCAAGGCCGGATCGATCATGGGTTCCGGCGGCATGATCGTGATGGATGAGACCTCCTGCATGGTGGACGTCGCCAAGTACTTCATGGATTTTTGCATGACTGAATCCTGCGGGAAATGTATCCCTTGTCGTGTGGGGACGTATCACATGAATGGTCTGCTCGAGAAAATTACAAATCGCACGGCTGGCCAGCAAGACATTGCGATGCTCGAGGAACTCTGCGACCTGCTGAAACATACCAGCCTGTGTGGTTTGGGACAGTCCGCACCAAATCCGGTTGTAAGTACGTTGCGCTATTTTGCGGATGAATACAAAGCTCACGTGGAAGAGAAGCGTTGTCCCGCAGGAGTATGCGGAAGTCATGCAGCGGAGCAAGCTTCATGAGCCCGGCCTCCACCATCAAGACACTCAAGATCGACGGACGCGACTTCAGCGCTCGCCAGGACGAATCCATACTGGATGTAGCTTGGCAGAACAAGATTTTCATCCCTACCCTATGCAATCTCCGAGGTCTTTCCGAGGTCGGCGCCTGCCGCTTGTGTCTGGTAGAAGTGAAAGGAACCAACCGCTTGCTGCCGGCCTGCGTCACGCGAGTGGAAGAGGGAATGGAAGTGACTACTACCTCTGAGCGGCTCGACCGCTACCGACGCAATATCCTTGAGCTTCTGTTTACCGAGCGTAACCACATCTGTTCGGTCTGTGTCTCAAACGGGCACTGCGAGCTCCAGACTTTGGCGCAGCGCCTCCAAATTACGCATGTACACTATCCGTACCGCTACCCCAAGGCGCAGGTGGATGGCTCGCACGAGCGCTTCGTGATCGACCACAACCGCTGCATCCTTTGCACTCGTTGCGTACGCGTTTGCGACGAGATAGAGGGAGCGCATACCTGGGACGTCATGGGCCGTGGCATCGATGCCAAGGTAATTACGGACCTGAATCAACCTTGGGGTTCTTCGGAAACGTGCACAGGTTGCGGCAAGTGCGTGCATGTCTGTCCGACGGGCGCACTTTTCGAAAAGGGGCGATCGGTCGCGGAGATGGAAAAGCGGCGCATGTTCCTGCCGTATCTGACTTTGATGCGGGAGGAGAACGAGTGAGCAAATTACGGTTGGCGACGGTCTGGTTGGACGGCTGCTCGGGATGTCATATGTCCTTTCTCGACATGGATGAGAGGCTCATCAGCTTGAGCGAGAAAGCCGAGTTGGTGTACAGCCCCCTGGTGGATGCGAAGGTCTATCCCGGCAACGTAGATGTCGCACTGGTCGAGGGGGGCGTTGCTACCGAGGAAGACCTCCACAAGATCCAGTTGATTCGAAAGCATACCAGGACCCTTGTTTCCCTCGGCGATTGCGCTGTTACGGCGAATGTGCCCTCAATGCGCAATCCATTTGGCGTAAAGGCGGTTTGTGATCGCGCCTATCGCGAGAACGTTACGCTGGATGCTGGCATTCCTGATCAGGTAGTCCCAAAACTCCTCGACAAAGTGCGTCCGGTTCACGAGGTAGTGCCAGTTGACGTGTTCGTTCCCGGGTGCCCGCCATCTGCTGACACCATTCATTTCGTCCTGACAGAACTGCTGGAGGGCCGCCAGCCTGATCTCAGTGCCAGGACCCGGTTTGGAGCGTAGTTCGTGGAACAGAAGACCGCGAGAACAATTTTGATTGATCCGGTGACCCGTATTGAGGGGCACGCCAAAATCACTTTGCACCTTAATGAGGAAGGCCATGTCGACGATGCGCAGTTCCACGTGACGCAGTTTCGCGGCTTCGAGAAGTTCTGCGAGGGCCGGCCATTTTCCGAAATGCCGTCGTTGATGGCGCGCATCTGTGGCATTTGCCCCGTCAGCCATCTCATTGCATCTGCGAAGGCATGCGACGCTCTGCTCGCAGTGCGGATCCCTCCGACTGCCGACAAACTGCGTCGTATATTCGGGCTTGCGCAAGTCGTGCAGTCCCACGCCTTGAGCTTCTTTCATCTTTCCTCGCCCGACCTGTTGCTGGGAATGGACGCGGATCCGGCGAAATCAAATTTGTTTGGAGTTTTCGAGCAAAAACCGGAATTGGCGCGCGATGGCATCCGCTTAAGGCAGTTTGGGCAGCAGATCATCGAGCGCCTGGGCGGCAAAAGGATTCACCCTGCATGGGTCGTCCCGGGCGGCGTCAGTGAACCCCTTTCAGAACTCGACCGCGATGCCATTCTGGCGGGAGTCCCAGACGCCCTGAGAATTACCGAGCGAACGCTTGAGTGGTTCAAGAGCATTATGGAAGGGTTTCGCGAGGAGATTGGCAGTTTCGGAAACTTCCCCACCTTGTTCCTCGGGATTGTGAAAAAAAACGGCGGACTGACTTTCTACGATGGCGGTATTCGCATCGTAAGTGCTGCCGGCGACGTCGTAGCTGACGGACTGGATCCCGCTGATTACCAGCAGTACATCGGGGAAAAGGTCCAGCCCTGGTCGTATCTGAAATCGCCCTACTATATGCCCACGGGATATCCCGACGGGATCTATCGCGTTGGCCCGCTGGCTCGCATGAACGTTGCCGATCGCTGCGGGACGCCGCGCGCGGACCAGGAACTCGCAGAATTCCACGAGTTGCAGCGTACAGCCGTTCTCAGTTCGTTTCACTACCACCACGCACGGCTGATTGAAGTGCTCTATTGCGTGGAACGTCTTGAACAGCTATTGAACGATCCCGACATTCTCGACAAGCATGTGCGGGCCATCGCGCGTCCGAATGCACCCGAGGGTGTCGGTTGCTGTGAAGCGCCGCGCGGCACGCTGATTCATCATTACAAGATTGACGAACAGGGCCTCATGCGCTGGGCCAACCTCATCATCGCGACCGGCCACAACAGCATGGCTATGAACCGCAGTATTCTGCAGGTTGCAAAGCATTTTGTGCGCGGCGAACGCATGACATCCGGAATGCTCAACCGGGTCGAGGCCGTCATTCGCGCTTACGATCCTTGCCTGAGTTGCACCACTCACGCCTGGGGCGAAATGCCCCTGGTGGTGCAATTGCTCAATCCGTCGGGAGAAGTTTTGGATGAAGTCCGGCGGTCCTGCTAGTCAGCGGGAGGTGCGTCATGGCACGCGTTCTAGTTCTGGGTTACGGCAATCCCCTTCGTTGTGATGATGGTTTGGGTTGGCAGGTCGCCGTAGAACTATTCCGGACTAACAAGTCGCCTGAAGTTCTCGTGCTGCCCTGCCAGCAACTCACCCCTGAACTTGCGGAGCCGATTAGTCGCGCGGATACGGTGCTCTTCATCGATAGCACGCGGCAAGGTAGCGCGGGAGAATTTCACTGTGATGAACTCCGATCACAGCCTGGACCGTTCTCCTTTACTCACCATCTCTCTCCCGCAGGTTTGATCAATCTTTCTTCTGAGCTTTATGGCTGCTGTCCCAGGACCTATTTGCTGACGATCTGCGGTGAATCGTTCGACGTGGGAGACTCGCTTTCGGCGACAGTCAGTTCGCATTTGCCGGAACTGAAAACGCGCGTACGGGAGTTGATAGCGGAATCGCTGGCGACGTCGGGATCTCGCTTCTAGTCCTGCCCTCGTGGCAATGGCTATCTTTCGATCTGATATTTGCGTGAGTCGCGACTCGATTTGTGACGCAAGCTGACCCCTTGAGATATGATGGCGGGCCCTTCTTTTGTGGGCAGGAGCCGTCCTCATGGCGCTTCGTCGAACGATTTTGCTCTTGTCGGCTGTTTTGGTTCTCCAAACCCTTGCAAATTCGCAGGCAACCGCAAAAGCCGGCGCAAGCCATTCCGCAAGTGCTTTCTCCATTCCGGAAACCTCCTCCGCCACGAATTCCCCAACCCCACTTTCCCAGCGTGTAGTCGCTTATGACATCGAGGCGAAGTACGATGCTGTGAAACATGCCCTCGAAGGGTCTGAAGTCCTGACTTATCACAACCTGACGGGCCAGCCGCTCGATCGCTTTCCATTCCATCTCTATCTCAATTCCTTTCAGCCGAAGTCGACTTGGATACGTGAAGCCAAGGCCATGGGCAGCCGCGATGTCAGGTACGAGAAGTGGGAGGAGAAATATAACGGTGCTGATGAAATCAAGAGTTTTGAAGTTGTCGGAATGGGTGACTTAACCTCGAAACTGGAGTTCATCCAGCCCGACGACGGAAACAAGGATGATAAGAGCGTCGTGCAGGTTGTTCTGCCCAAGCCTGTCGCCCCGGGCGAATTCATTCAGTTCAAGATCAAATTCCGCGACCAGTTTCCCGAAACCCAGGCCCGCACCGGCTGGAAGCGTGACTTCATTTTCGGTGGCCAGTGGTTCCCGAAGGTGGGTGTCTGGTGGAATGGCGCGTGGAATTGCCATCAGTTTCACGTCACCACGGAGTTCTTCGCGGACTTTGGTGTGTATGACGTCAAGCTCACTCTTCCGCAGAACGAGGTGGTTGGCGCCACCGGCGTGCTCGTCAACGCTGTAAAGAATGCCGACGGCACGCAAACGCTCACCTATCACGGTGACGACATCCATGACTTCGCCTGGACCGCCAGTCCACGCTACAAAGTCGGCGAAGACACATTCCAGGGAAGCATGGGTCCGGTACAGCTCCGGCTGCTTATGCAGCCTGCCCATTGGAGTCAAGAGGCACGTCACGCCAAGATTCTCAAGCAGACACTTGAACATTTCGAGCGCTGGTACGGTCCTTATCCCTACAAGACACTCACGCTTGTGGATCCTGAGCCCGATTCGGCTGCCGGCGGGATGGAATATCCAACCTTGATTACCGGCGACACCACCTGGTGGATGCCGGATGGAATCCATCTGCCTGAGGTGGTCGTCGAACATGAATTCGGCCACCAATATTGGTATGGCATGGTGGCCACGAACGAATTCGAGGACGCGTGGCTGGATGAAGGGGTGAACAGCTATACCGAAGTCAAGATCCTGGACGATGTCCTCGGTCGTAACACATCATTCCTGAACCAATTTGGAATAACAGCCGGAGAGCGGGAAGCGCAGCGCCTTCAATTCATTGGTGTCGCCGACGTCGATCCCATGGCCCGCAAGGCCTACGAGTACGCCAGCTTCAATTCTTACGGAGGTATTACATACGGAAAGACCGCCAGCGTGCTTCTCACCCTGGAAAAACTGATTGGCGAAGAAACCGTGCAGAAGGCCGTGCATACCTACTTCATGCGGTACCGCTTCACCCATCCAACCAAGGAAGATTTCCTGAAGACCTTTGAGGAAGTTTCGGGCAAGGATCTGCGCTGGTATTTCAACCAGGCTGTTTATGGAACCCAGGTGCTCGACTACGAAGTGATGCGTCTGAATTCATATCCCGCCTTCTGGTACGAGAAGGACTTCAAGGAAAAGAAAAGTGAAACGGTGTATGAATCGAAGGTCCAGATCCACCGTAAAGGAGACTTCATCTTCCCGGTCGAGATTGAGGTCAGGTTCGATAACGGCGAGAAAGTCCGGGAGCACTGGGACGGGCAGGATCGCTGGACCCGGTTCACTTACCAGAAAAAAGCGAAAGTCGAATCAGTCGAAGTTGACCCCGACCACACCATCCAGCTTGACCGCGACGACTTCAATAACAGCCGCTCTGTCGGGCCCAGGGCCGCTGCCACGCGCAAGTTGGCCAACTATTGGAATTTCATCAGTCAGTTCTTTGCACAATTCCTCACGTGGTGGATGGTCTAGGGAGACGAGAAGCATGAGCGACGAAAGAAACCTGATCTCCGCGGGACTCCGCATAGTGAACCGTCACAAGCGCTACATCTTCTGGTTCTGGGTGCTCAATCTCACGCTGGCCGAGTTCGGCACTGCCGCCTTCCGGAATCAGATGCATGGCATGCTGGACCAGAGTCTCTTCGCAGACAAACTGTTGCACGGCTTCGACCTTGCTGTGCTTTTCGAGTTGCTGACCATTCCCGAGACCGGGTCGATCAAGGGCTCCACCATGCCCGCGATGTATTTCGTGATTCTCTTTTTCGTGGCCACGCTGCTGCTCATGCCCGGTGTGCTGGATGGCTACAGCTCCGAGGGGCGGCTCTCGCGCGAAGAATTCTTTCGTACCTGCGGCCGCAACTTGTGGAGATTTGTGCGGTTGTGCTTGTTCTTTGCGGTTATCGCGGGACCAATTGCGGGGGTGCTGTTCGGCATCAAGGGTGGCCTCCTGAAGGCTACCGATAAAAGCACAAATGAAATGTTGCCCTTTTATACGAATCTGATTTCGTCACTCGTGATTTTCCTCATCATGACAGCAATCCGCATCTGGTTTGATCTGGCTCAGGTGGATGTCGTGGTTCGAGACCAGAGTGCCGTTCGAAAGTCTCTCGCTGCAGGCTTCCGCCACGCGCGTCGCCACCTGCTTCGGTTACTAGTAACCTACGTGGTAATCGCTGCGGTGGGTTTGCTGATTCTCGGCATTGGTATGTGGAGCTGGTACACGCTGGTCCGTCCCAGCAGCGTTGTTGGAGCCTTCCTGATCACCCAGGTAATGTTCATTTTGTGGCTTTGGGCGCGCTTCTGGCAGCGCGCTGCAGCCGTGGCCTACTATCTTCGTGAAACGGCCGTTGTAGTGCCTGTGGTGGCGCCAGAGCCGATTCCGGTGCAGCCGCCCGCTCCGCTAGCTCCTCCTCCCGAGGGCACGGCCGCCTGACGAACCGGTTTTTAGGCAGGTTTTCCACAATCTCGCCAAAGCGCCCGTCCAGCAAGGCTTTTCGCATGGCACATTAGTGGGTAACGAGTAGCACGTTAGTGCTATTTCCTTAACTCGACCACCCGTTTACTTTGTCCAGCGAGCAGTTCTGGGGGAGGGCTGCCCGGGCGTCCGTGACTCGAAAGGGTCCGGACGCTCGTTATTTCTGCGCACGTTTTAGTTTTTGCAAGTTAGCGAGCACGAAAAGAGGCGGCGCACACGCGCCGCCTCTCTTGCTATCTCGTAGCAGAAATCAGTGGGCTGAAATTGTGAAATTCACCGAGATCGGAACTTGGGTTTCCACCGGTTGCCCACCTTCCATGTGAGGCTTGAATCGCCACTGTTTCACGGCTTCGCGCGCCGCATCCGCCAAAATAGTCGGGCCAGCCGTTACGTTCAGCACGCGTATGCCACCGTCCGTGCCAATCGTTGCAGCAAGGTCCACTCTGCCTTGAACCTTCATCTGGCGCGCAAGCAGGGGATACTCCGGCTTCACGGAACGCGATAACACCTGCCGGGCATCGCTCGTCATCTGGATGCGTTCGCCAGCATTCGTTAAGGGGGCATTCCCGACGCTTGCCATCTCGGGGGGCTCTGGCTGAGAAACGACCGTGCCCGGCTGCATCACGACCTTGACGGAGGGCGCTCCCGGCTTCAGAAACTGGCTGCGGCCACCGGCTTCGACTTCGACCCGAAGGGGCGGTAGCACAGCGCGGGCAGTCGTGACTGGAGCCGCTACGGGAGCCGCTTCTTCAGCGGGTTTGGGCACCGTCACGCGTTCCCGCCTTCTCAGTGCCGGGGCCGGCGCTGGCGCGGACGGGATTGTATCGGCGGCTGGAGCTGTTGAGCTTGCGGCTTCGACAGTCCCGATGGGGGTCGAATCTTCAATCGCCTCGGTGTCTTCCGCGGTGGTATCGGTCGAGGGGAACCAGAAATCCCGGTCCTTCACCAGCACCAATCCAAGCGCCACCAGCAGCAGAATGAGCGCTATCACCATGCGCCGCCGTTGCCGCTGGTCATCCTCTTCCGGGAACGCTGGGGGGGCCACTCCCCGGGGTTGGAGGTGCTGCTCCTCAACCTCTTGTCTTTCTAACTGGTCTAACATGCGGGCCCTACCTTCCTTGCAGCCCTTTGGGGAAGGCATGTCGTTCGCTCCTCAGTATGCCTTGAAATTGGCTACAAAGCCAGTAAAACCCTCGAATCGCTCTGTGAGCGGCATCACATCCACTTGTGGCAGGAATCACGGCGGAGGGTAACTGCCGGGCGGACACTGTTGCCGTGACGCGGGTCACAGGCGTCTGGTCAGATACCATGCCCGTAAGTCTTTGCAGCATATGGTTGCGGGCCGCCTGGATGCTCCCAACGAGGTCAGTAGCGCGCATCGTCACACGGGGGAACCTATGCTCTCGCCATACGGACTGGACATCATCGAAAGCTGCCTGACTTGCAAAATGCGGACGGAGAGGATCTTTTGTGACCTGCCCACCTCGGCGCTGCAATCTTTCGAGTCGATAAAATATGCCACCGCCTATCCGAAGGGAGCGGTTCTTTTCGTAGAAGGGCAGGCTCCGCGCGGAATTTTCGTCCTGTGCAAAGGGCGGGTAAAACTCTCCATCTGTGCCACCGACGGAAAAACTCTGATTCTGAAAATCGCTGAACCGGGCGAAGTTCTGGGACTCAGCGCGACCGTTTCCGGCAAGCCGTATGAATTGACAGCCGAGACCATTGACCCTTGCCAAGTTAACTTCGTAAAGCGCGAAGATTTTCTCCGCTTCCTCAAAGAGCATTCTGAGGCTTGCTTCAAAGTCGCCGAACAGCTCAGTGAAAAGTACAACAACGCCTGCCACGAAGTGCGATCCCTGGGACTGTCGCACTCCGCCGGAGAAAAACTCGCCAAACTGCTGCTCGAATGGAGTTCCAAAAACGGCGAGGCCAACAAGCAAGAGCCGAGATTGAAGCTGGCCTTGACGCACGAGGAGATCGCACAAATGATCGGGACTTCGCGCGAAACCGTGACCCGCTTATTTGCAGACCTCAAAAAGCGTCAGATCGTGCAAGCCAAAGGGTCGACGCTGGTGATTCGCAACAAGGCCGCCCTCAAAGTCATGGCCAGCAGCAACTGAAAGCTTTCGCAACGCCCTCCTGTGCGAAAAGTCACGGTAACGAGTGACTCCAATCACTGTGCTTTTTTGGGCCGAGGACTATCTAGCTGGTATGGAGAGCGCGATACCGCATAGTTGCCTCGACTGCACCCTGCGTCCCGACCGCCTCTTCTGCGATCTGCCCGTCAGCACGCTCACGGCATTTAACGCGGTAAAGTCCGATATGGTTTGCCCGCGAAACACCGTGCTGTTCCGCGAAGGACAGCCGGCGCGCGGTGTCTTTGTCCTGTGCGAAGGCCGGGCGAAACTGTCGGTTTGTTCCGCATCGGGGAAGCACTTGACTCTGCGCGTGGCTGGCCCCGGGGAGGTCCTCGGTCTGAGCGCCGCGCTCTCGGGCAGCGATCATGAAGTTACCGCAGAACTGATCGATAATTCTCAAGTCGCGATGGTAAAGCGCAAGGACCTTTTGTCATTCCTGCGCGAACATCGAGAAGCCTGTCTGCACGTGGTCACGCTGCTCAGCCAGGATCTTCATATCGCGTACGATCGCGTGCGTTCTGTAGGGCTCGGTCGAAGTCGGCGGTCTCGAACGCGCGCCTCGTGACTTGGTCCGGCAAGGCGATCACATCAGAGTTTTTGTAAGCCCATTTCTTCTTTGAGGAACCTATGCATCCGATTCGTTCAGCGATTCTAAGTGGTGCCATCCTTGTGCTTGGCCTTGTCGGGATCGCCAGACCGAATCACTCTGCTCAGCAATCATCGGAGCCCTCCAAGAAAGCCGATTCCTCGAAGTACGTCGGCTCCGATGTCTGTCAGGGATGTCACGAAGATCAGTACAAATCCTTCGCGGCCTCCGCCCACGTTCACACGTTGAAAATGGAGAAAGCAGCAACGCAGGGTTGTGAATCCTGTCACGGGCCCGGAGCAGCCCATGTGGAAGGTGGCGGTGATCCTGAAAAAATCCAGCGCTTCACCGGAGTGTCAGCGGAAACAATCCGTCAGCGCTGCGGGGAATGTCATGTCATCGATCTCGGAGCCGCTCAAACCAAGGCGCAGCTGACATGCGTCACGTGTCATTCCATCCATCATTACGGGCAAGTGAAATCCATCCTCATTACCTCTGAAAGTCAGTTGTGCCAGCGTTGTCACGATGCTGACGCTCCGCCGTCCAAGGCGCACCGCCGTTAGCTGATCCGCAAACCGCAACTAATCAAATCACATTTGCCTGCTGCCATTCGTGCCTCATTTTGTCTTGCTTCTTCAATGCCCAGCCATCCATTTTGTGATCTGCATCACCCCTGCCGGTGAGGTTACTCACTGCCCCAACGCTCACCCGACCCAAGAATAGAACCGCAGTAAATCCGGGTCGAGGAGGCGGACACGACATGGGGGTGTTGCGAATCAAGCCCTTGAGCCAGAATGCCGTGTTGTTGCAAATTGGACTTCTGAGTCTGGTTTTTATTTCACTTCCCGCCTTCGCCGCGAAGAAAGAACCTCCCAAACTCACGAACGACGACTGCCTGGCATGTCACAGCGATTCCACCATGACCAAGGATGTCAACGGCAAGCAGGTCAGTCTTTATGTCAACTCCGATGCATTCAAGAGCTCGATGCACGGCACCATCTTCACCTGTGTTGACTGCCACTCCGATATCAAGAGTTCCCCTCACGAGACCACGCCCGCCAAGGTGTCGTGTGCACGATGCCATGCCGATCAACAAGCGGCCTACGACCGCAGCCATCACGCCAAGGCCATCAAGGCAGGTGACGGACAGGCTGCCACATGTGTGGACTGCCACGGCAGCCCGCATGAGTTGCTGGCAGCAAGCGACGCCAAGTCCCGCGTGAATCATGCCCACATTCCGACCACCTGCGGTGCGTGTCATGGACAAAAATTCGTCATGGGCGCCAGCGGACACAGCGCGCAGCCATTCCTGTCGTATCAGGAAAGTGTGCATGGAAAAGCGGTTGCCGCCGGCTCCGACAAAGCCGCCGTCTGCACTGATTGCCACGGCGCGCACGAGATCTTGGCGGCAAGCGACTCCAAATCGTCGATCTTCAAGTTCAATGTTCCGGCCACTTGCGCCAAATGCCACCAGACGGTCGAACAGGAGTTTGCCCAGAGCATCCATGGTCTAGCCATTGGACGAGGCAACGGTATGGCGCCCGTCTGTACCGATTGCCACGGGATTCTTTCGATTCGGGCACACCTTGACCCGAACTCTTCAGTAGCGGCCGCCAACCTTGCACGCGTCACATGCGCGCGCTGTCACGAAGGCGTGCGACTCTCGCAGGAATTCGGAGTCGAAGGGCGTCGAGCCACAACCTACTTGGCGAGCTATCATGGACTCGCTTCCAAGCTGGGCTCGCAAGTCGTCGCCAATTGCGCGAGCTGCCACGGGGTTCACAACATCCTGCCCTCGAGCGATCCACGCTCGACCATCAACCGCGCGAATCTCGTCAACACCTGCGGCCAATGTCATCCAGGAGTCACGGAGAAATTCGCGCTTAGCAAAGTACACGTAGATGCTCCCCTATCGGCCGACATGGGGAGCGTAGCGGTGCGCTGGATTCGCAAGTTCTACCTCGGCATGATCTTCGCCGTGATCGGGGCGATGCTGCTGCACAATCTCGTGATTTGGCGTTACAAGGCCCTGAAGAGGCGAAACCAACAACATCGTGCAGTTGCTCGCATGACGCGCCAGCAGCGTTGGCAGCACATCATCTTGTTAGCAAGCTTCTTCACACTTGTGGTTACGGGATTCGCTCTCAAGTATCCGGACACCTGGTTTGCGACGTTGCTGGGGATGAGTGAGAAGATTCGCGGGATCACGCACCGCGTTGCAGGCGTTGTCCTGATTGGCGTGGGAGTGTATCACGTGGTCTATGTCGCTCTCACTCGCGATGGTCGTAGACTTGTAAGAGATTTTTTGCCTGCGCCCATGGACGCGTTCGACCTCTGGCGTACGTTGCTGTATTACCTTGGGTTGCGCTCGGAACGGCCCGAGTTCTCGCGTTTCAGTTACGCCGAGAAAGCTGAGTACCGGGCACTAGTCTGGGGGTTAGTAGTGATGGCGGCCACCGGCATCATGTTGTGGGCGAAGGTCTGGGTGGGCAGCCTGCTGGCCCGATGGTGGCTCGACGTGGCCACTGCCATCCACTTCTACGAGGCTGTCCTGGCAACTCTGGCCATTGTCGTTTGGCATTTCTACCAGGTCTTTCTTGATCCCGACGTTTATCCGATGAATTGGGCCTGGTGGGATGGCAAAATGTCGTTCGAACACTACCGCGAAGAACATGCGCTCGACTCCGAGACTCTACTCGCGGCAGCTCGCGCGAATGCCAGCCCAGAGCTTTCGGACGGGAACAGGCCCGATGCGACAGACTCCTCGGCTACCTTCGCGGAAGGCGAGGAGGCTGATGCAGAGGTCGTGTCTCAAGACCACGAATGAAACCCACAACGAGATGAATGGAGCTTCCCGCGAACGCGATTGTCAGATCGGCAAGTGAGTGGATAGAGAAGTCCAATGTATGAGCTGGGAGGTTTAGCGTGACCAAGGACAATCCTGAGTTCCAGTTCCGCCACAGTACCGGACTCTCTCGCTTGCGTGAATGGTTTCGCAACCCAATTTCGCTAGTTGGACTCGTTCTCGCGGTGATTGCCCTTGGTAATTTTTTCTTCCTGTTTTTCCTGGACTTGAGTTCGGACCATCGCAACCCATACGTCGGCATCCTGGCTTACATGATTGCCCCCGGCTTTCTTATTGCGGGTCTCGCGCTGATCCCCGTCGGAATCTGGTACGACCGGCGCAAGCGGCGGCAGCAACCCGGGAAAGCTGTCCGCTACTTGCACATCGATTTCAACGATCCCAGCCAGCGAGGCGCGTTGGCGTTCGTTTTCGCCTTTGTGGTCGCCTTCATCGGCTTGAGTGTGATCGGGAGTTACCGGGCCTACGAGTTCACCGATTCTGTGCAGTTTTGCGGCCAGTTGTGCCACTCCGTCATGGCGCCGGAGTTCACCGCGTACCAACTCTCGCCGCATGCCAGAGTGGCCTGTGTGGATTGCCACGTCGGTGCGGGCGCTACCTGGTACGTGAAATCCAAGCTCTCGGGTGCACGACAGGTGTTTGCCACAGCTTTCAACACCTACCCCCGTCCGATTCCAACTCCGGTACACAATCTGCGTCCGGCGGCAGAAACCTGCGAACAGTGTCACTGGCCGAAGAAGTTTTATGGAGCCCAGCTCAAGGTCTTCACGCACTACGCCAGCGATGAGAAGAATACGCCGCGCCAGATCCGCATGCTGATCAATACGGGTGGCGGCGACCCAGCCACGGGCGCTCCGGAAGGGATCCATTGGCACATGAATATCGCCAATGAAGTGACTTACGTGGCTGCCGACGAGAAGCGCCAGGTCATTCCGTATGTGCATGTGAAGAATAGGCAAGGGCGAGTCACGGAGTACTTCGCAAAAGACTCAGCCCTCAGCAAGGAGCAGATCGCAGCGGCTGGCAAACATCGAATGGACTGCGTCGATTGCCACAACCGGCCAACGCACATTTACGTGCCACCTGATCTGTCGGTGGACACTTCTTTGCTAGCGCGCCGCCTGGATGCATCGTTGCCATTCATGAAGCAGCAGGCGGTTTCCGCTCTTACCGCCGATTACCCGACCACCGACGCTGCCATGCAGGGTATCGCGAAAGCCATTGAGGGCTTTTACGAGAGCAAGTACCCGGCGGATGCGAGAAGCAAGCAACTCGAGATTCGCAATGCGGTCGAGGAGCTCCAGCGTATCTATCGCAACACGACCTTCCCGGAAATGAAATTGAACTGGCAGACTCACCCCAACAACATCGGTCATTACCACTTTCGCGGCTGCTTTCGATGCCACGACGGCCAGCACGCCAGCGCTGACGGGAAGGTCATCACCAAGGACTGCCAGATCTGCCACACTGTGCTCAGCCAGGATGAAGGCGGTGTCAGCACAGCCGCGGTCAAGAACGTTTCCTTCCAACATCCGGTGGACCTGGGCGATCTGACCCAAGTGAGTTGCAGCGACTGCCACTCGGGCGCAAGCCAGTAAGAAGCCTGATTTCATCGCATTAGGGGCGTGATGTGCGTCACAAGCCGGGGTGATAACAGTCACGGCTCCCATGTTCATCGTTCTCTATCGTTAGGTCCGGGGATGGAGCAATCAACTCCAGATTCTGAGCAAGGAGGGCGTGGGATGGCGTCAGCGAAGGGGAACGGAAAGCACCCAGCCGGCACGAACGAAAGCAAGCCTCGACTCATCTTCTGGGAAGTCACCAAGGGCTGCAACCTGCGCTGCATCCACTGTCGCGCAACGGCGACCGAACTCAGTTCGCCCACCGATCTGCCCACGCGATCGGCGCTCGAAATCATCGACCAGATTTCAGCGGCGGCGAATCCAATTTTGGTACTGAGCGGCGGCGAACCGCTGTACCGTTCCGACATTTTCCAGTTGGCTCGCTACGCCACGGATAAACGCCTCCGCGTTGCCCTCGCTACGAATGGCACATTGGTCACAAAAGATGTTGCGCGCATGATTGTGGACGCGGGCGTGCGCCGGGTATCCATCAGCCTCGACGGAGCCGACTCAACGACTCACGATACCTTCCGTGGAATTCCCGGGGCGTTTGATGCGGCGGTTCACGGTCTGCGTAATCTGAAGGAACTCGGCATGTCGGTACAGATCAATATGACGATCGCGCGCCATAATGCGCATCAGTTGCCCAGCGTTCTCGAATTGGCGCGAAATTTGGGGGCCGACGCCTTGCACACTTTCTTACTGGTACCGGTCGGCTGCGGTGTAGACATTGCCGCCGAGCAGATGGTTCCTCCTGCAGAGTATGAGCGGATGCTGAACTGGTTCTACGATCAATCGCTGGTCGGCGGAATCGAACTCAAGGCCACTTGCGCACCGCATTATTTTCGAGTTGCACGGCAACGTCGTGCGGCCGATCGGCGCGCGGCGGAGGCAGCGGCGAGAGTTGCACCTCCGGAAGTCCCAATCTCGAGCGTGACAACCGCCATCGGACCGACGGACATGACGATGCCCGGGTCCACGGGCATAGCGATTAAGCCTCAAGGTGTTGGCCAACCCATTGGACATCGGGGTGGACACCCCTCCGATCTCAATGCCATGACTAAGGGGTGCCTTGCCGGAACGGGTGTCTGCTTCATCTCGCATGAGGGCGAGGTGTACCCCTGTGGCTACTTGCCGGTGATCGCTGGTGACCTGCGCAAACAGAGCTTCGTCGATATCTGGGAGAACTCGACGGTGTTTCACGAGCTACGGGATGCTGGCAACCTGAAAGGGAAGTGCGGTTGCTGTGAATTCCGCAACGTTTGCATGGGATGCCGCGCGCGCGCCTACGCAGCGACTGGGGATTTTATGGATGAGGAACCCTTCTGCGTTTATCAGCCACGTACCAAGAGCTTGCATGTGTTGAAGAATCCGGAACTGGTCGATCAAGGTTGTTGAGGGTTATACCCCCAAAGCAGAAGCCCGGCGCCGCGTTCGCTTGCGGGCCGGGCTGCATGTTTAGTAGCTGTGCGTCTTCCACCTAGGCGGATTTTTTCTCTTCAACCGGAAACTCAATCACCTTCCCGCGTCGCTCGGTTGGAACCCACTTCACCTTTTTTTTGAAACGACTCGGAATATAAAACTCAATCACCTGTGCCATAGCCATCCTCCGATCCATTACCCCAACAGTCTCGGATTTGCGCTTGTGGTCACCGTGCCGAGGCTGTCGGCCTTTACTTCCTTAGATGCAGTTTTGTGACCTCGGGGACAACGACCGAGAATCCGATCCAAAACCCCAGCCGGTACTCATGGAAGAGCTTGAATCTAGGCAAAATACCCATTGAAATGGTGTAACTTTCCCCTATGCGGCGAATCCCATTGGCACCAAGAAGGGGTGAGGACCGTTCGGTCACGGAGAGACTGCGATGGACGAGAGCAAATTCAAGAGGATCAAGCGGCGCGAGTTGCTCAAACTAACACCTGTAGTTGCGTTCGGAGCTTTCGCAATCCCGAATCTCCGCACGCCACTGCTCAAGGCCGGGCTTGGTTTTAGCGATTGGGCGTCGGCAAAGCTTTTTCGCCCCGGCCACCTGGCCGTTGAATTTCCTGACGCTGAACTCACTCCGTTTGAAAAGTTCCCAATCAACGGATACGACGTGGATGATCCCGGCGTCATCTTTGAAAACTGG
>Ga0075424_100000340_pt1 | contig 34926 bp, 28 predicted proteins | sample SoiMethybrSBSTD3_FD_75301 | JGI IMG/M metagenome (GOLD analysis project Ga0075424, IMG submission 75301) | Bulk soil microbial communities from a Populus tree surrounding site in Tennessee, USA - Soil MetaG P. TD hybrid SBSTD3 | ecosystem: Environmental > Terrestrial > Soil > Tree plantation...
GTCGCGATGATGGCGAGAGCGTCGAGGATCTCCCGCGCCGATTCGGGGCGCCGCGCCGGGTCCTTCTCGAGGCAGCGCGTCACGAGCGTAGTGAGCGTGGGTGACAGGTCAGTGGCAGAGTCGGCGATCGGTGCCGGCGTGTCGCTCAGGTGCGCCGAGAGGAGTTGCTGAGGAGTCGCGCGGTCGGCGAAGGGGTGTGTTCCCGCGAGCAGCTCGTACGCCAGCACGCCCCAGGCGTAGAGGTCGGCGCGGTGATCCATGCGTGTGTCGCCGGCGGCCTGCTCCGGCGCCATGTACGCCGGTGTGCCGATCGCCGAGCCCACGGCGCTGAGCGTCCGCAGGTCCCTTGCGCTGTCGCGCTCGGGATGCTCGCCACTCCCGGTACCGGCAGCGGCGAGCGCCTTGGCGATGCCGAAGTCGGTCACCACGGCGGCGTCCCCGGCGATCAGCACGTTCTCCGGTTTTACGTCGCGGTGGACGACTCCCCGCTCGTGCGCGAATGCGAGCGCGCGCGCGACGTCGCGGAGGATGGACAGCGCATCGGCAAGCGGCAGCCGTCCTTCTCGCGTTAGGCGCGCGCGAAGCGACTCGCCCGAAACGTACGGCATGACATAGTACGGCAACCCGGCGGCGTCTCCCGCCGTGAACAGCGGAACGACATTCGGGTGCTGCATCGCCGCCGCCAGGCGAACCTCCCGTGCGAACCGCTCGGCTCTCAAGCCGGCGGCGAGCACTGGCAGCAGGACCTTGATGACCACGGCGCGTCCGAGCGCCTGCTCGCGCGCGAGGAACACGCGGCTCATCCCGCCGCCGCCAAGCTCGCGCTCGATACGGTAGGTGTCGCCAAGCGCCGACTGCACGTAGGCGCCGAGATCCGGACCAACGATGGCGTCGCGCGGCGAATCGGCGCCGGAGCGACCAAGGAGGAATCCCTCCCGATCAGCCGCGGCCTCGTCGGCGAGAAGCGCCGTCAGCTCAGCCGCCAGCCGCGGGGAACGCGAGCGCAGGTCGTCAAGCCAGGCGGCTCGATCCTCGTCCGCGAGCTCGAGGGCCTCGTCGAGCAGCGGCGCGATCTCCGGCCAACGATCGCGATCGATGACAGCCATGCTCGCGTCACTCCATTCAGCTTCCCTAGGATATCCCCGCTCACGGGACTTGAACAGCGCGTCTGACCGACGCGAGACCGCTCGCAAATAAGGCGGGCAAGTCGCGTGTCGGGTTTCCCCTCCCGTTTTCGATCAAAGAGACGAGGGATCGCTCGGACGACAGGCGGTCGCTCACGGCGCCCTGCCACTTGTCGCATCCGTCTAGGAGGAGGCTGTCCCGTGCGCGAGAGAATCCGGACTTCGATCGTGGGAGCGGGGCTTATCCTTGCGTTGGCAGTCGCGTGCGACACGCCCCGCCCCACGGCCCCGGTGCGTCCGACGTCGCCGGAGCAGGTCGCGTCGTCGATCTCCGACGCGGAGCTCGTGCGACAGCTCGCTACTGCGCGTGGGGTCGTCCCCCTCCCATCCGCACCATATGTGCGCCCCGCTCTGTCACGACTCGGCCAGGCGCTGGCGTTCGACAAGATCTTGAGCGGCACCCGCGACATCTCCTGCATGACGTGTCATCTCCCCGCGTTCGCCACCGGCGACGGGAAGAGCTTGTCGGTCGGACAAGGCGGGGTCGGGCTGGGGCCAGACCGCTCGCACGCCGGCGGCGTGTTCATCCCTCGAAATGCGCCGTCGCTGTTCAACATGAGCGCGATGCGGCACCTCTTCTGGGACGGTCGTGTCGAGGTGGACGCAAGCGGAGCGCTTCACACGCCTGCTGGCGCGCAGATCACGCCGTCAATGGCACGGGTGTTCGAGTTCGGCGCGATCTCGGCGCTGCCCTTGTTCCCCGTCACCAATCGTGATGAGATGCGCGGCCACGGCGGCAACGAGCTCGCCGAGATTCCTGACACCGCTCTCACCGCGATCTGGGCCGGCATCATGAAACGGCTCGGCGACATCCCGGAGTATCGTGGGATGTTCGAAGCCGCATACCCGGGGACGAAGTTCAGCGACATGACGTTCGCGCACGCGTCGAACGCGATCGCGGGCTTCGTGGTCGACAGACTCAGCTTCGACAACGCGCCCTGGGACAGGTTCCTCGCAGGACGCGACGACGCCCTAACGACGGCGCAACTCGAGGGCGCCCGAACCTTTCTCACGCTCAGGTGCTCTACCTGCCACAACGGTCCGACGTTCAGCGACGAGCAGTTCCACGATGTCGCTGTCGCGCAGATCGGACCGGGTGAGGGAGATGGCGCGTCGAAACGGGATGACTTCGGGCGGATGCGAGTGACCGGTGCCGCCAACGATCGGTACCGGTTCCGCACGACTCCGCTCCGCAACGTCGAGCTCACCGGGCCATACGGGCACGACGGAGCGGTCGCCTCACTCCGCGCGTTCGTCGAGCACTACAGCGAGGCGGACGAGAAGCTGCTCGTGTACGATCCGTCGCAGCTGGAGCTTGCGCTGCGCGGTACGGTCCTCGACAACGCCACCGCAATTCTCGCTCAGCGAGACACGCTGCTCGACGGAGTCGTGTTCTCGCCGGCGATCGCCGAGAAGCTGATGCAGTACATGAGCGCCCTGACCGACGACCGCGCCCGCAACCTCTCGCGCGTCGTGCCGACGCGCGTGCCGAGCAGGCTGCCGATAGATCGGCCGTGATGAGCGAGTCCGGCGAGGTCATGCCTAACGATAAGGAGTTCCGATGAGCCAAATGCCAGAGTGGCCGAGCGCGTTCGCGTTGTTGGCCTCAGCGATGCTAGTGGTCTCGAGCGGTTGCACTGATCAGCCGACCGACCCTGGTCCTGTTCCGGCGGGCCCGCCGGCCTTACGAACGGAGGTCGCAGTCCTCGGCGAGGCTACGGCGAGCGTCCGGTGGAGCGCCATCACGCGTGACTTCATCGCGGCGAAGCCCGCAGCCGAGAAGCCGAACCAGCAAGCGGCCTTCCGGGCGTTTGCGTACCTGTCCCTGGCCCAATACCGCGCAGTCGTGGCGGCGCATGGCTCGCGAGGCCATCCGCCGCATGCGTCGCCGAGCGGCGCCGCATCGGCGGCATCGGCAATCGTGCTGGCCGCCATGTTCCCACATGATGCGGACTTCTTTGAATCCCAGTTGCGCGCGCAGGAGGGGCACGTCGCCGGGCCGCGGGACGGACACGGTGTGTTCGCTGCCGGAGAAGCCATCGGGCGCACCGTCGGGATGCAGGTTGCCGAGCTCGCGCGGACCGACGGATTCGATGCGGTCTGGACTGGCAGCGTGCCGACGGGTCCGGGCTTCTGGTCGAGCGACTTCGATCCTCCGCGGCCTCCGCTGCTTCCGCTCCTCGGTCAGATGCGGCCGTTCTATCTGAAGTCGGGGGACCAGTTCCGCCCGGGGCCTCCGCCGGCCTTCGGTAGCCCGGCGTACTTGGCGGCGCTCGCGGAGGTTCGTCAGTTCTCCGACCATCGCACAGCCGACCAGCTTCGCATCGCGGAGTTCTGGGCGATGCCGACGGTTGCCGCGTTCTGGAACGAAGAAGGAACGAAGCTGATCGCGCGCGACCGTCTCGATGAGGAGCGAGCCGCGCGCGTCCTCGCCCTCATGCACACGGCCACGATGGACGCCAACATAGCCTGTCACGACGCGAAGTACACGTACTGGCTGATCCGCCCGTACCGTGCGGACTCGGCGATCACCACGCCGATCCCGAGGCCACAGCACCCGTCGTACCCGTCGAACCACGCGTGCGTCTCGGGGACATCGGCCTACGTGCTCGGCGCGCTCTTTCGGGGCGACGCCGACCGCCTGGCGGCACTAGCCGACGAGGCGGGGGAATCACGGCTCTACGCGGGCATTCACTACCGCTTCGACAAAGACGCTGGTCTCCACATCGCGCGGCAGGTGGCAGCGCTCGCGCTGCACAGTGACATCGAACACTCGAAGGATCACGAGTAGCCAGACCGGCTCGTTAGGGCAGGAACAGGTGGCGCGCGAGATGCAGCACTGACGATCGCATCCCACAATGGTGAGTGCGTGCCCGACGTCCACGCTCAGCGCCACCACGTGCTGTACCCCGAGTTCTTCGCCGGCTTCGAATCGGGGGCCTATCCGCTCACTCGGGAGCTTTTCACAAAGGTCTGGCGCCAGAAGGAAGTGGACCCACGGTGGCTACGGGTTCATGTCCACAAGGCGGCGCCCTCTTCCGTGCGCCCCACGTGGCTTTACGTCACGTGTGGACTATCGGATCCGGATCCCACTGCGACCGCGCCCCCGGAGGAGGGGTTGTCCGGCCTGGGTTGCGAGTTCAAGCTGGAGACCTCGGAAGACACGGCATGGCCAATGGTCCGGCTTCAGGAAGTTGCAGCACTTCAGCTGCTCCTTGGCGCCGGCCGGTTCGGCGATTGCCGGCTCCTCGAGGACGAGGATCTGCTTCCGCTGCATCAACCGATAACCCGAGATGGCACATCCGCACTGCGGTGGCTGCTGGTCGCGACGGGGGGACGCCGGCCCTACGCGTTTCAGCTCCCCACCGGTCTGGTCCGGTTCTGCAACCTGCTTGGCATCACGAACGAGGAGGCAGTGTTGGCGCAGCAGGTCGGTGCCGGCAATCTCATTGTCCTTCTCGAACGCAACGGCTTCTTCCCACTTGTTGCCCCCGAACGGACGTCGGTCGTGATTCGGCGGTCTCCGTCAGCTTCGTGACGGAGGAGGAGTCGTGGCGGAAGAGATCGAGTCGCTCATTCGGCGCGCCGATCGGGCCGACCGCGAGGCAACCGACAAGCTGTTCGCCGTCCTGTATGACGAGCTGCATCGGATCGCTGAGCATAACCTCAAGCGCGCCGGGTCCTCGCTCACGCTCGGCACGACGACGCTGCTCCACGAGGCTTACGTCAACATCGCCGGACGCGAAAACATCGCGTTTGCCGAGCGGTCGCGGTTTCTGGCCTACGCCTCGCGCGCGATGCGCGGGCTCGTCATCGACTACGCGCGCAGCCGCCGCACGAAGAAGCGAGGCCGCCAGTTCGAGATCACGTTCGCCGAGGAGGAGGCGTCGCCCGGGCAGCCAATGCAGAACGCCGCGGAGCTGGAGCGTCTCGGTGAGGCGCTCGACGAGCTGGGCCAGTTCGAGCCGGCGCTCGCCGAGTTGGTGGACCTGCACTTCTTCTGCGGCTTTTCGTTCGCCGAGATCGCCGCACTCCGAGTCGTTTCGGAGCGGACGGTCCGGCGCGACTGGCGGAAGACGCGCCTGCTGCTCCAGGACGCGCTGCTCCATGATGAAGGGCCACTGCCTAACGAGGAGCCGCCGGGAGAGACGGGAGCGGAGCCACGCTAATGTGAGCGCGGGACAGCCGGCGAGGTGAATCTGCGCTCGTCGAGCCCGAGGCGCCGCACCACCGCCGCGAAGCGAGGGCTCCGCCGCAGCGGGTCGAACATCGGGTCCACGAAGCCGAGATACGGTCTCTCGCCGGCCCGCGCGGCGGTCTCCAGCGCGGAGAGGGCGCGCGCCGTGTCGCCGAGCCCAAGGTAGGCGTAGCTAAGCCCCGTTGCCACCGACCACTCGCCGCGCGGGCGCGCCTCCAGCTCGCGTACCGTAGCCGCCGCCCCCGTGCGGTCTCCGGTAGCGGCGAGGACGTACGCGGCCACGCCCGCGCCATTGAAAGGCGGCAAGACCGGGACGCGAGCCATGGCGCGCGCCTCCTCCGGGTGGCCATCGCGCAGCAGGGCGAGCGGCACGAAGCCGCGCGCCCCGGACGACGACGAGTCGAGGTCGTACGCACGCCGACTCTCCACCAGCGACTCGTCGTAGCGCCCGAGCAGCGAGAGATAGTACGCCAACAGCGCCGACGCTGGCACCGAGAGCGGGTCGGCAATGCGGGCGTGCCGCATGTGCTCTTCGGCGTCGGCCATCCGACCGACGCGGATCAAGTAGAATCCATAGAAGTACTGGCCCGGCGCGAAGTCGGGGTCGGTGGCAACGGCGCGCTGGTACGCCTCATCCGCCTCCCGCCACCGCAAGGCAAGCATGTGCGCCAGCCCGAGCGCAGTGTACGCCTCGGCGAGCGTCGAGTCGAGCGCGAGCGCGTGCCGCGCGGCCTCGATCGCGCGCCGCTCGACTGCGCGCGGCGGCGTGCCGGTGTAGTTAGGCAACAGCCCGAGCGCGTAGGCGAGCCCCGCGTAGGCGCGCGCGAAGGTGCTGTCCTCGGCGATCGCGCGCTCGAAGTACTCAACTGCCTTGGAGACGCCGCCGCCGCGGAGCTCCAGCAAGTAGCTGCCACGCAGGTACAGGTCGTACGCCTCAGGGTTGGTGGTTGCCGGCGACGACACGGGCCGGGCGGGCTGCGATCCGGCGAACCCGGGCAGCCTCGCCCGGAGTGCGCCGGCGACGGATCGGGCGATCTCGTCCTGTACCTGGAAGACGTCCTTTACCTCCCGCTCATATGCGTCGCTCCAGAGCGCCATTCCGTCAGCGACGCTCGTGAGCTGCACCGTTAGGCGCATCCGGTCTCCGGCTCGGCGAACGCGCCCCTCGAGCACGGTGCTCACCCCGAGGCGCCGGCCGAGCTCGCGCACGTCGACGTCGTGGCTCGCGCGGTACGCCGCGGCCGAGGTGCGGGAGGCGACGCGCAGCCCGCCTGCCTTTCCCAATGCGGTGGCGACTTCGTCGGCGATCCCGTCGCCGAAGTACGCGTTCGCGGTGTCTCCACCGACGTCGTCGAACGGGAGGACCGCAAGGGAGGGTACGTCCGGTCGCACCAGTGTCGCCGACGGGCGCTCAACGCGGGCGACTACGAGATACGCCGCGATCCCTAACGTGAGCAGGGCGGCTCCCACAAGCATCACGGTTCTACGAACCCGGGCGGGTGCGCGCCATTGGGGCACGCGCCATCCCGGCGGTGGTGTCGCGATCGTGGCGAGCACCTCGAGAATCTCACGGGCGGACTGCGGACGCCGCGCCCCATCCTTCTCGAGGCAGCGCATAACGAGGGCGTCGAGTGTCGGAGAAAGCTCGGGAACACGGTGTGAGAGCGGCGCCGGCGCATCGCTCAGGTGTGCTGTGACGAGCTCCTGGGGCGTCGTGCGGTCGGCAAACGGGTGCGCCCCCGCGAGCAGTTCATACGCGACCAGGCCCCACGCATACAGGTCGGCCCGGTGGTCCACGCGGGGATCGCCCACGGCCTGCTCCGGCGCCATGTACGCCGGTGTGCCGATCGTCGAGCCGATGGCGCTGAGCGTCTGGAGGTCCCTCGCGATGCCGCGCTCGGGACGCTCGCCGCTGCCGGTACCGGCAGCGGCGAGCGCCTTGGCGATGCCGAAATCGGTCACGACCGCGGCGTCGCCGGCGAGCAGCACGTTGTCCGGCTTCACATCACGGTGCACAACGCCCTGCTCGTGCGCAAACGCGAGGGCGCGCGCCACGTCGCGGAGAATGGACACGGCATCAGCGAGCGGGATCCGTCCGTCCCGCGTTAGGCGCGCGCGCAGCGACTCGCCCGACACATACGGCATGACGTAGTACGGCAGCCCGGCGGCCTCGCCAGCCGTGAACAGCGGGACGACGTTCGGATGCTGCAGCGCCGCGGCGAGGCGAACTTCGCGCGCGAATCGCTCGGCTCTCAGGCCGGCGGCAAGCACCGGGAGCAGCACCTTGACGACCACGGCGCGCCCGAGCGCCCGTTCGCGCGCGAGGAAGACGCGGCTCATCCCACCGCCGCCGAGCTCGCGCTCGATCGTGTAGACGTCGCCAACCGCCGCCTGCAGGTACGCGGCGAGATTCGCTCCGCCGGGGTCGGCGTTAGGCGCCGCGTCGCGTTGAGCATCGAGGAATCCGCGGCGGTCGGCCGCGGCTTCGCTGGCGAGGATGGCTGCCAGATCGGCCGCCAGCCCGGGCGACCGCGACCGCAGCTCGGCGAGCCAGGCGGCTCGCTCGTGGTCCGCAAGCTCGAGCGCCTGATCGAGCAGAAGCGAGAGCTCTCGCCAGCGATCGCGATCGATGACAGCCATGCCAGGTGACTCCTTATGGCACCCTACGATACGCCCGCTCACCGGACTTGAACAGCGGGCCGAACCGGCTCGACCAGCGCGGCTCACGAGTCACACGCGCTCTCGGGGTGTCCGGTTTTGGCGTCGCTTCTCGATCACTGCGATGAGAGATCGCACTCGTGCTGCCGGTAGATCGGCCGTGATGCACGGGCGCGGCAGTCGGCATCTGACGCCTAACGATCAGGAGGCATCATGAGCGGAACGCCCGAAAAGTCGCGCGCAGCTGCGCTAGTGGTCGCAGCAGTCATCGCCGTCTCGAGTGCCTGCACGGGTCGCGTCACCGACCCCGCTCCCGCGAACAGTGTCGGGTCAGCAGTCCGCGTGGATGACGCGGCGCTGGATGACTCCACGGCGAGTGTCAGGTGGAGCGCGATTACGCGCGACTTCATCTCGTCCAAACCGGCGGCCACGAAGCCGAACCCGGTGGCCGCGCTTCGCGCGTTTGCCTATCTCTCGCTCGCGCAGTATCGCGCGGTCATCGCCGCCGATGAGTCAGGCAGGCACCACGCACACCCGTCGCCCGAAGGCGCGGCCGCCGCCGCGTCGGCCGTCGTGCTCGGCGCGCTGTTCCCGGCCGACGCAGAGTTCTTCGAGTCGCAGTTGAGCGCGCAGGAAGCGGAAGTCGCCGAATCGCGAAAGGCGCCTCAGGCCTTCGCCGCCGGGGAAGTCATCGGCCGCGGGATCGGGGCCGAGGTTGCGGACTTGGCACGGACCGATCGTTTCGACGCGGTCTGGACGGGCACTGTGCCCACCGGTCCGGCGTACTGGTCGAGCGACTTCGACCCACCGCGCCCGCCCCAAATCCCGCTCCTCGGCCAGGTGCGGCCGTTCTTCATGGAGTCTGGGGATCAATTTCGTCCGCCTCCACCGCCCGCCTTCGGCAGCCCCGCATTCCTCGCCGCCCTTGAGGAGGTGCGGCGGATCTCCGACCATCGGACACCGGACCAACTCCGGATCGCGGAGTCCTGGGCACTGACGACCGGAAGCCTCGTGGCGGGCTTCTGGAACGAGGAAGCCACCAAGCGGATCGCGCGCTATCACCTGAGTGAACGCCGGGCCGCGCGTGCCCTCGCCCTCATGCACCTGGCCGCGATGGACGCCACGATCGCGTGCTACGACGCGAAGTACACGTACTGGCTGGTCCGCCCGTACAAGGCGGACCCGGCGATCACCACGCCGATCCCAAGGCCGAACCACCCGTCCTACCCGTCGAGCCACGCCTGCTCCTCGGGGGCGTCGGCGTACGTGCTCGGCGCGGTCTTCCCATCCGAAGCGACCGAGCTGGCCTCCATGGCGGACGAGGCCGGGGAATCACGCCTTTACGCGGGCATTCACTACCGCTTCGACAAGGACGCCGGTCTCCACATCGCCCGACAGGTAGCAGCGCTCGCGCTGCATAGCGACATCGAACACTCGAAGGATCACGAGTAGCCAAGCCGGCTCGTTAGGTCATGCTCGCGGGGTGGAGGGATCCAGCGACGGCTCAGCGCGCGTGGTGACACTTCCAGGATGAGCTCGTGGCACCACGATCACGCTCGAGAGGAGAAAGCTGTCGCGCGTTACGGCAGGCATCGCCAGCGCGCGAGTCGGTCGTGACGTCCGGGTAGGTGCCGCGTCCGGGGCTTATGAGCCTTGTGTACGTCCGTTCCGGCCTAGATGATAGGACCGTACAACTGCGGACGACTTGGGCTGGCTCCGAAGACGGCGACACTCCCCTGACATGATTGGTTCAACCGTTTCCCACTACCGCATTCTCGACAAGCTCGGCGAAGGCGGCATGGGAGTGGTGTACAAGGCGCAGGACACGCGTCTCGAGCGCTTCGTGGCGCTCAAATTCCTCCCCGAACGCCTGGCCGAGGAGCCCGGGGCGAAGCAGCGCTTCGTCAACGAAGCCAAAGCCGCGTGCGCCGTAAACCACCCGAACGTCGCCGTCGTCTACGACGTTGGCGAAACGGACATCCACTCCTTCATCGCCATGGAACTGGTGGAAGGAGAGACCCTCAAATCGAGGCTTCGGGCCGGGCAGCTCTCCATCGGTCAGGTCCACTCGCTCGGAGTACAGATCGCGCAGGGGCTTCATGCCGCTCATGCCAGGGGCATCGTCCATCGCGACATCAAGCCCGACAACATCCTCCTGACCCGGGATGGCAGCATCAAGATCATGGACTTCGGCATCGCGAAGCTCGGCAGCAACTCGAACCTCACGCAGACCGGAGCGACGCTCGGCACGCTTGCGTACATGTCGCCGGAGCAGGTCCTGGGCGAAGACGTGGACCATCGCAGCGACCTCTGGTCGTTAGGTGTCGTGCTGTACGAGATGCTCGCGCGCGAGCTTCCGTTCCGGCGCGACCGCGAGGCCGCCGTCCTGTACGAGATCCTCAACTCGGAGCCGACGCCGGTCGAGGCGCACCGGCCAGACACCCCGCCCGCGCTGCGCTCGGCCGTTCAGCAGCTCCTGCAGAAGGACCCCGCCAAGCGACCCACCTCGGCCGCCGAAGTCGTCACCCTGCTCCAGAAACCCGGCCCGCAGGCGGCTCCGGAAGTCCCGGCGAAATCGATCGCCGTTCTGTACTTCGAGAACATGAGCTCGGAACGGGAGAGTGATTATTTCTGCGCCGGCATCACCGAAGACATCATCACCGACCTCTCGAAGGTGAGCGAGCTGCGCGTGGTGTCGCGCACCGACATGCTCCCGTTCCGGAACAAGGAGATCAACATTCGGCAGGTCGCGGATGCGCTGCGCGTCAATTACGTGCTCGAAGGCAGTGTCCGCAAAGCCGGTAACCGGATTCGCATCACGGCGCAGCTCATCAGCGCCAAGGATAGCTACCATCTCTGGGCCGACCGATTCGACGGCCTGACCGAGGACATCTTCGACCTACAGAACGAGGTCGCGCGAAAGATCACCGACGCGCTGAAGGTCTCGCTCACCGATTCGGAAAAGGCATCGCTGGCGAAAAAGCCTACCGACGATCTTCGCGCGTACGACTTCTACATGCGCGGCCGGGACTACCTCAACCGGCGGGGGAAAAAGAACACCGAGGCGGCCATCCGGATGTTCGAGAACGCCCTCGAGATCGACAAGCAGTTTGCCTCGGCCTATGCGGGGCTCGGCGAGGCGTGCGCGTACATGTACGAGTGGTACGACGGGGCCCTCACCTGGCTTGGCCGGGCGATCGAGATGAATCGCGAGGCGCTGGACCACGACCCCGAGTCGATCGAGGCGCGATTCGGGATCGCGATGGTCTACTACCACCAGGGGCGCCTCGCCGAGGCCAAACGAACTTTCCTGTCAGTGCTCGCGGCGGATCCCGAGCACGTGCTCGCTCGTCTTCGTCTCGGAATGCTCGTCGAGCGTACGCCCGGCGGGGACCTGAAGGACGCGCTGGCCCAGTATCAGCGCGCCGCCGAGCTGAGACCGCATGACGACGACCCATGGCGCTTCCTCGCCGCGCTGCACCGAAAGCTCCGCAACGACGCGGCCGCACAGGACGCGGCGTTGAAGGTGATCGAGATCACTGCTCTCAAGCTGGAGGCGAGTCTCGAGGACGCGGTTCTCCTCAGCCGTCTTGCGGAGGGCTATGCCCGCTTCGGTGGGAAGGAGGAAGCCCACGCCAGCATCAGGCGGGTGGTGGAGCTCGCGCCGACGGACGGCCTGGCACTCTACAACTGCGCCTGCGCTCACGCTCTCCTTGGAGAGACCAACGCCGCGGTCCTCTTCCTGCGACGTGCATTCAACAGCGGGTTCCGGGGAGTAATCCACTCCGCCCGCGTCGACAGCGCCCTCGAGTCGGTTCGAGAGCACCCGGAGTTCCAGCAATTGGTTGCCGAGCTCTTGTGAACGGATTATTGTCGGGCCGAAGAACCCCCAACTGTGACGGAGTCATCACACCATGCCAAAGTACGTGATCGAGCGCCTGGTTCCGGGTGCTGGTAAGCTGTCCCCCGAGGAGTTGAAGGCGATCTCGATGCGCTCCTGTGATGTTTTGAATCAGCTGGGGACGAAGATCCAGTGGATTCAGAGCTACGTCACGGACAACAAGATCTACTGCGTGTACATCGCGCCGAACGAGGAGATGGTGCGCGAGCACGCGCGCCTGGGTGGGTTCCCCGCGAACCAGGTCTCGTCGGTGAAAACGTTGATCGACCCGACGACGGCCGAGTTCGGGGCCCGCCAGGAATAGACCGCCAGCTCGCCGCCCTCGCGGTGCGGCAGGGCTCCGAGCCGGCTCGTTAGGACCGACGTCCTGACGAGCCGGCTGTGCGTAGCGCGGTGTAGCCAGGCAGTGCCTGGGCCCTGGCGACACATCGGGGGCGACGGTCGCGAGTTTCTTCGTCCCCCGCGACGCCGATACGGACGCGGCGAGCTCGCGGGCGCGCGCCAACTCGATGCGCTGCGGAGCGAGATCGCAGTGTTGCGCCGCGCGGTTGACGGCCTATCGTCAACGTCCGTCCGGCGCGGCGTGGATTGATGGCCGAGCGTTTGTCAGCCCAACTGCATCATCCCTCAGCAACCCATGCCCGATACCAACCCCGGCACTTCAGCGCTACTCATCGACCTGTACGAGCTCACCATGGCGCTCGGCTACTGGCGCGAAGGGCGCGCGGAGCAGGAGGCCGCGTTTCACCTCTACTTCCGGACCGCTCCGTTTCGCGGCGGATACACGATAGCCTGCGGGCTCGAACCCGCGCTGGCGTATCTCGAGCAGCTGCGCTTCACCGATGAAGACCTCGCCTACCTTGCCATGCTGCGCGGCGTGGACGAGTTGCCCCTCTTCCCGCAAGAGTTCCTCGACATGCTCGGCTCGATGCGGCTCGCGCTCGACGTCGACATGGTGATCGAGGGAACCGTGGTGTTCCCTAACGAGCCACTCGTGCGCGTGCGCGGGCCGCTGCTCCACGCACAGCTCGTGGAGACCGCGCTCCTCACCCACATCGGGTTCCCCACTTTGGTCGCGACGAAGGCTGCGCGCATGTGCCTCGCGGCCGATGGCGGCGAGGTCCTCGAGTTCGGGCTACGCCGCGCACAGGGGCCTGACGGCGGACTCTCGGCGAGCCGGGCGGCATACGTCGGCGGCTGTTCGTCCACATCGAACGTGCTCGCCGGCCAACGTTTCGGCATTCCGGTCAAGGGGACACACGCGCACAGCTGGGTGATGGTCTTCGACGACGAGTTGGAAGCCTTCACCGCGTATGCCGAGGCAATGCCCAACAACGTCGTGTTCCTGGTGGACACGTACGACACCATCGACGGCGTTAGGCACGCCATCGAAGCCGGGCGCCTGCTCCGGGCGGGTGGGCACCGGCTGCTCGGTGTGCGCCTCGACTCGGGCGATCTGGCGTACCTGAGCGTCGAGGCGCGCCGGCTGCTCGATGCGGCCGGTTTCAACGACACCGCCATCCTCGCCACCAACGAGCTGGACGAGCACGTGATCGCGAGCCTCAAGCAGCAAGGCGCGGCGATCACCGTGTGGGGCGTTGGCACGCGGCTCGCCACGGCGTACGATCAGCCTGCACTCGGCGCGGTCTACAAGCTCACTGCGCTCCGCGACGCGAACGGCGAGTGGACACCGCGCGTGAAGGTCTCCGAGCAGCCGGCGAAGACGACGAACCCCGGGCTGCTGCAGGTCCGCCGCTACCTCGTATTACAACCGGACGCGTCCAGCGGCGCGTACGCCGGCGACATGCTGATCGACGAGCTGAGCCCGCCTAACGGCGACGCGACGATGGTGGACCCGCTCGACCTCACGCGGCGCAGACGCTTCGCGGCGGACGCGCCGTACACGCTGCTCCTCCAGCCAGCGATGCGCGCGGGCATTCGCGTGCGCGGGCCGGAACCGCTGTCAGCGGCTCAGCAGCGGGCGCGCCATGAGCTGGCGGGGTTCCACGCGGGGATCAAGCGGCTCGTGAACCCGCATCGATATCCGGTCGGTCTGGAGCGTGGGCTCCACGAACGACAGACGGCCCTCGTGCTGGCGGCGCGCGGAGAGTCGGGCCCTCCGGACTAGCAACAGGCCGATAGGCGTGCGGCGTTGGCCCTGTCGTGAGCCGCCGAAAAATCTCGTGAGCGGTAGTGGAAGCTGCATTCGCCACGACCAACGCCGGGGAAGCAGCCATGATCAGGCCGCGAAACAGAATCGGATCGGCCGTTGTCGTGTTCATCATGACGACGCTTGGCACTGCAGCGTGCAGCAGCAGCACCGAGGTCCAATCCCAACCACCAACGAGTCCGTCGCCTCCGCCGCCGCCGCCCACGACGACATACTCGATTAAGCTTTCGCCCGCTTCCATAAACCTGGCGGCCCCGCCGGGGGAACCGCGGTCCGAGCTCGTGACGGCGACCATTCGCACCAACACGGGTGAAGTCGTGTCAGCACCGGTTGTCTGCACAACCGATTCGCCAGGCGTTGCGACGGTTTCGCAAAACGGCATCGTGATCACGGTGACCGCGGTCGGTATAGGAAGCACTTTGCTGCGCGCGCGCTTTGGCGGGAGCGAAGCCACCGCCGAGATCACTGTCAGCGAGCCTCTACCGAGCACCTTCACGGCGACAGGCCGCATGTCGACGACACGCGTGTTTCATACGGCCACACTCCTTCCCGATGGCAAGGTGCTCATCGTTGGAGGGTTGGACTATTCCAGCGCAGGCGGCCGAGAGCTCGCGAGCGCCGAGTTGTATGATCCTGCGAGCGGTACGTTCGACCGCACCGGCGACATGACGAGAGCCCGCACCGGACACTCGGCGACTCTGTTACCTAACGGGAAGGTGCTGATCGCCGGCGGAATGGTCGGCAACGAACCCATCGGCACCGCGGAGCTCTACGATCCGACCTCCGGAACGTTCAGCCTAACGGGCGATATGCGCCAAAAGCAGCGATGGCATACGGCGACCCTGCTGATGACGGGAAAAGTGTTGATCAGCGGCGGTTGGTCGGCCTGCTGTAGCGATGCTGTCGACCCTGAGCTCTACGACCCCGCCACCGGCGTGTTCGCGACAACGGGCACGTACGCAGGGCGCGAGACGGCGGGGCTCCTTGGCGCAAACGCGACGTTACTTCGGGACGGCCGGGTCTTACTCTCCATGCAACCCGCGGCTCAGGTCTATGATCCCGTCTCCGGCACCTTCAGTCGCACAGGATCGATGGTCACCGGGTCGGGGGGCTGGGGCGTTCCGTATTACATCAATGGTCGAACAGCAACTTTGCTCGACAACGACAGGGTCTTGCTTACCGGTGGGCACAACGAGGACATCGGGCGGTTCAAGAGCGCGGAGCTCTACGATCCGGCGACGGGGGGGTTCACCGCCACCGGTGATATGGCCTTCGTGCGGGACGGACACACCGCAACGCTGCTCGCGGACGGCACGGTTCTCATTACCGGGGGCGAAAGTGAGGCTGGCTGCGCCATCACGAGTCTCGCGGTTGCCGAGCTATACGATCCGTCCAAAGGAAGCTTTAGCCCGGCAGGAAGGATGAACGTCCGCCGGGAGTGGCATACAGCGACGCGGCTCAAGGACGGAAGAGTCCTGGTCACGGGCGGGCTGACGTTCGATGGAGGACTTTGCGGCAGCGTCTCCGCACCTCCGCTCGCCAGCGCGGAGCTTTACGTCCCACACAATTGAGCGGCCCTGTTTTGGCGCCCGCGGAGAGACGACCGAAACGGAGTCGGCTGGCTGATCAGAAGATCAGCGAACGATGCACCGCCAGGCCGGCGGTCACGCCGTCGGCGGCCGCCCACGTCACCGTGTGTGCGCCGCGAGTGATGTCGCCGGCGGCGTACACACCCGGCACGGTGGTCATTTTCTCGCCGTCCGTTCCGACGATCGGGCCGAACTGGCCATCGTCCAGTTCGCAGCCGAGCTGCTGCGCAATCGTGCTATTGAGGTGCGTACGGGGTCCGAGGTAGAGCGCGTCGGCCGGTGAGAGTCTTCCATCGGTCAGCTCGATGGAAGACAACCGCGTGCCGTCACCGTGCAGTGCTTTTACCGGCGCCGCCTCGATGGTCACGCGTCGCTTCGTCAGCTCCGCCAGTGACGCGTCATCCGGCTCGGCACCGCCATTGAGGTAGAGTGTGGTCGGTCCCATTCCGAGATCAGCATGGCTTGATGGATCGATCTCGGCGACACCTGCAGCACGCCCAATAGCTGCCCGCTGAACTCGTAGCCATGACAGTACGGGCAATGCAGCACCGAGCTACCCCAACGCTCTGCCAGCCCCGGAATCCCGGGCAATTCATCCGAGATGCCGAAGGCCAGGACGAGCCTAACGCTTTCCAACACGTCACCCGTCGCCAGCGTGACGGAGAAACCGTCCGGCGTCTTCGTCGCTGCCGTCGCTTCTCCGTCAATGAAAGTCACGGTGGGATAGGCCGCTACCTGCGACCGCGCCGTCGCTAGCATGGTGCGCGGGGCGCTCCCGTCGTTTCCGAACAGGCCATGGGAGCGCTCTGCGAACCGATTGCGCGGCGACCCGGTGTCGATGATGCAGACCGATCGTCGTGCTCGCGCGACGTACAGCGCGGCCGACAGTCCGGCGAAGCTGCCGCCGATGACGATGGCATCATGTCGCATGAGCGGTCTCCAGATCATGCGACTTGCCGCGGCGCGGGAGGCGGCCGCGCAAGGCGTTACTCAGCGAAGCCAGCGTCACCTCGCCGAGGCGCGATAGCAACGACGATTCAGCGTCGCGAAACGCCTCGCCGAGCGCGGCGTTGACTTCCTGTTCGACGAGACAGCCGGGCGACTCGGTTCGATTGCCGATGGCGAGGAGCGGGGGGCACCCGATCGCGATGTAGACGTCGCGGAGCGTCACCCTGGACAGATCGCGCGCGAGCGTCCAGCCGCCGCCGTACCCCTTCTCGGATCGGACGTAGCCCTTTTCTCGAAGCCCGGCCATGATCCGCCGAATGACGACCGGGTTCGTGTCCATCGCCTTGGCCAGGACCTCGGAGGTCATTGGGCCATCACGTTCTGCCATGTGCAGCAGGACGTGGAGCACGCCGGACAGCTGACTATTGCGTTTCATGCAACCTAACATGTTACATGAACGTACCAACGTCAAGATCAGCAGTTGAGGTGGTCGGCGCCTCTTGCGTTCCGCAGTCCGTCAACGGATATTCCCCTCTAAACTAGAGGGGAGTAGCGGCACCATGCTCGATCCTGACGGCGGACTCCTTCGCGGCACACTCGACGTGCTCGTCCTCAAAGCGCTCGTCTGGGGGCCTCGTCACGGGTACGCCGTCGCCGAGTGGATCAAGAGCGTCACTGACGGCGAGCTGCTCGTCGAGGAAGGGCCGCTCTACACCGCCCTCCACCGACTCGAGAAGAACGGCTGGATCGCGGGCGAGTGGGGCTACTCCGAGAACAACCGCCGGGCGAAGTACTACCAGCTCACGCGTGCCGGCCGCGCGCAGTTCCGGAGTGAGGTGAGCGCCTGGGAGCGCTACGCCCGCCTCGTCACGAAGGCATTGACCGCCTCTGAAACCGCACCCGCCTAACGCCCCACCCTCCCCGAGCCATGCGCCGCGTGTTCCGCCTACCGTTCAGCGCCCGCCGCCTCGCGCGCGATGTCGACGACGAGATCGCGTTTCACCTCGCCACGCGCGTCGACCGACTCATGGCCGGGGGCCTAACGCCTGATGAGGCACGGCGGGAGGCGCTGCATCAGTTCGGGGATATCGCTGCCGTCCGGCGGTCGATGCTCACGCTCAGCGGCCAACGCGAGGCCGCGGCCCATCGGATAATGATCGTGAGCGATCTCCGTCAGGATCTCGCGTTCGGCATTCGCACGCTGCGCCGTGGCGCGGGGCTGACCGCGCTCGTCGTCGGCTCTCTCGCCCTCGGCATCGGCGCGAACGCCACCATTTTTTCGCTCATCGACGCGCTGCTCCTGCGGCGGCTCCCGGTCACGAGACCCAACGAGCTGGTGGCCGTTGGCGACCCCGAGAACGTCACCGCATCCGGATGCTGTTCGCCAATCGCGGTGTTGTTCTCATACCCGCTCTATCTCGACATCCGCGACCACAATCATGTCTTCACCGGCGTCCTGGCTGTCGGTGGGGGTCGTCGCCTCGCCGTTCGCGTGGAGCGGCGACAATCGGAGCCAGAGAGTCCCACCGCGCGGTTCGTCTCGGGGAACTACTTCCGCGTGCTCGGCGTTCCGGCAGCGATCGGCGCTACGCTCGGCTCCAACGACGACGTGATCGGCGCTCCGCCGCGCGCAACGATCAGCCACGATTATTGGCGTCGCCGGTTCGGCGCGGACTCCTCGGTGGTTGGCCGCCCCATCACGGTGAACGGGGTGGAGGTGGTCCTCACCGGTGTGACGCCGCGCGGGTTTACCGGCGAGGTCGTGGGCGCGACGACCGACATCTGGCTCCCGCTCGCGGCGCACGATCTTCTGCGGCCGAATGAGAAGCTGCTCGGTGAACGAGGCATGAGTTGGCTCTTGCTGATGGGTCGTGCAAAGCCGGGGCTCACGCTCGCGCAGGTGAAACAGGGGCTCGTTCCGGTCATCGAGTCGAGCATCATGACGAACGCGACGTCGCGTCAACTGGTCACACTCCGCGAGCGGGGGCTCAAGTACTACGTGTCGTCGGGCGAGCACGGCCTGTCGTCCGTGCGACCTGCGTTCGCATCGCCGCTCATCGCGCTCATGGCCGGTGTGGGGATGCTCTTGGGTGTTGTGTGCGTGAACGTCGCGAACCTGCTGCTCGCGCGCGGGATCGCGCGGCGCCGAGAGATGGTAGCGCGCCTGGCGATCGGCGCGAGCCGATGGCGCATCGTGCGACAGCTCCTGGCCGAGGGGCTGTTGCTGGCAGTCGTGAGTGCAACGGCCGCGCTAGCCGTGGCCTGGTGGGGATCGAGAGCGTTGGTCACGTTGGCGTCCGAGGGCGAACCGATCTCGTTGGACGTCGGGCCAAACGCGCGTGTCCTCATGTTCACGGTCGCCCTGGCGATAGTTTCAGTGGTGTTGTTCGCGTTGGTCCCTGCGCTGCGATCGTCGCGCGTCGACCTAGGGGCCGCGATACGCGCTCACGGGCGTTCGATCGCCCAGGGTGCGCGCTTCGGAGAGTGGCTGATTGCCGGGCAGGTGGCGATCTCGCTCGTCCTGGTTACAGGGGCGTCGATGCTCACACGTGGCCTGAGTGCGACGGAGTCGCAGAACCTCGGTCTCGATCGCGATCACCTGATCGTCGCGGACCTCGACATCACTACGCCGGGATACTCGGGTGACCGCCTTGCCGCGGCGGTCAACGCGGTTCGCGATCGCGTGATGCAGGTCGCCGGCGTTGCGCACGTCACCTACTCGGAGAATGGTCTCTTTGCCGGCACCGAGTGGCACTCGTCCGTAGGGGTGTTGGGATTCACACCGCGTACGGAAGAGGACTCGAGTGTGGCGACCGACAACGTCGGGGCTGGCTACGCGTCGGGCATCGGCGCGCGCATCGTGGCGGGACGTGAGTTCACGGTCAGCGACGAGGGCGTACTACCGCGTGTCGCGATGGTGAGCGCGCCGTTCGCGCGGTTCTACTTCCGCGGGCGAAGCGCGGTCGGGCAAGTCATTCGGCTCAACGACTCGACGCACCTCACGATCGTCGGGGTGATTGGCGACGTCCGCGGACAGTCGCTCGAGCCGCCCGCGCCGCGCGTCGCGCGACGGGTGTACCTGCCCTATTTGCATCCAGCAGACCCCGGTCACATCGGCCAACCATCGGACTTGCGATTGTTCGTGAGGACGCGCGGTGATCCCGGTCCGATGGTCGAAGCGGTCAGGCGGGCGATCGTTTCGGCCGACCCGGCCCTCCCGGTCAACCTTGTCCGCCCGCTCTCGGCGCTCGTCCGCGCGTCGATCCGACAGGAGCGGTTGGTTGTCCGCATTGCCACGGCGTTGGGGCTGCTTGCGCTCTCACTGGCCGCGATTGGGCTGTACGGGGTGGCCGCCTATATGGCCGCCCAGCGCACGGGCGAGCTCGGGCTGCGCCGCGCGTTAGGCGCTCCAGCCCGTGCCGTCGCGGGCGTCGTGGCGCGCGACGTGGTGCGGCCGGTGGCCCTGGGCGCAGCGATCGGCGTGATGCCGGCGCTCGTTGTCATGCGCGTCCTCGAGCGCAACCTGAGCGTCGCCACGCCCGACACGGGCGCGATGGCGATCGCGTTGGCCGTGCTCGTGGCGAGCGCTGTCGTTGCGGGACTGGCGCCGGCGATGCGGGCGGCCCGGATCGACCCGGTCGTCGCGCTGCGAAGCGAGTAGCGCGGTGGGCCCCAAGCCCGCCCAGTCTTTTTGGGGGTCGTTACATCATGGGAGACGCTCGCGGTATTCCCGTCATGGTCGATGACGGTGAGCGTCACCGTGAACGTACCCGCCACGAAATACCCTTCCCGCTGTAGGGGAACGGCGTGCTGCCCTGAAAGCCGTCACGGTAGCTCCAGTCGTATCGCGCGATGCCGTGATCGTCGCTCGACGAGTCGGCATAACTGCCGAGGGCGTCGTGCGACCTGGTGTACGCGACGTCGGGCTATGCATCGAGCGTTCGCAACCTTTCGCAGCTCTCGCTCGCGACGGACAACGTGTTCAGCGATGGTGCGTCGCTCGAGCTGGCGACGGTGACGGGCGACGTGGCGAACGGCATGACGGCCACCCTTACGGTGGCCGTCTGATCGCCTAACGCGCATCGGCAGGCGCTACATCACTCGAGTGCGCCCGCGAGCGCCTTCGCCGCCGCGCGGCGGCCGATGCCCTGGCCGACCTCGACGTCGAAGCGGTAGTGGATGCCGGCGTAGATCCGCGACATCCCCGCCTCCTCCACGACCGCGTCCAACCCGCTCCGCTCGTCCGGGAAGGCGTGCGACAGCACCGCCGCCATCGCGCTCGAGATGCACGAGTGGCCTGACGGGTACGACGGGTGGTTGGGCGTCACGAACGCGAGCAGCGGCGTGATCACGTGGTTAGCCTGCTCCGGCCGCAGCACCCACCACTTGAACTTCGTCGTGAAGCAGTCGATCTGCGCGTCGAATGCGGCGACGTTGGCGTACGCGAGGATCCGGGCCGCCTCGGCCTCCGTGCGGTGGTGCAACCGAATCAAACTGTCGGCGATCTGGTTCCATTCGCCTGCCGTGAAGGGGCCGTTCGGTGGAACCTTGTTCCACTTCTGCGCGATCGCCAACTGGTCCGGCGTGCGCGAGGTTACGATCGCGAGCACTTCATCGAGGGCCGCCTGGAACTCGTGCGTTCCGTAGGCAGGGGGATCCGGCGACAGCAGGAGGTCCTCCGGCTCGAGGAAGAACGGCCTGGCGCCCCAGAGCGACCGGACGATCGCGCCGGTGGGAAACCAGTAGCTCTCGCCCACGGGCGGGGTGAGGGCGGGCAGCGAGAGGTAACCGTCGTGCGCGGACTCATTCAGGACGGCTTGGGCGACCGCGAGGCCGATCTCTTCCCCCGCTGCGACGTTGCTCTCCGCCTCGTCGGGCCACCCCGGCTCGCTCCGGTCGTGGATGAGCTGGTGCTCCAGTGCGTTGGGCACGCCGGGCGCCGTTGCGAAGAACGCGCTCAACACGGTGACCGACGCGCGGGCGACCGCGGCGGAGACGGACGAGTGCGTCGGATGGTGCGACGGCGCCGTCGCGGCCAACACCGCCCGATACTGCGCGAGCGAGAGGTAGGTCAGCATGCGGCTCGCCCAGGCCTGGCCGTTCGGAGGCGCCGGGAGCGTCTGCAGCAACTCGGTCGCGCGCAGATTCCACCGCGTGGTCGCGAGCGCCTCCCAGGAGTTCACGGCATCGGCGTTCGGCGAGCGACGCTGGACGAGTTGCGTCGGTGCGTCGTTACAGGCCATGGCCGCGAGTGTGGCGAGGAGCGCGCCGGATAGCGTGAAGTGTCGCGTTCTGGAGAACATGGTAGCCTCCGACTGGTGCGGCGTCGTTAGGCCGGCCCCGTCCGTGGCGAAACGGCTCGGCATGATCGCATTCCTGTCGATTGCAACCTGTGTGGCGCGAGTCAGCCGGGAATCACACCGCAGTCATCGCAGCACGCTCAGGCGCGAGAGATAGTCTCGCTCACCGGCGCCGGCAGCTTCGCGGTGGGCGGTTGTCCCGCGTATGGCCCTTCGGCCGGTGAGGTGAGACGCCGGATCTCCGCCGCGACGAAAAAGTGGGTGGCCGCCGGTGAACACGCCCGCTTCACCGCGCACCTGGTCGCGATCGAGTGCCATCGTCCAGCCCTGCGTCCCAGCGTGCGTTCGGCACCAACGCGTCGGTGCAAATTCCGAAGCGACTCCGTTTCGCCAACGGCAGCCCGTTCAGCGAATTATCGTAACGGTGTTGCTGCCGGACGGATCCACAGGCGAGCTGTCCACGCCTACCACATCGATGTGTGTGCTGAACCCGTGAAGCTCGATGGTGGTCTGATTATGGACGCCGGAAACCCTTGACTGATCACCAGACCGCGCGCCGAAGGCCTGAAAATCAATGTTCTGATTCTCGGCAACCATGCAGTCCGAGAGCCTCACCAGGAGCGTGTTGCTCGAGGTGGTGCCGGTGAGCGCAACCGCGTCGCCTCCTACAACCAGGAGGCCGCCGAATTCGGTAAAGTCCGGCCCGGTGTTGTTGAAGAAAGAGGTACGGGTGTTGTTGATGAAGTGAGTCCCGCTGCATTCGAAGATGGTGGAGGTGGAATTCGCCGCTCCAGGGCTGACCGCTAAACCGCCGCCAATCTGGCATCCCAGCCCGTTGTCTTCGAAGCGATCACCGCTCGAACGGACATAGATCGTGGCGAAGCTGGAGCGGTTATGCTCGACGATGCACCCGAGGATGTTCTGGTAGGAGCGGTTGCCGCTCATCACGACGCTGATGTCGCCGTGGTCTGCGCCGAGAAAGTTCGCTACCCGAATGCCTTCGACGCCGCGGAAGAATTCACTGTCGACGATTTCGGCGTCGATCCGGCGACCGGCCATGGGTGCGCCGACGTTTCTGATATCGACGCCGCGCGCGCTGTTGCCCGCCACGACATGCGCGACTCTGAGCTGGGCCGTCGGAGTGCTGACGAGATCGGTTTCAACAGCCGCGGCGGCGAGGGGATTTCCAGCGATGGTCAGCCACTCGACAGCATTGCTTCCGCGTCCGGCTCGGATGACGCCGGTGCGCCCGAACGGGGCGCTGAACGAAGATGCCGTCAGCGCCGCCGCGTCAATGATGACCGCATCCCGATGGCCGGCGACTCCGGAAACCGACATGTCCTGCTGCAGTTCAAGGCGCCCGGCGTTTGGCCTGTCAGCGCCTGAAGCATCCGTCGCCGAGAGAACGTAGGTGCCGGGAGCCAGGAGAATAGTAGCGCCGGCATTGGCCGGGTCATTGACTGCGGCGTAGAGTTGTTCAACGTCAGCAACGGGCACCACGGTCCCAGCGCTTGCGGGCTCGGAGGCCACAACGGGAAGGGGCCCGTTGGGTTCCGTGATGTGGCTGGCATCGTTGCATGCCGTGAGGGCAGCGATGGCGGCGGCGATGTAGACGGGACGGGCGGGCGAGCGCGGGCGCATAGATGTCTCCTCGTGTCGTCCAAGTCGTGCAGCATCGTTAGGCTGGCCACGTCCGTGGCGAAACGGCTTGATGCTGATCGGGTTTCGTTCGTGTCCAACCTGCGGGGCGCGAGTCACGCCGGAATCACACGGCGGTCATCGCGCGGGGTTTCACCGTCCTGCCGACAGCTGCCGAGCTCGTGCACGGCGCATTTCGGCCGGAGCGGAACGACGCCAATGCGGTCCGTCTAACTTCGTAGTCCTTGCGCCCGCCGGTCGCGGCGCTAACGTCGAATCTTCGCCCGCGACCATTGGGTACTCCGCTCTTGATCGGACGCGCCGTGGCTGTTGATCTGGAAGCACTCGGCGGACTTCGCCTCATCGCGGCAGACGGGCAGGTAGTTCAGACACAGCGCCGCCGGCTGGCGCTCCTCGCGTTGTTGGCCGCGGCCGGCGAGCGCGGGCTGACCCGTGACCAGCTCGTCGGCTGGCTGTGGCCTGAGGCCGCCGAGGACCACGCGAAGCACGCGCTCAATCAGCTCCTCTATGGTATCCGGCGCGCGTTGGGCGAGGACGCGCTCCACGGCGTCGATCTCCTCCGCCTCGATCCAACCGTCATCGACAGCGATGTTCGCCGTTTCGAGCGCGCGCTGTCTGCGGGCGCGTATGGCGAGGCAGTCAGGTACTACGGCGGACCGTTCCTGGAGGGGTTCTATCTCGCGGACGCGCCCGCGTTCGAGCGCCGGGTGGAGAGTGAGCGCGCGCGCCTCGCCGCCGCATATGCCGACGCCCTCGAGCGCCTGGCCGCCGACGCCAAGGATGGTGGGGATGCACGCGCGGCGGTGGCGTGGCGACGGAGGCTCGCCGAGCTCGATCCGCTCGATGCGCGCCGCGCGACGGGACTCATGCGCGCGCTCGCGGCGGCGGGGGATTCGAGCGGCGCTCTCGCGCACGGCCGCACGTACGAGGCGCTAGTGCGCCACGAGCTCGGCGCACCGGCGGATCGCGCCGTCGTCGAGCTGGCGAGTGAGATCCGGGCCGACTCCGAGCGTCGCCCAACGACCGCGGCAACGTCGGCGCCGACGATCGGCACGGCAGCCCTGGCCTCGCCTAACGCGGACGTTCCACACTCGCCCACGCGGGCGCGTGGCGAGGCCGCGACGCCTGTCGCGAATGCCACGGCCGCGACCGCTCGCCACACCAGAGCTTGGGGCGCGCTGGGCCTGACGCTGTCGATCCTCTTTGTCTCAGCATTGGCCGCATGGGTTGTGTGGTCTCGTTCGCGGACACCAAGACCATTTACCGACAAGGTGATGCTCGCCGTCCTTCCCTTTCAGAACCTCACCGGTGACGCTGCGCAAGAGTATTTCAGCGACGGCCTCACCGAAGAAATGATCACGCAGTTGGGAAATCGTGATCCTGAACGCCTCGGAGTGATCGCCAGGACTTCGGTGATGCGCTACAAGGACAGCCAGCCGTCGCTGGCCCAGATCGAACGCGAGCTGGGCGTGCAGTATCTGCTGGAGGGGAGCGTGCGGCGTGACGCGAACGAGGTCCGCGTTGCCGCTCAGCTCATTCGAGTGAGGGATCAGACGCACGTTTGGGCGCGGCAGTATGATCGGGAGCTGAAGGGACTCCTGACACTGCAGGGCGAGATCGCTCAGCAGATAGCCGGCGAGATTCTGTCCACCCTCGGCGATACCAAGCCGGCCGGGAGCGCCGAGACGGTGCGCCCCACTCACGACTATGAGGCCTACGACCTCTACTTGAAGGGACAGTACTTCCTCAACAGGAGAACGATCGCGGACCTCGAACGTGCCGTCGCATACTTTCGCCAGGCTACGACCAAGGACCCGGCCTATGCCCGCGCGCACGCGGCGCTTGCTCATTCGTACGCCTTGCTCGCCGGTTACAGTGCGCGCCCGGCGGATCAGTTCGTGGTTGCCGCGCGTGCGTCGGCGCTGGAGGCGGTGGAGCTCGATGAGCGTCTGCCGGAAGCGCACACCGCGGTCGCGTTGATCGTCCAGAACCACGATTGGGACTGGCGAACCGCGGAGCGGGAGTTCCTGCAAGCCATCGAGCTGAATCCGAACTACGCCACGGCCCATCACTGGTACGCCGAGCACTTGATGTGGCGTGGACGCTTCGATGAAGCGCTGCGCGAGAGTGAGCGCGCGCGAAAGCTCGATCCCCTTTCCTTGATCATCGCGACTGATCATGGCGCGATTCTACTCAACTCACGGCAGTATGACCGTGCGATCGAGCAGCTTCGCTCCGTCATGGAATTGGACCCTGACTTTCCGCGGGCCCACATCATCCAGGCTGCCTACGTGGAAAAGGGCATGTTCGCGGCGGCGCTCGCCGATTTCGAAGCGGTGCGCCCAACGCCGACAGCTCATTGGTATTGGGCCGGGATCGCCTACATCTATGGCCGCTCCGGCCAAACGGCACGGGCGCGTCACGCGATTCAGGAGTTGCTTCAAATACGTGAGCGGGGCGGCGTCCAAGCCTCGATCATCGCCGGGGCCTTTGCTGCCGTGGGAGATAACGAAGAGGCCCTGGCGTGGTTGGAAAGAGCCTATGCGGAGCACGACAACGGACTCACGGGGCTGAAGGTGAATCCCAGTTGGGACCCTCTGCGCAACGATCCGCGTTTCCAAAGTTTGCTGCGTCGCGTGGGACTGACGCCCTGAGGTCTGCCATGAGATGCGCCGCGCACGTCGTGACGACGTGCGCGGCGCATCTGGATTCAGGGGATGGCGGCGCTCACCGGGTTGGAGTAAGAAACCCTGACCCCGTCCTTCAACGTCACCACGTAGAAAGAGGCTCTCGTGGGAGGAATGCAGCTGTCGTCGGGGATCGGCGTCGTGCGGTAGCTCGTCGAATTGGCAGGGAGCGTGACGAGGAGCGCCTCGTACTCAAACGTCCCCGCGTCTTTCGCCCCCTCTGTCGAGTAGCAGTATATGGTCCCCCGATAGTAGTACACCCACACCTCGTATCCATCCTCGGCTGCCGAGACGTCGTTCCAGCGGAGCTCGAGGGTCTGGGCGTCCAACCACGCTGGCAGTCAGAGTCAGCGACGCCGGAGGCGTGGTTGCGCATGCTGTGGGTGACGGTGGCGCATCCTCGAGCTCGTTTGAGGCGACCACGCGGTAGCAGACCTGCTGCTCGCCGGGGAGCGGTTCGTCATAGAACCAGTCATACCCGGAAACAGTCGCGACCCGCGTCCACGATGTTGCACCGTCCATCGAGCGAAAGATGCCGAACAGGTGGCGCGGCTGGTCCATCCCCAATGGACCGCTATACCGCCGGCGTAGGAGGATAGCTCTATGCTCGGTACCGCCGCGGGGGTCCGTTCAGCGTCGTCGCACACACGGTGTACGAGAACGGCGAAAAATACCGTGTCGTTTCCGGCCACCCGGAACGCGCGGACTCGGTAGCAGTACGCTGTATTGGACTCAAGTCCCGCGCGCGTGTAGGCGGTCGTGTTGGCCGCCGTCGTCGCCAGCGGAACCGAGGACGCCATGAACACGTGGACCTCGAATCCCGCGCCGGTCCCTCACGATCAGAGACGCCGAACGCAAAGCGTCGACCGTTGGGTCGGAGTATGACAACGAGCCGGCGGGCGAGCAGGCCCGCCAGCATCAGCGGCACGGCGATGACTATCCGCTATCCACTACGCGCCGGGTCGGAATACCGGGCGCGGAGATGTTCATCGCCGTCAGCCCCCCGAGTCAGCGATCGCGTTAGGCCTCGTGAGGCTACGCCCGCACCAGTTTCTTGTACGCCACCCGGTGCGGCTGGTCGGCATCCGGGCCCTTCCGCTTCTTCAGGTCTTCGATGTAGGACTGGTAGTTCCCCTCGTGCCAGACCACCTCGCTGTTCCCCTCGAACGCGAGGATGTGCGTCGCGATGCGGTCGAGGAACCACCGGTCGTGGGAGATGACGACCGCGCAGCCGGCAAAGTCGAGCAGCGCCTCCTCGAGCGCGCGCAGCGTATCGACATCGAGGTCATTCGTCGGCTCGTCGAGGAGCAGCAGGTTGCCGCCGCTCATGATCGTCTTCGCGAGATGCAGCCGGTTCCGCTCCCCGCCCGAGAGCGTGCCGACCTTCTTCTGCTGATCGGTGCCCTTGAAGTTGAAGCTCGAGAGGTACGCTCGGCTGTTGATCTCCTTCTTGCCGACCATGATCTGTTCCTGGCCGCCGGAGATCTCCTCCCACGCCGTCTTGTTCCCATCGAGGGTGCGGCTCTGATCCACGTACGCGAGTTGCACCGTCTCGCCGACCTTGAGCGTGCCCTCGTCGGTCGTCTCGTTCCCGATGATCATCCGGAACAGCGTCGTCTTCCCTGCCCCGTTAGGCCCGATCACGCCAACGAGACCGCCGCGCGGGAGGCTGAACGACAGCCCCTCGAACAGGAGCTTGTCGCCATACGCCTTCTTCAGGTTATCGGCGATCACGACGTCGTTGCCCAACCGCGGTGCCGGCGGGATCACGATCTCGTTCTGCGCGATCTTCTCGAACTGGCTCTCGCTCGCCAGCTGCTCGTACTGCTGGATGCGCGCCTTGCTCTTCGCCTGACGAGCGCGCGGCGCCATGCGCACCCACTCGAGCTCGCGCGACAGGGTCCGCTGCCGTGCCGACGCCTGCTTCTCCTCCTGCGCGAGCCGCTGCCGCTTCTGCTCCAGCCACCCGGAATAGTTGCTCTCGTATGGCACGCCGCGGCCGCGATCGAGCTCGAGGATCCACTTCGCCACGTTGTCGAGGAAATACCGGTCGTGCGTGATGGCCACGACCGTACCCGGAAAAGCCTCGAGATGATGCTCGAGCCACGCGACGCTCTCGGCATCGAGATGGTTCGTGGGCTCGTCGAGCAGCAGCATGTCGGGCTCCGACAGGAGCACCCTGCATAACGCGACGCGACGACGCTCCCCGCCCGACAGGTTCGTCACCTCGGCGTCAGCCGGCGGCAGGCGCAGCGCGTCCATGGCGACCTCGATCTTGTTGTCGAGGTTCCAGAGGTCGTGCGCGTCGATCTGCTCCTGCACCTTCGCCTGGCGGTCGAGCAGCTTCTCCATGGCGTCGTTGTCCATCGGCTCCGCGAACGCCATCGAGATCTCCTCGAACTCCTTGAGCAGGCCACGCTGCGCAGCCACGGCCTCCTCGACGTTGCCCTGCACCGTCTTCGCGGGGTCGAGCTGAGGCTCCTGTGGCAGGAAGCCAATGCGCGTTCCGGCGTGCGGCCAGGCTTCGCCCTGAAACTCCTGGTCGATGCCGGCCATGATCCGGAGCAGCGACGATTTCCCGGCGCCGTTAGGGCCGAGGACGCCGATCTTGGCGCCGGGGTAGAACGAAAGCCAGATGTCTTCGAGGATGACGCGCGAAGGTGGAACCACCTTGCGCAGCCCTTTCATGACGTAGATGAACTGCGGCGCCATTCGTCGGGAATCGGAATAGGGAATCGGGAATCGGAACAGCCGTGAAATGTAAGGCGCCCGAACCGCCGGTGCCGAGTCGCCTCTTCCCGTCTCCCGGCTCCCATCTCCCGGCTCCCGATTTCTACCGTTTCCCGGCTTTCTTGACGCGCCCCTTGTCGTCGAGCGTCTCCAGGCCGCCCCGGATTTTCCGCACGTAGCCTAACGTCTCCCGATACCGCCAGCGCGGCACCGCGGGGGCCACCGCCTCGACGTTCTGCCACGAACGCCGGTCCAGTGAGCGCTGCACGCACGCGCGCTGCGCGTTCATGATCGTGCCTTCGCCCGCGTTGTAGCTCGCGAACATGAACTCTCGGCGATCGACGTCGATGGAGTCGCGCTCCCAGCGACGCCAGAGCGATCGGTCGTGCATGATGCCGGCGGCGATGTTCCACTCCGGGTCATCGATCGACCCGAACCCCGACGCGTGCGACTGGATGTCCTTGTACGTCGACGGCATGAGCTGCATGAGCCCCCGAGCGCCGACCCAGCTCTTCGCGTTAGGGTTCATCTCGCTCTCGGCCATCGCTTGCGCCTTGAATACACGCCAGTCGTAGCCGACGCCGAAGTACCGCTTGCTGTATTTGCGAAAGGTCTGGTCGTACCGGTCGGCGTCGCGTTGTCCCTGAGCGTCGGCGATGCGGACGGCGCCGATCGCGAGGAGCATCCCGACTCCCACGGATGCGCGACAGGTCAATTCAGCGCTCCGCCGATGATGATCGCGATGGCAAGGAACAGCGCAGCGATGAAGATCGCGACAGCGACGTTGCCGTTCTTCAGCTCGGCCTGAAAATCGACGGACGGTGTGAGGATGTCGATCAGCCGATACGCGCCGAACATGAGCACGACGCCCAGTCCAGCATAGAGGAAGTTCAACCCGACAACGCGCCATTCCATCGGAGAGCTCCGTGCGAGTGGAGACTGCTAGTGATGATCGGCCCAGACTTCGGGCTCGTACAGGTTCGCGTGCACCATCCAGTTGAAGACGACGGGGAGGAATTTTCCGTTCACCTTGTCGCACGCGTCGCTGGTCGCGATCGCGCTCGTCGGACCGAAGACCGGCCTGCCGTTGCTGACCTCTTTCCAGCGAGCAGTCTGGGTCAGCCTCGGGACGCACATGTTCGTGTGCAGGTGCCACTGCGCGATGCCGAGTGGCACACGGGCATTGAGCTCCTCCGGCGTTGCATCCTTCGGCGCCGTGTACATCGCTCCGACCAGTCGCAGCGATCCGTCAGGATTGGTCTTGTAAAGCAGTGACGACGGCTGCGTCGGATCGAACTTGAATCGCTCTCGAATCGCGAGCCGAAGATTCGTGAAGTGGTAGACCGGCTGGTTCTTGATCCCGGGAGCGAACATGCGGTAACCTTCGCGCTCCGCCACCCGAACGTCGTTGTATTTCGTGAGCGCGGTCCGCGCCCGATCTACGATCTGCGCGGCGCGGGCCGAATCCGCTGGCGAGGCAACGCGAATGGGCGACATCCGCATGTGCGGATTCGCGCCCATTGCTCCGCTCATTGCGTCGTGAACGGCATGCGACGGGTCAGCCGCAGCCTCGGTGTCGTGCTTCGTGTGCGATCCGGTATGGGCAGCCGGAGCGGCGTCGTGACGGTGAGCGGTGCCGGCGGTCTGCGCCGAGGCGCGTATGGTCACCGACAAAAGGGTGAGTAAGACCGTGGCGCCTCGAGCGAGTGCGAAGGCCAACTTGCCAGCCATGGGATACTCCAGAAAGGTGCGTGGAATCCCTACCCCCACAGCAGCGGCGGGGTTTCGGACAACCTGCCGGGGACGGGCGGCGGGGGACGGGCGACGGGCGAACGACGACGGAGAAAAATCGAAACCCTCGGGAAAGCTCTTTGCCATCAAGACGCTTCCCGAGGGTTCTTCGTCTCCCGTCTCCCGTCTCCCGTCTCCCGTCTCCCGTCCCCGTCGTCCGTCCCCCGTTATTTCGGCAGCACCGTCACCGGGTCGATCTGCGCGCGAATCTCACCGTTCGGATTGGCGACGGTGTGTACGTTCACGTAGGTCCGCCCACCCCGCATGAGCGCGAGCAGCGAATCCAACGAAACGCCCGACAACTGGATTTTCGACTTGTCGAAGGTCCCGCTGGCGAGAGAGCCCGTGAGCGCGCCGGTCGGAGTAGACGACGTGAACAGCGTCACAGCGATCGGGCCCGCCGAATCCGCGACCGCGGTGTGTATGTGCGCCATCGTTGCACCCGTGATCCCCGTAACATTCAGGTTGAATCGAATCGTCGAGTCGCTCAGCAGCTCGAACGTCGCCGACCCTGTGGCCGTAGTTACCACCGGAGTCGGACGCTCCTTGGCACCGGTCAAGGCGGCAGCGGAGAACAGATCGAGCGGTGGCTGCTCGCCCTTCTTGGAGAGCTGACCGCGAACGAGTCCCGGCAGGTATCCGATTGCGTGAATGTCGACATAGGCGGCGCCGGCTGTCATCAGCGCCGCGAGTGAGTCCAGGCCGAAACCCAACGCGCCCTCTGGAATCAAGCCCGTTACGAGCGTCTGTGATGTCAGGACGCTGTCGGTGGGATTCGTGTACAGCGTGACGAGGATCGGCCCGCCGCCGATGGCTGCGCCGCCGAGGTGGATGTGTGCCGAGATCGCCGATGTAAGATTGGTCGCAACGATGGCATACGTCAGCTGGCGACCCACCTCACCAACATTCGGTTGGCGGATGGTAACCGTGGCGATCGCAGTAGTCGTCGTAGCCACCGGAATCGGGCGGACCTTCAGCCCCGTCATTGCTGCCGTAAACACCTGTCGACTAGGGCTGTCACCCAAGCCGAAGGTGTTGTCTTCGTTGCAGGCAACGAGCGCGGGGAAAAGGAACGCGCTGAGTGCCGCGAAGCGTGCGAGACCCATCAGTTGCTCCGGAATCGTTTTTGTATTGCTGGTATTACCCGTGGGACAGAACCCCCGCAAGAATCGGGGCGGACTGAAGTGTGCGACGTTGCCCGAGCTGCCGTTCGTTCCGGACGGCGTTGCCGATCGATACCTTTAAGCGCTCAATGGACTTCTCCAACATCGCGAGCACGCTCTCGGGCCGGCCTCTCGTGGCAGTGCCCCTTTTGTTCGTTGCGGGGGTGCTCACGAGTCTCACCCCCTGTATTTACCCGATGATCCCGATCACCGCGGCGATCGTCGGCGGCCAGACCACTGGTGCAGTCAAGACCGACCGCTGGCGTCCGCTGCTTCTGTCGCTGACGTACGTCGTCGGGCTCGCATCGGTCTATTCGGCCCTGGGACTTTTCGCGGGGCTCACGGGTACCCTGTTTGGTACGATAAGCACCAACCCATGGCTGTACTTCGCCATGGCGAATTTCCTCGTGATCGCGGCACTGGCAATGCTGGACGTCATGCCGGTGCGAATCCCTTCGTCGCTGGTCGCGCGAGCGTCCACGGCCGGAACGGGAGGGCGATTCTCAGGGGCATTCGTCATGGGCGCGATGTCGGGTCTCGTCGCCGCACCGTGTTCGGCGCCCGTCATGGCGGCGGTGCTGACGTGGGTGACCACGACCAGGAGCGCATGGCTTGGTTTTGCGTATCTGTTCGCCTTCTCGCTCGGAATGTGCGCTCTGTTGGTCGCCGTGGGCGTTTCGAGTGGCACGCTCAGTCGCCTGCCACGTGCCGGGATTTGGATGGTCCGCCTCAAACGGGTGTTCGCGTTCGTGATGCTCGCCGTCGCGGAATACTACCTGATCAAGATGGGTCAACTGATCATATGAAAAGCCATCAGCCATTGCTTCGCAGCCATCAGCCATCAGCCATCAGCCATCAGCTCAAGCGGCGTGCGCGGCTGGTGGTCGCGGCGTTTGTTGTGATGGCGGTCGCCCCGGTCCTTTCTGTTCCCGGTTCCCCGTTCCCGGTTCCCGCTTTGCAAGCGCAGGAAACCGGACTGCCCGTCGGTGCGAAGGCGCCCGGGTCCACCATTGTCGAGACGCTCGACGGAAAGTCATTCGACATCGGGCAATACGTCGGCAAGACGCCGATGCTCATCGAGTTCTGGGCGACCTGGTGTCCGCTGTGCAAGCAGCTCGAGCCCACGATGATCGACGTGGCCAAGCGGTACGGAAGCAAGGTCAAGTTCATCGGGGTCGCCGTGTCCGTAAATCAGACGCCGGAGCGAGTGAAGCTCTACGCCGAGAAGCACGGGCTGCCGATGGAGGTGTACTACGACCGCAAAGGCGCCGCCGCGGACGGGTATGATGCCGCCGCGACGTCCTACGTCGTGATCGTCGACAAGACCGGAACAGTGGTGTATACCGGCCTGGGCGGAACGCAGAACATCGAGGCCGCAGTCAAGAAGGCGTTAGGCAGTCCGGGCACGCCAGGAGCCTGAGGCGTTCGGCTCCACGAGGCAGCGCTCAGATGGGTTTCGCCGCGCTGCCGTCTCGTTTCGTAAACAACAGCGTCTGGCGCCGCGTGCCGACGTTGGACTGCACGATGTTGACCTGATCATCCCATCGGTCGAACAGCACGCGCATCGTCAGGCGCGCGCCCGAACGCACGGCCGGCGCTCGAAGCGTGACCCAGACGAGGTCGTCCGTCCTTCGCATGCCCGTGATGAGCAGCGGCACACGACGGCCAGCGACATCCGTTAGCAGCACGGTCTCCCCGAGGTACCGAGCGACTGCGGAGTCGGGCGGCATCGGGACCGGCGTCCCGGCAGCCAGCGTACGACGCGTGACCGCTGCCGAGAAGTCGTCGAGAAACACCCGCACCACGATCTGTATGCTGCCGTCCAGCAGCGTCGTGAGCTCCGTGAGCGTCGTGTGAAGCGGATGTGCGCTCGCGCGACGTGCGACCGCGCCCAGGCCCAACACGATCAGGGCAGCCCACACCGCGCAGCGCCTAACGGCTACCACGGGTACCGCTCCAGCATCCAGCGCGCCGCCACCGACATCACCACGAGCGACACCGCGAGCGTCCTCAAGCGCAGTGGTCGGTCGAGCTCCCGGCGCCGCGATGCGGCCACGACGCAAGCGATCGCGCGATCGATCGCGGCAAACGTGACGAACGCCAGAGCGATCACGATGAGCTGGCCCGCCTCGAGGCCGAGGTTGAACCCGAGCAGCGGCACTGCGATCCGGTCCACGAACAGGCTGCGCAGGTAATTCGCGAAGCCAGCGCCGTGCACGAGTCCGAAGACGCCCGCGAAAACCGGGCGATATCGCCTACCCCAGAGCGCGGCGGACCGATCTCGAACGATGAGATTCTCGAGCGCCGTCGCGACGATCGTCACCGGGATCAGAAACTCGATGACGCGTGACGGCATAACGAGCGCGCCCGTGACGGCGAGCGCCAGCGTCACCGAGTGTCCGACGGTGAACGCCGTGACGACCCACACGCACTCGCGCCAGTCCTTGAAGCGGTAGATTGCCGCAAGCGCCAGAAGAAACAGAATGTGGTCGGCACCGCGCGGGTCCGTGATGTGGCGGAATCCCAGCGTGCCGAAGGCGAGGAACTCAGACACCGGGGGTTCCTCGTGAACCGACCGCGTACGCGCGCGCGTGGGCGCGCTCGCCGAGGGCGTCGAGCGTACGGCGCGCCACAGCGGCCTGGGTTGGACTGAACGAAGGATTGAGCTCGAGCGCCCGAGCGAGAAGCGATCGGCCAGCGGTCGAATCTCCAGCGGCGGTCGCGATCATCCCGGCGTGATAGAAGAGCGTCGCGTCCTCCGTGCCCTGCGACAGCGAGGCGGTCGCCGCGCTTCGGGCATCTTCGATACGACCCGACTTGTACGACGCCCAGGCAAGCAGGTCGTAGCCATACACGTCGCGACGGCTCTGGATGTCCGTACGCGCTTCGCGGAGCACGCGCGCCACGTCGCGGTCGTGATCCAGCAGGAACAAGCCCCACGCCCGGTG
>Ga0075424_100000341_pt1 | contig 34891 bp, 23 predicted proteins | sample SoiMethybrSBSTD3_FD_75301 | JGI IMG/M metagenome (GOLD analysis project Ga0075424, IMG submission 75301) | Bulk soil microbial communities from a Populus tree surrounding site in Tennessee, USA - Soil MetaG P. TD hybrid SBSTD3 | ecosystem: Environmental > Terrestrial > Soil > Tree plantation...
CCGCACCTTGAATTGCATCTGCGGATACTGGTTGGCCATATCCTTTCCACGTTCGCCGCTGATCGCTTCCAACCGCAGGATCTGGATGCCAGTCGCGTAGACCTGCAGCGACAGCGTCTTATATGCGCTGACGTTCTCCGGTACCGGCTTGCCGTCGGCGTCGGGCAGGCCATGGATTTCCAGCGTCACGCCCGCCCAGTCATTCGGCGCGAACAACATGTAGTCGAACTTCGCCGCGTGGTTCGGGTCGTCCTTCTTGAGGTGCACCAGCTCCGGCGCGGGTGGGTCGGCGCCTTCCATCCCCTTGAAAGTGCTCTTGTGGGTGTGGCTTTCCTCGTACGCGTACATCTGGATCAGCCCGCCGCGCGCGCTCACCGGACGGTTGTTCTCCATCCGCTCGAAATCGGCATAGACGAGCGTCTTCGAATCAGGGGCCGGCGAAACAGCGGGCTGCTGCGCAAGCGACAGCGCCACGGCGACCGCGAGAGCGATTAGCGGATTCACGCGAGATCCTCCTGTGGATTGCGGAAGCTGTTCCGGCCATCCTAACGCCCATTTGCGCGGACCGCCACAGTCCTGCTCCACTCAGGTGTAGCGTCCGGCTTCAGCGCTCTAGCCGGACCTCCTTCGCTGGCTGCTTCGACTGATTCAGCCATACCTGGACCCAGGACTGCGCGGGCCTGTTGAGCGCGAAGTACCCGGTCACGATGTCCATGTCGCCGTCGCCGTCGACGTCCGCGACGGCAAGCGTCGCGTGACGCGGGACCCCCATTTCGATCGTGTGCCGCGCGAACGTGCCTGGCTTGGTCTGTTCGAACCACGCGAGCGCCGGCAGCACTCTCTCGTCGACGTCCGATCCTCCTGCCAAGAGCGCGCACGCGACGACGTCGAGGTCCCCATCGCCGTCGATATCGGCGGCCGCTGCCCGATGGACACCTGGCATGGGCGCGATCGTGTGTTCCACGTACGGATACGTGCCGGTGTTCTCGAGCCACTGAATCCCGTGGTACGGCTTCACGAGCCCATCATCGAACGAGTCGCCGTGCGTCAGGAGGACGTCGAAGTCGCCGTCTTTATCGAGATCGACGAGATCGATGCCCGACGAGCCCCAGTTGGGATGCGGCGCGGCGTAAACCACCTTCTGCTCGAAGCTGAAATCTCCTTTGTTGATGTAAGCGAGCACCGTTTCGAACTGCTGCGCGAGCAACGCCACGAAATCCATCTTGCCGTCGTGGTTCAGATCGACGGGGATAACGTGAATCGCACCGGGTCGTGGATCGACGACGTGCGTGTCGAACGACGGTTGCGCCGGATTGGTCGTGTGATTCTCGAGCACGGCGATCTGCCCGGTCGTGTGCCAGCCGAACGCGGCGACAACGAGATCCTTTTTGCCGTCGCCGTTGAAGTCTGCGGCCTCCACGTCGGCCACACGGGGCCATCCGTCCAGCCAGAATCCGCCGAACTTCCCGTTGCCGAGAGCGCGCATCCAGATCACCGCGCCGTCGTGGTGATCGGCAGGAAAAAACTGGCCAAGATCCCCGATGAGCAGGTCCTTCCTGCCGTCGCCATCGACGTCGGTGAATGCGACGTGCGCCGGATGCGGAATGCTCGCAATGCTGGAGAGAGTGCTGTCTCGCTTTTGTGGATGACCGGTGAAGAGCACCCCCTCGCGCATTTCCGTCGCGAGAACGTCGAGTCTGCCGTCGCCGTCGAAGTCGACCAGCTCGACGTTCGAAACGGCGGGATCGTTCGGCATCTCCGGCATGCTGAGGCCGTACTCCGTGAACTTGACCGGCGACTCGGACGGATCGGGCCAGCGCTCCGGCGCCGCGAGGTGGTCCGGCGCATTCTTTACCATGTACTGGAGCACCTGCTCCATGTCAGGCGGCAGCTGCACGTTCCTGTACACCACGGCAGGATCCCCGATTGGCGGCACACGTCCTTCCCGGATGAATGTCATCCTGACGATCTCGGCGCGCCATGACGACTTGGGCAGGATCTCGGGGGAAGCAAAACTGTGGCAGACGCTGCACGTCTCCCTGGCCAGCTTCTCATCGTCGGACATCCCGGCGGTGGTCTGCGCCTGACGTGTGGAGGCCTCAGGGCGGGTGAGCGTCAGGAACAGCGCGCCGCAGCAGAGAGCAACGATCGCACTGAGTGGGGCCGAACCCGCACCACGCCGCCTGAATTGAGGCATTTATCCGATGCTAGCACACGGATCTTCGGGGGCCTGAAGGTGGGAGGCTACTGAGTCACCTGCGCCGCTACATATCCTGGTCGCGAGCGGACCGTTGTCTTCGGCCGCTTCACCTTGACGGTGATCCTGCGGAACTTTCCATCGAGCTTCGTGTTCGTCGGTTGATACCCAAGCAGGTAATAGGTCGTGCGCTCCTGCTGCATGCGCGCGACTCCTGCCGCCAGGTCGTTGGTGTTCTCCAGAACGAACCCGCCCGTGTCCTTGGCGAGACGCCCCAGCACCGCACCAACACGCGAGTTCAGCAGGTCGTTCTGCCGCTCGAGATCCTTCGTCCACGCGCCTTTGTCGCGCTGTTCGTCGCCAAGCCCCTGTGCCCCCGCGACATCGATGTTGCGCTTCAGTTGCCCCTCGGTGCTGTGGACGCGCAGCCCCGAGGCATCCACCGGGTACACGGTGATGTTCGCGCGGTTCGCCTCGCCGATGAGCGAATCGAACTTCGGCTTCAACCGATCGGTGATCGGAAGGTTCTCGGTGAAGTACAGAATGCTCTTGCGTCCCGGGAGCTCCGAAAGACCGCTGACTACGGCTCTCAGTCCCGCGAGCGACCATTGACCGTCCAGCTCGGCGACTAACCGATGGTAGTCCTCCCGCATTCGCAGTTCCATTTTCGCCATCAGCAGCTCGCTGGGATCGAGCCCGCCCAACCCTTTGAGGTCGTCGAGCTTGCGCTGACGGTCAGCGGCACTGCCAAACCCGCCACCCGCGGATTCGGCGCCAGCTGTTGGCGGCAGATTCGGATCGAGACCATATGTACGTTTGCTTTCCGGTTCGGCCGCCGCCGCCGTGTTCGCAGCCGCGCTGGCGGAGACGACTTCAAGCGCGCGCCCGAGCCTCGCTCGATCGTTGGTAAACGGCTGAAACGTTCTCAGAGCCGAATCGGCGAGGAACACGCCCGCGTAGTCATGCGGCGGCTCCAGCGTGGAGACGTACGCGAGCGCGGCGCGATGTGCGAGCGGGCGGGATTCCGGCGATAGACGATCGAACAGGATTGCGGTCACGCTCGGCGCAGCGGCTGTCGCCGACGCGCTGGCTGCGGCCGGCGCGCTGGCTGTCGCCGGTGCGCCGGTGAGCGGGCTGGCGGTTTGGTCGGTGGCAGCGGCAGCCGCGAGCGGCCGTACAACCCCGCGCTGGACCAGCGTTACGGAGACTATTTGCTGGCGAGCGCCATCCTCAGAAACGTCGAAGTCTTCTGGCGCGAGATCGAGAACAGCATTTCCCTTGCCGTCCACGACGGTGACGTCGACGACGACGCCGGTGGTGATGGTCTTGACAGGTGGTTGTTGACCGCTGACCAGACAGGTCAGGGCGGCTACGAGGAACACCGAAAGAGCTGCGCGGCGCATGGATACTCCGCTGCGGGTCGCTGGCGCCCTGAGTATACGACCAATCACCAAACACCAGTGTCTCGACCTTTGCCCCGCCCTCCGGACTCGTACATGCGGATGCCAGCAGGATAGAATTGACTCATCCCATGCGTCATCGCCGCGATTTTCTCAGGCTTCTCGCCCTCACGGGTGCCGCGTCGGCGTTCGATATCCCGCTGGTTGGTCGCCGCGTGCTCGCCGCGCCGCCGCTGTTCGAAGAAATCACACCGGATGTGAGCGGGATCAGGTGGGTCCATGAAAACGCGATGTCGCCGAGCCGCTATCTTCCGGAAACGATGGGACCGGGCGTTGCGTTCGTCGATTTCGACAACGACGGGTGGATGGACATCTTCCTCGTCAACAGCGGAGCGTCTGATTTCTTCAAGCCGCAGTCGCCCCTGAAGAACGCGCTGTACAAGAACAACCGTGACGGCACATTCAGTGACGTGGCGGAGAAAGCGGGAGTCGTGGGGGGCGCGCAGTTCGGCATGGGCTGCGCGGTCGCCGATTACGACAACGACGGGTATCAGGACATCCTCGTGACGGCGTACGGCCGGTGCACGCTGTATCGCAACAACGGGAACGGCACGTTCACCGACGTGACGGACAAGGCGGGACTCGCCGCGCCAGGCTGGACGACGAGCGGCGTCTGGTTCGACTACGACAACGACGGGCGCCTTGATCTGTTCCTCTGCAGCTTCGTCGAGTTCTCCGCGACGAGCAACATCGTCTGCGGCGACAACAAGCTCGGACGCCGGTTCTACTGCATCCCGCGCGTGTTCCAGCCGACGCACAGCCTGCTGTTTCACAACAACGGCGACGGGACGTTCACCGACGTCACCGCAGGCACCGATATCCAGCGCGCGCTGGGCAAGGGGCTCGGCGTCGTTGCGACCGACATCAACAACGACGGGCTGATGGACCTGTTCGTCGCAAACGACACCGTACAGAACTTTCTGTTCGTGAACCGCGGCAAAAGCAAATGGGAAGAGATCGGCCTGGCGTCGGAGGTCGGCTTCAGCGCCAACGGCACGCCGCGTTCCGGTATGGGGGTTGACGCCGCGGATTTCGACGGCGACGGGAAACAGGATCTGTTCGTGGCGAACGTGGATCAGGAGATGTTCTCGTTGTACAAGAACGAGGGCAGCGAATTCTTCTCCGACGTCGCCGCGCCGAACGGGGTCGCCCAGGCCACGCGACTGCTGAGCGGCTGGGGGTTGAAATTCTTTGACTACGACAACGACGGGCGCGTCGATCTGTTCCTCGCGAACGGTCATCCCGACGACATGATCGAAAAGTACTCGCAGCAGGTCCGATACAAGGAGCCGCTCCTCCTCTTCCACCACGAGGGCACCAAGCTGGTGAACGTCAGCGACCAGGCCGGCCCGGCGTTCACGAAGACCTTCGCGGCGCGGGGACTCGCGGTCGGCGACTACAACAACGACGGGCGGCTCGATGTGCTCATCGGCAACAACGGCGGCGCGCCGGTGCTGCTGAAGAACAACGCGTCGGGCAATCACTGGTTGGGGGTGAAGCTGCAAGGGACCGCGTGCAATCGCGACGCGATCGGCGCGACGATCACGTGGACCGCAGGCGGCGTGAAACGCTCCCGATACAAATCGAACGGCGGGAGCTATCTCTCCTCGCACGACGTGCGCGAGGTGCTCGGCGTCGGCCAGGCGGCGAAGATCGATTCACTCGAGATCAAATGGCCGGCCCCCAGCGGCCGCGTCGAGCGATTCACCGATGTTCCAATGGACCGTTACGTGACCATTGTTGAAGGTAAGGGAAAGATAGACACGTAACAGGGGCACGGTCACGCCGAACGAGCCCACGACTTCAAACACGAAAACACGAAGCACACAAAGATCACGAAGGAAACAAAATTAGTTTTCGTGTTCTTCGTGTGCTTTGTGGTGTTCGTGTTTACAGTCGTCGGCCGTCTCGTCACGGTAGCTGTCGTTCCTATTCAATGACGAACGCCGTCTCCCTGACCTCTTTCTGGTTCCCCTGGCTGACGGTCAGGCGAATGGTGTAGCGTCCCGGCGGAAGCGCGTCGAGTGGCACCTGCGCCACATGCGCGATCCGTCCGCTCGGGTCCGGCTGCGGGAGTGCGACGGGCGACCGCGCGACGACCTCTGCACCGCCGAGGACTTCCAGCGTCGCGCTCGGCGTCCCGAGCACACCCGGCACCACCACATAGAACGTCACCGCCTTGTCGCGCGCTTTGACGAGCGGCTCACCCATGTTCGGGTAGATCACCACGTCACCGAAATAAAGCGGGTTGTTCGGCTGCCGCTCGTTGGCGGGAACGCGTTCGGCGTGGTGGACGACGACAAGATCGCTGACGTTGAGCGCGCCATCGGATGCGGAGGGCACCGTGAAGGTCGTACGTTGAACGCCCGTTTTGCCCGCGAGAGCATCATGAACCGCGACCTCCAGCGTGTAGCTCCCCGGTTCCATCGACGGCTGGCGGAAAAAGAGCACGTCGCCGCGCTGCGCCTGGTCGATCTGCTTCAACGGGCCGGCCAGCCGATACGGCTGGCTCGACTTCCTCACCGCGAGGCCGCGCGAGTCGAGGATGCGAGCGAGGATCGTGAAATCCGTGCGGTACGTCTGCGTCTTGTCGTCGCGCCTGAACGTCAGCGCACCGGCGTTCGCGGACACGAGCACCGCCACCAGATCGCGGCCCTCGGTCCCGGGGAATACCAGCGCCTGGGCGCGAATCGGCACATCGGACGGCGCGCCGGCGCGGTCGAGCGCTGCGAGGGCCGCCGCTTCGTACGCGAACAGCGGCGTGGTGGCGGGCGCGCGCACGGCCTGGTATCCCACGCGGGCGCGAATCGTCACCTTCCGACCGGGCACTTTGACTTCGAGCGTACGCCACTCGCCGCCGAAGTTCGTGTTCTTCGGGCTGTAGGTCAGGAGGTAATGGAACCGGCGATCCGAATCCACCTGACGAAACGCCTTGCCGAGATCGTTTGTGTTCTCGACAAGGAAGCCGCCGGTCTGCTGTGCGAGCATCGTCAAGCTGGTTCGAGGATCCCGCCGCAGGACGTCCTCGTTGTACTCGAGCATGCGCAACGAGCTCATGGAGGCGCCCGTCGAGCTGACTTCAAGCCCCGCCCCTCCCATCGCGCGCACCGCGCGGCCCGTCGCCGCATCCGTACTGTGGACCCGCAGGCCTGCCGCGTCGATCGTGTAGAAGCTCACGTTCGCGCGGTTCGCCGTAGTGATCACGTTCTGGAAGTGCGGCGCAACGGCGGGGGGGATCGCGATGCCCTCAGCGAAGAAGACGACGCTTTTCCGTCCCGGCAACGTGCCAAGGCCGGTCGCGATCGCGAGCAGCGCATTCGTGGTCGCGTAGCCCTGTTCCTCCCGCATCAACGTTTCCCAGGTGGTTTTCTGAACGGCCTGGATCTCTCTCAACACAATGGTGCGGCCATCTACCGGGCGGCCCTCCGATTCGGCGCTCGCGACGACAGGAACGTCGGGATGCGCATCACCTGGAAGCTTTCCTCCGCGTTCATCCCGGTTAGCGAGGTCGTCGCGCGTCGCTCCACGATCGAATTGCGATGTTGCCGTCATCGACGCCTCGGAAATTGCCTTGCGAATCTTCTCGCGATCGTTCGTGTAGTTCTGGACGGTCTTCAGGGCCAGATCGCTGACGAAGACTCCGACGAAGTCGTTGTCGTGAAATGTGTCGAGGTACGCAAGCGCTCCTTTATAGGCGAGCGGCCGTGCATCCTCCGAAAGACGGTCGAATACGATCGCGAGGAAGTTCTCGCCCGGCGGCTTGTCTCGTGTCGGCTGCGGCGGCGCGGCAGCGGTCGCGCTCGACGTTGACGTGACCGTGGGCAGCGCGCTCGGACCCGTGCCGGGCATCACAACCACCGAGTCGCTGATCTCCTGCTCGACGCCGTCTTCGAAGAGCCGGAAGTCTTCCCTTCGCAGGTCCGTGACCGGATTGCCCTTGTTATCGCGGACGACCACGTCGACGACGACCGCCGTGACGCCTGAAGTGATCGGCTGTGCCTGAGCGGGAGTTGCAGGGGCCTGACGGGCGGGCAGTGAAACCGAAGCGGAGAGAAACGCCAGGGACGCCAACAGCAGCCGACGAAACATGCGGAACCGCCTTTCGGGCCGTTCCTCAGATTGTACTCGCTTGCCGCACCGAAGCCTCGTGCTGCCACACCCAGCGAGGCGAAGGCGGGACATCTTCATAGTGAACAGCGGCAAGTCGGACTTTTACACGCCGTGGCTGCCGCTGAAGAAGTCGCACGACATGCGTGAAGTGCTCGGCGTAGGTCCCGCAACGAAGATCGACTGGATCGAGTCAATGGCCGCCACTAGCGGCCACGTCGAGCGATTTACCGACGTTCCGATCGATCGCTACGTGATAATCGTCGAACGCAATGGAAAGATCGAGACGTAGGGGCGACGCGCGCGCCGCCCCTACGGCCGTCTACTTCGGGCTGCCGCTGCAGGTTGCTGATACTTCCTTGATTGACGTAACGCGAAGCGTCTCTCCCATGTCGCTGCTGCTGGTCGACGGGTTGCTCGGATTCGTCGCCGACGGTGGATTACCCGTCGGATTCGACTCGGCACCGCCCATCGTGTGCTGCAGCGTCCCCTTCACTTCTACCTTGTGATTGACGTAGCGCGACCAGTTCGCGCTGCTGCTGCCGCTCGCGGTGAGATGCAGCGTGCTCGGGATGCTCGCCGCGGTTCCTGCTGTGCCCGCGGTGCCGGTCGCACCGGACTTGCCCGTCGAGCTCTGAGTCGCGTCCGCGAGAACGTACTTCGCGCTTTTCGCTGCGCTGCTCCCTGTCGTGCCCGTCGCGGATGTGCCACTCGGTGATTCGTCGTTCTGCAGGCAGCCGACAACCGTCACCGCCTGACCGCGGCTGCTGGTCTCTCGAGGCGTTGTCTTCTCCTTCCCCTGTGTGGTGCTCTGCGGTTTATTGCCCTGCGGATAGCTCTGCGGGGGACTGCTCTGCGCGCCCAGGCCAACCGTGATCGCGGCGGCCATCACCGTCCCATACATGAATTGACGACTCATAGATTGCGTACCTCCTGCAGTTAGTTGCGTTCATCTCGATGCCGGATCGATGCAGGGTGCAAATGGATCGCCAATCCAATCTTCGGGATTGCGGGCAGAAACGAAGGAGGGGCTGCGTTGCACGTACAGCGTTCGTACGGCACGGCAGCAAAGATCGACGATTTTCTTACTCGGCGCGAAGCGCGATGTTCGGATCGACGCGCGATGCGCGTCGAGCGGGCAGGAGACTCGCGGCAATCGCAGAGGTGCCGAGCACCGCCGCAGCCGCGGCAACGGTGGGCGCGTCCCATGAGCTGACGCCGAAGAGCAGTCCTCTCATCGATACGGCTGCGCCAATCGCGCAGATGCTGCCGATGGCGAGCCCCGCAGCAGTCAGCACAGCTGCTTCGCTGACAATCAGCCTGCGCACCGCGGAGCGCTCGGCGCCGAGCGCCATGCGGATGCCGATTTCACGGGTTCGCTGGCTGACCGAGTACGCGACCGTACCGTAGAGCCCGACGACGCCGAGAAGCCACGCGATCGCGGCAAACGCGCCGACGAGCGCCGCCGACGAGCGGCGCAGGTATGCGGGCTGCGACTGCATGACGATGTCGTTCATGGTGCGCGGCGCAAAAGTGGATATGCCCCCATCGATCTCGTGCACGGTCGCGGCGAGCGCCGGCAGGAGCGTCTGCTCGGCCTGCGCCGCACGGACAACGACGGAGAACCCGGTCGTCGGCTCCTGCGCAAAGGGCACGTACATCGTCGGCGGGGCCGGCGCATCGAGCAATCCTTCCTTGACGTCCTCGATAACGCCGACGACTTCCATGGCCGGTGACGTAGCCGCGATGTAGAAGATCTGTTTTCCGATCGGATCCTCGCCGCCGAAATACTGCCGCGCGAGCGTCTGGTTGATGACCACGACACGCGGCTTGGACGCATCGTCCCGCGCGCTGAAGTACCGGCCGCGCGCCAGGCGGGCTTTGAGCGTCGTCAAATAACCGGAACTGATCTCCCGAAAATGCACGTCGTTGTGCTCGCCGTTGAACGGTCGGCCTCCGATCCGAATCCACACGGTGTTTCCCGGCTGCAGGGGCGGCCGGCTGGTGACGCCGGCCGATTCGACGCCCGGCAGTGCGGTCACGCGGCGGAGGATCTCGTCGGCGACGGACGCCTCCTGTTGATCGGTCGCATACGTCGACGTCGGAAGGGACACGATGATCGATGCGAGATGATCCGCCTGCAGGCCGATATCGACGTGCAGCAGGCGGTACAAGCTCTTTCCGAGCAACCCTCCCCCGACGAGGAGGATCATGGCCATGACGATCTCGATGACGACGAGCCGTGCGCCCGCGCGGCGCCACGCCGCACCCGCGGAGCCGCGATCGGCCAGGACGGGCCGGCGGCGCGCCAGCGACAAGTGCAGAATCGGCGTGAGCGTCAGAACGGCGATCGCGATCGCCGCGACCCCGAGGAGAAACGCGAGCACGCGGACGTTTGTCCCGAGGTTCGTCAGGTACGGCATTCGCGCGATCATGTTCGCGGGAATCAGCGTGATCAGGCCTCTGGTCGACCACCACGCGGCGGCGATTCCCAGCGCGGTGCTCGCGGAAACGATCAAGACGTTCTCGGAGACGAATTGACCAATCAGCCGTGCGCTCGACGCGCCGAGTGCAGCGCGTATCTCCAGCTCCTTGCGTCGCGCCTCGGACCGGACGATCAGCAGCCCCGCCACGTTCACGACCGCGATCAGCAGCAGCAACCCGGCGCCGGAGAGCAATACGAGAAGGGTGGGACGGATGTCCCCGACGATCACCTCGGTCAGCGGCACGATCGCGGAGCCCTGACCGCGGTTGGTATCCGGATACTGCTGCTCCAGCTGCCGTGCAAGCGCCGCGATGTTCGCGGCCGCCGCCGCGATCGAGACGCCATCGCGCAGCCGCGCAACGCCGAACATGTTGTGGCACCCGCGACGCGCGTCGCAGCTTTGCGGCGACGGGTGGAGCGTCGTCCAGAAGTCGGCCGGCTCGACCGGCGCGAAATGAAACTCGCGCGGCAGGACGCCGATGATGACGTGCGGATCTCCGTTGAGGGTGACCGATGCGCCCACGGCATCGGGCCGGCCGCCGAAGCGTCTCTGCCACGCGGAGTAGCTGAGCATCGCCACGCGCGGCGCGCCGGCGAGGTCCTCACCCGTCCTGAAGTCACGGCCGAGGATCGGGGTGATGCGGAGCGTGCGGAAGAAGTCGTCGCTGACGCGCGCGGCGGGCACGCGCTGTGCGCCTGCCGGCGTCGCCATCGTCATGCCGCCGCCCTGATAGGCGGACAGCGACGTGAACACCGTGTTCAGCCGCTTCCAATCGAGGTAGTCGAGGTACGAGAGATTCGAGCGCGGAAACGCCTCGACCCGCTCGAACACGCCCGAGAGCCTTGTCGCATCCGGATACGGAAGCGGCTTCAGGAGCGCCGCCTCCACGAACGCAAAGATTGTGACGGCGGCACAGATTCCGAGGGCGAGTGTCAGGACGGCGGTTGCCGTGAACCCGGGCGTCCTGCGCAGCTGGCGCACCTGGAAGCGCAGATCGCGTCCGACGGTCTCGAGCACGGTAGGTAAGACGGTTGTTGCAGCGAGAACGTTGTAATTTGTGCCGGGGCTAAAGCCCCGGCCTACGCGTAGGCCCGGCATTTCCGAGATGCGGCTTCAGGAACCGCCCGGTATGAGACTTCTTGCACCGCGCGACGTCTTCCGGCGTTCCGGTGACGACCACTTCTCCCCCGGCGTGCCCTCCTTCAGGGCCGAGGTCGATCACGTGGTCCGCCGTTTTGATCACGTCCATGTGATGCTCGATGATGATCACCGTGTGTCCGGCGTCGACGAGGCGGTTGAGCGACGCGAGCAGGTGCTCGATGTCGGCGAGATGCAGGCCGGTCGTGGGCTCGTCGAGGATATAGATCGTATGCTTCGAGCGCTGCAGCGCACTCAGTTCGGTCGCGATCTTCACGCGCTGCGCTTCGCCGCCCGACAACGTTGTCGAGGACTGCCCCAGCGTGAGATAACCCAGGCCGAGATCGTTCAGGACCTGAATCTTCCGCTGCACCGCGGGCTCGTTCGCAAAGAACGTCGCTCCTTCTTCGATTGACATGTTGAGCACGTCGTCGATCGTCTTGCCGCGGAGCGTCACCTCGAGCGTCTCGCTGTTGAACCGCGCCCCTTTGCACACCCCGCACGTGACCTCGACGTCCGGCATGAAATACAGCTGCGTCGTGATCGCTCCTTCGCCCTGACATTCCTCGCAGCGCCCGCCTTTGACATTGAAGCTGAAGCGTCCCGGCTTGTAGTCGCGATCGATCGAGAGCGGCGCCTGCGTGAACAGGTCGCGGATCGTGTCGTAGAACCCGACGTACGTAGCTGGGTTCGACCGGCTGTTGCGTCCAATCGGCGACTGATCGATGTTGACGACCTTGTGGACGTGCTCGATCCCTTCGATCGCATCGTGGTCGCCGGGCAGCGCCCGCGTGTCGATCAGCTTCTTCCACAGCGCTTTGTACAGGATCTCGCTCACCAGCGTGCTCTTCCCCGATCCGGACGCCCCGGTGATCGCGACGAGCATGCCCAGCGGGAACGTCACATCGATCGCCTTCAGGTTGTGCTCGCGCGCGCCCCGAACGGTCACCGCCTTCCCGTTTCCTTTGCGCCGCTGTTTCGGCAGCGGGATCGTGCGCTTCCCCGACATGTACTGCCCGGTCGGCGACGCCTTGCACTTGAGGAGATCGTCGAGGCTCCCCTGCGCGACGACGCGGCCGCCGTGCACGCCGGCGCCGGGCCCCATCTCGACGAGATAATCCGCCGAGCGAATCGTGTCCTCGTCGTGCTCGACGACGATGACGGTGTTGCCGATGTCGCGGAGGCTTTCGAGCGTCGCGATCATCTTGGTGTTGTCCTTCGGATGCAGTCCGATGCTCGGCTCGTCGAGCACGTAGAGCATTCCCATCAAACCCGACCCGATCTGCGTCGAGAGACGGATGCGCTGTGATTCGCCGCCCGACAAGGTGCCGGACCGGCGGTTGAAGTTCAGATAATCGAGGCCGATCCCGAGCAGCAGGTCGAGCCGGCCGCGGATTTCCTTCAGCACCTGGCGGCCTGCGTCCGCACCGCGGCCTGACGGCTTCACGGTCGCGAGAAACGCGTGCAGCTCGTCGAAGTTCAGCTGACCGACGTTGTAAATCGTCTTGCCGGCGAGCGTGAAGAGCAGCCGCGTCGCGCGCAGGCGCGCTCCCTTGCAATCGGGGCACGTGTGCTCGACCATGACCTTGTCGAGCCACTCTTCCATGCGCGAGTTGGCCTCGCCGCGCTGGCGGTACCGGCGATAGTGGCGCTCGATGCGGCGCGCGATCCCGCTCCAGCCCACTTCGCGTCCTTCCTCACGATCGCGGCGAACCTTCGCCTCCGGCGGAGAGACGATCTTGATTTTCCGCGGCTCGATGCCGTACAGAATCGCGTCCCGCGTCTTCTTCGGCAGCTGGTCCCACGGCGAATCGAGCGCGAAGCCGAGCGCGGTCGACAGGCTGAACATCATCCGCCCGTCCCACGTGTCCGGGTTGTAACGGAACGCCTCCTTCACGAAACAGCCGCCGAGAATGCTGCGCTTCGGATCGGGCACGAGCAGATCCGGATGGGTCAGCTTGTCGACGCCGAGGCCGCCGCAGGTGCGGCACGCGCTTTCAGGATTGTTGAAGACGAAGAACTCCGGTCCGATGTCGCCGTAGACGAAATGATGCGTCGCGCTGCAGAGCGCCTTGTAGAAACCCTCCACACCCGCCTTGCTCGCACCCTTCGTCACGTGTACCTGCATCAGGCCGTCGCCGATGAGCAGCGTGCTCGCGATCCCTGCCTTGATGGCCTTCTCGTGCTTGCGGCTGACCACGAAGCGATCGACGACCGCGTCCATGTGCTCGACGTCCGCGATATCGAGCTCCGTCTCCTCCGAGATGTCGACCGCCTTCCGGTCGATGATCAGCGTGCGGCACCCCTTCTTCCGGACTTCCGTGAACACGAAGTCGAGATCCTCGCCGTACACCTTGAACACCGGCGCCCGAAGCTCGATTTCCGCCCCTTCGGGCAGCGACAGGATGGCTTCGAGGATCTGGCTCGCGGACCTGCTCGGCGTCGATTCACCGGTGCGCGGGCAATGGGGTTCGCCGATCGTCGCGAAGAGCAGATTCAGGTAGCTGGCGATGTCGGTCATCGTGCCGACGGTCGATCGGGGATTGCTGGCGATCGTTTTCTGCTCGATCGAGATCACCGGGGAGAGCCCGAAGACGAAGTCGACATCCGGCTTCGAGACCTGCGCGACGAAGCGCTTCGCGTAACTGGAGAGCGACTCGAGATACCGCCGCTGTCCTTCGGCGTAGATCGTGTCGAACGCGAGGCTGGATTTTCCGGATCCCGAGAGCCCCGTGATGACGACGAGGCGGTCGCGCGGGATCTCGACCGACACGTTCTTCAGGTTGTGTACGCGCGCTCCCTGTACCCCGATCGTCGTTCGCGACTTCGCCCGCATGGCGTCATTCGGCGGTGAAGAACGCCATCTCCTGCATGTCGATGTGGCTGCGTTTGGTGAGATGGACAGGGGTCGAGGCCTTCCCGATGACGCCCTGATCGGCCAGGTATTCGCACGCGGTGGTCACACCTGACGCATCGTAGTTCTTCTTGAAGTAATCCTCTATCTCCGTGCAGGAGCGTGCCTCGCCGGCTTCGCGCAGGTAATCGACGACAAGCGAGAACAGCGAGGGCGTCCGGGCCGCGATGTACTCATCGATCGCATCCAGCGCGGCCTCGACGCTCTTGCGCGTCTTTCGCTCGTTCAGCATGTCCGTGTAGACGGTCTTGAAGAACGACGGGTTGAGCGTCAGCGCCTGGGGAATGACTTCCCGATCGACCAGCTGCCCGGCCGACACGACTTCTATCTGCGCGAGCGCCGTCGCCGCATAGAGAATCCACAACGCGGTGTAGTTCAGGTCCCCGCGCGTGATGTACCACTTGTGCGCCTTGTAGATGGAGGGCAGCGCGTGCGTGGCCGCGCGCAGCAGCTGCACCGCCGCGTCGCGCGACCCGATCCCCTGCAGCCGCTGGCACAGATCCGTGATCGTCGGGTCGTGCGTGTAGAGCAGCCGGCCTTTCGCCAGAAACGAATGCATGAACGAATTGTGGGTCGAACCCTCCACCATCTTGCGGAACTCCGCGCGCGGCACGAGCAGCGCGTGCACGTTCACGCCGTCCGCAAAGAGTGCGACGTCGGAGATCTCGGTCTTCTTGTCGTCGATCGTCACGAGCACGAGGTCCACGTCCGACTTCGACCAGACGGTATCGTGCGACAGGCTGCCACAGAGAATCGCGGCGAGGACGGAGCGGTCCTGCTTCACCTGCTCGATCAGGACGTCGACCGCCGCGGCAAACCGGTCATGGACTGACGTGTTCTTCATGTGCGACTTGCCACGGTCCGTAGCGTCCGCCTTCAGGCGGACCGACCCGGAAGGTCCGGCTAAAGCCGGACACTACCAAAGACCGGACCGAGAAGTTTACCCGCGCAGGGACGGTGGCGCCAGCGGGAGCGTCCTACCTGAAGGTTTACGAAAGGAGCTCCTTCCATGTCGATACGCCCCGTCAGACAGGTCCTCCAGACACGTGCGACCCGCGAGGGCGCAGGCGTCAAGCTGCAGCGCGCGTTCGGCTTCGGCAACACGGCCGAGTTCGATCCCTACCTGCTGCTCGACGACTTCCGCAATGACGACCCGCGCGACTACCTCGCCGGGTTTCCGTGGCACCCGCACCGCGGCATCGAAACGATCACCTACGTCCTGACGGGCACCGTCGAGCACGGCGACAGCCTCGGCAACCGTGGCAGCCTCGGCTCCGGTGATGTCCAGTGGATGACCGCCGGGCGCGGCATCATGCATCAGGAGATGCCGCGCGGCGACGCGCAGGGTCGTATGCACGGCTTCCAGCTGTGGGCGAATCTCCCGTCGGCGCTCAAGATGACATCGCCGCGCTACCAGGACATCGCCGCCGCCGACATCCCCGAAATCACCGACGACGACGGCACCCGCGTGCGGGTAGTCGCGGGGGACTTCTGGGGGAAGAAAGGCCCCGTGGAAGGGGTGGCGGCCGATCCGCGATACCTCGACGTGTCGGTTCCACCTGGCCAGAGGAAACGCATCGCCGTCGACCGCACGAACAATGCGTTCGCGTATGTGTTCGCCGGGTCCGGGACGTTCCGGGACGCATCGACGCCCCAGGGCGTGCTGACCGAGCGCGCGGACGGTACGACGACGAGAACGTTGCCGAACGACGCGGAGAATCGTTCGCTCGTGCTCTTCGACCGCGGAGACGAGATCGTCGTGCAGGCCGGTGACGAGGGGATCCGGTTTCTCCTGGTATCCGGCAGGCCCATCGAAGAGCCGGTCGCGTGGTACGGACCGATCGTGATGAACAGCGAGGAGGAGCTCCGGCAGGCGTTCACGGATCTGCGGAACGGCACGTTCATCGACGACGCGGCCCGGTGACGTGAGAGCACGCAGAGGACACGAAGACCACCGAGAGTTCGTGGTAGTGTAGGCGCCTCGAGGGAGGCCAGATGTCCTGCACGCGCCGCACCTTCCTGACTACCGCTCCCGCGCTCGCCTTCGGCGTTCGACTCGCCGGCTCGCAAGCGCAGGGCGCGAACGACAGAATCCGCATAGGCGTCATCGGCACGGGCGGCCGCGCCCGTGGCCTGATGACACTGCTGAAGCGGCTGCCCGGGAACGAAATGGTCGCGCTCTGCGACGTATACGAGCCCCGGGTGCTCCAGGCTGCGGAGATCGTCGGCTCGCCGGCGGTCACGAAGGTCGCCGACTATCGCCGGATTCTCGACGACCGCGGGATCGATGCGGTCGTCATCGGCACGCCCGATCACTGGCACAAACAAATCACGCTCGATGCCGTCGCGGCTGGCAAAGATGTGTACGTCGAGAAGCCGGTCTCGCACACCATCGCGGAAGGCGCCGAGCTGGTTCGCGCGATCGAGGCATCGAAACAGATCGTGCAGACCGGCACGCAGCAGCGAAGCTGGGATCATTTCGTGCTCGGCAAGCAGCTTGTCGACGCCGGCCGGCTGGGGCAGATCACCTTCGTGCAGACCTATTGGTACCAGCACGCCACGGCCGGCAGCTACGCGCCGGTGCAGATGGACAAGCTCGATTGGAAGCGCTGGCTCGGCTCGGCGCCCGACCAGCCGTTCCGTCCGGAGCGCTTCTACCAGTGGCGCCATTTCTGGGATTTCGGCGGCGGCCAGATCACCGATCTCATGACGCACTGGATCGACGTCGTGCATTGGTACATGAACGTCGATGCGCCGCTCTCGGCGGTGACCACCGGGCACAACTACAACATCAAGTTGTGGGAAGCGCCCGACACGGTCAACACGACAATCGAGTTCCCGAAGAACTTCATGGCCGCCTATCTCGGCACGTACGTCAGCCGCGTGGACGATGGCGGACTCGAGTTCCGCGGCGAGAAGGGGACGCTGAAAGTCGACCGCGCGCGTCTGGCGTTCTATCGCGACGATTCCGCGTACGCGGTAGGCACGCTGACCCCGGAGCCGGAGATCTACGTGCGCTCCGGCGGCGATGGCACGCTCACACACCTTCAGAACTGGCTGGACTGCATCCGATCGCGCAAGCAGCCGAACGCGCACATCCGCGTCGCGCACGAAGCCGCGCGCACGTCGCATATCGCGAACGCGGCGTTGAAGGCGGGGCGCGCCGTCAAATGGAACGCGCGCGCGGAGAAGGTCGAGACGGAATAGTCAGACGATCAGGCCTTTTCGCACCGCGTACAGCACGATCTCCGCGGTGTTGTGAGGATCATCTCTTTTTAACGCGTCTCCTCCTCCATTGAAAATCGGACGCCGAGACGTCGCGCACCCAGGCGGCCGCCTCGGTGTTTCGCGGAGGCTCCGGGAGCGTCACGCGCACGAACGCCACGATGGGCCGCGGCTTTCCGTCTTCGAGTACGGTGAAGTCCGCCTGCGTCAGACCCCGCACGGGAGCGCGCTTCTTGTCGAGGACCGAGACGTCCACGGAGACGACGTCGACGCCGCTGCGGAACTTCGGCTGGTCCGGTTGCTGGGCCGTAACGAGCACGCTCGCCGCTGCGAGCAGCGCAGCCGTCGTCAGCCCACAACTCGATCGACGCCGATCCAACAGTTCGACCATGCGGCGATTGTTGCGGCGGTGAGCCACGACGTCAAGCGGATGATGAAACTCAGAGGGCACGAAGACCACGGAGAGTTCGTGGCTGCGTCGGACCGACCGCGCTTCGCGCGGTGAGGGTCACAACGATCCGGAAAAACAAACATCGGGGAATCGCATGGGTGCTTGTTTTTCCGGATCGTTGCGGCCCTCGCAACGGCGGCCGAAGGCCGCCGTCCGGTCCGGCGAAGCCACGTACTCGCTCCGTGACCTCCGTGGCCTCTTAGTTACCCTCGCGCGGCTGCCCGGCCGGTCCACGCCGCCGCGCCGAGCACGAGGACGTTCGCGACGACGACGGGATAGGCCCGCATCAGGGATCCATACAGAATCCACATCAACGCGCCGGCCATCTGCGTGCGCCGCAGCGCGCTTGACCGCGAACAGAAGTACGACGCGACGAACACGAACGTCGCGGACCATCCGAGATAGTCGATCGCCGACATGCCCATCGCTACGCGATCTTCTCGGAGAGCCCGGTCGGCAGCTCGCGAACGATGACGCGATCGGTCCGCGCCTTCTCCCATTCGTGAAGCGTCAGGCCGTTGGATTCGAAGAGCGCACGGATATCCCGGCTGTCCCAGCCGAGCACCTGTTCGAGGATCGGCACGGTCACCGAGAACGCGTCGTCGCTGAGCATCGTGCGCCGCGCGATGCGCGCGAGCTGCTTGTTCTCGGAAACGGCGATCGTGAACCCGTCGCGGCTGTTCACGTGCAGCATGACGTGCACGTCGGAGCTGCCATCGCCGATGTAGATCGTCCGCGGCGGCGCCACGTCCAGCCTCGCCTCCAGCCCCTCGATGACCGCCACCTTGCCGTAGCCCGCGCGGACACGCACGATGGAGCGGACTTCACCCGACTCCCCGTCGTACTCGAACTCGGTCCCGAAAATGCGCTCCGGCGGAACGATCCCGGCCAATGCCGATTCGATCACTTCGCGCGGCGCGGCCGAAATCACCACGAACGAGAACCGGCAGTCGTCGATCCCGCGCTCCAGGAAATCGGCAAGCGCGCGGATGTTGTGGCGCAGCCGGACCCGTTTTCCGGTTTCGACGAGATGCTCGCGGCGGACACCGCGGAATTCCGGATCGTGACGGATCAGGTACGCCAGCTCGCCACCCTGCTGGACGAGATTGCACTGCGCCAGCCCGTCCACCTTCCGCTGGAAGTCGGAGGCTCCAATCAGCTCGCTCAGCACGGCGCCGGAATCGTTGAAGCTCAGGGTCTGGTCGAAGTCGGATGCGACCAGATAGTGTTTGGTCCGCGTTGTCATCGTCTGGGTGTCTCCCAGGTCAGTTTGTAATGACATATTATCGATATCCTGCATAACAACACCTTCCACCTTAGCAGAACGCGGATAACCCCGCAACCGACGATATTGTCAGAATGCTTACAATTGATATAACATTTGTCATATGTCTGACGCGAAAGCGGACGCCCCCAAATACCAGAAGGTCTATACAGCGCTGCGGCGCGAGATCGAGTCGGGCCGGTGGAAGCCTGGGGATCGCCTTCCAACTGAGGCCGACCTCGTGCGCTCGTTCCACACATCCCGAATCACCGTCGGGCGCGCCGTGCGGGATCTGCAGTCGGCAGGATTGGTTCAGCGGAGGGCCGGCTCAGGGACGTACGTCGCGAGCGTCAAGCCGGCCAGGAAGGCGCTTTCGTTCGGGCTCCTCATCCCCGATCTCGGCGAAACGGAGATCTTCGAACCCATCTGCCAGGGGATGATGTCTTCGCCGCATGCTCGCGCGCATGCGCTCGTGTGGGGCAGCGTCAACGGCGCCGGCGCCTCGAAGGAGGATCGCGCGTGGAGTATGTGCCGGCAGTACATCGAGCGACGCGTCTCCGGTGTGTTCTTCGCGCCGGTCGAGCTCACGCCGCACAAAGACGATGTCAATCATCGGATCGTGCGCGCGCTCGAGGAGGCGCGCATTCCGATCGTCCTGCTCGATCGCCCGGCCGTGCCGTATCCGGAGCGTGGAAGCCATGACCTGGTGGGGATCGACAACAGGCGCGCGGGATTTCTCGTCACCGATCATCTGCTCCGACTCGGCTGCCGGCAGATCGCGTTCGTCGCGCTGCCGAATGCGGCCGCGACCGTCGAAGCGCGCGAGGCCGGCTACCGCGAGGCGCTCTATGCGGCGGATCATCCGATCGATCGGTCCGCGATGCGCCGCATGGATCCATCGGATCCCGCCGCAGTCCGTCCGCTGATCGAGGACTATCGGCCCGACGGGATCGTCTGCGCGAACGACCGGACAGCGGGCGCCCTGATGCACACGCTGCTGCAGCTTGGCGTCGGGATCCCGCGCGACGTGCGGCTCGTGGGCATCGACGACATCGAATATGCCAGGCTCTTGCCCGTCCCGCTGACCACCTTGCGTCAGCCCACGCGTCAGATTGGAGATGCGGCGCTCGCCGCGATGTTGGAACGAGTCGCTCGCCCGGACCTCCCCCCGCGCGACATCCTGTTGCACTGCGACCTCGTGATCAGAGCGTCGTGCGGAGCCGCTGTTCCCAATCCCTAGTCCCTAATCGTGTGGATCCCTGATCGAACAATCTTTCAATCCGGAACCCTCGAACTGTGAATCATGCGGATCCCGCCTCCCGGATCCCGCATCCCGGACCGCGAGCCGCGAGTCGTGAGCCGCGAGTCGCGAGCCTCTGCCACACTCTTGTCACAACCTCGCCCCGAAACGGAGACCGCGCTTCGGGCGTTATAATCCGCGACATCCTCGGCGTCAGCGGAGCGCGTTCAAAGGACCTTCACGCCATGCGTCCACACACACGTTGGATTTCAGCTGCCATGCTTGCCGCTGCGGCGACGAGCGGGTTGATGCTCGCGCAGGGAGCGGGGACACCGCCCCAACAGCCACCGTCACCGACCGGACAGACGACCCAACCGCCTCCTGCGGGGCGAGGGGCCGGACAGGCAGGACGTCAGGGAGGCGGAGGACGGCGCGGCGGCTTCACGCAATTCACACGCGAGCTCGCGCCGCAGGACGTGATCGTCCGCGGCAAGTCGCTCTATGAGGCCAACTGCGCCAGCTGCCACTCGGCGGATCTCCGCGGCGGCGCGACGGGCGCGAACCTGCTCCGCTCGGGCGTCGCGCTTCGCGATCAGCACGGCGAGCTCGTCGGCGAAGAAGTCGCCAAGCACAAGCCCGCGCTGACGCTCGTCCAGACCGACGTCGTCGCCATCGCGGAATACATCCACAGCGTGCACGCGACGATGGGAGGACAGGGCAGTCCGCCCGGACGGAATCCAACCAACGTCGACCTGAACGTGCTCGTCGGCGACGCCAAGGCCGGCGAGGCGGCGTTCGGAACGCTCTGCGCGTCGTGTCACTCGGTGACCGGTGATCTCAAAGGCATCGGATCGAAATTCGAGGATGCGAGAGCGCTGCAGAACGCGTGGGTCGCGGGCTCGAGCTCCCCGTTTGCGGGAGGCCGCGGAGGCGGCGGCGGGGGGAACCCCGCAACCGTCACGCTCGCGGATGGCTCCAAGGTCGAAGGCACGCTCGTCCGCAAGGACGATTTCATGATCATCATCACGCAGCCGGACGGTACGCGGCGTTCGTTCGCGCGCACCAACGGGATCCCGAAAGTCGACGTGAAGGACCCTCGTGAGGCGCACAAGAACATGGTGCTGAAGCTCGTGTTCGACGACCCCGAGAACAAGAAGATGCACGACATCACCGCGTATCTCTGGTCGATCAAATAACCGTCATGAAGAAACTGCTCCTCGTCATATCGCTCTCTACCGGCGCCGTGCTCCTCTCCGCTCAGGAAGGAGGACTGGATCCTGCCGACATGGTGAAGCCACTGGCGGATCAGTGGACCAGCTACTCCGGCGATCTGAGCGGAAAGCGCTTCAGCGCGCTCAAGCTCGTGAACACGAGCACCGTCAAGAATCTCAGCTTGAAGTGGGTCTCGAACCTCACGACCAGCTGCGGGCCCACGGGAACCGGGCCCGCGGGGGGCGGTGCTGGCGGAGGCGCCGGCTTCGGCGGCGGTGGGGGCTTCGGCGGAGGCCGCGGCGGCCCGGCAGCGGCGGCGGCGCCAATCGTCGTCGGGGGCCTCGGCAACGGCGAGGCGAACAACTGCGGTCCCGCGCGCCTCGGCGGAGGGATCCTGTTCGTCAACGGGATCATCTACGCGTCGACGCCCGACAACGTCTATGCCCTCGACGCACGCGACGGGACGATGCTCTGGCACTACTACTGGAAGACGCGCGGAGGCACGAGCCTGCAGACGCGCGGCCTGGGCATGTGGCACAACTACATCTATTTCGAGCTCCACGACGACTGGGTCGTGTGCCTCGATGCGAAGACAGGCAAGGAAGTCTGGAAGCACGAGATCGCGCCGTTCGACCAGCAGTACTTCTCGTCGAACGCGCCGATGGTGATTGGCGATCACGTGCTCGTAGGAACCGGCAACGACCTCGACGCGCCGGCGTTTCTGAAATCGCTCGATCCGCGCACGGGTCAGCTGCAATGGATCCTGTATTCGACGCCGCAGAATCCCGGCGACCCGGGGCTGGAGACGTGGCCAAGCCTCGACGCAGCGCGCCATGGCAACGGCGCCACGTGGATTCCGGGGTCCTACGATCCCGAAACGCACCTCTATCTATACGGCACCGGCAATCCGACGCCGGCGTACACGCAAGGGCGCGGCGACGGCGACAACCTGTTCACGTCGTCGCTCATCGCCGTGAACGTCGATACGGGCAAGATGGCGTGGTACTACCAGACGTCGCCCCACGACACGCACGACTGGGACTCGACGCAGACGCCCGTCCTCGTCGACATGCCGTTCAACGGCCGGATGCGCAAGCTCGTGATCACGGGGACGCGCAACGGTTACTTCTTCGTGCTGGATCGCACGACGGGCGAGCATCTGGTGACGTCGAAATTCGGCATGGTGAACAACTGGGCGTCCGGCCTCGACGAGAAGGGGCAGCCGAAGCGCAACCCGCACAAGGATGCGACGATCGCCGGATCGCTCGTGAACAGCGACGTGACGAATTATCCGCCGCCGACGTTCTCGCCGCTGACCGGGCTGTTCTACGTCCACGAGCAGAACGGGATGCGCATCAGCTACCTGATGGAGCCCGATCCGCGCGGATCGATGGGACTCGGGGGCACGAGCGGTGGCGGCAACATCTCCTTCGGCACGAACATCGTCGCGATCGACTACAAGACAGGCAAGATCGCGTGGCGCAAGGAGATCAGCAGCGGCAGCACGGGACTGCTCTCCACCGCGGGCGGTCTGCTGTTCCTGAACAATGCGCCCAACGTGGAAGCCTGGGACGCGGCGACGGGAAAAGGGTTGTGGTATTCGCAGATCGGCGGCCTGACGAGCCCGCCGGAGACGTTCATGCTCGATGGCAAGCAGCACATGCTGTTCGCCGCGCCTGGTGGGAACCTCTATCTGTTCGTGCTCAATTAGCGTGTGCAGGCCGGGGCTGCACGCACCGACGGTCTAATACTCGAAGCACACGAAGAAACGAAGGACGCGAAGATTTATTTGTTTTTCGTGATCAGTACCGAGGTGGCCATTCCAAATTCAAACGCTTCACAAATGAGGAGATCTCTTGCGGCGGCGCATCCTGCGACAGGGACCCGGCGACGAGATACGACGTCGACAGGCCGAACCCGCCGACGTAACGTTCACCCTGATAGAAGTTCAGGAGCAGCAAGGGCGCTCTCGGGCCACTCCACCAGTCGACCCAGCCGTCGCTGTGGCGCTCAATAAACTGCGCGGATGCTTGGATCTCATCGTGGTCGCTGACGGTACGCACGACTCGGTCGTCGGTCAAGGTGATCCGAATCCGATCCGCTGTGGCAAGCTCCTTGAAGTCGAGCCTTCTCGGCTCCGAGTGCGGGCTCCACAGCTTGCACGACACGCACATCGCGCCAAGCACGACGGGAACGAGCGTACGCCTCAGCAACGTCATCCTGGCGAGTCCCCGCATTCGCAAACCCAGAGACTTCCTGGCCCAATTCACTCGGCGCCGCACGCCTGGATCACGCTGCGTCACGCACCGACGGTTTCAAGTCTTCGTGCCCTTCGTATCTTCGTGTCTTCGTGTTTTCAAGCCGTCGGCCCGTCCAGCGTGACAGCGGCTGTCGGTGATTGATCACTCGGCGCGAAGTGCCTGGATCACATCCACGCGCGACGCGCGCGCGGCTGGCATCAGCGACGCAATGACCGCCGCGATCACGAGGATGACCGCGGCGCCGATGACCGGCAGGACGCCTGGAAGCCGCACGTCCTGGATATAGCTGCCGACGACTCGCGCAAGCACGTACCCGCCAACGGCCCCTGCGACGACGCCCGCAGCGGCGATCAGGGCGCCTTCCTGGAGCACGCGTGCCAGCAGGTGCCGCGGCGCAGATCCAATAGCCAGCCGGATGCCGAACTCGCGCGTCCGCGCGCTCACCGAGAACGCCAGCACACCGGCGACCCCGACGATCGCGATGACGAGCGCAACACCCGCAAACCCGCCGAACACGAGCGCGTTCAGCCGATCGGGCGCGAGCACCTCGGCGCGCACGTCTTCGAGCGTGGCCGGCCGCTCCACGGGTTGCTCCGCCGACAGCTCGCGGATGATGCGCGTGATCGGCGGAACGAGCGCGTATGGATCCGTGCGTGCGTGCACGAACATGCGGCCCCCGCCGATTTCCTGCTCGAACGGGTGATACACGGTCAGCGCCGGACCAGGCACGATGTTCTCGTCGTCGACATCCGCCGCGACGCCGACGATGCGCCGGGGCTCGGGACTGACATCGATGAACTTCATGATCGGATCGGTCCACGTGAGCCGGCGATTCACCGCGTCCTGATTCGGGAACATGCGCTGCGCCAGGCTCTGGCTCACGATGACGACGCGCTCGGCGTCGCGTCGATCGGCGTCCGTGAAATCGCGCCCCGCGATGATTGGCACGCCCAGCGCCGCGAAGAAGCCCGGTGAGATGGTCCGGAATCGTGCTCGCGGATCTTCCTCGCCGTTGGATTTGGAGTACCCCTCGACCGTGAACTGAAAGCCGGGACCGAATCCGCCGGCATCCCTCCACGGCACCAGCGTCCCTACCGCCACACGCTCCACGCCGGGCAGCTGCGAGATCCGACGGATCGCTTCTTTGTACAACTGCGCGACCTCGCTCGGCGCGCGCTGGTACGAAATGACCGGGACGTTCAGCGCGAGGACGTTGCGCATGTTGAAGCCGGTGGGCGCCCTTTGCAGCGCGATCAGCGCCACAAGCAGCATTCCGGCGCCTGCAAGGAGCACGAACGAGGCGGCGATTTGGGTCACGGCGAAGAGACGCAGACGCCGGTTCGTGCCGGCCGTCATCCGCAGGCTGCCGCTCGAGAGCCCGAAGCCGCTCGAGGCGTCGGCCGAAGGAAGCCTCGGCACCAGCGCGAGCAGCACTGATGAGATCATCGCAAGCGCTACGCCGACCCACAGCACGCTGGAATCGACGGTCAGATCGAGCGCGCGCACGGAGAAGCGCGACGCATACCGGGCCAGCACCGCTACCATCGGCCTGGCGATCAGGACGCCGAGCAAGGCGCCCGCCCCGCACAGCAGCACGCTTTCCGCGAGCAGCGTTCGGCGGAGCGCGCCGCCGCTCGCGCCCAGCGCCGCGCGAATCGCGAGCTCTCCCTGCCGGCGCACCGAGCGCGCCAGGATCAGGTTCGCGACGTTCGAGCACGCGATGACGAAGACGAGCGCGGATGCCGCGAGCAGCACGATCAGGACGGTCCGCGCCGAAGACGTGATCTGATCGCGCAGCCGTACGGCGTCTATTCGGAAATCCGCGTTGTGTGGATACGACTCGGGGTGCTCCTTGATCATCGCGCCCTGGATCGTGCGCAGCTCAGCGCGCGCACCATCGAGGTCGGCGCCGGGCGCAAGCCGCCCGAACAGCTCGGTCATCCGGTGGACGCGTCCAGTCACCATGGTGGCCGAGAGATGATGCGGGCTCGTCACGACATTCGCGATGATTTCTGTCTCTGACGGATAGGGGATGGAAGATTCGAGCACTCCGACAATCGTGGCGGTCCGGTCCCCAAGTCTTATGGTTTTGCCGATTAAAGATCGATCGCTCCCCAACGTCGTCGTCCAAAACCGGTAGGTCAGCACCGCCGCACCGGCGGCCTTCGGGCCATCGTCGGTCTCGTCGAGCAGACGGCCGACGACGGGACGCAGGCCCATCACCTTGAAGTACGAGCCCCCGACGACACCGGCGCGGACGACCCGCGGCTCGCCCAGCCCGATCATCGTGAAACTGATCGTCGAGAAGTCGCCAATATCGGTCAGGGTGGTCACGCGCGCACGAAGATCCTGGATCTCAGGGACCGAGAAATTGGCGTTCTCCGCGCCAATCCCACGCGCGCTCTGATGGATGTAGATGAGCCGGTCCTCGTCGCGGTTCGCGAGCGGCCGGAGAAGCACGCCGCGGACGACGCTGAACATCGCAGCGTTGGCGCCGATGCCGAGCGCCAGTGTGACGATGACGGTGATCGCCAGTCCCTTGACGCGGGCCAGCGAGCGCAGGCTGAATCGAAAATCGGTGATGAGGCTCATATGTCTATGTTGTCGAATGGCGGGACGTCAATTCGACAGGCCTACATAACACCCTTGCGGGCCACGGGCAAATAACCATTTCTGGAAAGGAGCTCCGGAATGGGCCGTCACACGAACAGTTTCGGCAGATATTCCGGCGCATCCTCAAACGGCTGCACTTTCCCGGTCGCCAGATCGTACAGCCGCTCGTGGCTGATACGAGCGGCATTGCACAGGGGGTCGTACGGACGATTGCAGACATCGAGGAAGCCGATGTTGTAGCATTCGCCGTCGAATCGCCCGAGGGCCGACTGGTCGTAGAGGATGAAGTAGTGCACGCCCACGCACCACGGTTTGCGCGCGGCATCTTCCAGGTAGACGCGATACGCGCGCCCACGGTCCTCCTGCGTCTTGACGTGGCCGATGCCGCTCGCAGGCAGGCCCGCGTCGAGCGCGCCGAAGTGCCATTCGCCGACCATCACCGGCATCTTCAGCAGCGCCGCGATTTTCTCCATGTCTGCCGCCTTCACCTTCGTGTCGTAGCAGTTCATCGAGAAGACGTCGAACGAGCGCATGCCGGCGACCGCCCATTCGGGCGGAACCGTGTGATAGCGGATTCCGAGATTCAGGTGATTGGGATCGACGCGGCGGCAAGACGCGGTCAACGAGCTGAAGTACTTCTCCACCATCACGGCGCTGAAGTCGGCGAGGTCGCGGTCGGCGGCGGGCGTCAGCGTCCGCGTCCAGCCGCCCTCGCGCACCGCGGCGAGGGTCGTATCGAAGCCCCATGCGTTCGACAGCGCGCGATCGTCTCCGTACTTCTTGACGAGCGCATCGGCCAGCGTGCGGCGCGCCGCGCTCTGTGGGGTGTTGAAGAGCATTCCAGCGGCCGGTGTCTCGCGCGCAAATCCCCACGTCGGTTCGTTCATCAGGAAATAGCCGATGAACGCCGGATCGTCGCGCGTCGACGCAAGCTGCTCGCCGAACTTCTGCACGTCCGCGTCCCAGCGTGGATCGAACACGTCGGGGAAGTCTCGATAGATGAACGGCGCCTCGCGCCTGACCCACGACAGCGGCCGAACGTAGGGAAACCGCGCCTTCCGTGCGATCTCGAAGTCGGACCAGTTCGCAATTGTGTTGAAGCCGAGACGACGTAGCTCGCCGAGCGTGATCGCCGTCCACTTGTGGTACCAATCGGCGCCAAATGCACGGATGAAGTTCGCGGCGAGATAGTTGATGGAGCGCCGTCCGTCGGGACGCACGTTGTAGATTGCCTTGAACTCGCCGTCGGGCGCGGGCATCCAGCCCAGCGCGCGTTCCAGCCCCTCGTAGTTGGACTCGATGTCGACGCGCACGGAGTCCAGGCCTGTGGACCAGAACGGATGCCCCGATGGATCGAGCAGCCACCACCGTGTGCCATCGTGGTGCGTTCGGAAGAATCCGTTGGGCTTGTCGCTCTTGTCAGTGCGTGCGGCCTGCCCGCCCCACTCAGAAAAGCTTCCGGGCCACTTCTGCGACGGTGCGGCGGCAAGCTGCGCGTTCAGCCGCGCCTTCAACTCCCCCAGATCGCGGGTTTTGCCCGGCCAGTTCCGCGTGGCGCTCTGTCCCAACCCGTCGAGCAGCGCACCGCGCGGAAGCCGTGGCTGCTTGAGTCGCTCCGGCTCCTCCTGGCTCGCGATGAGCGCCGTCTGGCACCAGCGCACGGGGCGCGGACTCTTGCGCAGCACCACCAGCTGCATGCGATCGACCTTCGAGAGGTCGACGCGCGAGCCGCCAGCCATCGGCTTCAGCCAGGCACCCTCCCGCGAGAACTGCCACTGATTCTGGTTGATCGCCTCGGCGCGCATTCGCATCCGCGCCTCAGCGTTCGGCAGCACGGCATAGACGAGCGTGAACGTCGGACCGCTCTCTCCTTCGCGCACGCGAAGCTGAAACACCGGAAGGTCGGAGGAGGCCGCGAAGATGTCGGCGGTCAGAAAGCGCATCGACGCGAGCGTGCCGGGCTCGAAGCGGAATTCGAGCCCGTCGTTTTCATTCGGCGCTTCGTACCACACGGCGCCAGGCACGATCGCCGGGGCTTCGACGCGCGTGCAGCTTCCGAGCAGCGACGACGGTTCGAGCCGCAGCGGGAACGTCGCTGCGGTCGCCTCGGCGGGAAGTCCGAAGTCGAGCGTCATAACGCCGGCAACACCCGCCGACGCCGTGCGGAGGAAGGTCCGACGCGTCCACACGTGCCGCTCACCGGTCGTGATGCGAGTCATGATGTATCGTCTCCCACATGCAGTGGCTGCTTCTTCTCGCGCAGCTGACGACCAAACAGCCGCCACCTCCGCTCTTTCCACCGACGTCCGTTATTCCAAGACCGGCCAGACGCTGATCCTACCCCTCCTCGGCGCGCGGGAGTTTCACGAATTCACGTTCGTATTCAATGGCGCGATTGAGAAGCCCGTTCACGATCCGGAACGCCAGGCAGGTACCGAATTCGGCGTCGCCTTCGGCCGCGATTGACGAGGAAAGTAGCGGCGATGATCGAGGCGCGCAGCGAATCGAGCCTCAGTTTCAGAACGATCGGCTGCTGTTCGTGAACGGAGGCCTCATCCACGGTTCGCGGACGATCGCGTTGGCCACGCGTATGCCGGTATCGGCGTAAAGGTCCAGATTGAAACGTTGAAGAAGCCGTAACGATCTGGCGCTATTTGAACAGCAGCGGGGCGACGTCATTGAGATAGTGCCGCCACACCGTCCACTCGTGGCGCCCCTCGCTTTCGACGAATGTGTGCTTCACGCCGTTCTTCTTCAGCGCTTCGACGAACGCGCGATCGCCGGGACCTGTCAGCGTGTCGTCCTTTCCGACGCCCACCCAGAGCAGCTTGAACTGCTTGTTGACGGTCTCGGGATTCTTCACGATGCCGCCGTAATACCGATCGACCCCGCCGTTGACCGCAGGACTCATCAGCACGACGTAACGGAACAACTCGGGCTTCGCGAATGCGACGTTGAGGCTGTGGCCGCCGCCCATCGACAAGCCGGCGACGGCGCGGTCCTCGGCGCGCTTCGACACCTTGTAGGTCCGCTCCACCAGCGGGATCACGTCTTCGACCAGGTCGCGTCCGAACGGCCCGAGCCCACCCTTTCCGTCGCCTGACATCATCGCGGAGATGATGTCGTCGAGCGACGCTCCCGGGCGCATCGAGGCGAACACGGGATCGGGAACAGTCTTCGCCGGACCAGCCCAGAAGCTCTGGATCGCATGTCCGAGCGGCATCACGACCACCATCGGCCGCGCTTTCTTCTCCGCGATCAGGTTGTCGAGGATGTTGTTCGCGCGTCCGATCATCGTCCACCCGGACTCGATGTCACCGGCTCCGTGCAACAGATAGAGGACGGGATAATCCTTGCCGCGGTCGTAGTCGGGAGGCGTGTACACCCAGACCGTACGGCTGACGCCCAGCGACTTCGACGCGTACGGCCGGATGCGCACCTCGCCGTGCGGCACGTCCTTGACGTCGTAGAATGCCGGCCCGTCGCCCGGCACTTCGACGACGCTCACGGGACCGAAGCTGCCGTAGCCGTATTTGGTATTCGGGTTCCGCGGGTCGAGCGCGACGACGCCGTCCACGTTGAAGGCGTAGGTATAGATGTCTGGCGCGAGCGGGCCGATCGTGACGGACCAGACGCCGTCGCTTCCCTTTGTCAGCGGGTGCGGACGGCCGTCGAGCTCACCGGTCGCGGTCACTTCGCGTGCGTTGGGCGCGAGATAGCGCAGCGTGAGCGTCCGATCGGCGCGGACTTCCGGAGAGGCGATCGGCGGGTTTTGCGCGAAGCACGCGGCGGCGACAATCCACGCGCCGCATCCGACCACCGCGTGTGCGACGAGCGTTCGATGCGTCATGACGCGGCAATTATAGATAACAAAACAGTCCGATAAAGGGGTGGCGCCTGACTCAGTCACGCCCGAAGAGCCGCGCGAACAGCGACTTCGGCCGCGGACAGGCACATCGTTGGTCGGGCGGCACATCGCGAAGCACCTGCTCGACGTGTCGTCCACACCCGACCCATGTCGGTTTCCCGCATCGATTGCACACGATCCGTTGACACATACGTTCAATGTAACCGCGATGTCCTGAGGCGGCTTGCCCTGTCTCAGGACGACCGGATATAATTACTTTTTGCCCGGGCGGCAGTCGGACCTGCTGTGTGGCACGTGAGGGCGGTTAGCTCAGTTGGTAGAGCACCGGCTTTACACGCCGGCTGCCACAGGTTCGAGTCCTGTACCGCCCACCAGAAAAGTGCTGATTGCTGATCTACGATTGCTGATTGATCCAATCAGCAATCAGAAATCAAGAATCAGCAATTCAGCGTCAGCACCCTTGCGGGGTCGTAGTTCAGTTGGTTAGAACGCCGGCCTGTCACGCCGGAGGTCGCGAGTTCGAGTCTCGTCGGCCCCGCCAGACTTCGCTCGCGCGTAACGGCGCGAGCTTCGTCTAGGCCAGCCTTTCAGGCTGGCCATTTTTGTTTGCGAGCGATCCGGAGCGAAGTCTGTCTCGCCGTAGCCGCGAAGCGGCGAAGGCGGACGATCATTCGCGAAGCGAGCTTGCCGGATCGATGTGCGCGGCCCGGCGCGCGGGAATCCACGAGGCAAACGCGGCGACGAACGCGAGCACCGAGATCGCCAGAGTCACCGCACGGGGGTCGCCCGGTGAGATCTCGAAAAGCATCGTCGAGAGCACGCGGCGCGTCGCCCAGAAGACGACGAGCCCCGCGAGCGCACCGCCGCCGACGTTGACCAGGCAGCGGCGCACTACCGCAGTCACCACGGCGGCGCGGTTCGCGCCGAGTGCGATGCGGAGACCGATCTCGCGACGGCGCTGCTGGACGACAGACGCGATCACCCCGTAGATGCCGACGCCGGCCAGCAGAACGCCGAAACCCGCGAAGGCGCCGATGAGCAGTGCGCGGAAACGCGGCTCCGCCACGGAGCGGCCCATCACGGCCGACAATGGCTCGACGGAGGGCGCGAGCTGCGACTCCTCGGTGACCACGACGTTGCGCAGGGTGCGCACGAGCTCGCGCGTCGGCCCCCGCACGAGAAGCAGCGGCGTGCCGTCCGATCCTGCCCTGCGCGGCAGGAGAACGGTCGGTTTCGCAGCGCGGTTCAGTCCGATCTCGCGGATGTCCGCCACGACGCCGATCACGCGCGTTTGATACTCGAGGCGCGGATTGATCCAGCGATCCTTGAAGTGGCCGATCTGTATGTAGCGGTCGAGTGGCGACGCGTCCTTCCAGAAGTGACGCGCGAACGCCTCGTTGACGATTGCTACAGGCTCCGCGCCGGCAACGTCGACGTCACCGAAATCACGGCCGCCGCGAAGCGGAACGGCGAGCGTGGCGCGGTACCCCGGCGAGACGATGCGCAGCTCCACCGCCCCGATCGCGAGGTCGGGACGCTCCGCGATGTCGACGGGAAAGTTCCGGCCCCGCTCGAACGGAAGGCTCGGCGCCGCCGCAGCCTGCTCCACGCCCGGTATGTTGCGGATGCGCTCGAGGAGACGATTCACCAGTCGATCGCGCCGCCCGGAATCGTACTCGGGAGGCAGGCGTCCGAGTCGCACGGCAACGACGCGGTCAGGGTCGAAGCCGGGATCGACCCCGACGAGATGCGCGAAGCTTGCGCCCAGCAACGCCGCGCCGCAGAGCAGCACGACGGCGACCGCCGTCTCCAGCAGGACGAGCGCCTCGCGCATCCGCCCATGTCCCGACGTGGCGCCTCGAGTCCCGCCGAGCAGTGCGGCGTGCGGGCGTGCGCTCAACGCAGGGCCGGCGGCCACGAGTCCAAACACAACGCCGGTGATGACGGAGACCCCGATCGCATAGCCAAGCACGCGGACATCGAGCCCCATGTCGGTGCCAGGCGGCAGCGCGTTCGGGGCCGCCGCTAGAAACACGCGAAGCGCGGCGACGGCGAGCGCGAGACCCAGAGCCGCGGCCATCAGCGACAGCACGAGGCCCTCCGTGAGCAGCTGCTGAACGATGCGACCCGGGGTCGCGCCGATAGACGCGCGAACCGCAATCTCGCGCTGGCGCGCAGACGCGCGGACGAGGAGCAGCGTGGCGGTGTTGGCGCAGCCGATCAGAAGCACGAGGGACACCGCGCCGAAGAGCACCCACAAAGCCTGGCGTCGCGAGCCTTCGACGAATACGTCACCGTGCGTGTAGAGCCGGAAGCCCTCACCGGCCGCCGCGAGCGACGGATGCGCCGATCGAAACGCGTCGCTGAGCGCGCGCACGTCGGCGGCCCGCTGCTCGTCCGACAGACCGGAGCGCAACCGCCCGATCACGTTCGTGTTATGCCCCTCGTCGGCCGGATCCACCGTGATGACCAGGGGCGCGAGATAGCCGACGTTGCCCGGCGCCGGCGGAAAGCGGAACTCGGGCGGGAGCACGCCGACGACCGTATGCGGCGTGCCCGCGAGTCGGATCTGCCGGCCGAGGATGGCGGCATCGGCGGCGAAACGCGTACGCCAGACGTCATCGGCGAGCATCACGGCAGGCTCCCCGACCTGCAGCTCGCGCACGTCAAAAAATCGGCCGAGTCGCGGCGTGAATCCCACGGTGCGGAGGAAGTCGCCGGCCACGCGCAGGCCACGAATGGACTGCGCAGCCGATTCATCGCCGACAAACGATTCTTCGGTGCGATAGGACGCCAGCGCCTCGAGGCTGCGACTGTGCTCGCGCACGAACTCGTACTGGAGACTCGTCAGCGCCGGAATGTCGCCGCCTTTCGCCCAGACCCACCCGACGTAGGTGAAGTCGTCGGGCTGGGGGATCGGCAGCGGCCGCAGCAGCACGGCGTTGACGACCGTGAACATCGCCGTGCTGGCACCGATTCCCAGTGCCACGGTGAGGATCGCGGCCACGGTGAATGCCGGCGCGCGTCGCATGCTGCGCAGCGCAAAGCGGACATCAGCGACGACGTTCTCCGCCGTGCGGGCACGATACGCGTCGCGTCCGGCCTCCTTGAACTCTTCCGCGCTCCCGAAGACGAGCCGCGCCTCGCGCTTCGCCGTCTCGGGAGACATTCCGCGCTCGACGTTGCGCCGGGCGGCCATGTCGAGATGGAATTGCATCTCGCGCTCCATCTCGCGTTCGAGCGCATCGCGGCGCATGGTGCCGCGGAGCCGCGCCCACCACTGGCGCAGCGTCATCCGTGGGCTCCGCTGAGGATGAGATTCACGCCGCGCGAGAGCTTCTCCCACTGCGCGCGCGCCGACGCGAGCTGCTTGCGTCCGAGGCGAGTGATCGTGTAGTAGCGCGCCTGTCGATTGTTGTCCGACGTCTTCCACTCCGAGGAGATCCAGCCGCGCGCCACGAGACGGTAGAGGGTCGGGTAGAGCGAGCCTTGATTGACGCTGAGCAGCCGCTCGGAGCGGCGCTCGATGAGCTCAGTGATGCCCCACCCGTGCATCGAGCCCTGTTGCAGGACCTCGAGCACGATCATGTCGAGCGTTCCCTTGATGACCTCTCCACCGCGTTCGTCAGACATCAGGGCCGCTTCCTTTCGATTCGCCTAGGGTAGGCCCTCTCCTTTCGGTTTGTCAAGGAAGCTGGCGGAGGCCCCTGCGCAATCTCAGAATGTGAAGCGTAGTTGTCCCTGCAACGCGCGCGGCGACTGGAAGCCCGTCGCGATGCCGAAGCCGGAATTGCGAGGCGTCGAGAAGTTCGACCGTAGATTGCCGTTCGCGTCGAACGGCAGGTTGGTGATGGTCACCGCGTCCGTCGGACTGTTCAGGTTCATCGTGGTGTTGCGGCCCGTGACGTGCGCCTGATTGGGCGCGTTGAACATGTCGACGCGCAGCTGGATGGTGCGTCCCTTCGGGAGCCGGATGTTGCGTGCGACCGTGAGATCGAGCGCGCTCTGGAAGCAGCCGTGCAGGTAGTTCACGCCCGACTCGAGGCCCAGACTCGGTGCCACGGGTCCCTGGAACGCCGCGGCGTTGAACTGCCGATACAGGTCGCTGCTGCATCCGCCGCCGGGATCGCCGACGAGGATGACGCGTGCGCCGTAGTCTGGCGAGCCGGTCAGATTCACGTTCGATCCGCCATTCTGGTAGTTATAGCCGACCGTGTACGGGCCCGGCGTCGACGCGGTCCAGATGCCGGAGAACTGCCAGTCGTTTATCAGGAGCGCGACCTTCCGGAGCAGCGATCCGCTGCTCTGCAGATCCGGCAGGTCCCACACGAAATTGCCCTTCATGATGTGACGCTGCGGATCGCTCTGGAACAGATCGTCGGCCTTTCCCTGATCGTCGCGGTAGACGAACGACCCGTCCGGATTGTGCTGCAGCCGCGCGCCGCTGTTCTGGTGA
>Ga0075424_100000343_pt1 | contig 34857 bp, 26 predicted proteins | sample SoiMethybrSBSTD3_FD_75301 | JGI IMG/M metagenome (GOLD analysis project Ga0075424, IMG submission 75301) | Bulk soil microbial communities from a Populus tree surrounding site in Tennessee, USA - Soil MetaG P. TD hybrid SBSTD3 | ecosystem: Environmental > Terrestrial > Soil > Tree plantation...
GGTCAGGAGGCCCAGCGAATCGTCGCCCGCTGGACTCGCGAACCCTGAGCTCGACGTCGTCCGGTGTAGGAAACAGCAAGCGCCCAGCCCCTAGCCCCCAGCCCTGTCGGTGCGGCGCAGGCCGGCGATCAGGAAGTCGGCGAACACGTCGGCGATCTCCTGCGAGGTCGCCGCGCCCGCCGGATTGAACCAGCGCGGAATCCAGTTGACGGCGCCGAGCAGCGCGAACGCCAGCAGCTTCTGATCGCCGCGCGCGAAGACGCCCTTCGTCATGCCGTCCTCGAGCACGGTGCGCACGCCTCGATCGAACTCGTCGCGCCGGACGATGACCGCCTTCAGGTGCGCCGGCGTCAACGCCTCGAGATCGAGGAAGAGCGCCGTGCCGTGCAGCTCGTCGAGGATCGTGTGGACGAAGGCATGCACCAGCCGCCGCAGCTGCTGGTCCGCCGGCAGCCCGCTCTGCCGCACTTCGTGCAGAATCTGCATCAGGCGATCGAGCGAGTACTGGTGGCAGGCGAAGAGGATCTCTTCCTTGTTCTTGAAGTAGTAATAGAGATTGCCCTTCTTCATCTGCAGCGCCGCGGCGATCTCCTCGACGGTGGCGCCGTGGTAGCCGAGGCGGCGGAACGCGGCGGCGGCGCTCTGGAGGATCTCGACGCGCGTGGACGCCTGCGGATCCGCGTTGCGCGCCCGCTTGCGGCGCCGGGCACGGCCGGGCTTGGCGCGGGCGGCCGTCGAAGTGATTGACTCGGTCATGCCGGTTCTCTAAAGTATTTGAACGAGCGTTCAATTTCAATGATCACCTTCGATACGCACCCGAGCCGCTACCGCCACTGGAAGCTCGGCTTCGACGGTCCCGTCGCGACGCTCTCGATGGACGTCCGCGAGGACGCGGGGCTGTCGCCCGACTACAAGCTCAAGCTGAACTCGTACGACCTCGGCGTGGACATCGAGCTCGCCGACGCGATTCAGCGCATCCGCTTCGAGCACCCCGAGGTGCACGCCGTCGTCATCACCTCGCTCAAGGAGCGGATCTTCTGCGCCGGCGCGAACATCATGATGCTCCGCGGCTCGTCGCACGGCGCGAAGGTGAACTTCTGCAAGTTCACCAACGAGACGCGCCTCGCGATCGAGGATGCGAGCGAAGGATCCGGCATCAGGTTCCTCGCCGCGCTCAACGGCATCTGCGCCGGCGGCGGCTACGAGCTCGCGCTCGCGTGCGACGCGATCCTCCTCGTCGACGACGGCAACTCGGCGGTGAGCCTGCCCGAGGCGCCGCTGCTCGGCGTCCTCCCCGGCACGGGCGGCCTCACGCGCGTCGTCGACAAGCGCCACGTCCGGCGTGACCTCGCCGATTTTTTCTCCACGCTGGTCGAAGGCGTCAAGGGGAAGCGCGCCGTGGAGTGGAAGCTCGTCGATGAGACCCATCCGACGAGCCGCTTCAAGGAGGCGGTGCAGACGCGCGCGCGCGAGCTCGCGGCCGCCTCCGATCGCCCCGCGGGCGGACCCGGAATCGCGCTCAATCCTCTCAACCCGACGGTCACCGACGCGGCGATCAAGTACTCCGCCGTCACGCTGACGCTCCATCGCGACAAGCGCACCGCCGATCTCACGGTGCAGGCGCCGAGCGGGCCGCAGCCGTCGACGCCCGACGAGATCGTGAAGGCGGGCGATCAGTTCTGGCCGCTGCGCGCGTTTCGCGAGCTCGACGACGCGCTGCTGCGGCTGCGCGTCAACGAGCCGGAGATAGGCACCCTCGTCGTGCGCACCGAAGGCGATCGCGACGCGGTGCTCGCCATCGACGCCACGCTCGCCGCGCACCGGTCGCACTGGCTCGTGCGCGAGATCGTGCTCTTCATGAAGCGGACGCTGAAGCGGATGGACCTCACGTCGCGCACCTTCTTCGCCTTCATCGAGCCGGGATCGGCGTTCGCGGGATCGCTGTTCGAGCTCGCGCTCGCCGCCGACCGGTCTTACATGTTCCACGACGACAAGGAAGAGAACGTCGTCGCGCTGTCGCCGATGAACGCCGGTCCGCTGCGGATGAGCAATGGGCTGACGCGGCTCGAGACGCGCTTCCTCGGCGAGAAGGGGCGCGTTCAGGAGCTGTTCGAGCACGACGGGCCGTTCAACGCCGGCGAAGCGGAGGAGGCAGGGCTCGTCACCTTCGCGCCCGACGAGATCGACTGGGACGACGAAGTGCGGCTCGCGGTGGAGGCGCGCGCGGCCTTCTCGCCGGACGCGATGACCGGTCTCGAAGCGAACCTGCGCTTCGCGGGACCTGAGACGATGGAGACGAAGATCTTCGGCCGGCTCACGGCGTGGCAGAACTGGATCTTCCAGCGGCCGAACGCGGTGGGCGAGAAGGGCGCGCTCAAGGTGTACGGAGAGCAGGGCCGGCCTGAATTCGACTGGAAGCGCACATAGACGAGGCGACGATGATCTCCGCCGAGAAAATCCCCAACAACGTGAACCTGTCGGACAACAAGCGGCTGCTGCGCGCGCTCGAGCACTGGCAGCCGAAGTACATCCAGTGGTGGCGCGACATGGGACCGCAGGGGTTCCAGGACTATCACCAGGTGTACGTGCGCACGGCGGTGAGCGTCGATCCCGAGGGCTGGGCGCATTTCGAGTTCGTCAAGCTGCCCGAGTATCGGTGGGGGATTTTTCTCGCCGATCCGCTGCCGGATCGGCGCATCGGCTTCGGCGATTTCTTCGGCCAGCCGGTGTGGCAGGAGGTGCCCGGCGAGTTCCGCAATCAGCTGCGGCGCCTCATCGTCACGCAGGGCGACACCGAGCCGGCGAGCGTCGAGCAGCAGCGACTGCTCGGCCAGCGCTGCCCGAGCCTCTACGATCTGCGCAATCTGTTTCAGGTGAACGTCGAGGAAGGGCGCCATCTCTGGGCGATGGTGTACCTGCTGCACTCGTACTTCGGGCGCGACGGCCGCGACGAGGCGGAGGAGCTCCTCGAGCGGCAGAGCGGCAACCGCGACAAGCCGCGCATCCTCGAGGCGTTCAACGAGCCGATCGACAACTGGCTCGACTTCTTCATGTTCACGATGTTCACCGACCGCGACGGCAAGTCGCAGCTGATGTCGCTGTCGGAGAGCTCGCTCGATCCGCTGTCGCGCACGACGCGGTTCATGCTCACCGAGGAAGCGCACCACATGTTCGTCGGCGAGACCGGCATCGCGAGAATCCTCGAGCGCACCTGTCAGCTGATGAAGCAGGCCGGCTACTCCGAAGACGTGCGGAAGATCGGCGGCATCGACCTGCCGACGATCCAGAAGCACCTGAATCAGTGGTTCAGCCTGAGCCTCGACCTGCACGGCGGCGAGGTGTCGAGCAATGCCGCGTCGTACTTCGCCAACGGCCTCAAGGGTCGCGCGAAGGAGGACACCTTCGAGGATCACCTCGTGAAGAACGCCTACTACACGATGGAGTTCTTCGAGGAGGGCAGGCCGGTGACGAAGGACGTCCTGATGCGCAACGCGATGAACGAGGTGCTGCGCGACTGGTACGTCGGCGACTGCGCGGCGGGCGTCACGCGCTGGAACAAGATCCTCGAGAAGCACGGGATCTCGGATCGCCTGCGCCTGCCCGATCGCAAGTTCAACCGCCACATCGGCATGTACTCGGGCTTCTACTTCGATCCGAACGGCGTGCCGCTGTCGAAGGAGGAGTTCGACCGGCGCATGCACGAGTGGCTGCCGTCGACGGCCGACAGCGAGTATCTCCTGAGCATCATGGCGGAGCCGATCTACGAGCCCGGCAAGTTCGCGAACTACATCGCGCCGCCGCGCCGCGGGATCAATCAGCTGCCGATCGATTTCCAGTACGTGCGCACCGAACAGTGATGCGCGCGTCGAGGACACAGAGGTCTACAGAGGACACGAAGTCGCAAAGGCGGCCGCTATGTGATTCCCCGCGATGACAACAAGCGCCGCGCGTTGCCGGAGAAAATCAGCTCCTTCTCGGCGGCGCTGATCTCCGCCTGCTTCACGGACGCGATCGTCGGGCCGATCGCCGCCACCGGTCCGCTGTCGGTGCCGAACAGAATGCGATCGGCGCCGAAGACCTTCGCGGCGAGGGCGATGCCGCGCGGCGCGCGGCCGCTCTGGCCGGTATCGAGATACACGCGCTTCAACTGCTTCGCCGGGATCGGCGATCCCGCTTCTTCAGCCGCCATCTGCACGTGCTCGGTCACGTACGAGATCGCGCCGCCCATCATCGCGACCTGCACGGTGACGTCCGGATAGGCGTCGAGAAAATCGGTGAACGCGAGCGTGATGACGCCGCTCGCCAGATGCGTCGCCGTCGCGAGCAGCGTGCGCGCGGAGACGTTGTCGCCCGACGGCGCCTGCCCGCGTCCGGCGCCGGCGGCCGGCAGCCCGAAGTACGGATTCACGGCGCCCGTCTCGGGCTGCTGGCCCGGAACGGCGGCGGCCGCGGCGCCGCGATGCACGAAGATGTGGCTGCGGTGCTTCTGCGCGGCCGCAAAGATCGGCGCGAGCGCCCGCGCGCCGGCGAGGCTGACGAACGCGTCGAGCGGCAGCACGGCGCCGATGAGCCCGAGATCGCCGTGCGCGCGCTCGAGTTCCTCCGCCGCCCACGCGACGTTAGAGGTCGGCAGCGATGCAAGCGCCGAGAAGCGCGACGGATGCGCGCGCACGAGGGCCGCAAGGTCGTCGTTCTGCGCGCGCCAGAGCGGACGCGCCTCCTCCGGCGGCACTGCGCCGTCGAACGCGCCGCCCACCCACGCGAGCACCTGGCGGCGAACGTCGTTCGCGTCCATGTCGCGCAGCCGCGCGTCGATGTCGAACCATCCGGCGCCCTGCGGCGGCCGCGGCGACGTGCGCGCGCCCAGCAGCGCCACCACGTGCGGCCCGACCCAGTGGGCGTGCCAGTCGACGATGGCCGCGGCGGCCGGCGTCTGCGCGGCGGCGCCGCGCGCGCTCGACAGCGCGGCGCCTGCGATGCCGAGTCCGGTCGTCTCGAGGAAGCGCCGGCGGGTGGAGGTGCTCATGCCGCGAATGTTATCCTCAAACCCGCGCCATGCCGCTCTCGATCACCTGGCTCGGCCACGCGACGTTTCTCCTGCAGTCCCCGGGCGGAAAGAAAATTCTTCTCGACCCGTGGATCACCGGCAACCCGACAAGCCCCGACTCGGCGAAGAAGCTGCCGCCGCTCGATCTGATCCTCATCACGCACGGCCACGCCGATCACACGGGCGACGCCGTCGCCGTGGGCCGATCGAGCGGCGCGCCGGTCGTCGCGCCGTACGAAGTGTCGGTGTGGCTCGGCAAGAAGGGGCTGCAGAAAATCACGGGGATGAATCCCGGCGGGACGCTCCGCATGCTCGGCCTGTCGATCACGATGGTGCCGGCCATGCATAGCAGCTCGATCGAGGAAGACGGACAGATCATCTATCTCGGCGTCGCGACCGGCTACGTGATCACGTTCGAGGACGGGCTCACGATCTATTACTCCGGCGATACGTCGATCTTCGGCGACATGCGGTTGATTGGCGAGATGTACAAGCCGCAGATCGCGTTTCTGTGCATCGGCGACCTGTACACGATGGGACCCGAGCAGGCCGCGAAGGCGTGCGAGCTCCTCGGCGTGAAGCAGGTCGTGCCGATGCACTACGGCACGTTCCCGGCGCTCACGGGCACGCCCGCGAAGCTGCGCGAGCTGGTCGGGAAAGGCGTCGACGTCCTGGAGCTCAAACCCGGCGAAACGGCGAAATGAGAGAGCGATGACAACGACAGCGGTGATGCGCAAGCAGCTTTTCATCAACGGCGAATGGCGCGACGCGGCCGGCGGGAAAACGATCGAGGTCGTCAACCCGGCCACCGAGGAGGTGATCGCCGAGGTGGCGTCGGCGGAGCGCGCCGACGTGGACGCGGCGGCCGCCGCGGCGCGCGCGGCGCTGGACGGACCGTGGGGCAAGCTGTCGGCGCGCGAGCGCGGAAAGATCGTGTGGAAGATCGGCGAGCGGCTGCTCGAGCGCGCCGACGAGATCGCGCGCCTCGAGACGCTGCACAACGGCAAGCCGATCTTCGAGTCGCGGCAGATCGAGGTGCCGGCGGCCGCCGAATGCTTCCAGTACTACGCCGGCTGGGCCGACAAGATTCACGGCGAGACGGTGCCGGTCAAAGGCAACTACCTCGCCTACACGCTGCGCGAGCCGGTGGGGGTCGTCGCGGCGATCGTGCCGTGGAATTTTCCGCTGCTGCTGACGGCGTGGAAGGTCGCGCCGGCGCTCGCGTGCGGCAACACGGTGATCATCAAACCGGCGAGCCAGACGCCGCTGACGGCGCTCGCGCTCGCGGAGATCGCCGCGGAGGCCGGCGTGCCCGCGGGTGTCCTCAACGTGATCACCGGGCCGGGATCGTCGGTGGGCCAGATGATCGTCGAGCACCCGCGCATCGACAAGATCGCGTTCACGGGCGACACGTCCACCGGCAAGGGGATCATGAAGGGATCCGCCGACACGCTGAAGCGGATCACGCTGGAGCTCGGCGGCAAGTCGCCGAACATCGTCTTTCCCGACGCCGATCTCGACGCGGCGATTCGCGGCGCCACCACCGGCATCTTCTACGGCAAGGGCGAGGTGTGCGCCGCCGGATCGCGGCTCCTGGTCGACAAAACGATCAAGGCGGAATTCGTGGACAAGGTCGCCGCGCGCGCGAAGAAGATGGCGCCCGGCGATCCGCTCGATCCGAAGACGCGCCTCGGCGCGATTTCGTCGAAGAAGCAGCTCGACACGGATCTGCGATATATCGACGTCGCGAAGCGCGAGGGCGCGCAGCTGGTCGCCGGCGGCGGCCGCGCCGACATCGGCACCGGCAAAGGCTATTTCCTGCAGCCGACGGTGTTCGACGGCGTCACGCCGGAGATGACGATCGCGCGCGAGGAGATCTTCGGCCCGGTGCTCGCGACAATCGAGTTCGCCGACGTCGACGAAGCGATCGCGCGCGCCAACGACTCGAGCTACGGGCTGGCGGCGGCGGTCTGGACCAAGGACATCAAGAAGGCGCATTACGTCGCGCGCAGGCTGCAGGCCGGCACGGTGTGGATCAATACGTACAACGTCTACGACACGGCGGCGCCGTTCGGCGGCTACAAGCAGAGCGGCTTCGGGCGCGAGATGAGCGTGCATGCGCTCGAGCACTACACGCAGGTGAAGAGCGTGTGGGTGGATCTGAATCAGTGAAGGGGCTGGGGGGCTAGGGGGCTAGAGGTAAGCGATAATCGTCGACGGAGACTGACATGGCCGATTCGAACCGTTGGTCGCGGCGCGGGCTCCTCGGGCTGCCGTTCGCGCTCGCCGTCAAGCATCCGGTCGCGCAGGCGGCGCAGCGGGCGACCGCGAACCTGAACGAGCTGCCGGCGAACCTGCCGCGCCCGAAAGACGATGGCGGCGCGAAGCATCTGCCCGGGATGGCGATTCCGGATCTCGCCCTGCCGTCGACGGCCAACCGCCTCGTCAATCTCTCGAAAGTCTCCGCGCCGCGACTCGTCGTCTATTGCTATCCGATGACGGGGCAGCCGGGCAAAGCGCTGCCCGCCGGCTGGGACGAGATTCCCGGCGCGCGCGGCTGCACGCCGGAGACGTGCGGTTTCCGCGACCACCACAAGGATCTCGCGAAGCTCCACGCGGAGGTGTTCGGGCTCAGCACGCAGTCGACCGCGTATCAGCAGGAGATGGTGAAGCGCCTCGAGGTGCCGTTCGAGGTGCTGAGCGACGAGCACCTCTCTTTCGCGCACGCGCTCCGGCTGCCGACCTTCACGGTGGACGGCATGACGCTGCTCAAGCGGCTCACGCTCATCGTGCGCGACAACCACATCGAGCACGTCTTCTACCCGGTGTTCCCGCCAGACACGCACGCCGAGGAAGTGATCACGTGGCTGAAGCGCCGCGCGTGATCATTCCGCTCTGAGCGCAGCGATCGGATCGATCCGCGTCGCGCGCCGCGCCGGAATCCAGGCCGCGATCGCGGCGACCAGGGCCAGGACGGTGGGCACCGTGACGAAGACCACGGGATCGCGCGGCGCCACGCCGAAGAGAAACCCGGCGAGCAGCCGCGCGAGCGCGAGCGCGGCGACGATGCCGATCGCCACGCCGGCGAGCGCGAACGTCAGCGCCTGCGCGAGCACCAGCCAGTGCACGCGGCGGCGGTCCGCGCCGAGCGCGATGCGCACGCCGATTTCCGCCGTCCGCCGCTGGACAGCGTACGCCGCCACGCCGTAGACGCCGACGGCGGCCAGCAGCAGCGCGCACGCGGCGAACGCCGTCATCAGCCACGTGTCGAACCGCGATCGCGCCGTCGATTCGGCGACGACCTCTTCCATCGTTCGAATGCGCGCGGCCGGCAGACCGCTGGCGCGCTGCACAGCGTCGGCGACAGCGGCGGCGGCCGCGCGCGGCGGCGTCGCCGTCCGCGCCATCCACACGATCGGCAGGAGCCGCACGTTGAGCGCGGTGACGCCGTCCGGCTCCTGCGCCATCGGCACGTACATCGCGGGCCTCGCGGGCCGCGTCAACGCGGTGTCCCGCACGTTGCCGACGATGCCGACAATCTGCCGCAGCGGTTCCTGGTCGTACTCGGGACGCATGCCTTTCCCGACGATGAGGCGATCGTTCAGCGGATCGGCGCCGGGCCAGAAGCGGCGCGCCATTTCCTCGTTGATGATCACGACGCCCGGCGCGTCGCCGGTATCGCGATCGGAAAAGTCGCGGCCGCGCACGATCGGAATCTTCAGCACGTCGAAGTAGCCCGGCGTGACGAACGTCCACCCGGCGAAGGCGGTGAAGGCGAGCGTGCCCGCGCGGGCGAGCGTCGCCGGCGGCCGGCCCGCGACGACGAACGGCAGCTGCCAGACCGTTTCGAGCGGCATGCAGCACGCGGCGGCGGCCGATGCGACGGAGGGGACCGCGCGCATCCGGTCCGCCGCCGCCCGCGTGAGCTCCGCGATGCCGGCGCGGGTCTCGTAGCGCGTCTGCGACAACGACGTCCGCATCGTGACGACGTGGCGCGCGTCGAAGCCGGGATCGACGGCACGGAGCGCCATCGACGTGCGGATGAGCAGCGCCGCGGACACGACCAGCACGACGGCGAGGGCCACCTCCAGCGTGATCAGCGCCGCGTGTGCGCGGCGGCGGCCGCCGGCCGCTGATCCAGCGGGCGTGCGCGCCATCGCCGCCGGCGCGTCGGCGCGCGAGGCGCGCAGCGCCGGCAGCAGGCCGGCGATCAACGCCGTGGCCACCGATACGGCGGCGACGAACCCGAACACGCGCCAGTCGATCGTCACCGCCGATCCGCCGGGGCCGATGCGCGGGATGGCCGACGTCGTGTCCCCCAGGCGGAACGGGTTCGTCGACGGGTACAACGCGAGCAGCGCGCGGACCGACGCCGTGCCCAGCGCGAGCCCGAGCGCGCCGCCGGCCGCCGAGAGGACGAGGCTTTCGGTGACGAGCTGCCGCAGCAGGCGCCCGCGTCCGGCGCCGATCGCCGCGCGGATCGCGAGCTCGCGCGCGCGGGCGTCTCCGCGCACGAGGAGCAGGCTCGAGATGTTCGCGCACGCGATGAGCAGCAGGAGTCCGACGGCGGCGGCGAGCAGCGCGAGCGACGATCGCACGTCGCCAATCATCGCGTCCTGCAGCGGTTCCACGGTCCACGTGGTCCGCGCGCTGCGCGGCGCCGCGTTCGCCTGCCTAGCAGCGGCGGCCACGGCGAGCTGCGCGTTCGCGGCGGCCAGCGACGTGCGCCCGGCGAGCCGTCCGGAGACGGTGAAGAGATTGCCGCCGTCGATCCGGGTGACGTCGAGCTGAAACGGCACCCAGACGTCGGGCGGCGCCGCGAACTGCTCCGTGTCGAACCCCGGCGCCAGGACGCCGACGATGGTGTACGCGACGCTGCCGAGCGCGATCTGGCGGCCGGCCACGCGCGGATCGCGATCGAACCGCCGCGTCCACAGCGTGTGGCTCAGCACTGCGACGCGGGGACCGCCGGCGCGATCCTCCGCGTCGAGGAACACGCGGCCGACCGCGATCGGCGCGCGGAACAGCCGGAAGAAGCCGGCGGTGACGCGCGCGACCGCAATCTGTTCCGGGCCGGAGCCTTCGGCGAGGTTCACGTACTCGAGGCGATGCGCCGACACCTCTTCGACGACGTCGGTCTGCTGCCGCCACGCGTCGAAGGTCTGCGCGCCGGCGATGGAGGTCGACGTGGCGCCGATCGTGGTGATGAACCGGACGAGCCGCGACGCGTCGGGCGCCCGCAGCGGCCGGAGCACGACGGCGTTGACGACCGAGAAGATGGCGGCGTTGGCGCCGGTGCCGAGCGCCAGCGTGAGCACCGCGACGAGCGCGAAGCCCGGTTCGCGGCGCATCGTGCGTACTGCGTACCTGACGTCGCGCCAGAAATTCTGCATGCGGCATTGTCCGTCATGCGGCTGAGGACGGCGCCCCGCGCTGGCGGGATTGGCTGGCGTAATCGGGATCGGGGGGAGTCCGCGTAGGGTCAGACTGGGGTCCGACCCGGGTCCAACCCCGTCGATCGCGGCGATGCGTTCAAATCCGACTTGACTGGTCGGAGTTCGCGCCGTATCGTAGAAGTGATACTGAGTCTCAATATCTACAATCCCGCTCCGCCGGAGGCCCGATGCTCGCCGCGCTCGCGCTCGTCATCTCGCTTGCTGCACAGCCGTTCATCTTTTCCGGCCGCGTCGCCGACTCGATGGATGCGCCGCTCGACGGCGCCTCGATCGCGGCAATCTGTGACGGAGCGGCTCTGCCGCCGGCGGCGTCCGACGCGGCTGGCCGCTTCTCGATCGCGCTCCCGCCCGGCCGCTGCACCGTGACGATCGCGTTCGAGGGCTTCGCGCCGTTCGTGCAGGTCGTCGACGCGGCAGAGGGCGGACGCCAGTCGCGCAGCGTCGTGCTGCGCATCGCCGGCGTGCAGGAAGCCGTGAGCGTGTCGGCCGCGATCGGCGGCGTCGACATCGCCTCGGCGACGCGGACGCCGACGCCGCTCCGCGACGTGCCGCAGTCGGTGACGATCGTCCCGCAGACGACGATGCGCGATCAGCTGATGACGAGCATCGGCCAGATCGTCCAGTACGTCCCGGGCATCGAGGCGCATCAGGGCGAGAACAACCGCGATCAGATCATCGTGCGCGGCAACAGCTCGTCGGCCGACTTCTTCGTCAACGGCGTGCGCGACGACATGCAGTACTACCGCGACGTCTACAACCTCGAACGGATCGAGGCATTGAAAGGACCGAACGCGCTCGCCTTCGGCCGCGGCGGCGCCGGCGGCGTCGTCAATCGCGTGACGAAGGACGCCGCCTTCGAGCCCGAGCGCGAGCTGACCGTGCAGGGCGGCGTGTTCGGCAGCGCGCGCGCGACGGCCGGTGTCGGCCAGCCCCTCGGCGCCGCCGTCGCGCTGCGCGTCGACGGCATGGTCGAGCACGCGGGCAGCTTCCGCGACGATGTGGCGCTCGATCGATACGGCGTCACGCCGACGGTGACGATCGTGCCGGACACGCGCACGAAGATCACGCTGCGCTACGAGCATCTGCGCGACGCGCGCGTCGCGGATCGCGGCATTCCGTCGGTCGCCGGCCGGCCGGCGGAGGTGGACGTCGCCGCGTACTTCGGCAACGCGGCTGACAGCCGCGTCCGCTCGCGCGTGAACATCGCGGCGGCGGCCGTCGAGCGCCGGTTCGATCGCGTGCTCGTGCGCAACCAGACGCTCGTCGGCAACTACGACCGCTTCTATCAGAACTTCGTTCCCGGCGCTGTCGATGCCGCCGGCGCGCTGGTGACGCTCAGCGCGTACAACAACGCCTCCAACCGGACGAACGTGTTCAACCAGACCGACCTCATCGCACAGGCGTCCACCGGCGCGATGCGTCACACGCTGCTCACGGGCGCGGAGATCGGACGCCAGCTCACGGACAACTTCCGTCAGACCGGCTTCTTCGGGCCGGCGGCGACGGCGATTCAGGTGCCGCTCGACCACGCGAGCGTCATGACGCCGGTCCTCTTCCGCCAGAGCGCGACCGACGCCGACAACCACGTGCGCACGAGCGTCGCCGCTGCGTACGCGCAGGATCAGATCGAGCTGTCGCGGCATCTGCAGGCCGTGGCGGGGCTTCGATTCGACAGGTTCGATCTGCGGTATCACAACAACCGGAGCGGCGACACGCTCGAGCGGCCGGACAACCTGCTGTCGCCGCGCCTCGGCGTCGTCCTGAAGCCGATCGAGCCGCTGTCGATCTACGCGAGCTACAGCGTGTCGTATCTGCCGAGCTCTGGCGATCAGTTCTCGTCGCTCACGACGATCACGCAGCAGGCGAAGCCCGAGAAGTTCGACAACTACGAAGTGGGCGCGAAGTGGGATGTCCGCCCGCGATTGTCGGTCACGACCGCAGTCTACCGCCTCGATCGCGTCAACACGCGCGCGACCGATCCGAACGATCCGACGCGCATCGTGCAGACCGGCGCGCAGCGCACCAACGGGTACGAGGCCGGCGTCAACGGCGCCGTGTCGCGCACGTGGAGTGTCGCCGGCGGCTATGCCTATCAGGACGCGTTCGTCGCGAGCGCGACGACGGCGGCGGCGGCCGGGGCGCGGGTCGCGCAGGTGCCGCGCCATACGTTCTCGCTCTGGAACCTGGTGCAGCTGCACCCGCGCGTCGGCGCCGGCGTCGGCATCGTCTCGCGCTCCGACATGTTCGCGGCGATCGACGACGCGGTGACGCTGCCCGGCTATGCGCGCCTCGACGCGGCGGTTTACGTCCCGCTCGCGCGCGGCGTTCGCGTGCAGGCGAACGTGGAGAACGTGTTCGACCGGCGGTACTACGTCAATGCGGATGGCAATACGAATATTTCGCCGGGCTCGCCGCGGGCGCTGCGCGTCGGGCTCACGGCCGCATTCTGAATCGCGAAGGGGCTGGGGGTGGGGGCTAGGGGCTAGCCGCGGACCTGCGCGATCACCATCGCGATCGTCAGCGCGATCATCACGCCCACGGTGATCCACGAGACGACGTTGTACCACTTCGAGTTGACGTACGATCCCATCAGCTCCTTGTCGTTCACCAGCAGGAGCACGAAGATCAGCACGAACGGGAGCAGGATGCCGTTGGCCACCTGGGAGAGCACCATCACGCGGAACAGCGGAAAGCGCGGGATCAGGATGAACCCCGCGCCGAAGACGATCAGCAGCGTGTAGAGCCAGTAGAACGCCGGCGCCTCCTCGAATCGCTTGTCGAGGCCCGACTCGAGCCCGAGCCCTTCGCACACCGCGTAGGCCGTCGAGATCGGCAGGATCGAGGCCGCGAACAGCGACGCGTTGAACAAGCCGCCGGCGAACAGCAGATACGCGTAGTCGCCGGCGAGCGGCCGCAGCGCCTGCGCCGCGTCGGCCCCCGTCTCGATCGTGTACTTGCCCACCGTATGCAGCGTCGCCGCGCACGCGACGACGATGAACCACGCGACGACGGCGGCGAACAGGCAGCCGATGATCACGTCGAGCCGCGACGTCTTGTACTGCCGCGCCGTCACTCCTTTCTCGACGATCGACGCCTGCAGGTAGAACTGCATCCACGGCGCGATCGTCGTCCCCGCGAGGCCGATGATCATCGACAGGTAGCCGTAGTTGCGGAAGCCGGCGCTCTCGGGCCGCGTCACCGTCGAGAGCGCGGCGGCGCGCCAGTCCGGCCGCGCCAGCACGCCCGACACGATGTAGGCGACGTAGAACGCCGACGCCGACAGGAACACTTTCTCGACCGTGCTGTACGTGCCGTGCACGACGATGCCCCAGACGACGAACGCCGCAAGCGGCACGACGATGTACTTCGACACGCCGAACAGCTCGAAGCTGCTCGCGACGCCGGCGAACTCGCCGATGATGTTGAAGAAGTTCGTGACGAAGAGCGCCAGCATCAGCAGGAAGGTGGCGCGCAGCCCGAACTCCTCGCGGATGAGATCGCTGAGGCCCTTGCCGGTGACGGCCCCCATGCGCGACGACATCTCCTGGATGATCACGAGCGCGATCGTGATCGGGATCATCGTCCACAGCAGCGTGTAGCCGAATTGCGCGCCGGCGACCGAATAGGTGGCGATGCCGCCGGCGTCGTTGTCGACGTTCGCCGTGATGAAGCCGGGCCCGACGACGGCGAGGACGAGCGCGATGCGGACGCGCCAGCTCTTGAGCGGCGCCATCCGTCAGTCCCGATGCCGCAGCATCGAGATCACGTCGTCGGCCGTGATGATGCCCGAGATGCGCCCGTGCTCGTCGACGACGGCGAGCGTGATGAGGTTGTACTTGTCGAAGAGCGCGGCGACTTCGTCCTGCGGCGTGTCGGGCGCGCACGCGACGTACGGCTCGCTCAGCTCCGAGAGCTGCACTGCCGGCGAGGCGACCGCGATGCGCACGAGCGGCACGGCGCCGACCAGTTTGTGGCCGGGGCCCGTCAGGTAGATCGTCGCCACCGCCTCGCGGCTGCCCTCGAACCGCTTCAGCACCTCGATCGCGTCGTCGACGACGGCCGTTTCGGCGACCGAGATGAACTCCGTCGTCATCCGGCCCGCGGCGGTGTGCTCGCCGAACTCGAGGAGCTGCGTCACCTCCTGCCGCTCCTCGGGCTCCATCTCCTTCAGGATCTGCGCGGACTGGTCCTCGGGCAGATCGCCGAGCAGGTCGGCGGCCGCATCGGGATCCATCTCCTCGACGATGTCGGCGGCGCGGTCCTTGTCGAGCGATTCGACGATCGCGACCTTGACGTCGGGGTCGAGCTCTTCGAGCGTCTCGGCGGCGACCTCTTCGTCGATCGTCTCGAACACCGCCTCGCGCTCGGCGGGCGGCAGATCCTCGACGATGTCGGCGATGTCGGCCGGGTGCAGCTGCGCGAGGCCCCTGTAGGCAATCTTCAGCTTGACGCGGCGGGCCGGATCGGTCTCGAGCAGATCGACGAACTGCCACGGGATGACGCGCGGCGGAATCTTCTCGAGCAGCGCGCGCAGCGTGAACGAGGGGACGAGCCCCTTCGACAGACGGCGGATGGCGCCGCGGGCCCCGACGTCCACCGAGACGACGTTCAGGAGCAGATGGCTGTTGACCGGCGTCGATTCGAGCTCGACGTCGTTGACGCGCACGACCTTGCGGCCGTGGATGTCGATGATCTGCTGATCGAGGAGGTCGCGCTTCAGCAGCAGGACGCCGTCGGTCGGCGAGAAGCGATCCCACCGCGCCGCGTCGGTCGTCGCGCGGACCGACGCGCCGGCGGACTTCACCGCGTCGTGCGGCAGCATGCGCTCGCCGTCGGCGGTGCGGACGATCAGGTACGCGATGCGGGTCGGGTGATCCTGCGGCGCGACGGCGATCTCGCGCACGCGTCCGCGCACGGCGCCGGAGGCGTCGCGCACGCTCGCGCCGAGCAGCTCCGACAGCGCGACGATTGACACGCGATAATTGTACGGCGATTCAGTGGTGGCTGTGCGCGGACGACGCCGCCGTCGGCCGCCACCGGAGAAAGAGGTGATATGACTTGGGCGAGCCGTAGAACTCGACGAGATCCGCCGACGTGCGGTGGACGGTGATGTCGGCGCCGATGCCGACGCGGCGGCTGGAGGCGACGAGAGGAATCTCGCGCACGTAGCCGACCGTCAGCGCGTCGACGTGCGAGAAATTGCGCGGATGATTGAGGAGCCCCGCCGGGTGCACGCCGAGGCCGAAGATTTCCTTCAGCATCGATTCGGCGCGGCCGTACACGGTGTTGCGCGCCGACATCCCCAGATCCCACTCCAGCAGATAGCCGTCGAGCGCGAACAGGCCGACGTCGCGGTTGCGGCCCCACGCCGCCGTCACCGCGAGCTTCCGCGATCCGATCGCGCCGTCGAAGCCGACCGATGCCGTGGTGCGGATCACGTCGACCGGCTCGAACCACTCGGGCTTGTCGAGGCGCCCGCCCGAGATCTGGGCGCTCCACGGGCCGCTTCGCCACGAGCCGCGGACCGACCACGAATCGAGCCGCGGCTGATCGATGTCGAGCCGGTTCTCGTCCGGCTCCTCGCCGCGGAACGCCGACGTCTCGAGCGTCACGTGTCCGACTTCGACGCCGGCCGTCAGCACGCCGGTCGTGATGTGCGTCGAGTCCATGTAGTGGTGCGTCAGCGGCACGGATGGGTTGTCGCGCGCCGAATCGCGGTGCATGAACGACGTCGGGCCGAGCGCCGGCGCGCCGACGAGATCGGCGGCGACGGCGTACTTCGCGCCGCCGGCGGCGAACCGGTACGTCGCGCCGAGGCCCATGAAGAGATCGTGCGGGTGCTGATAGTTGATGAGCGGCGATCCAAGGTAGCTCTCGCCGGTCTGGAACGCCTGCGGCGATCCGCCCACCGGCACGCGCTCGCCGGCCGCAGTGAAGGCGTACACGCGCGTCGCGTCGAAGACGCCGTGGCCGTTGCCGTAGACCAGCCGGCCGATCGTCCACGGCTCGAGCGAAAACATCCCGTCGAGCGCGAGCGTGCCCGGGCCGACGCGCCGCTCGCCGGCGACCATGAACCAGTTCTGCGACTCGAGCGCCGAGAAATCGGCGAACTTCCGCTGCTGATAGTTGTAGCCGAGGAACACGTTCGCGTCAGTGGACCACGTCCACGCGCCGGGCGACGCCGGCGGCATCAGGTGCTGATGCTCGGCCTGGTCGGGCTCGTCGTGGCCGCCGTGATCGTGGTCCTGCGCGGCGGCCGTTGATGCCGCGAGGAGAAGGGCCGCTGCTGCGGAGACGAGATATTGGATCGTCCGGGTTTTCACTCGCAGGTCGCCCCTCAAAGCATGTACGGCCGTGCTAAGCTCATTTTGGACCATGCAAGTCGTCCGTCGCCGCCTTTCGTGGGTCGTCGCGTTCTGGCTCGCCTGCCAGGTGGCCGGCGTCGTCGCCGCGCCGCTCGCGTTCTGCTGCCGCAGCATGCCGGCCGCCGACGACGACGAACAGTGCTGCCCGGGGCTGCTGCCCGGACAAATCTGCCCGATGCATCATCGGCGCGAAGGCGAGCCGACATGCAAGATGCGCGACGCCTGCGGCCGCGCCGACGCGGCGCTCGTATCGCTGGCCGGCGTCGTCGGCCTGCTGCCGGCGCCCACGCCGGTCGTAAGCGCTTTCGAAACTGGTGACCGGTTGACGGCGATCGCGGCGTCCGCGATCGCGCGCACGCACCGCCCCGAATCCCCTCCGCCCCGCGCGTAACACCTCCGCGCCGACTTGACCGTCGACACGACTGCGGTCCGCGGACGCGTGCGTCCGCCCGCTTAACGCGTCGGCGCGTGATTGTCGTTTCAAACGAGGTGTGGTGATGCGATCCAGTATGGCGCCGGCCGCGATGCGGCTGGCGATTTCGTGTTTGTGTTGCGGTGCGGCGTTGTCGGCCAGGATCGACGTGACGCCGCCGCGCGGAATCGAGCTCGCCGTTCCCGGCCGCGCGAACGCGACGCCGACGCTCGCGGCCGCCGGCGATCTCGTGGCCGTCGCGTGGAGCGCATCGCTGCCGGGCGGCGTGACCGATCTCTTCACCGCGGTGAGCCGCGATCGCGGGCGATCGTTCGGAGCGCCGATGCGCGTCAACGACGTCGACGGCGATCCGCGCGTCAACGGCGAGCAGCCGCCGCGGATCACGATCGCCGGCGACGTCCTCACGGTCGTGTGGACCGCGAAAGGCGCGAACGGAACGAGGCTGCTCCAGTCGCGATCGACCGACGGCGGCCGCACGTTCGCGAAGGCGTCGATCGTGCCGGGCGCCGACGCGGCCGGCAATCGCGGATGGGAGAGCACGGCGGTCGATCGCCGCGGCCGCGTGCTCGCCGTGTGGCTCGATCATCGCGAGCTCGCGCAGCAGGACGGCCAGGTCGCGGCGAGCCATCACGATCACTCGAAGCCTGCGTCTTCGGCTCCAGGCGCGAAACCCGACGGCGTCGCGATGGCCGAGCGATCGAAGCTGTTCTTCGGATCGCTCGATGGCGCGATCGCGCCGCGCGCGATCACCGGCGGCGTCTGCTACTGCTGCAAGACCGCGCTCGCAGTCGACGCCGACGGCGCGATCTACGCGGCATGGCGCCACGTGTATCCCGGCAATATCCGCGACATCGCGTTCACCGTCTCGCGCGACGGCGGCGCCACGTTCGGCGCGCCGGTCCGCGTGAGCGAAGATCGGTGGCAGCTCGAAGGGTGCCCCGACGACGGCCCCGCGATGGCGATCGACGGCGCGAAGCGCGTGCACGTCGTCTGGCCGACGCTCGTGCACGAGGGCGGCGACGACGCGATCGCGCTCTTCTACGCGACGTCGGCCGACGGCGCGTCGTTCACGCCGCGCCAGCGGATTCCGACGAGCGGCATGGCGCACCATCCGCAGATCGCCATTGCGCGCGACGGCACGCCGGTCGTCGCGTGGGACGAAGCGGCGAACGGCCGCCGCGCGGCGGCGATCGCGCGCCGCACGTCGTCCTCGTCGGCGTTCGCGCGCGAGCTGCTCGCGGACGACGCCGTGTATCCCTCGATCGTCCCGGCGGACGACGGGATCGCCGCCGCATGGACGAGCGGCAGGTCGGCGGCGTCGGTGATCAGGTTCGAGGTGCGGCGATGAGACGCCTCGTCCGGTTGGTTGCCGCGTGCGTCGTCGTCGCCGCGGCGGCGCGCGCAGGCGCGCAGGAGACGATCAATTCCGCCACCGTCGGCGGACGCGTGAGCGATCCGCAGGGCGCCGTGGTGCCGGGCGCGCGCGTCACCGCGCGGCAGCTCGAGACGAACGTCGTCGCGGAGACGACGACCGACCTCGAAGGCCGCTTCCGGTTTCCGCTGCTGCGCGTCGGGCCGTACGAGATCGGCGCGCACCTCGAGGGGTTCAAGGACGCGTCGCTGCGGCTGACGCTGACGGTCGGATCGGCGTTCGACGTGGCGCTCGTCCTCGCGGTCGCGGGGCTCGACGCGAGCGTCGTGGTGACGGCGGACGCCGCGATCCTCGAGACGGCGCGCAGCCAGATCGCCGCGACGCTGTCGGAAACCGAAGTGCGCGCGCTGCCGATGAACGGCCGCAACTTCCTCGACCTGGCGCTGCTCGTGCCGGGCGTGTCGCCGACCAACGTCGCAAGCACGCAGCTGTTCGCCGAGACGTCGGCCGTCCCCGGCGGCGGGCTGTCGATCGGCAGCCAGCGCAACTTCTCGAACAACTTCATCGTCGACGGGCTGTCGGCGAACGACGACGCGGCCGGGCTGAGCGGCATGCCGTACGGCGTCGACGCGATCGATCAGTTCCAGGTCGTGACGTCGGGCGGGCAGGCCGAGCTCGGCCGCGCGCTCGGGGGCTACGTCAACGTCGTCACCAAGAGCGGCACCAACGTCCTGCGCGGGGGCGTGTACGGCTACCTGCGGGACGACAGGTTCAACGCCGCGAACGCGCTGTCGGGCACGACGCTCCCGATGCATCAGAATCAGTACGGCGGCAGCCTGGGCGGTCCGCTGGTGCGCGATCGGACGTTCTATTTCGCGAACGTCGAGCAGCGGCGGCTCCGGCAATCGGGGCTCGTCACCGTGCCGGAGGCCGACGTCGCCGCGATCAACGCCCGGCTCGCGGCAAGCGGCTACGCGGGCGCTCCGATCACGACCGGAATCTTCTCCAACCCCGTGGACAGCACCAACGTGCTCGGCAAGATCGATCACCAGGTGAGCGGCGGCCATCAGCTCGCGGTGCGGTATGCGCTGTACGACGTTTCGTCGGCGAACTCGCGCGGCGCCGGCGGGCTGAGTACGCCGAGCGCGTCGGCCGCGCTCGACAACGTCGATCAGACCGTGTCGTTCAGCGAAACGCTCAGCCTGTCGTCGCGTACGGTCAACGAGATGCGCGCGCAGGTGACCCGGAGCGATCTGCAGGCCCCGCCCAGCGACCCGATCGGGCCGGCGGTGAGCATCGCCGGCGTCGCGTCGTTCGGGACGCTGTCAGGCAGCCCGGTCCGGCGGCAGAACACGCTGTACCAGGTCCTCGACAACCTCTCGCACCATGCGGGCGCGCACGCGCTGCGCGCCGGCATCGACGTGCTCTACAACGACGACACGATCACGTTCCCGCGGTCGATCCGCGGCTCGTACACATTCTCGTCGCTCGCGAACTTCCTGTCGGGCACGTACAACAACGCGGGCTTCACGCAGACGTTCGGCGCGACGGTCGTGTCGCAGCGCAACCCGAACGTCGGCGTGTACGCGCAGGACGAATGGAAGGTCGCGCCGCAGCTGACGGTGACCGCCGGGCTGCGATACGACCTGCAGTTCCTGGAGACGATCGCCGCCGACAGGAACAACGTGTCGCCGCGCGCCGGCTTCGTATGGTCGTTGTCGGACACACAGCGGACGGTCGTCCGCGCCAGCGCCGGGCTCTTCTACGATCGTGTGCCGCTGCGCGCCCTCGCCAATGCGCTGCTCTCGGCGAGGAACACCACCGATCTCGCGAACCTGCAGCAGATCGCCATCAGCCTCTCGCCGGCGCAGGCCGGCGCGCCGTCGTTTCCGGCCATCCTCCCGGCGCCGGTTGCGTCCGTGACGCTGCCGAACCTGACGACGATGGATCCGGCAATGCAGAACGCGTACTCGCGGCAGGCGGGCGTCGAGCTCGAGCAGCAGCTCGGCGAGCGCAGCACGGTGAGCGTGGGCTACCAATACACGCGCGGCGCGGATTTGATCATCTCGATCAACCAGAACGTGCCGAGCTGTATCGCCTCGGGCGCCAACAACGGCTGCCGCCCCAACCCCGCCTACGGCAACAACAGCCAGTACTCGCCGCTCGCGGCGTCGAGCTATCACGGCGTCCACCTGTCGTTCGTGCAGCGGCCGGCGCGATGGGGCTCGTACCGTGTGTCCTACACGCTCTCGAAGGCGATGGACGACGTCGGCGAATTCTTCTTCAGCTCGCCGATCGATCCGTTCGATCTCTCGAAAGACTGGGGCCGTTCCGACGACGATCAGCGGCACCGCCTCGTCGTCAACGGCGCGATCGCGTCGCCGGCGGGACCCTCGCGCACGCTGTGGGCGCGGCTGACGAGCGGTCTTCAGTTGAGCGGGACGCTGCAGTACTACTCGGCGCTGCCGTTCAACGTCACGTCGGGCGTGACGACGATTCAGGCAACGGCCGGCCGGCCAATCGTCAACGGCGCGTTCATCGAGCGGAATGCGGGCACCGGCCCGGACTTCTTCGCCATCAACGCGCGCCTGAGCCGATCGTTCCGGATCTCCGGGCGCACGCAGATCGAGGCGCTCGTCGAAGCGTTCAACCTGACGAATCGCGCCAACGTCGTCACCGTGAACGGCAACTTCGGCGCCGGCGCCTATCCCGTCAACCCGTCGCCGACGTTCGGGAAGGCAACCTCGGTCGGCGATCCCCGGTCGTTGCAGTTCGCGGCGCGATTGAAGTTCTAAACGCAATCCGATCCGTCCTCCGCTGCGTAAGACCTTGCAGGCGGCGCCCCGCGCGGGCGGCCGCGCTGCAAGGAGGACGGGCGTTGAAGAAGAGATTGCTGTTCGTCGCGGCTGCCGCCGCGCTCGCCGCGCTGATGGTGACGCGCGGCCGCGCCTCCAGCCACCGTGAGGCGCCGCTCATCAGCCAGGATCCGATGGCGGACAACACGGATCTGTATGCGTTCCGCAGCCCGGATCGACCCGATACGGTGACGATCGTCGCCAACTACATTCCGCTCGAGCCGCCGGCCAGCGGCCCGAACTTCCCGGCGTTCGACGACACGGTCCTCTACGAGATCCACATCGACAACGACGGCGACTCGAAGGAGGACCTCACCTATCAGTTCCGCTTCCACACCGAGACGCGCGATCCGGACACGTTCCTCTACAACACCGGGCCGATCGCGTCGCTGACCGATCCCTCGTGGAACCGTCCGCAGACCTACACCGTGAAGCTCGTACGACACGGCGGCGGCGACGGGCGCGCGGAGGTGCTGGGCCGCGATCTGCCGACGCCGCCCGACAACATCGGGCCGCGATCGACGCCCGACTACGATGCGCTCGCGGCCGGAGCGGTGACGACGCTCGCCGGCGGGGTGACGGTCTTCGCCGGCCAGCGCGACGATCCGTTCTTCGTCGATCTCGGATCGATCTTCGATCTGGCGGGGCTGCGCCCGTTCAATCCGCTCCACGCGATCCCGCTGCCCGCCGAGCCGGGACGCGACGCGGTCGCGCGCTACAACACGCACACGATCGCGATCCAGATCCCGATCGCGCAGATCGTCCGCGCCGGACATCCCACAATCGGCGTCTACGCGAGCGCGAGCCGGCGCGAGGTGCGCATCCTGCGGCCCGACGGCACGACCGGCGGCGAGGGGCGTTTCGTCGAGGTGTCGCGGCTCGGCGAGCCGCTCATCAACGAAGCGGTGATTCCGCTCGGCCGCAAGGATTTCTGGAACCGCTCGGAGCCGGAAGACGACGCGCAGTTCGCGAGCTTCTACACGAGCCCCGAGGTGTCGCGGCTCGAGAACCTGCTCTACGGCAGCGCGCTCGCGAAGATCGACGTCGTCAATCGCACCGACCTCGCCGCGATTCTGTTGACGGGCGTGCCCGGTCTCAATTTCACGGGGCCGCGGCAGGCCGACCTGCTGCGTCTGAACACGAGCATCGCGCCGTCGGCCGCCGTCGGCGCCGGCAACCGGCTCGGCGTCCTCGCGGGCGATCTCGCCGGCTTCCCGAACGGCCGTCGCCTCGAGGACGACGTCGTCGACATCGAGCTGCGCGCGTTCGCGCAGGGGTACGGCGCGTTCCTCCACACGCTCCTCGGGCTGCCCGACAAGAGCCCGAACAACCTCCTCGGCGACGGCGTGGACGCGAACGACAAACCGTTGCTCGCGCACTTTCCGTATCTCGCGTCGCCGCACCAGGGATACGACGTGCCGTGACGTGCGGCCGTTGACGCAGTGGAATCGATTATGGCGGCAACATATTCATCGCTGACGCAGGCGCTTCCGGTGATCCTGATCGCGGCGGCGGCTGGAGCTGCCGCCGCCCTCGCGCCGCATCTCGTGCCGCACGATCGACGCGCGGCGGCGGAAACGACCTCCGTCGGATCCAGCGGGGCGGGGCGCGCGTCGTCGGCCACGACGGCCGACGGGTTGCGCCGCCGGATCGGCGAGCTGGACGCGCGGCTGCGAGACCATCCGGCGGATGCCGCCGCCGCCGTGCCGCTGGCCGACGCGCTGCTGCGGTTGTCGCGCGCGACGACCGACAGCCGGCCCGTCGGGCGGGCGGAGACGATCCTCAAAGGCGTGCTCGAGGCCGAGCCGGCGCAGTACGACGCGCTGCGGGTGCTCGGCGCGATCTACCTCTCGGAGCATCGCTTCCGCGACGCGCTCGACGCCGCCCGGCGCGCGCGCGATCTCCGTCCGTCCGACGCGTGGAATTACGGCGTGATGGGCGACGCGCTCGTCGAGCTGGGCGACTACGACAAGGCGTTCGATGCGTTCGATACCATGGCGGCGATGCGGCCGAGCGCGACGGTGTACGCGCGCGTCGCGTACGCACGCGAGCTCCGCGGCGACCTCGCCGGCGCGCTCGACGCGATGCGGATCGCCGGCGAGTCCACGCCGGCCCAGGACGCGGAAGCGCGCGCGTGGTACGCCGCGCAGCTCGGCGAGCTGTACCTGCGCACCGGCCGCCTGGACGACGCCGCGCGCGAGTACCGGCGGTCGGCGTTCTTCTATCCGGAGTACCCGCACGCCATCGTGGGTCTCGGAAAGGTGAAGGCGGCGCGAGGCGATCGCGACGGCGCGCTGGCGCTGTTTCTCGATCAGCTGTCCCGCACGCCGACGCTCGATCTCGCGGCGCGCATCGGCGACCTCCACCGGGCGCGCGGCGACGCGCCGGCGGCGGAGCGGTACTACCAGCTCGCCGAAGATCTCGCGGGCCCGGCTGCCGCGCAGACCGAGGCGAACCTCGCGCTGTTCCTCGCCGAGCGCGGACGGAAGCTGCCCGTCGCGGTCGCGATCGCCGAAGCGGTCGCAGCGAAGCGCGCCGACATCTTCACGGAGGACGCGCTCGCGTGGGCGTATTACAAGGCGGGACGCATCACCGAAGCGGCCGCAGCGTCACAGCGCGCGCTGCGCACCGGAACGCGGGACGAGCGAATTCTTGCTCATGCAGCTCAAATAGCGGCCGCCATGCAAGGCAGGAAGGCAGGGAGGCAGGAGGGCAGCAATTCAGGGCAGGAGGGCAGGAAGTCGGAATGACGAAGGCGGAAGGCTGGAAAGCTGGAAGGCGAGGGCTGGAAGGCGAGGGCTGGAAGGCGAGGGCTGGAAGGCTGAGTTCCTTCCTGCCCTGCGGATTCTTTGTCACTGATGCGTCGTGCGCACGCCGGCGGGACGCAGCGATTCGCACTGCGCGAGCCATTTCTGCGTGGTGTCGTCCGGCTTGGCGGCGGCGTCCTGCGCTCGATACAGGATCCCGCAGTCGATGATCTTCTGCGCGTGCGAGATCGCCTCGAAGAACAGCCGGTCGCCGGCGATCTCCGCGATCATGAAATGGTGATCCGAGACGCCGACTTCGTCGAACTCGCTCGGCCGGTAGTTGTACAGGTAGCGTCCGCCGCCGCCCGACACGAAGTAGGTGATTCCGCGCTGCGGCTTGATCCGCTCGTACAGGTGCTCGTGCCCGGAGAAGACGACGTTGACGTGGTTGCGCACCAGCGCCGATTCGAGCGCGGGGCGAATCACGTCGCGGCTCTCCGCCGCGTGCTGCCCCGATGAGTAGAGCGGGTGGTGGAAGAACGCGATCCGCCACTTCGTGCCGGCGTCGGCGAACACGCCGTCCAGCCACTTGATCTGCTCGGGATCCGCCGGGTGGTTGCTGTTGAGCGCGACGAAGCGGGCGTTGCCCTCGTCGAACGAGTAGCGATCCTTGTCGCCCATGTTGAACGGCTTGAAGTGGATCTCGAGATCGCGATCGTGGTTGCCGAGCGCCGCGTGGAACGTCACCCCGCGGTCGAGCAGCGGCTTGTACGGCGTCAGGAACTCGTTCGTGTAGTCGTCGTCGTACAGGTTGTCGCCGAGCATCACGACGAACGGGAAGTGTCGCGCCGTGTTGAAGTAGGTGAGCATCGCCTGCGCGACGGCCTGCTGCGACTCGTCGCCCGATCCGCTGTCGCCCATCAGCGCGAAGACGGTGCCGCCGCGGATCTGCGGCATCGGCAGCGGCGACACCGCGCCGGGCGGCTGCGGCTTCGCCGCGCTCTCGCCGCCGGCCTTCGCCGGCGTCTGCTGCGGCAGCGCGTCGGGGATGAAATCGACGACGAGATCCGCGTCGACGTCGCGCAGCACGAGCGCGCGCCCGGCGAAGTCGTATTCGAGCTGCTTCGGCAGCGGCGGCAGCACTTCCATCAGCCGCGGCGGCACGCGCGGCGCCTCCAGCCGCTGGTTGATCGTCGGCGCCGTCGCGTTGGCCGGCGTGTTGTTCTGTTCCGCCAGTTCGTCGAGCAGCAGATCCTTCTGCGGCGAGCTGAACATGCTCGCCAGCTCCTTCTTGATTTCCGCCGTGACCGTCGCCGAGAACAGATCGCCCTGCTTGGCGCTCGGCCGCAGGCGCGATCGCAGCGCGTCGGCCAGCGCGTTCTGGCGCGTGCGCACGGACTGCTCGGAGCCGGAGGCCGGCGTGGCTTTTCCCGGTACCTTCTCGGCTTCCTGCGCGGCCTGCTTACGGTAGGGCTGCGTCTGATCTACATACGCCTGGAGTGCGGTTTTGAACGGTTCATAGCTCGGGCTCGGCTGGGCCGGCACGGTGGTCGGCGGCAGCGTTGGCGAGCACGCGGTGCAGGCGGTCGAGACGACGGCGCCTGCCAGCACGACGACAAGCGTTCGGTAGAGCATGCTGCCTCGCGGACGCAAAGCACGTACCCGGGTTCGAGGATATGCTGGCACCGTGAGCTTCACCGACGTCCGCCGCGCGCTGGGCGACGTGCTGTTCGGCGCGGCGTTCGGCCGCTTTCAGCACGAGCTGCGCAAGGAGGCGCTCGCGCTGAACGATCTGTTCATGCTGCTCTGTTATCTCGAGCTGATGGGCGTTCCCAACCCCGCGGCGTTCTACCTCCTCGACGTCTACCCGCTGCTGCTCGACGAGTTCCACCGCTGGCACCGGCGCATGGGAATCGAGCACTCGCCGCTCGGATCGCTGCCCTGCTGCTGACGTGCTCCACCTGCTGCAGCGGCGCCTGCTGTTGTTCGGCGGCAAGGGCGGCGTCGGCAAGACGACGTGCGCGGCGGCGACGGCGCTCGCCGCGAGCCGCCGCGGGCGGCGCGTGCTGCTCGTGTCGACCGATCCGGCGCACTCCACCTCCGACGTCTTCGAGCGTCCGTTCGGCGCGACCGAGCAGGAGATCCTTCCGTCGCTCTCCGGCCTCGAGATCGATCCGGGCGCGGAGGCGCGGCAGTACATCGCCGACGTGAAGGCGCGCGCCACGGCGCTCTTCAAGACGTCGATCAATACGCGCGCGCTCGAGCAGATCGACATCGCCGGATCGATGCCGGGGATCGAGGATGCGGCGCTCTTCGATCGGCTCGCCGACATCGTCCTGACGCGCGCGGCCGACTACGATCTCCTCGTCCTCGATACGGCGCCGACCGGGCATACGCTGCAGCTGCTGCGGATGCCGGCGTCGATGGCGGGCTGGCTGCGCGCGCTCGCGGAGTCGCGCCGGCAGATGCTGCCCGACGATCGCACGGCGACCGACGAGATCATCGCGGCGCTCGACGCGCGCATCGCGCGGCTCGACGCGCTGCGGACGCGCCTCACGTCGCACCGCGACACGGCGTTCGTGCTCGTGCTCATCCCCGAACGGCTGCCGCTCGACGAGACCGTGCGCGCCGCCGATCAGCTCGAGCAGGCCGGCCTCCCACTCGGCGGCATCGTCGTCAACCGCGTGCTGCCGGAGGATGCGGGCGGCGCGTTCGTCGAGGCGCGGCGGCGACAGCAGCAGGTGTATCTCTCCGAGATCGATCGGCGCTTCGCCGCGGCGCATCGCGCGCGCATCGCCGAGCGGCCGTCCGACGTCCACGGCGTCGACGATCTCGCCGGCATCGCGGCGGCGCTGTTTCCGGCCACAACCGTCAGATCTTGACGAATGTTTTACGTCGTTTTTTGTGTATCCTTTGCGGGTTGACCACCACAGCCGGACGTTTCGCAATCCTCGTGCTCGCTATCGGCGTCGCCTCGTGCCGCACGGCGCCGAGCTCGCAGCCTGCTCCCGCGCCGGCGCCGCAGGCGCCCGGCGGCGCGCCGCCAATCGTGCAGCCGGGCGCGCCGGGTGAGGCGAGCCGCGTCATCTCCGCCGCCGCCGCGAGCGATCTGTCGCGCGTCGAATACACCGGCGCCGACATCAAGTTCATGCAGGGGATGATCGGCCACCACGCGCAGGCGCTCGAGATGGTGCAGCTGCTCAAGACGCGCACGGGCAGCGACGACATGAAGAAGCTCGCGCTGCGCATCGAGCTGTCGCAGGACGACGAGATCAAGATGATGCAGGGCTGGCTGCGCGTGCGCGGTCAGCAGGTGCCCGATCGCAACGCGATGCACATGCACGGCGCCATGTTGATGCCCGGCATGCTGACGCCCGACGAGATGAAGCGCCTCGAGCAATCCACAGGCGCCGACTTCGATCGCCTGTTCCTCGAAGGGATGATCAAGCACCACGGCGGCGCGCTGACGATGGTGAAGGATCTGCTCGACACGCCTGGCGCCGCGCAGGAATCCGACGTCTTCGCCTTCGTGTCCGACGTGGAAGCCGACCAGCGGATGGAGATCGATCGAATGGGCGCGCTGCTCGCGATGATCAGGGAGCACCAGCGATGAACGCTCGAGCGACGAAGACGATGTGCGCCGTCTCGGTGGGCCTCCTCACGCTCGCCACCGTCGGCGCGCAGCCGAAGCCGGATCCACGTATCGGCCTGAAGCCCGGCCTGCACGACGCGGGGGAGGCGGCGTGGAATCTCGAGCGGCTCGCGAACCTCGCCAAGCCCGAGGGCTTTTTCGATCCGAAGGCGCCGGCGGGCAATCCGGCGCCGCCCGAGCCCGACCCGAAGGCGCCCGAGCCCGAGCCGCCGCCGTTCGATCCGGTGGCGTCCAATCGTCTCGGCTTCACGAACTCCGATCTCGCGTTCAGCGGCACCCACGCGTTCGTCGGCAACTATCACGGCTTCAACACCTACGACGTCGAGCGGCCGAATCGTCCGAAGCTCGTCGCGTCGGTCGTCTGTCCCGGCGGCCAGGGTGACGTCTCGGTGCACGGCAATCTGCTGTTCATGTCGGTGGAGCAGACGCGCGGGCGCCTCGACTGCGGAACCGGCGGCGTGCCGACCCCGGTGAGCGCCGAGCGCTTCCGCGGCATCCGCATCTTCGACATCACCGATCTCGCGCGCCCGAAACAGCTCGCCGCGATTCAAACCTGCCGCGGGTCGCACACGCACACGCTCGTCGTCGATCCGAAGGATCCGGCGAACCTCTACGTCTACGGATCGGGCACGAGCTCGGTGCGGTCGGCCGAGGAGCTCGCGGGGTGCTCGGGGCTGAAGCCCGACGAGGATCCGAACACGGCGCTCTTCAGCATCGACGTGATCAAGGTGCCGCTCGCGTCGCCCGAGAGGGCGGCGATCGTGAATCGCCCGCGAGTCTTCGCCGACGCGAAGACCGGGTCGCTGAACGGCCTGTGGGGCGGCGGCGATCACGGCGCGGGCACGCAGAAGACGAACGTCACCAACCAGTGCCACGACATCACGGTGTTCCCCGAGATCGGCCTCGCGGCGGGCGCCTGCTCCGGCAACGGGATCCTGCTCGACATCCACGACCCGGTGCACCCGGTGCGGCTCGACGACGTGAGCGACAAGAACTTCGCGTACTGGCATTCGGCGACGTTCAACAACGACGGAACGAAGGTGATCTTCACCGACGAGTGGGGCGGCGGCGGACGGCCGCGCTGCCGTGCGATCGATCCGCCCAACTGGGGCGCCGACGCGATCTTCGACGTCGTCGACGGGAAGAAGCTGCAGTTCGCGGGCTATTACAAGATGCCGGCCGTGCAGACCGAGCAGGAGAACTGCGTCGCGCACAACGGCTCGCTGGTTCCGGTGCCCGGGCGCGACATCATGGTGCAGGCGTGGTATCAGGGCGGCGTGTCGGTGTTCGACTTCACCGACGCGGCGCACCCGATGGAGATCGCTTTCTTCGATCGCGGCCCGATCGACGGCAAGCAGCTCGTCAGCGGCGGCTACTGGTCGGCGTACTGGTTCAACGGCCACATCTACGGATCGGAGATCGCGCGCGGGCTCGACGTCTTCCGGCTGAAGCCGAGCGAGCATCTGTCGCAGAACGAGATCGACGCCGCGATGCTCGTGCGATCGGAAGAGACCAACACGCAGTTCCAGACGAAGATCGTCTGGCCGGCGAGCGCGCCGGTGGCGCTCGCGTACGTCGATCAGCTCGCGCGGGCGAAAGCGATTCAGCCCGATCGCGCGCGCGCGGTGAAGAGCGCGTTCGAGAAGGCGGACGGCGTGCGCAGCGGCGATCGGAAGGCGGCCTCGGCCGCGGGCGACGAGCTCGAGGCGCTCGCGCGGCAGATCGAAAGCGACGCGGCGTCGGCGAGCGGCCGCGAGGCGGTGCGCCTGAAGTCGCTCGCGGCGACGCTGAAGGGCCGGGCGGCGAAGCTGCGCGGGTGACGCGCACGAGGACCACGATGACATCACGGATGCTCTCGATCGGCGCGGCGGTGCTCGCCGTCGCCGCCGCGGCCGCGCAATCGACCAACGATCCCCGCGTCGGGCTCAAGGCCGGCCTCCACGACGCGGGCGAAGCGATTCGCGGTCTCGAGCGCGTGGCGAGCCTGTCGAACCCCGCAGGCTTCTTCGATCCGAAACAGCCGGCCGGCACGCCGACGCCGCCCGAGCGCGATCCCAACCTGCCGCCGCCCGATCCGAACGAGCCGCCCGATCCGCGCTTCGCGAACATGCTCGCCTTCGCGAACTCGGATCTCGCGTTCAGCGGGACGCACCTCTTCATGGGCAGCTTCCACGGGTTCAACACGTTCGACATCGAGCGGCCGACGAAGCCGAAGATCGCGGCGTCGATCGTCTGCCCGGGCGGTCAGGGCGACGTCTCGGTGCACGGCAACCTGCTCTTCATGTCGGTGGAGCAGACGCGCGGGCGGCTCGACTGCGGCACCGGGGGCGTCGCGACGCCGGTCAGCGCCGAGCGGTTCCGCGGCGTGCGCATCTTCGACATCACCGACCTGAGCCGGCCGCGGCAGATCGCCGCCGTCCAGACGTGCCGCGGATCGCACACGCACACGCTCGTCGTCGATCCGAAGGACCCGGCGAACCTCTACGTCTACGGATCGGGCACGAGCTCGGTGCGATCGGGCGAGGAGCTCGCCGGCTGCGCGAAGGAGCCTGAGGATCCGAACACGGCGCTCTTCAGCATCGACGTGATCAAGGTGCCGCTCGCGTCGCCCGACAAGGCGGCGATCGTGAACCGGCCGCGCATCTTCGCCGACCCGCAGACCGGCGCGTTCGGCGGGCTGCAGAAGGGGGGCGATCGCGGGCCGGGCACGCAGCCGGCGCGCGAGACGAATCAGTGCCACGACATCACGGTCTTCCCGGAGGTCGGGCTCGCGGCCGGCGCCTGCTCGGGCAACGGGATCCTCCTCGACATCTCCGATCCGGTGCACCCGGTGCGCCTCGACGCCGCCGCCGACAAGAACTTCGCGTACTGGCACTCGGCGACGTTCAACAACGACGGGACGAAGGTGATCTTCACCGACGAGTGGGGCGGCGGCACGCGCCCGCGCTGCCGTGCGACGGACCCGCCGAACTGGGGCGCCGACGCGGTCTTCGACATCGTCGATCGGAAGCTGCAGTTCCGCGGCTACTACAAGATGCCGGCGGCGCAGACCGAGACGGAGAACTGCGTCGCGCACAACGGCTCGCTCGTGCCGGTGCCGGGGCGCGACATCATGGTGCAGGCGTGGTATCAGGGCGGCCTGTCGATGTTCGACTTCACCGACTCGGCGCACCCGATCGAGATCGCGTACTTCGACCGCGGTCCCGTGGACGCCAGGACGCTCGTCACCGCCGGCTACTGGTCGACCTACTGGTACAACGGCGCGATTTACGGGTCGGAGATCGCGCGCGGGATCGACGTCTTCCGGCTGAAGCCGACCGAGCACATGTCGCAGAACGAGATCGACGCGGCGGCGCTCGTGCGCTCCGAAGAAGTGAACACGCAGTTGCAGACGAAAACCGTGTGGCCGGCCGCGACCCCCGTCGCGCGCGCGTACCTCGATCAGCTCGCGCGCACCAAGGCGATAGCCGCGGATCGCGCGCGCGCCGTGACGGCGGCGCTCGAACGCGGAGACGAGGTGCGGTCGGCGAAGGACAAGAACGCGGCGGCCGTCGTCGATCAGCTCGAGACGCTCGCGTCGCAGATCGATCGCGACGCGGGCTCGGCGTCCGGCCGCGACGCGATGCGCCTGCGCGCGCTGGCGGCGACGATCAAAGGCCGCGCCGCGAAGTTACGGTAGCGCGCGGGAAAGCAACCGCAGAGACCGCAGAGAACGCAGAGCCTTCTAGTCACCGCCGCGCCGCCTTCTCCACCTCGCTCCACACGCGCAGCAGGTTGCCGCTCCAGATCTTTCCGATCTGCTCCTCGGTGTAGCCGCGCCGCACGAGCTCCAGCGTCACGTTGAAGGTCTCCGCTGCGCTGTTCCAGCCCTCCACGCCGCCGCCGCCGTCGAAGTCCGACGCGATGCCGACGTGATCGATCCCCATCAGCTTCACGGCGTAGTCGATGTGATCGACGTAGTCCTTCACCGTCGCGCGGCCGGCCGCCGGATACTGCCGATCGATCTGCGCCATGCGGCGATCGAACTCGGCGCGGCGCTCGGGCGACAGCGCATCGCGGCGCGCGTCGCCGCGGCCGCCCTGGCGTCCGCCCGCGGAGGCGGCCGCGCCCTCAACGGGGCAGCGGAACGCTTCGGGCGCGGCCGCGCCGCGCCCGCCGCCGCGCACGCCGGCCAATCCGATCCCGAACTCGTCGCGCAGCGCGGCAATCGCCGGCGCGCGCTCCTTCGGGTCCGCCTTGATGAAGTCGGCGACGGCGTTGATCTGCACGACGCCGCCGTTGGTCTTCATCGCCGCCAGCATCTCGTCGTCCATGTTGCGCGACTGGTTCGCGAGGCGCCGCACCGAGGAGTGCGAGGCGATCACCGGCGCGCGCGACAGGCCGATCATCTGCAGCATCGCGCCCTTGGACGGATGCGAGACGTCCACCATCATGCCGAGGCGGTTCATCTCCTGAATCACCTCGCGGCCGAGCGGCGACAGCCCGCCCCATTTCCACTCGTTGGCCGCCTCGCCGGTGTGCGAGTCGGCGAGCTGGTTGTGGCCGTTGTGCGCGGGCGACATGTAGCGGCCGCCGCGATCGTAGAACTCCTTCACGCGCTTGAGGTCGGTGCCGATCGGGTAGCCGTTCTCGACGCCGATGACGGCAACTTTCTTGCCGCTCTTCGCGATGCGCACGACGTCGGCGGGCGTGAGCGCGAGCTCGATCTCTTTCGGCGCGATCTGCTCCGTGAGGCGGTGGACGGCGTCGAACTTCGCGATCGCCGCCTTGTACGCGGCGTCGTAGCCGGCCGGCGTCAGCTCGCCCTGGCCGACGTACGCGATGAAGAACGAAACGTCGAGGCCGCCCTCCTTCATCTTCGGCAGGTTCACCTGCGTCGTCAGGCGCATGGTGTAGTTGCAGTCGGCGGTGAAGGTGCGCGGGTCGATGTCGTTGTGCGTGTCGAGCGCGATGACGCGCTCGTGGATCGCGCGCGCGCGGGCGACGACGTCGGGCTGTGCGAATGCGGCAGCGGCGGCAGCGGCGGCGGCGATCGCGAGCAGAACGGGTTTCATGACGCGCCGATGTTACTATGTCGGCCGTCGCATCATGGTCCGAAGCCTCGCGCTCCTCCTGCTGATCGTGGCCGCCGCGCCGCTCGCCGCGCAGACCGACGTCACCGGCGAATGGGACGCCTCCTACGCGACGCCGCTCGGTCCGCAGGAGCTCAAGATCTACCTGACACAGGAAGGCCCGCGCCTATCCGGCCACACGACGTCCGAATACGGCGAGTCGCAGGTGCGCGGCACCATCAACGGCAAAGACATTCAGCTCACGTTCTCCGCGACCGACGGCGGCAAGGCCATCGAGATCCGCGTCACGGCGAGAGTCGACGGCGACTCGATGAAAGGGACCGCCAAGCTCGGCGACCGGGCCGAGGGCGCTTTCACGGCCGAACGCACCAGCAGTTGACGCGGCGACTCCGCCTCTAGCTCACTGGATCGTGATCGTCCCTTTGAGGCTCGCCGTCTCGGGGCTGCTGTGATCGTGGAAGCCGCAGCGGCGCGCGACCGTGAGGTTGCCGCTCGTGCGGCTCTGGCCCGGGTTGAGGAAATCCACCTGGTTCAGCGCGGGGCAGTCGGTGTGCTCCGGGTGCGGATCGGAGTCCATCTCGTGCACGCGCGAGTCGTTGTTGATGAAGGTCACCTGGCCGCCGATCGCGATCGTCAGCGTCTGCGGGCAGACCTGGTTGTTCTGAATCACGATCGTGTTCGCGTTCGCGCTGGGCGTGCAGCCGCCCGAGGGGCTCGTCGTGCTCGAGGAGCTGCCGCCGCCGCACGCCGCCGTAACAATGGCCGCCGCTACTGCCATCGATGCGGCCGCCGCCAGCCGTACCACCGTCGTTGGGGTCATCGCTCGATTCTCCACCTCAGAGTTCCCGATTCAATCGATTCGATACTTCGCGAGATAGTACGAGAGCGCGCGCTGGCTGATGCCCATCAGCTCGGCGGCGTCCTTCTTCACGCCGCCGGCGTTCTCGAGCGCCTTGCGGATCGTCTCGCGCTCGACCCACTCGATGTTCTGCCGCAGCTTCAGCGACGGCAGGCCCGCGGGCTGCGCCGAGGTCGCGCCGAGCACCGACACGGCGCGCGCCGCGATCACGGGGCCCGGTGACAGCACGACCGCACGCTCGATCGTGTTCTCCAGCTCGCGCACGTTGCCCGGCCAGTCGTACTGCTGCAGCCCCGTCAGGACCGCCTCGTCGATCTTGTCGACGCGCCGTCCGGTCCGCTGCGCGTGCTTGCGGACGAAGTGCTCGACCAGGATCGGGATGTCCTCGCGCCGCTCGCGCAGCGGCGGGATCTCGATCGGGATCACGTTGAGGCGGTAGAAGAGATCCTCCTGGAACCGCCCGTCGGCGACCATCTGCCGCAGGTTGCGGTTGGTCGCGGCGATCACGCGGACGTCGATCTTCTCGGTGCGCTCGGATCCCAGCGGCTCGATCTCGCGCTCCTGCAGCACGCGCAGCAGCTTCGACTGGAGCGTCGGGTTCAGCGTGCCGATCTCGTCCAGGAAGATCGTGCCGCCGTCGGCCAGCGCGAACTTGCCCTTCTTGGTCGTCGTCGCGCCGGTGAAGGCGCCGCGCACGTGGCCGAAGAGCTCGGATTCGAGGAGCGTCTCGGGAATCGCCGCGCAGTTCACCTTGATGAGCGGCATGTCGCGCTGCGCGCTGCGATCGTGGATGGCGCGCGCGACGAGCTCCTTGCCGGTGCCCGTCTCGCCGGTGATGAGCACGGTGCTCTTGGTCTCTGCGACGAGCTCCGCGCGGTGCACCACTTCCTGCATGGCGCGGCTGCGCCCGATGATGCCGTAGTGATCGAACTGCTCGTCGCGCTCGCTCACCAGGTAGCGGTACTCGGTCCGCAGCCGCTGGTGATCCAGCGCGCGCCG
>Ga0075424_100000344_pt1 | contig 34856 bp, 30 predicted proteins | sample SoiMethybrSBSTD3_FD_75301 | JGI IMG/M metagenome (GOLD analysis project Ga0075424, IMG submission 75301) | Bulk soil microbial communities from a Populus tree surrounding site in Tennessee, USA - Soil MetaG P. TD hybrid SBSTD3 | ecosystem: Environmental > Terrestrial > Soil > Tree plantation...
TCCGCTGAGGCGCCGCGGCACTTCGTGATCCCTCCCCCTTACTGCCTGGTTTTTGGTTTTCGAAACGGGCCGCCGCCGCGCCTCACACCGTCGGCAGGACGATCGTGAAGTTGCCGCCGTCGCCGTCCGCGTGCGCCTCCACGTCGCCCCGGGCCGCCCGCGCGAGCCGACGCGCGAGTGGCAGGCCGAGGCCGGCGCCCTGGAACCCGCTGCCTCCGTTCTCACCGGCCGAGCCACGCACGCCGGGCTCGAATATGCGCTCGGCCTCCAGCGGTGTGACGCCGGGGCCGTCGTCGCTGACCGTGTAGGTGACCGTCCCGTCCTGGCTGGCGGTGGTGATCATCACCCTGCTACGACCGTAGTGGCAGGCGTTCTCGATCACCGGCACGAGGATCCGTTCCACCAGGTCGGGGTCGCTCGCCACCCGCCGCAGCGGCCCGCCGGTGGCGACGTCGATCTCGACTCCCCGGGCGGCGGCCATGTCGGCACAGCTTTCGACCGCCCGTATCGCCGCCTCCCCCGCGTCCGCGGTCCCGTGCCGCGTGGCCGCCTCCTCGCGCGCGACCACCAGCATCGTCTCGATGATGCGATCCATCTGGTCCGCGCCTGCGATCACGCGGCGCAGCGCCTCCCGGTAGGTCTCGTCGCTGCGCTCGTGCCGCAGCGCAAGCTCCGCCTCCGCGTGAATCCGAGCCAGCGGCGTGCGTAGCTCGTGAGACAGCTCGGACGAGAAGCGCTGTTCTCGCCGAATGCTGGCCGCCACCCGGCTCAGCAGGTTGTCGAGCGTCGCTGCGAGGCGGGTCAGCTCGTCGTGCGGCTTTCCGAGTCCGAAGCGGCGGTCGAGATCGTGTTCGCTCCATTCGTCGGCCTGCGCCGTCATCCGCGTGACCGGCTGAAGAGCGAGCGAAACGATCCATCGCGCTAGCAGCGAGGCCACGATCAACAGCACGCCGACCATGATCAGCGACGCGACGAGCGCGACATGTTGTGTGTGCTCATACGGGATCAGCGACAGCGCGGCGACCACCGTCCCATAGCGCTTTCCGTCCTCTTCGACGATCGGGACGGCGAAGAGCCGCACATCGGCGTCGGCCAGCTCCAAGTGGCGGCGCGGGCCGCCGGCGAGCGAAGCCGCGGCGCTCCTGATCGCCTGCCGCGACCGCCGGGGGCCTTCGAGCAGCCGGCCGCGACCGTCGAACACCCAGACCTCGCCTTCGGCGGCTCCCTGGTCGGGCGTATCGTGCATCACGAGTTTTCCGTGGTCGGCCGAAAGGCCTGCGAGCGCGCCCGCCGCGCGTGCGCTCAGGACCTCGTTCGCGTCCCGCGACAGGCGGTTCGACAGCACGAGGTTGAAGCCGCCGATGAGGGCGAGTAGAGCGACGAAGACGACCGCCAGCACGGCCATCACGAGCCTTGTCCTGAGTCCGCGCACGAGGGTTCTCAGCCGAGTGTGTAGCCGACGCCGTGGACGGTCGAGATCTCGGGCGATCCGTCCAGTTCGCGCAGCTTGCGCCGCAGCCGCGCCAGGTATGCGTCAAGTGTGTTGTCGTGCACGATCGCGCCGTACGGCCACGCCGCCTGGATCAGCTCACGGCGCCGGACGACCTCGCCGGGCCGCGCCACGAGCGCGGCCAGGATTCGGAACTCGGTGGGCGTCACGCGCGTCGACTTGCCGCCGCACGAGACCGCGTGAGCGGTCGGGTCGAGCCGCATGCCTCCCACCTCCGGCACCTCCGGCGCGGCCCGCCGCAGCAGGGCGTGCAGGCGCGCGATCAGCTCGTCGAGCGCGAACGGCTTCGTCATGTAGTCGTCACCGCCGGAGCTGAATCCGGACAGGCGGTCCGGGAGCGCGTCGCGCGCGGTCAGGAACAGGATCGGCGCCTGCATGCCGCGGGCGCGCAGCGCCTGCACGACGTCGCGTCCGTCGGCATCCGGAAGCCCGATGTCGACCACGAGCGCGTCGGGCGCCTCCTGCTCGACTCCGGCGAGCAGCTCCGCTCCCGTTCCGAACGCCTCCACCTCGAACTCCTCTTCGCGCAGGCTCTCGAGCAGCACACGGCGGAGATCGGCGTCATCCTCGACGATCGCGATCTTGGCGGAGATCACTGTGTCTTCAGTATGGCGTCCCGCGTCACTGTTCTCGTAACAGCGCACCGAGCGGGAGCCGTCTCAGCTCACGAGCGACCAGCGCGGTGGCGACCACGGCCGCCGCGATAGCCGCGCCCCCGAGGCCCGCGAGGAAGCCCCACGGGATCGCGAGGTGGTCGGGCGGCGGGTCGAACACGTGTTGAAGCATCGCGACGAGCATCTTCGACAGCAGCCATCCGAGACCGGCAGCCAGCACGATCGCCGCGCCGAGCACGAGCGCGGCCTCGCTCCACACGAAGGTCGCGACCTCACGGAGGGGAGCGCCGAGCGAAGCCATGATTGCGAGCTCCCGGCGGCGCTCCGAGATCGCGAGGGCAACGAACAGCGCCATTGCCCCGGCCGCCAGCCCGATCACGAACGCCTCCTCGATGTGACTGATGCCCGTCAGGTCCACCGTCGTGATCGAGCTCACGGTTTGTGCCGTCTGGTGCTCGATGTCGTCGACCTTGACGCCGTCGGCCGCCGTCGCGGCCGCCACCCGGCGGGCGACGCCGGCGGCGTCCCTGTCGACCTTCGCGAACACCACATTCGCTCCCACGCCGTGCGTCACCGCCTTCAGATAGGACAGGTTCGTGACCATGAAGGAGTCCTTCGGCGCGGAGGGGAACTCCTGCACGACCCCGACGACGTGGAACCGCACCACCCGGAAGCTGCCGTGGCGCTGGTCGAGCACCCGCAACTTGAGCAGGTCGCCGCGCCGCAGGGAGAAGTCCGTGATCGTTTCCTTCGAGACCAGGATGCCGTCGCGCGTGCCGGCCAGCCGGGACATCGTGGTGCGAGCGCTCCCGCCCAGGAAATAAGAGTCACGAAGCGACGTCGCCTTCGTGAACGAGTGCGGGTCGATCCCGTATGTGTCCTGCAGATCCGGGCCCACGTACGCGTAAGAGTGATCGACCGCCGTGGTGGCCTTGACGCCGGACACAGATGCGACCTTGCCGGCGAGGTCCCGCCCGGCCGTCACGCTCGGCGAGGCGGTCGCGACCACGTCCGCCCCCAGCGTCAGCCGGGCATCCACTTTCGCCTGCTGGTCGTAGGTGGCGGAGAAGATTCCGAGGTTCACACCGAATGCGAGCAGCAGTCCAACCACGACGAGGCCGCGGTTGATCGCCCCGCCGCGGCGACCTGCGCTGACCGCGAGGAAGCCGGGCAGACTCGTGGCGCGCCCGCCGGCGACCCGGAGCGCGGCCCACGCGACCAGGCGGCCGCGCAAACGGACCAGCAGCAGGGTCGCGCCCAGCCACAGCAACGCGGGCGCGAAGAACATGTATACCGAGAGCGAAAGGGTCGGGTTGGAGTCGGGGTTCACGACTGCCGAGAACCCGGTCCGCGCGGTCAGCCAGTAGATCAGCCCGCTCACGGCGAGCGCCGCCAGGTCGAGGTACAGGCGCTGCCACAGGGGCGTGCGAGTGCGGCCCGCGAACGACGAACGGCTTGCCCCGAGGCGCGCGGCCGCGGCGCCGCCGCCGGCAACCAGCACGCACACCACGACCGTGACCACCGCCCGCACAAGATTGAGGTGCGCGCCCCCGCTGACCAGCAGCTGGACGGCGGCGAACGAGACCGCTGCTCCCAGCAGGCCGGCCACGAGCCCGATCGCGACGCTCTCCGCGGCGGCAAGCTTGACGAGGTCGCGGCGGCTTGCACCCCGCGCGCGCAGCAATGCGAGGTCGCGCCGCTCGCGCTCGACTGTCCCGAGCGCGGCGAGGTAGGCGAGCCCGAGCGCGATCAGCGCGCCCGGAACCGCCAGCATGATGTACAGCGTCTCGGCGTACAGCGCGTCGCCCGCGGCGGTGTTCAGCGAGTCCGAGAGGTTGTCCACGAACTGCACCTGGCCCGGCAGCGCGCGCTCCACGCGGTTCCGGGTACGGTCGGCCCGCGTCAGGGCCGCATTCGGGCTGCCGGTCGTCAAGGGCGCCGGGTCGAGCTGGGCCTGTACCTGCCACTGGACGCCGTTCTGCGCGCCCGGCTGGATGCTCGAGCCGACGTTGGCCGGTGTGATCGTGCGGAGGGCGGGCGCGTACCGGCTCGCAAAGGTGTCGAACGGCAGGATCGCGATGTTCGCGGGCGGCTGGGCCGGCGCCGGCCCGAGCTGCGGGTTCAGCGGCTGGAAGAGCACGTCGGGAGAGGTCACGATCGCGACGCCGGAGACGCGGAACCGCCTGGGAGCCGCGCCACTTCGCGGCGCGAATGCGACCGCATCGCCGATCCGCGCCTTCAGGGTGGCGGCCATCTGCTGGTCGAGCACGACCTGCCCAGGGCGAAGCGAGCCCTGCAGCAACCGGAAGGTCTTGATGTGGTCGAGGTATCCCGGCGGAACGGCCAGTATGGACCCGTTGCCGGCGCTCGTGAGGCCTCCGCCGCCGCGGGTCGAGGCTCCGGCGAACGGGGCGGTGGCGGTTGCCGATGCCTGCTGCACGCCGGCCTGGCGACCGACGGCGGCCGCCACCTGCCGGTCCTTGTTCACCGAGGTCACCGGTCCCTGCCAGTCGAGTGGCACGCCGCGCACCGCGGCGGCGCTCATCGTGCGCAGCGAGTTCCCGACGAACAGGAGCATTCCCCCGATCAGCGCCACCGAGGCGGCCAGCACGACGACTCTGATCACCGCCTTGCCGGGAGCGCGCAAGAGGCCGGCCGAGGCGAGGCGGACCGCGGTCACCGGTAGTTCTCCTCGCCTACGACGCGGCCGTCGCTGAGCGCGATCGTGCGGTCGTATCTGGCTGCCACATCGGGGTCGTGCGTCGCGACCACGAGCGCGAACCCGACCTCGGCGTGCAGTGCGTCGATCAGGTTCAGCACGCGCTCACCTGTGTCCGAGTCGAGGTGGCCGGTGGGCTCGTCGCAGAGCAGCAGCGACGGCCGCTGACCGAGCGCGCGCGCGAGCGCGACCCGCTGAGCCTCTCCGCCCGAGAGCTCGTCCGGCAGGGCGTCGAGCTTGCCGCGCAGGCCGACCAATGTGAGGAGCCGCTCGGGATCCGTCTCTTCGATGCCGGCTCCCGACGCGTGTATGGCGAAGGCCACGTTCTCGAAGGCGGTGAACGTAGGCAGAAGGCTCGGGCTCTGGAAGACGTACGCGATGCCACGCGCGCGCTCCCGCGCGCGGGCAGCCGCGTCGAGTGACGACACCGGAACCCCGCGAATGCTCACGGTTCCCGCCGAGGGCGTGACGAGACCGCCGAGCGCGTGCAGCAGCGTGGTCTTGCCGGACCCCGACGGGCCCCAGAGGGCAAGTGTCTCGGCCGGGCGGACCGTGAGGTCCACGTCGGCCACCGCGAGCACTCGCGCCGCCCCCGAGCCGTAGGAGACGGTCAGACCGCGGCAGGCGACCAGTTCCTTGCGGATTGTCGCGAGCGAGCTCATACCACGCGGCCGTCGCGTAGCTCGACGACCCGATCCGCGGCGGCGGCCACGTTGCCGGAGTGCGTCACCACCACGACCGTCGATCCGTGGTCGCGGCGGACGGCGGCGAGGGCGTCGAGCACGATCCCCTCGTTCTCCCGGTCCAGCTCGCCGGTCGGCTCGTCTGCCAGCACGAGCGTCGCGCGCCGCGCCGCGGCAGCCGCGATCCCGACCCGTTGCTGCTCTCCACCCGACAGCGCGGCGGCACGGTGGGTACGACGCCCGGCAAGGCCGAACGCCTCGAGCGCCGCCACCGCCGCGCTCTCGGGTGCCTCGTGACCGGCGAGCCTGAGCGAGATCGCCACGTTCTCCTCCGCCGTGAGCGTCGGCCACAGGTTGTCGCTCTGGAACACGATCGCGAGCTCGCGCGCCCGATACGACGCCAGCTCGGGCTCGGTCGCGCGTGTTAGCGAGCGGCCGCCGACTCTCACCTCGCCGGCCGAGGGGGTGTCGAGACCCGCCGCCAGCGCGAGCATCGTGCTCTTGCCGCAGCCCGACGGGCCGAGTACCGCGACCAGCTCGCCCCGTTCCACGGACAAGTCGAGGCCTCGCAGTGCGACCGTCTCGACGGGCCCCGATCGGTAGATCTTGAAGACGTCGATCAGCTCGAGGGCCGGCCACTCCCGCGTCCGCGCCGGCGCCTCCGGCTCTATGTAGAGGCTCTCGACCGGACCTTCGATACTCACGCCGACCTGAAGCTCTCGATCATCAGCCGGTAAGCGTCGACGTTGTCCACGCCCTTCGGCGTGCCGAGGTCGACCGTCACCGGCTTGCCCCTGTTGACGAGCTGGTAGCGGTCCACCAGCAGCGTCACGCGCTTGCCGGTGACCGAATTGGGAGCGCTCTGGGTCGAGTAGGCGGACTTCACCACCTTCCGGCCCTTGACCGTCACCACCTTCGGCGCACTGGTGATCTCGAGCGAGGGGTTGGTCTGCTTCAGCTTCGCCAGCTGGGTGGAAGCGCTCCCCGGCGTCGGGGCCGGTCCCCCGCCGGCGACGATGTGGACGAGGTTGTTCTTGTCCTTGAACCTCACGTCCCCCCCGGATCCGACGATCGTCCAGCCCTCCGGGTACTTGATCGCGTAACCGGCGCGCGAATTGCGGTACACGAGGAAGACCTGATTGTCGGGAATGTCCCCCGTGGCTGCGGACTGCGCCTCGGCGGACAGCGCACCCGCGTTGTTGCCGCCTGACGAAGACGATGAGCTCTTGCTGGAGCCTCCGCCGCAGCCGCCCGCGGCCAGCGCCGCCGCCACGCTGAGCGACCAGACTGCAGCAAGTTCACGTCTTCGTTTCATGCCCGCATGGTCGGCGAATTCGGCTGAAACCCTCCTGACTGGACAGTCGCCAGCAATGACTGCCACTGCGGGCCGACCGCGGCCGGCGAGTATTCGGCCGCCTTCGCGCGCGCCGCCGCGCCGAGGCGGCGGCGCGCTGCCTCGTCGCTCATGAGCTCGCCCATCGCGTGCGCGAACGAGCGCACGTCGCCGTTCGTCACCAGCACTCCGTCCCGCGCGTGTCGGATCACCTCCCCTGGCCCCGTCGGACAGTCGAAGCTCACCACGGCAAGCCCGCTGCGCATCGCCTCGAGCAGCACCATCGGCAGCCCTTCGAACCGCGAGCTGAGCGCGAACAGCGAGGCATGTCCCATCTCCTGCTCGAGGTTCCGCGCCTGGCCGGCGAGCGTCACGCGATCGGCGACGCCCCGCTCCTCGGCCTGGCGCTCGAGCGCGGCGCGGTAGGGACCGCGTCCGCAGATCCGCAATCTCCACTCGGGATATTCGGCGGCGATCGCGGCGAACGCATCGATCAACAGGTCGAAGCCCTTCTGCGGCGTGAGCCGTCCCGCGCCCAGCACCACCGGCTCGGTCAGGCTCGGCGGCGCCTGCCTCGCTGCCGGGACGGCGTTCGGGATCCGGACCACGGGCGTGCGGTCGCCGAGCAGGTCGTGGTACTCGCGCCGGTCGTGCTCGGTCAGCACCACCAGGGCGTCGAGCGCGGGGTAACGGCGCCGGATCTCAACCCGCATCGCTCGCGAGTGCGCCGAGTAGTGCATGTGCTCCGCTCCCACCACCGTCACGCCGCGCGGCGCGGCATCGAGCGCCAGCAGGTTCAGCCCCGGACGGGTTCCGAGCAGCACGCCCTCGCGGATGCGCCAAAGCGTGCGCAGCAACTGCAAGTCGGTCCACAGGGTCGTGCCAAGGCGGGCGCGGTCGCCGGGATGCAGCAGCCGGCCGCCCACGGCGCCGAGCAGCCGCTGTGCGCGACCGCGCCGGTCCGCCACCGACGCGCGCCGGTCGTCGAGAGCGGTCACGGTCACACCCGTCGGGAACTCGAACAGCGGCTTGTCTCGCCGGCGGATGACGCTTACGACCTCGACCTCGTGCGTTTCCGCCAGCAGCCCGGCGAGCTGGAGGGTTGCACGAATCGTGCCGCCGATCGCCCACGCGTTCATGAGCAGGATGGTCACCGTGGGCGGTGCGGGTGCACGCGATCGCGACGGGAGCAGCAGCGAGGTGCCACGCACGATCGCCGAAACGACCCAGTAGAGCGCGAGCTCGAGCGCTCGTTTCAGGATCGACACGCGCCCAGCGTCGCGCGCCAGGCCTGAACCGCTCCTGATCGGCGGGGTACGGAGCTAGCGGCGACCGATACGCGACAGCTCGCGCTCGAGCGCCTTCTCGACCGTCTGCGTCATCACGAGCTGGAAGATCGCGACCAGCGACTCGACCGCAAGCGGGCGCAGCCGATCGAGCGCCTCGCGCACCTCGGGCCAGTGTTGCTCGGGCTCGCCCGCATCCTGGAACGGCCGCCACACGTTGTCCACGAAAAGCTTCACGTACGCGTTCGCCACCGCGTGCGCATGCCGCTTCACGTCGGCGGTCGTGTCGACTGCCGTCTCGAGCGGGATGCCTAGCTCCGCGAGCTCTTCCGAGACCGCCTGCAGGCGGGGGCTCATCACCTCGAAGCGCCCGTCCCCCACGGCGCGCACGAAGCCGAGCTTCTGGATGCGCTCCGCGAGCTTCGGGGTGAGCTGCTCGCCCCATCGCGCGACCATCTCCTGCTGCTCGACGAGCTCGGGCTGCTCGTCGCCGAACGGCTCGGTCACCGCGCGCGTGAAGTTCAGGACCTCCGCCGCGGTGGTGCCGGGCGAGCGGTCGAGAATGCGCTTGATCACCTCGAGGCTGTAGCCCTCTGCCTGGAGGTCCTTGATCAGCTCGAGCCGGCCGATGTGCTCGGGGCCGTAGTAGCCGGTTCGCCCGCGGATCTCCGGCGGCGGCAAAAGCCCGCGCGACTGGTGGGCGCGCACGTTCCGGACCGTCATGCCCACCTGGCGCGCAAGCTCGTCGATCGTCAACTGCGTGTCGTTGGTCACAGACACAATTTAACGCCTTGACACGTTACATGGTTTCATGTAACTGTTCCGCGTGCATAACTGCTCCCGTACCCCGAAGATGTCAGAAGCGAGGGACAGATGATCAGCGAAATCCTCAGCGGCATCGGCTTCGCAGCAACCGCGGCCAAGCCCGCCGGAGGCGCCGCGATCGGTGAGGTGGCGCTCGCGACCGCAGGCGCGACGATCCTGACCGCGGCCCTCTTTTGGATCGGCTGGGCCCACCGCACCGGGCGGACGAACATCCTTCGCCGGCCCGCCGAGGCGACCGCGCGTGCGACCGGCATGCCCATGTGGGCCGCACTGCCGACCCAGATCGCCTCCGCCGCGCTGCTGGTGGCTCTGTTCGGGATGTACTGGGACATCTCGCTGCACATCGACGTCGGCCGCGATCCGGGCCCGCTCGCGAACCCGGCGCATTTCTTCATCCTCGCCGGCCTCTTCGGGCTCTTCGTGGCCGGCTTCCTCGCGGTGGTGCTGCCCGAGGGCAGGCCCAGCCGCGCCGCCGTGCGCGTCACCGGCGACTGGTACGCGCCGATTGGCGGCATCGCCCTCGTCGCCTGCGCCGGGTTCGCGCTCTCCGGCTTTCCGCTCGACGACGTGTGGCATCGCCTGTTCGGTCAGGACGTGACGCTCTGGGGGCCGACGCACATGATGCTGATCGGCGGCGCCGCGCTCGCGCTCATCGGCCACACCATGCTGATGGTCGAGGGTCGCACCGGTGCGCCGTCCGGCGCCGCCGGGCGCGGCCTGCTGGGGCTCCTGGCGCGCACGCGCTACGCGGCCGTGATGGGCGGCCTGCTGGTCGGTCTCTCCGCATTCCAGGGCGAGTTCGACTTCGGCGTGCCGCAATACCGGCTGCTGTTCCACCCCGTGCTACTCGCCGCAGCCGCCTCGATCGCCCTGGTGGCAGCGCGAATCTACGCGGGACGTGGCGCCGCCCTGGGCGCGGCCGTCTACTTCATCGTGATCCGCGGCATCGTCACCTTGCTCGTCGGCCCGGTGCTGGGCGAGACCACGCCGCACATGCCTCTCTATCTGGTGGAGGCAGGGCTGGTGGAGGCCGCCGCGCTGGTAGTCCCGCCGGCGCGCGCGTATCGCTTCGGGGCTGTCTGTGGAGCTCTGATCGGCACCATCGGCTTTGCCGCCGAGTACGGCTGGGCTCAGCTGTGGGCGGTGAACCCTTGGCCGTCCAGCCTGATCGGCGAGGCCCTGCCCGCGGTGCTCGTGATGGCGGTCGCCGGCGGCCTCGTGGGTGCGTTCATCGGCAGCGCGCTCGGGTCCGCGCGATCCGCGAGGCACGTCCGCCTGCCGCACCTGGCGCCGGCCGCCCTCGGGCTCGCGGCGATCATCGCCGTGATGGGCTACGGGCTCGACACGCAGCCCGCGCAGGGGGTGCGGGCCACGGTCGCGTTGCGCGACGTGACGCCGGCGCCCGACCGAACGGTCCAGGCGACGGTCCGCATCGATCCGCCCTCGGCCACCAAGGACGCCGACTGGCTCACCGCGATGGCGTGGCAGGGCGGCGGCTTCCACAACGATCCGCTGCAGCGCATCGGTTCGAACCTTTGGCGCACCACCAAGCCGCTGCCCGTGCACGGCAACTGGAAGGCGCTCCTGCGTCTTCAGCGCCGGCGCTCGATCATCGCGGTCCCTGTCTACCTCCCCAACGACCCGGCGATCCCTGCGCCTGAGACGCCCGCGCCGGCACGGTTCACGCGCGCGTTCGTGCTCGAGAAGCACATCCTTCAGCGCGAGCAAAAGGGCGATGTGCCCGCCTCGCTGTCGACCATCGCCTACGCGACCGTCGGCTCGATCGTGCTCACGCTGCTGGCACTGCTCGGCTGGTCGCTCGCGCGCCTCGGCCGCACCAGCGCGCCCGAGGGCGCAGCGCCGCGCCGTCGCCGCCGGACGGCCGGAGTCATGGCTCCAAGGAGCGCCTGATGTTCGCGCTGCCGCTTGCCCACGCGGGGCACGTGATCGCCGCGGCGCCGTTCTTCGCGCCGCCGCTGGTCCTCACGCTCGGCGTCTCCGTACTGACAATTCGCGACCGCGTCCGCCGCCGGGCCCACGGAGAGGAACCCCGATGACCACCACTGCCCGATATTGCGTGATCGGAGCAGGTTACGCGGGCAACGGCGTCGCCAAGGCGTTCAGGGACGCCGGCCTCGACTACGACCACATCGAGCGCAACGACGCGATCGGGGGCAACTGGTACGACGGCGTCTACGACTCGACGCACATCATCTCGAGCCGCGACACGACCGGCTACGGAGACTTCCCGATGCCGGACTCGTATCCGGACTTCCCGAGCCGCGATCAGATGCTCGCCTACCTGAACTCGTACGTGGACCGGTTCGGCCTGCGCGAGCGGATCGAGTTCAACACCGAGGTGGTCCGGGTCGAGCCGCGCGACAAGCGGGGCATGACCGGCTGGGAGGTCGAGCTGGACAGCGGCGAGGTGCGCGAATACGCGGGCGTCGTCGTGGCGAACGGCCATCACTGGCGCAAGCGCTACCCCTCCTATCCCGGCACTTTCACCGGCCGAGCGGTCCACTCGAAGGACTACAAGCGTCCGTCCGACCTCGACGGCGAGCGCGTGCTCGTGGTGGGCGTCGGCAACAGCGGATGCGACATCGCGGTCGAGGCGGCCAAGAGCTTCGGCAGCGCGACGATCTCGATGCGGCGCGGGAACTGGTTCCTGCCGAAGACGCTGTTCGGCGTTCCGGTGGCGGAGCTCGACCGGCGCTGGGCACCGGCCTGGGCCCAACGGCGCTTCCTGAAGGCGGCGCTGCGGGTGGCGATCGGCTCGTACGAGCGCTACGGGCTGCCCCGTCCGGACTACGAGCTGTTCGAGAAGCACCCGATCGTCAACTCGCAGCTGCTCTACCAGCTACGGCACGGCATCGTGTCCGCGAAGCCCGACGTCGAGCGGTTCGACGGCCGCACCGCGCACTTCGTGGACGGCACGAGCGGCGACTTCGACACGATCGTGTACGCGACCGGGTTCGACGTGTGCTTCCCGTTCCTCGACCACGACCTGTTCGAGTGGCGCGACGGCGCGCCGGTGCGCGCCGGCGGGGTGATGGCGCCCGGCCTCGCGAACATCTACCTGTTCGGCCTCGCCCAGCCGCGCGGCGGCGCGGGGCCGCTGATCACCGCGGGCGCCGGGCTGCTCGCGGAGCTGGTCCGCCTGCAGGCCCACCTCGACCATCCGGTCGCGGACGACTTCGCGAAGCTCCGAAAGCCGGAGGCACGAATGTTGTTCGGCGTGCACGAGCTCTTCCGCCAGATCCGCCGCGCGCGTTTCGCGACGCGGATGATCGAGCGGCGGGCGAAGCGCAAGGGGGCTTGGATCGAGGGCGGGGCGCCGGCGCCGGCGGTCGGGGCCCAGGTCGCGCCCAGTTACTCGTAGGGCTCAGGCTCGAAACCGGACCGCGCGCTACACGATCCCCGCCACGCGCGCCGCCGTGACGGTCTCGTGGAGCGTCTCCTTGGCATCGTGGCGCGCCCGCCACCGCAGCTGGCGCCGGGCCTTGCCGGTGTCCATCAGGACAGGCTTGCGCAGCGCGTCCACCCAGCCCGCCTCGGCGGGCACCAGCGGCGCGCGCGCGACCACCTCGCCGATCGCGCCCACGGCGCGGCGCGGCACGGGGACCGCGTGCCAGCCCAGCGCGTGTGCGACGTCGCTGACCGTGATCGAGTCGTCGCTCGCGAGATTGTAGGTACCGGGGCTGCCCCGGCCGAGCACCGCCGCCCGCAGGGCATTGGCGACGTCGTCGTGGTGGACGAGCTGGAACGGGATCCCGCTGTCCGGCAGAACGGGACGCACGAGCGGCAGCGCGTCGAGCGCGCGCCACAGCAGCCGGACCGGCCGGCCGAGCACCTTCTGGCCGGTGAAGCCCTCGATCAGCGTCGGCGCGTCGCGGCCGGCCACGATGCACGGCCGGAACACATACACATCGGTCTCCGAGCCGTCCGTGACGTCCCTCAACAGCTCCTCGAGCTCCGCCTTCTGGGCCGAGTAGTAGAAGTCGCGCGCGCCCAGCGCCGGGATGTCCTCGGTCAGCACATCGGGATTCTCGGGATGGAAGCCATAGGCCGCGACCGAGGACGTGTAGACGAGGCGTTTGGCGCCCGCGGCGACCGCGGCCTCGAACACGTTCCGCGACCCGCGCAGGTTGATCTCCCGGGTCTCGTCGTGGTTGCCGAAGATCAGGAACGCGAGATGCACGACCACGTCCGCGCCCGCCACCAGCGCGTCCACGGAATCCCGGTCGAGCACATCCCCGCGCCGGTACTGAGTGCGCTTCCATCCGGTCTGAGCCGCATCGAACGGCCGTCGGGCCATCCCGATCACCCGGCCCACCTCGCGCGAGTTCTCCAGGGCCCGGACGGCAGCACGGCCGACGTCCCCCGTCGGACCCGTGATCGCGACCGTCAGGCCGTCGGAGCTTTTGGCGGGCATCGGATGCTTAGAGGTCCACCGGCGGGTAGTAGTTCTCCGCTCCGATCGCCCGGACGTCGCTCAGCCAGTCGCCGTCGTACTGCTCGCTCGGACCCTGCAGGATCGGGTCGACGAATTCCCACGCCTGCCGCTTGTACGTCCAGTTGTCGGGTTGCAGCCGGTGCGCGTCCCGGAACCATCTCACCGCATCCTTCGGGTGCCCGGCGCGATGAAGCTCCTGCCCCAGCTCGAAGGACGCGGCCGCCCGGGACACCTCAGGCGAGGTCGGCCGCGAGCGCGCCACGACCTCCTCGGCGGCGAGCACGTATGCGCTGTCGCCGCCGTTCTCCGCCCAGTCGCGCACGGCAGCCGCGTAGCGCGGCGGGTTGACGTTCATCTTCGCTGCCTCGGTGAGCATCTCGACGATCCGCGGCGGCGCCCCTTCGGGGAGCCCGAGCTCAGCGATCACCGCCCGACCCGGGAACGCGGGCTCTGGCGGTCGCACGATCATGCCCTCTTCATCGACCCACACCCCGGTCGGCACGTTCACGATGCCCAGCAGCTCGTCGAGGATATGAGCTTGGTCGATCAGCGAGGGATGCTCGGGCTTCGCGAGGTCGATCCAGGCCCCGGCCGATTCCGCACCGCCGACATCCAGGGCAACCGTGACGACCTCCAGTCCCTTGGGCCGGAGCTCCTGGCGCAATTCCTGCCACACGGGCAGGTCGAAGCGGCAGCCTCACCATGAAGCCCAGGCGACCAGCAGGACCTTGGTGCCCCGCAGGCTTCGGACCGAGAACGGCGTGCCGTGCCGGTCGGGGAGGGTGATGTCCGGCAGCTCTGCCGACGCCAGCGCGTGACCGCCCGACTCGGGCCCGAGCGCCCACAGGCCATGCTCGTCGTCGTGCAAGAGCGCCATGCCAAGCCGCTCGGCCAAGACCCGGACGTCGAGTGTGCCGTCGTCCTGGCGCGCGACTGGCACGCACCGGTCGCCCTTGCACGCGCCCTCCGGCTGGAGCTTCCACCCTGCGCGTTGTTCCAGCTCCTGCGGCGTGACCGAGGGCCCCTTGAGGATCACGGCGCGATTCTATGCGTAAGGGGTTGGACCCGTTCATACGCCCCGGCTAGACTCGTCCGCGTCGTGTGGATTCGCCTGTTTCTGCTGCTCGCAGCGGCCTTTTCGATCACCGCAGCGACGGCCGAGGCCCGTCACGCCGACGGCAGCAACACCGTTCGGGTGTTTGCGGTCGGCAACAAGCAACGCGTCGCCGACGGGGTCTCGTACAAGGCTTACGCCGACAAGATGTCGGCCCTGATGGACCGGAGCTTCCCCAACCGGGCGAGCTTCGTCCAGGCCGGCGTCGACGACGTCGCGAGCCACGTAAAGCCCGCCGACCCCTCCGCACCGAGCCGCGCGCTGGTGGTGTTCCCCGAGGACGTCGGGCTGATCCCGGCACTGATCGGCAGCCGCGGCGCGGTCGCGCGCCAGCAGTCCACCTCCGAGTTCGCGATCCTGTCGCTGTTCGGCCCTTACGGCCCGCAAACCGCCTACTACACCGCCAAGTTCCCCGGAGTGCTGGGCGTGCGTGGGCTCGTGCTGGCCCTCACCGACACGCTCTACCGCAGCTTCTACGAGACGTTCCGTGACCTCGCGGTGAAGGACGGCGTCTATATCGCCGCCACCATGAACGCCGCGCCGGCCCGCCGCGTCGAAGCCTCGCAGGATCCGGCGCTCGTGTCGCTCCTTCGCGATCCCGACGAGCCCCAGCGGACGTACGCGTACGAGGCGGTGTCGCCGTATCCCACCAACTCGACGTACGTGTTCGCGCCGGACGGGCAGGTGCTCACCCCCGACGGCAGCGGCGGCACCCTCGAGAGCCCCCGCCAGACGGGCGGGGTGATCGAGCCCTCCGCGAAGAAGGCGTACCTGACGCCTCCTGAGCAGCCGCCGCCGGGCGAATTCCTCGGTCTGTCGCTCGCGTTCGGGCCGGTGCGTGACCTCGACGTGCTGAACACGCCCGTGGGGCGGCTCGGAATCGTGATCTCCAAGGACGCATGGATGATGGACGTGAACGACCGCTTCGCGACCAAGGGGGCAAACCTGATCCTGCAGCCCGAGGCGTTCAGTGACTGGAGCTTCATGCCGAGCCCGTGGTCGCCGGACAACTTCAAGGAGGGCGGCTTCGCCAACCTGCAGAAGCTTCCGGAGTTCAGCTTCAACGTGGACGCGAGCATGACCGGCAACTTCGTCAACGCGACCTTCGACGGCCAGAGCGCGATCATCGGCCGCAAGCAGAAGCGGCCCGCCGGGCCGCTGGGGCCGGGCAACGCATGGATCGGCGAAAACCCGGACACCGGATTCGTCCGGATCGCGCCATGGATCGAGCCCGACCCGGGCACCGCCGATCCGAGCCTGACCCTGGCCCAGCGGCGCGCGAAGCTCGCCGCCGACGGAGCCAAGCTCCGCGGCACGGCGTGCGGGGACCCGCTCGCGCTCGGCGCGTGCGGGAACGGCTACCGCGAGTCCATCGTCCGGGCCGACCTGAAGCTGCCGGGCGAGGACACGCGCGGCCCCGTGGACACCACGCGCGCGACTCCGCCGAACTTCTCGCGGAGCGTCGACGTGAGCGGCCCGGGTAATCCGGGGTGGAAGCGGGGACAGCAGCGCTCGCCACAGGTGGCGGCGGTCGGCTCGCGAGTGTATGTGGTCTGGCACGACCAGCGCGAGGGCGAGCCGGCCCGCGTCTGGCTCGCGGTCAGCACGAACGGCGGTCGCCGTTTTCGCAAGCCGATCCGGATGCCCGCCGGCGCCGGCGACCAGCTGCACCCAAGCGTCGCCGCCGACGGTGGCGAGGTGGTGGTCACCTGGCAGGAGTTCGACTCTCCCGGGAACGACGACGCCGGGCGGATCGAACTGGCCCGATTCGCTCCCGGCGGCCGTGCGATCGGCAAGCCGGTGCGCGTCGACGACGGCAACATCAGCGGCAAGTGGCTCCCCGCGGTGGCGCTCTCCGGCGGCAAGGCGGTGGTGGCGTGGATCGACGAGCGCGACCGCGGTCCGGACGGCGAGCCGCTCGAGCACGTCTACGCCGCGCGGCAGAGCGACACCGGTGCCGGCTTCGGCCCAAGCGTGCGCGTCGACGCGGGCGCACCGGTGGCCCTCGCCCTTCACGACGACAACAAATGGGCGCCCGCGATCGCGACCGCGGGCGACCGGGTGTTCGTCGCATGGGCCGACTTCCGCAACTACAACTGGGAGATCTTCGGCGCGCGCTCCGTCGACGGCGGCCGGACGTGGAGCCGCAACGTCCGCATCGACGATTACCTCGCCGGCGAGCGCTTGAACGAGCGGCCCACGGTCGCATTCGGCGCGAACGGCACGGTGCATGCCGCCTGGGCCGACCTACGCGCGGTCGAGCCGGACACGAACATCTTCTATGCGCGCAGCGACGACTTCGGCGCGACCTTCGGCGCGGCGCGGCGGCTCGACGACTCGGCGGCCGGGTTCGACCCCAACCGGGACACGCCCTCGAACCAGTGGCATCCGAGCCTGGCAGCCGTTGGGACCGACCTCTTCGCCGCCTGGCAGGACAACCGCCTCGGCAACAACGACGTCTTCTTCACGCACAGTGCCGACGGTGGCGGGAGTTTCGCCGCCTCGGAACGGGTAGACGACACCGGTGGCGGGCAGAGCGAGCAGACGCGTCCGCGACTCGCGTGGTCGGACGGTTCCTGCTACGTCGTCTGGGAGGACAACCGGCTCGGCAAGAGCGAGATCTTCCTCGGCCGGCGAAGCTGCCCCGTTCCCTGACATTCCGGCTAGCATCGGACGCTTCTGATGCGCCGGTTCGCGATCGCCCTGATGTTCGCGCTGCTCGCGGTCACCCCCGCGGCGCAGGCCGGAACGCCGCCCTCGGGCTACAGCGACAACGTCGTCGCCTCCGGTCTCTCCTCGCCCACCGCGATCGCATTTCTCCCCGACGGCCGCATGCTCGTCACCGAGAAGGACGGCGCGCTGAAGCTGGTGAGCGGCGGGACCGCATCGACGCTCGTCACGGTCCCGGTCTGCACCGCCTCGGAGATGGGGCTGCTCGGCGTCGCCGTCGACCCCAGCTTCACCGGCAGCAGCGGCTCGATCTATCTGTATCGGTCGTTCGGCCCCGACTGCACCACGTCGACCAACCGCTTCAACCAGGTGGTGCGCGTCACGATGACGAACGGGAGCGTGAACATCTCCTCGCTGTCGGTACTGCTCACCGGCATTCGCACGGACGGAGGCAACCACGACGGGGGTGGCCTGCGGATCGGGCCGGACGGCAAGCTGTGGGTCAGCGTCGGCGACTCGGGCATCGGCGACATGGGGAACCCCGGCGACTCGACGAACCCGTACGCACAGGACCTGAGCTCGCTGAACGGCAAGATCCTGCGGCTCGAGCTGAACGGCGCCCCCGCTGCCGGCAATCCGTTCATCGGTACGCCCGGCGCGCGCGGCGAGATCTACGCGTACGGCTTCCGCAACCCGTTCCGCTTCGGGTTCGACTCGACCACCGGCAAGGCATGGGTGGGTGACGTCGGCCAGAGCACGCGCGAGGAGATCGATCTGATCCAGCCGGGCGGCGACTATTCGTGGCCCTACTGCGAGGGCACTCTGCCGGCGGGCTGCATGCATCCCGGCGATGTCGCGCCGGTGCTCGACTATCCGCGGACCTTCGGCACGACCGTGATCGGCGGCGCGTTTGCACCCGCGAGCTTCGGCAGCCTCGGCGGCCAGTACTTCTTCGCCGATTACGGGGTGAGCACGATCTTCAGCGCCGCACCGACGCCGGCCCACGACAACATCGCCGCACCGGTGACTTTCGACACCGGCGCCGAGGGGCCGGTCGACCTCGTGTTCGGCCCGAACAACTCCCTCTACTACGCCGCCATCAACGCGGGCACCGTGCGGCAGGTGACGCCGAACTACGCCCGGCCGCGCGGCGCGACCCCGATCCGCGCGTCGCTCGTGCCGGCCTATACGCAATGTGCGAGCGCAAACCGGACGCACGGCGCGCCGCTCGCGTTCGGCTCATGCTCGCCCCCGACGCAGCAGTCGGGCTTCCTCACCGTGGGGACGCCCGACGCGAACGGAGCGCAGGCGAACTCGCTCGGCTCGGTGGCGCTGCGCGCCAAGCTCGGCGACCCGAGCACCCCGGCGAACGAGGCGGACATCCTGCTTAGTACCTCGATAACGGATGTCCGCAACCGCGCCGGGCTCGGCGACTACGGCGGCGAGCTGCAGGTGCGCCTGCCGATCCGCATCACCGATCTCGACAACCCGCCGCCGTCGGGCGGATCCGGCGCGGGCACCACCCAGGACGGAACCTTTGCCTTCACCGTCCCGTGCACGACCAACTCCAACCCCGCCGTCGGATCGACCTGCTCGGTGGCCACCACCGCGGACGCCGTCACCCCGTCGGCGATCGTGGAGAGCAATCGCACGATCTGGCAGGTCGGTCAGATCGAGGTGCTGGACGGGGGGCCGGACGGCCAGGTGTCGACGAACGACAACACGGTGTTCCTGCGGCAGGGCGTGTTCGTCCCGTAGTCGCGCTAAGCGGCGCCGATGCCGGCCTGCTCCGCGGCGCGCCGGAGCCGCTCCAACCCGAACGCGTCCACCGGTCCGAGCGCACCCTTGCCCGCGAGGCCCTTGGCGGCCACCCGCATACCTCCCCAAGCGAGCATCTCGGCGGTGAAGTCGTAGCCGTTCACGCCCGTCAGGTGGATCTCCGAGAGCTGGTTGCCTCCGGCGTCATAGGCGGCGCCCACGACGTGGGAGCCGCTCTTCGAACGCGCCTGTGCGTCGGGGCCGCCGGTCGACCCCTGCACGAAGCGGCTCGTGACCTTCTCGAAGAGGGCGCTGGTGCCAGGCACCTTGAAAACGCCGGCGGTGACGAGCGAGAAACCCTGCATCGCCCGTGACATCGGGCCGAACCACCCCAGGTAGGTGTTGACCTCCCGCAGCTGGGGCGCGATGCGCGGAAGGGTGAAGTTCTCGGACGCGCCGACCGTGATGGCCTGCAGGCGCTTCCCATTCACGTCGAACTCGCGCATCTTGCGCGCGCCGCGCTCGGTCACCAGCCGGCCGCCGCGCCACGCGAAGCTCGGCTCCGCGATCACGCCCATGAGCGAGGCGCGCGTGCCGCCGCTCATGCCGTCACGGCCGCCGCCCGTCATGAAGTAGCCGATGTCGACGCGCTCCGCGTCGCTCCCCGCCTCCCGCAGCGCAAGCGCGCCGGCGAGATTGCCCGGCACCCAGTCGTACCCGAAAGCCGTGAGCATGCCGACACCCGCACGTTCCGCTTGAGGCCCGTAGCGCTCGAACACCTCGCGGATGAACGGAGGCTCGCCGGTCGAGTCGATGTAGTGCGCGCCTTGGGCGATCGCGGCCTCGGCCGCCCCGGCGCCCCAGCGCTTGAAGGGCCCGACGGTCGTCACGAGGACGTCGCCGCTGCCCACGATGTAGCGCAGGCTCTCCGGCCGCTCGACGTCCGCGACCGCGTGGCTCAGCCCGCCGAGCTCGGAGGCGATCTCCGCCACGCGCTGGGGATTGCGCGCCGCCAGCACCGGCTTCGCGCCGAGCCGAACGAGCGCCTCCGCCGTCAGGCGGCCGGTGTATCCGGTCGCGCCGAAGAGAACGATCTGCCCTGCCACCGGCGGAAGGTTATTCCGAGATCAAGGTCCGCGGAAGCCCCGCCGCCTCCAGCGCGTCGGCAGCGTCCGTGAATGCGCGCAGCTCGACCGCGAGCCCCTCCTTCAGCGTCCAGACGTGCGCGATGCGCTCCTCGACGGGCACCCCGCTGGTCCGGCCTCGCCCCGTCATGCTGAGGACGACCACGACCTTGTCCCCGTGCTCGAAGAACCGCTCCGGGGTGAGGCGAAAGTCCTCGAACGAGTCGCTCGTGTCGCGCAGCGTCGTGAGCATTCCCTCATATCCCAGGTACGACCGCGCATCGGGCACCTCGGGCCGGTCCCGCAAGACGATCTCGGGGTCGAGCAGGCTCCGAATCGCCTCATAGTCGCCGCGGCCGAGCGCGTCGTAGCCGGACCGCAGGCGATCTACGTTCGAGTCGGGCATGCGGTCAGTATCGAACGAGCCGCACCTGCGCCTCGTCGGCATCTACGGCGACCGCCGCGGCGTAGCCGGGCCCGACGTCGATCGACGTGCAGGCGACCGCCTCGGCCCCACGGCCGCCGAACAGTCCCACGCCGCGTGCCTTGCCCTTCGCCTCGAGCCAGGTCCAGCGCTCGAAGAAGCGCTCGATCCCGAGCGCCTCGGCGCGCGCGGCGATCGGCCGGTCCCTGATCCGCTCGACGTCGACCCCGATATCCCGTTCGGCGACCGCGACGAGCGCGAGGTCGCCGGAGTCGGACACGCTGAAGCTCACATCGTGGCTGCCGGCGAGCGCCGGCTTGCCGCCAGCCGTGCGCACGAACGACAGTCGATCGGGGGCGGTCCCCGTTCGGCCTGCCAGGACCGCGCGGAGCGCTGCCTGTCTCGCCACGTAGCGGCGCTTCCGCATGCCACGCGGTGCACCGCCGGCGCGTTCGCGTTCCTCCGGCGACAGCGTGGCCAGCAGCGCCTCGATTTCCTCGTCCGTGCGCTCCAGCGGCACGACCCAAACGTCCACGGATTCAGTCACGGTCATGAACCTAACAGGCGTGACCGGCGTCACATACCCGGGTCGTACAATCGCGCGATGGCGCGCTTGACCCGCACCGTCATCCGCCATCGGAAGAAGATCCTGTTCGCCTGGCTCGTGGCCCTGGTGCTCGGCGGGGCTGCGTCGGCCGGCCTGAGTGGTCTGCTCACGAACCGGTTCTCGATCCCCGGCGCCGAGGCACAGAAGGGCTCCGACCTGCTCAAGTCGAGGTTGCACGACAACGGGCAGGGAGCCTTCACGCTGGTGGCGGAGGCGACCGGCGGCTCGGCGCGTGATCCGGCCTTCCGGCGCTCGCTCGAGGCCGCCGCTGCGAGAGCGGCCGCCCTGGTCAAGCGGGCCAAACCGGGGACCGTGATCGTCGCGAGCAACACCGTCGCCTACGTTCAGATCTCGACGCCGCTGGAATTCGCCAAAGCCTCTGACAAGACGCCCGCGATGCGCAACGCGATCGATCATCCGGCGGGCATGAAGACGTACCTGTCGGGCGGCCCCGCAATCGACCACGACACCACGCCGATCTCGAACAAAGACCTCGGCAAGGGCGAGCGGATCGCACTCCCGATCGCGATCCTGGTGCTCGCGTTCATGTTCGGCACGCTCGCGGGAGTCGCGGTCCCGCTCGCGTTCGCGCTGGTGTCGATTCCGATCGCGCTCGGGCTCCTGTGGGTCTTCGCGCACGTGATCGACATCCCGATCTACGCGCAGAACATGGCGACGCTGATCGGGATCGCGATCGCGATCGACTACTCGATGCTGGTCGTGTTCCGCTTCCGCGAGGAGCTGGAGAAACACGACGACCCGCACGAGGCGCTCGTCATGACCATGAGCACATCGGGGCGCGCGACGATCTTCTCCGGCATGACGGTCGCGCTGGGGCTTGCCCTGCTCGTCCTGATGCCCCTGCCCTTCATGCGCGGCATGGGGCTCGGCGGGCTGCTCGTCCCGCTCGTGTCGATCACGGCGGCGGCCACTTTCCTCCCCGCGTTGCTCGCGGTCATGGGTCGGAAGATCAACCGGCTGCGCTTCATCCCGAGGTCGGTGCTCGACAAACGGGCGCACTCCCAGAGCCGCTTCTGGTCTCGCCTCGCCCGGTCGATCATGCGCCGGCCCGTGCTCTATCTGGTCGCGACGACCAGCTTGCTGCTCGCGATCGCCCTGCCGGTCCTGCAGCTACATCTCACGGGCGGCGACAACCGCAGCCTGCCGGGCGGCACCCAGGCGGTGGACGGCCTCCGGATCCTGGAGCGGACTCTGGGGCCGGGCTCGCTCGCGCCCAATCAGATCGTGTTCGACTACAAGCGGCCCGGCGCGGTCTGGTCCGCTCCCTCGATCGCAGCGCAGCGTCGGCTGATCGTGCAACTACGGCGGGACCCCGAGGTCCAGGCGGGAACGATCCAGGCCCCCGCGCTGCTCGCCGCACGCCCGGGCGTGCCGCCACCGGCGGTGCGGCGTAGAGCGGTGCTCGCGAACCTGACGGACCCGGCGGGGGCACTTGGCCAGGTTCGGGTCGCGAGCAAGTCCGACGTCGGCACCACCGCGGCGACCGACCTCGTCAAACGGATCCGCGATCGCTACGTCCCCGCGGCCGGCTTTTCGACGAGCGATGTTTTCGTGACCGGGCAGGCGGCTTACGGCGTCGATTTCGTCGACAAGGCCTACAGCGTGTTCCCGTGGCTCGTCGCAGCCGTGCTCGTGCTCACCTATCTGATCCTGCTGCGCGCGTTCCGCTCGGTCTTCCTGCCGATCAAGGCGGTCGTCATGAACCTGCTCTCGGTCGCCGCCACGTACGGAGTGCTGGTGCTGACCTTCCAGCATCACTGGGGCAAGATCCTCGGGTTCCATCAGAGCCCGCAGATCGAGGCCTGGATCCCGATCTTCCTGTTCGCGATCCTGTTCGGCCTGTCGATGGACTACGAGGTGTTCCTGCTGTCCCGCATGCGCGAGGAATGGGATGCCAGCCACGACAACGAGCGAGCGATCGTGCTCGGGCTCGAACGCACGGGACGGATCATCACCGCCGCCGCGATCATCATGATCGCCGCGTTCGCCGGCTTCACGGCGGGCAGCTTCGTGTGGTCGCAGGAGTTTGGCGTGGGGCTCTCGGCGGCGATCCTCCTGGACGCCACGATCGTGCGGGCAATGCTGGTACCGGCCACCATGAAGCTGCTCGGCGACTGGAACTGGTACCTGCCCGAGCGCGTCCGCCGGGTGCTCCGCCTAAAGCCGGCCCGGCGGCCGCAGATGGCCGAGGCCGAGGCCGGGCGCTAGCCCGAGCCCCGTCTCTCAAGTAAAGGGACTCTTGGCCCGAAATTAAGATTGGGTTGGCAGCGGGCCTGCAACCACCCTGTCAGCGACTCGCCCCGCGGCAGGAGTTGATCGTAAGATTGAGACGCAAGCCGTCGGCGCGCTGGCGCGCAGGCGGCTCCGATGCTCAGATGGCCAGAGACGAGACCAAGAAACGGGGCAACTACGACTCGGGGGAGGACTACGTCCTCGAGTACGGCGAGCTGCGTTTTACCTTCAACGAGGAGGACTTCCGTCAGCGGGTCGAGCAGGCCGCGGTGAAGCTCCGTTTCGTCGATCCCGGGCTCGGCACGGACGAGCTCGAGGACCTCGTGAACCTGACCGTCAACGGGGAGATCCGCGAGCCGGTTTCCCCGCTGGGCAATCACGTCAACGACCGCTGGTACGACCTCGTCGGCCCTGCGGATCGTTCGCTCGTGCACTGGCTTCGCCGCCTCGTGTTCCGCGGAGCGTGGCTGGACCAGCGCGTGAAGGAGGGCGAGCTCGACGTCTACTTCCACGAGGAGACCCAGAGTTTCGGCTACGTGCAGCGCGATCGGGACTCGGAGCTGATCGAGCTTTCGCCCGAGCCGTCCTGGGAGCCGGCGGCCTACCGCCGCTAGCTATCCCGCGGGTTCGATCCGGTAGACCGTCGTATCGCGGCGGCTGAAGCCGAGCTTCTGGTACATCCGGTTGGCCGCTTGGCGGCTGCGATTCGAGGTGAGGTCGATCGTCCGAGCCCCGCTGTCGCGCGCGATGCGGATCGCCTCGCGGGTGAGGGCCTCCCCCACCCCCTGGCCGCGGGCGCGCTCGTCGACGACCACGTCCTCGATCCAGGCGCGCCGGCCCGTCGGAATCCGGAACAGGACCAGCGTCAGCATCCCGACGACCTCGCCGCTCTCGCCGGTGGCCGCGATCAGCCGCGTGACCGGAGACTCGATGATCTCCTCGAGCTCCGTCGCGTGGGGCTTTGCGGCGGACGAAGACAGCTCGCCCACCAAACGCTGAAGCGCGTCGAGCACGTCCACCGAGGCGGACCTCACCTCGGCAATCCGGACTTCGCGGCGCGCGGGCTCCCGCGCCGGCACCGGCGCGGGAGTGCCGCCCAGCGCTGCCACCAGCTCGTCCTTGCGGAGCAGGCGATATCGCGAGACGCCGTGCTCGCGCGCGAGCGAGTGAAGGTCCGCCAGCGAGCGGCCTGCGAGCTCCTCCGGCGGCGCGACGGCGACTGCGACGGGCGCCTCGTCCGCCGCCTCCCTCTCGGGCTCGGCGGCGGGCGGCGCCTCGCTACGTCGACGCAGGCTGCTTCGAAACCAGCTCACGAAGCCAATCGCCGAATTCGGGCCGAGACTGCCAGTCGCTCTTGAATCGCTCGCGGCCGGTTTCCGTGAGCGGGTGCTCGAGCAGCTGGCGGAGGACCTTCGCCGGCACGGTGGCCACCTCGCAGCCGAGCCGCGCGGCGGTCACGACGTGCTCGGGATGGCGGATCGAAGCGGCCAGCACCTCGGTCGTGGTCCCACCCGGCCGCAGCGCCGTGACGATCTCCTCCACCACCGCGGTGGAGTCGATCGAGATGTCGTCGAGACGGCCCATGAAGCACGAGGCGTACGCGGCGCCGGCCTGAGCCGTGAGCAGCGCCTGGTTGGCCGAGAAGACGAGCGTCATGTTGACGCGGATGCCCTCGTCGGTGAGGGCGCGCGTGGCCCGCAGCCCTTCGCTCGAGAAGGGGACCTTGACCACCACGTGCTCGTGCAGCCCGGCGAGCGCGCGACCCTCGTCGATCATGCCGGTGGCATCGTCCGAGACGACTTCCGCGCTGACCGGGCCGCGCACCAGATCGCAGATGCGCCGCACGATGTCGCCGGGATCGCCTTGCTCCTTGGCGAGCAGGGACGGGTTCGTGGTCGCGCCCGAGAGGATGCCCCAAGCGGCGATCTCCTCCACCTCTGCGACCGAGCCTGTATCGATGAAGAACCTCATAACACCTCCTTGGGACTCTGACCCCGAACCTTAGTGGTCACGTCCCCGGTCTCAGCCTCTGCCCCGACCGCTTCGAGCACGACCTCCGTCACCCGGGCGACGACCGGGTCGATGCCCGCCTCGTCGATAATCGGGATCCCTTCCCGCTTGGCGCGCTCGACCAGGTAGTCCTGGAGCACCCGGATCCGATCGAACGCCTCCAGATACCGGTCGGGGCGGCGCGGGGTGGTCATGCCGCGCGCGTGGAAGTGCGCGCGGTGCGCGCGCTCGTCGGTGGCCGTGAGCAGGACGCGCACCGCGACCGCTCGCTCGCGGAGTCTCGGATCCGGGATCTCGGGTAGCAGGTGAACGCCTTCGAGCACGATCGGCGTGCCCTCCGACACGGCGCGATGCACGAGCGCGTCGATGCCGGGCGCGAGGTCGTGTGCCTGACGCAGGAAGCCGGCCACGGTCCCGGAGGCATCGTCGCCGTAGGTGCGAAGCGCCGACGCGACGTCGAAGGACGAGTGGTGCACCGATGGCATGAAGTCCTGCGAGAAGAACGCGCGCACCACCTGGCGGAGCTGGTCGGTCGCGATCACGCGCGTGATCCCGAGGCGCCCGGCAAGCTGCGTCGCCACGGTCGACTTGCCGACTCCCGTGACGCCCCCGATCAGTACCAGGAGCGGCTGCTCGAGTCGCCGCAGGCGCCACCACTGCCCAAAGCGCCTCACCACGTGGGCATTCTCCTCGGCCGCGAGCACCTCCTCCGCGACCTCCCGGAGATGCTCGACCTCGACCTCGGCGGCGCCCGCTCCGGTCAGTCGCCGCTCGATCTCGGCCGCGAGCACGAACGAGCGCTCCGGCGGCAGGCCCGTCGCCATGATCGACTGCGCCATCAGGCCCTTCGAGTAAGGCAGCCCGTAGTCGCTTCGGACCACCGGCGCACGAGGCGGCTCCGTCACGTGCTCACCGGCGTCGCGAAGAGGCTCCACAACGCCTCGTCCAGCTCCGGCTCTCCCGCGCGCGCCACGACCCGGTTTCGCAGCCAGCCGATCGGCATGCCGTCGCCGTCGGCGCGCTCCGCGACCGTATCGATCGCCGCCGCCTTCAGCTCCGTGAGGTAGACGCCGGCGCCCGACCTGGCCGCCTGCTCGAGATCTCTCTCGAGCTGTTCGCGGCGGGCCAGATTCGTGGAGATGAGCGCGACCTCCAAGCCGCTTCGTTCCAGTGCGCCGCGGATGTGCCCGGCGTGTTCGGGACGCGCGGTCGTGAAGACCGCCACCCGCGCGCCGGCCGGCACGGGCGTCACCGGCTCGGGCACCAGCTCACAGCGGATCACCCGGTCGTGGGCCACGTCGGCGCCGGTGCCGCCGAGCAGAACTACGAGATCGGCCCGCATCAGGCGCAAGGACCCGAGGCCCGCGCTCGCCTCGCGCCCACCGTGCGTCACGCACACCGTTCGATCGGCGGCCACCGGCGGAACCGACGCGCCGCTGCCCTCCAGCACGATCGCGCCCGGCTCGAGCGTGAGCGCCAGCCGCACGCCCTCGACGACATTGGAATCGAAGACCTCGCCGGCGGGGCCCTCGCCGCAGCGCCGCGTGCCGATCGTCGCCACCCCGGTCAGTACCGCGTCCTCGAGGTAGTCCGACGCGGCGTGGGCGCCGCCGCGGGCGATCTCGAGCAGGCGCGTGCGGTCGACCTTCTCGCCCGCGGCCACCATCTGCGGCTCGGGCGGGCCGCCGCGGCCCATCGAAACGATCACCGGCTCGATGCCATGCTCCCGCAGCGTCATCGCCAGTTGCCCGGCAACCGCGGTCTTGCCGGTGCGCTTGCCCGTCCCGATCACGCTCACGATCGGCACCGGGGAGTCGATTCGCTCCACCGACGGCGGTTCCAGGCGCAGCCCCGGCGCCCGGTACTCCATTCCGCGGTCGAGCGCGACCGCCGCCAGCGCCAGCCGGCCGTCGAGGTCCAGCACGGGCTCGCCCGAGAGGTCGAACACCGCGTCGGCGTCCACCTCCGGCAGGCCGCGACCAATCGCGACTTCGCGGCCGTAGTGGGCCCGAGGCTCCGCCAGCACGGTGGCGGGCACCTTCTCCTCGCCACCCAGGAAGAGCACGCTCACGATCTCGTGCTGGCCGGCGAGGCGATCGAGGGCGTCCCGCACGACCTGCGGGTGGTGCTCCCCGTCGATGAGGGCGATCACTCGCATCGCGACGCGGGCTCGCGGTCCGCCCGGCTCAGGTGGCCGCGCCGAGGCCGTGCTTCTCGTACTCGTGGGTGGCCCGCGAGAACTCGATGATCGGCTCCTGTCCCTCGAACGGGTACTTGCGATAGATGCGGACCCATTCCTCCCCCACCTCGATCACGTTGTAGCAGGGGCGGCCATGGCCGCGAAGCCGCAGCGTCGAGACCGTGCCGGTGGTGACCACGAACAGCTCCTCGAGGTGCCAGGCATACGGGACGTGCTTGTGCCCGGCCAGCACGAGCTTGACGCCAGTCCGCAGCAGCACCTCGAGCAGGTCTCCGGCGTCGTACACGATGTTGCGCTCACGGCCCGTGCCCGGGATCGGCAGGAGGTGATGGTGCAGCACGAATACCTTCAGGTTGGAGAAGCCGGTGAACGCCTGCTCGATCGTCTGGTAACGGTTCCTGCCGATCTGGCCGTGGTCGAGGTCGGGCTCGGACGAGTCCTCGGCGACGATGGTGAGCCCGTGCTTGTGGAGGGTCGAGGCACGCGGCCCGAACAGCTCCTCGAAGTGCACGTAGCCGACGTTGCGCGAGTCGTGGTTACCGGGGACCACGATCAGGTCCTTGCACTCGATCCGATCGACGAACTCCTTCGCCTTGCGGTACTCGCGCTCGTAACCGTCGGTGGTGAGGTCGCCGCTGATCACCGCGACCTCGGGCTCGAGAGTGTTGATCTCCTCGATCGCCCGCTCCAGGAGGTCGGCCTGGAAATGGGGCGATCCGCAATGGAGGTCCGAGAGGTGCGCGATCCGCGTGACCGAGTTCGGGCTCATCCCATTCCCTGCTTCGCCGCTGCCGGAGGCACTTCCTCCCAGCGAAGCTCGTCCGCCAAGCGCAGGTCGTCCGCAACTTCGAGCCCACCTTCGAGCGCGGCCCGCACGGTCAGGAAGTCGCGGACGTCGGCGACGTCGTGGACGCGCAGCACGCGCCCGCCGTGTGCGACCCCGTGCGCGATCGCGGCTAGCGTGCCGGCGAGGCGGGCGCGCGGGCTGCGGCGAGTGAGCGCGCCGATGAAGTCCTTGCGCGAGAGCGCGAGCATCAGCGGCCGGCCGATTTCGGAAAGCTCATCGAGGCTTCGCAGCAGCTCGATCGTCTGGGCGGGGGTCTTGCCCATGTCCGGCCCAGGACACAGGAGGATCTGCTCGTCGTCGACGCCGGCGGCGCGCGCCATCTCGATTCGCTCGGAGAAGAACTGCCGCACATCCTGTACCACGTCCTCGTACTGTGGATCGTGGAGCTTCTGCTTCGGACGCGCGATCGTGTGGGTGATGACGAGCGCGGCGCCGGTGTCTGCGCAGACCGAAGCCATGTCGAGATCGAACAGGCCGCTCGGGTCGTTGACGATCGACGCGCCTCCCTCGATTGCGGCCCGCGCCACCGCAGCCTTGTACGTGTCGACCGAGACCGTGACGCGCGGCGCGAGCCGCTCGATCAGCGGGACGACGCGCTCGATCTCCTCCTCAGGCGTGACCGGCGGGCGGTTGGTGACCCCGGACTCGCCGCCGATGTCGAGCAGGTCGGCGCCCTCGGCGATCAGCTCGAGGCCGCGCGCCTCGAGGTCGGGGTGCAGGCCGCCGTCCGAGAACGAGTCTGGCGTCGCGTTCAGGATGCCCATCACGAGCGGCCTCGACAGATCGAGCGTGTGCCCCTTCGCCGCCAGCGTCTGAGCCCTTCGCTGCATCGCAGTCCAAGGCTAGTGTAGGCGCGCTGAGACGACCCTAGGACGCGGCAGCGATGGGCTCGGCGGTCACGAGGCCCTCTTCCGCCACGGCCTCGCCGAAGCGTTCGGCCTCGCGCTTCACCTGGCGGCGGTTCCAGCCGAGCTCCGTGCCCATCGCCTGCGCCACCCGCTTGACCGCGCCCTCGTCGTCGAGCAGCCGCCGGCCCGCGAGCAGGCCGAGCCGGGTGCGGCGGAGCAGCACGTCCGCGACGGTGCGCGCCTGCTCGAAGCGGGCGGCCACGAGCGCCTCGACCAGCAGGTCGGGGCGCCCCTCGAGGATCGGCGCACCGAGTTCCGGCTTCTCCACGCAGAGCTCGAGCACGCGCTCGGCGAAATGCCCGTAGCGGCTCGCGAGGTGGTGCAGCGACTCCTCCGAGACCACATCGCGCGTGCGCAGCTCGCGCGGGTCGACCACCCGCCCAAGCGGGATCTCGTGCGTGTGGCAGGGCGCCTCGCGGAACTCGCGTTCGACCATCCGGTCGACCACCATCTTGGCCATGCGCCGCCAGGTCGTGAACTTGCCGCCGGTGATCGTGATCATTCCGGAGGAGGTCTCGTACAGCTCCGCCTTGCGTGAGATGTCGACGCTCTTCTTCGGGTCGCCGCTGGAGATCAGCGGCCGCACCCCCGCATAGGCACCGGCCACGTCGGCCGCGCCGAAGTCGGTCTCGAAAAACGCGTTGACCGCCTCGAGCAGATAGTGGACGTCCTCCTCGCCCACGCGCGGGTGCTCGAGGCTTCCCTCGTAGTCGTTGTCGGTCGTCCCGATCAACGTCTGCCCGAGCCAGGGCAGCGCAAAGATCGTGCGCGACTCGCCCGCCGGCAGCACCGCCGCGGCGTTCATGGTCAGCCGCTCGCGGTCGAGGAGGACGTGGGTGCCGCGGCTCGGCCGGATCACCGGGATCTCCTCCTCCGCGTGCAGCTCCTCGGGCCGGATGCGGTCCGCCCACACGCCGGTCGCGTTGACGACGTTCTGGGCTCCGATGGCGAAGCGCTCGCCCGATTCCTGCTCCTCGCACACAACGCCCGCCGCGCGCCCGGCCTCCTCGATCAACTCCACGACGCGCGCTCCGTTCACGCACACCGTGCCGAACCGCTCGGCCTCGCCCAGCACGGTCAGCACCATGCGCGAATCGTCCGTCTGGCAGTCGTAGAAGAGATAGCCGCCCGTCGGCTTGCGCGCATCGAGCGCCGGGATCCATTCGACCACGGCCGCTCCGTCGATCATCCGGTGCCGGTCCGGGCTCCAGTCCGCCTCGCCCTCCTCCACGGCAGTGCGTTGCGCGCGGCGGCGGCGGAGCGGCCCGCGCGCGGCCATCACGTCGTACATGTTGAGTCCCACGCCGAGCAGGCGGTCGGGCCGCGCACCCTCGAACGAGGGCACCAGGAAGGGCAGCGGCTTGACGAGATGGGGAGCGAGACGCACGAGCAGCTGACGTTCGAGCAGCGCCTCGCGCACCAGCCCGAGGTCGAAGTTCTGGAGATACCGGAGCCCGCCGTGGATCATCTTCGACGAGCGGCTTGAGGTGCCGCAGGACCAGTCGTCCCGTTCCACGAGCGCCACCGAATAGCCTCGCGTAGCGGCGTCGAGCGCCACGCCGGCACCGGTGATCCCGCCCCCGATCACGACCACGTCGAAGCGGTCCTCCTGCAGACGGGTGAGCGCCTCCGCACGTGTGCGCACGTGGTTGAGGCTACACGTGCCTTCGCCGGAAGGCGGCCACCATTGCACCGGCGACCAATGCCGCCCCGCCGATGCCGACCGCGAGCACTGTCTGCGATCCGCCGGAGTCGCTGCTCCCACGCCGTACGTCCGACACCGGGCGGGCGCCGAGCGGCGGCCGCCTGACGACTCGCGGCGTCGGCGCCGTGCGCGGGGGCCGCCGTGGTTTCGCGCGTGCGATCAGCGGCTTCGCGCGGACGCGCGGAGGCGTCGCGCGCGGGCGCGCGCGCTTTGCGCGCCGCGGCGCCTTCACCGGAAGCGCTTTGCGTCGGACGGCGGCGAGCGCCTGCGCCGTCACCCAAACGGGAGTCTGACCGCTCGACCGCGAGTACCGGTAGCTGCCGTCGGCTGCGCGCAGCGAGGCCAGGTAGGCCAGCGGTGACCGTCCTCTCCTCACGAAACGCGCGGGGTCCCTGCGGGCGGCGACGATGCCCTGGATCGCCCACGCCGTCGACTGGGCGTTGGACCGGTCCCCCTCGCCCTGACCGAAGCCGCCGTCCTGGTTCTGCGCCTTGCGCAGATATGTGAGCGCTCGCGTCACCACCGCCCCGCGCCGCCGGCCCGCCGCCGCGAGTCCCTGCAGGGCGGCACCGGTCTCGTCCACGAAGCTGCCGCCCCCGCGGGTGGCGAAGGAAAAGCCGCCGTCGGCGTTCTGCTGGCGCGCGAGCCAGGTGGCCGAGCCGCTGATCGTGGCCGAGTGCGCCGAGCGACCGGCCGCCCGCAGCGCCATCACACCGAAGGCGGTCCAGTTCGCCTGGGCCTCGAACGAGCCGTCCGCTCTGCGATGGCGCAGCAGCTCGGCCACCAGGTCCCGGCCCCCGAAGCGCGTCGAATCCACGCCCGCGCCCTCGACCGCCAGGATCGTGCGTTCGAGCTCGCCGGTGTCGCGCAGCTGCGCGAGGTGCGCCCGCGTGTAGTCGACCGGCGACCTGCCCGCGCGGCGCACGTCGAGCGGATTGCGGCCGGCCGCCTCGAGACCGATCATGGTCCACCCGGTGAGCAGCTGGTTCGAGGGCTGTCTCGGTCCGCCCCCGAATCCGCCATCCGCGTTCTGAGCACGCTGGAGATACCGAAGCGACGGATCCGCCGCGCGTGCCGGCGGCGCCGGAGACGCGGCCACCACCAACGCGGCGAGCGCAAGCGCGGCCCCCACCGGCACCCACTCAACGTGCATGCGGTGCCGGAAGCGCACCAGCATGCGCACGAACGCTGGTCCGAGCGCCAGGCACAGGACGGCGTTCCCGATCGCGTGTGCGGCGTTGAACGGAAGCGACACCCCCGCGACGGTCAGATACGTGGCGGCGGATCGATCTGCCGTGAACGTCATGACCGTGAAGAAATCCATCCACGCGCCGAACGCGAAGCCGGCCGCGGCGCAAAACAGCGCGAGCGGCCAACGTCCGAGACGCGTGCCGAACATCGCCGCCAGCGCGCCGCCCCCCACGCCCGCCATGCCCCAGCCGAACATCTGCCAGGGAGTCCATGGTCCCTGGCCCAGGAAGAAGTTCGACACGAGCGCGGCCACCGCTCCCACCACGAAGCCCGGCAGGGGCCCGAGCGCGTAGCCGGCCAGCAGCACCACGTCGGTCGTCCCCTGCACGTTCGGGATCGGCGTAAACAGGACCCGGCCCGCGATCGCGAGCGCGGCCAGGGCGGCGACCAGCGCCACCAGCCGTGACGGCGGTCGCTTGCGCTCGTACCAGGCGATGCCGGCCGCCAGCGCAAGCGTGACGAGCGCCGTGCTGCCGAGCTCCCAGCTCACGCCGGAACGGCCTCCTCCTGTGCCTCGGCCACCAGCCTGGCTGCCCCCTCCTCCGGCCGTACGATTCCCCTGGCGGGCCAGAACACCCGCGCCACCTCGGTCGCGAAGTAGCGCCCGCCGGAGAGCACCTGGCGGGTGGGGCCGTCCGCCATCACGGTGCCTTTGCCGAGCAGCACGCAGCGGGACGCGAGCGCCGCCGCGAATTCGACGTCATGGGTCGCGGTCACGACCGCGGCGCCCTGCTCGGCGAGATCGTGGAGCCGCTCGGCAAGCGCCGCCTTTTTCTCCCAGTCGAGCCCCCGCGTGGGCTCGTCGAGCGCCACCACGGCCGGGGGCGATCCACCGCCGATGCCACGCCCGGCCAGCACGATCCCAAGCGCGAGCCGCTGGCGCTCGCCGCCGGACAGGTCACGCGGGTCCCGGTCCGACACGCCCAGAAGGCCGAGTTCCTCGAGGACGGCGCTTGCACTTGCGCGCGGGAGCTCCTCGGCGACGCGCTCGTGGACGAGGTAGTCGGACGGGCTCTGCAGCAGGAGCGCGACGTCGCCTGCCGCCTCCACCCGGCCGCGCGCCGGGCGCACCAACCCGGCACAGGTCCGCAACAACGTGCTCTTGCCGGCACCGTTGCGGCCCAGCAGCGCGATCATCTCACCCGGATCGACCCGGAGGTCCACACCGCGCAGCGCCGCATGTCCGGCGGGCGACCCATCGTCGAACTCGACCCACAGCCGCTCGACCGCGAGCGCCGCGCGGCCGCGGCGAAAGCGGCCGAAGCGCCGCCGCCTCGGAGAATCGGCACGCGGCTCCTCCGCTTCCGGTACGGGCGGGGACCGCCGGAGCGCGGCGCGCGCGTCCTTCACGCCCACCGGCAACGGGCGCAGGCCCGCCAGGGAGAACATCCGCGCGGCGGGGGGCGTCAGCGCCGGAGCGTGAGCGGCCGCCCACACGACGAACTCTCGCGGTGTCCCGTCCCACACGATGCGCCCACGCTCGAAGGCGAGCACCCGGTCGGCGGCCGAGAGGCATCGCTCGATCCGCTGCTCGGCGAGCAGCACGCTGGTCCCCCACTCCTCGTTCAGGCGGCGAAGCTGCGAGACGAGCTCGTCGCCGGCGACCGGGTCGAGCTGCGAGGTCGGCTCGTCGAGGAGCAGCAGCGCCGGCTGCGTGACGAGCGCGGCCGCGAGCGCGACGCGCTGCAGCTCTCCCCCGGACAGGGTCTGCGTGTCTCGCTCGAGCAGATCGGCGACGCCCAGTGCGAGCGCAGTCTCCTCGACCGCCCGCGTGACGGCCGCGCCGGACTGGCCGCGCGCCTCGAGCGGCAGCGAGATCTCCGCCGCGACCGAGGACATCACGACCTGTGCCTCCGGGTCCTGGAAGAGGGACGACGCGACCCGCGCAACCTCGGCCGGCCCGTGGCGGCGCGTGTCCATCCCCCTGACCGTGACGCGTCCCGCAAGGCGTCCCCCGAAGAAATGGGGCACCAGCCCCGAGCCGGCCCGCAGCAGCGTCGACTTACCGCTTCCGGAGATGCCCGCCACGAGCACGAACTCGCCCTCCGCGACTTCGAGCGAGATCGCGTCGAGCGCCTCGCGGTCCGCGCCCGGGTAGCGGTAGCCGACGGACTCCAGCCGAAGCAGGGGCTCAGCCACGCGCGGCCCTCCGCGCCCGGAATGGCGCTATCGCCAGCAGTGGCAGCGCTGCCGCGAAGGCGATATCGCCCGGGCCCGCGGCCATGTGGAGCAGCGGGTAAGGCTCGAATGAGGCCAGGTCCGTGACGAACGCGATGACGCACACCGCGGAAATCACAAGCGTCGCGAGGCCGAACGCGATGTCGTGACGCGACCACGGCGCGCGGCTTGCGGGAAACCGCGCGAGCGTCCCGTAGCCCCTCACCTCGAGTGCGGCCGCGAGCTCGACCGACCGTTCGAGCGCGCCCGCCCCGAGCGCACGCGTCAATGTCGCGGCGCGCGCCACGCGCTCGCGCACGTGCACGGCCGGCCGCGCTCCCGCTCGCAGCGTGTAGGCCTCCGCCATCCGGCGGGCGTCGCGCCCGAGCAGCGGGACCGAGC
>Ga0075424_100000345_pt1 | contig 34797 bp, 32 predicted proteins | sample SoiMethybrSBSTD3_FD_75301 | JGI IMG/M metagenome (GOLD analysis project Ga0075424, IMG submission 75301) | Bulk soil microbial communities from a Populus tree surrounding site in Tennessee, USA - Soil MetaG P. TD hybrid SBSTD3 | ecosystem: Environmental > Terrestrial > Soil > Tree plantation...
GGCGTGCCATCCGGGTTGTTGAACTCGACGCCCTGATGTGGCTGGAAGTTGCCGCCCATGGTCGACCCGAAACGATAGGTCTGGTCGATGTAGGGCTGGTCAGTGAGTGCGATGGGACGGCGGAACCAGGTGTGCTTAGGGCGTTGACCGCCGCTCGTGGGCTGAGCGAAACTCGGTCCCGTTTGCGAGCTGGCCTGCGCGAGCCGCCGCAGGGCGGCATCGACCTCCGCGCCAGGCGCTTCGGCTTGTTCCCATCCTCCAAACTCACGGCCAAACCGGTGGGTGCCGTCCTCGGTCGTCACGACGAGCGGACCGCTCGGAGGGACCTGAAGCTTTCTGATCCGTGTGGGACAACCGTGGCCCCGGCACGGCGGCGGGGCGAAATCCTCGTGCCACATCCGACCGCCGTCAGGCGAATGGGCCAGCCCACGGAGCGAGCCGATCCAGAGGTTCGGTCCCCCGCCGGGCGTGAGGGCCAGCACATACTGATTCCGAATCCTGCCGATCACCGAGTCGCGCGTGGTGGTGGCGCCGATCGAGTCGGTGATCACCGACCACGTCGCTCCGTTGTCCCCGGTGACTTTGATCCCGTCGGCCGTCGCGATGTAGACGGTATCGCCACTGGTGCCGATTCCGTTCGGCGCGACGTACTGCCATTCGGGCCCGAGCTGGCGGAATTCCCAATTCTTCCACGTCTTGCCGCCGTCGGTGGACAGTCCCCATCCATTGCCGACCGTGCCGTACCAGATCTCCCCGTGCGCGCCGAACGCGAACGCGTGCACGAAGTCCCATGAGATCGAGTGGGCGGTGGTGTCGTTGGAATGCGCGATGTGCTCCCACACACTCGCCGCGGGCCTCAAGACGAAGATGCCTTGCCCGTAGGTGCCCACCCAGATCGAGGAGTCCGGCCCCCGCGCCAGCGCCAGCACATGGACTCCCCATCCCGTGGAGTCGGGGAGCGGCGGGACCTGCTGCGCCGCGAGTGATGCGCCGAATAGCAGGCTGACGGCTGATAGCTGATGGCTGACAGCGTGTCTCATCGCTTACTCGGCGCCAAACGGATCTCCGTCACCATCATCCTCGGCTCCCGCGTTACCACGAACAACACCGCTTCGGCCACGTCTTCGGGTCGCATCATGTCCTTTCGCTTGCGGAACCCAAGCTTCGAGTCCGGGTCGACGGTGTTCCAGATATCGGTATCCGTAGCGCCCGGTGAGACGAGCGAGGTCAGCACGCCGCTGTTGGCCAGCTCAGCCGAGAGCACCTCGTGCATGCCGCGGACGCCGTACTTGCTGGCGGCGTAGGCGGAATTGCCGGGATAGGGAATGTGGTCGCTCGAGGAGCCGATGGTCACGACATGCCCCCGACCGCGCTCCAGCAACCGGGGGAGGAGCGCACGGACGACGAGAAACGGGCCCGTGAGATTCGTGTTGATGGTCTCGGTGAACTCCTGCGGGGTCGTTTCGGCGAGCGGCTTCACGTAGAACACCCCGGTGCTGGTGACGACGATGTCCGGCACCCCGACCTCGGCGATCGCCCGGGCCACCACCCGGTCCACCTCGTCGGGCCGGGTCACGTCGCAGCGCAGCGTCGTATCCCGCTCTGCCGAGCCGTCTGACAGCGAGCGGGCGAGGCGGACCACATGCGCGCCGGCGGCGCGCAGCTCTTCCGCGACCGCGAGCCCGATGCCGCGGGAGGCGCCGCTGACCAAGGCCACCTTGCCGACCAGCGGCCCGGTCGCGCTCACAGCAGCCAGGTGCCGCCGTGGGCCAGACGCAGGAACTCGTCCCGGGTACGCGCGTCGGAGCGGAACGTGCCGCGCAGCGCCGACGTGACCGTTTTGGAATTCTGCTTTTCGACGCCGCGCATCATCATGCACAGGTGGTACGCCTCGATCACCACCCCGCAGCCGAGCGGCTTCAGCACCCGGCACAGGGCGTCGGCGACCTGGTCGGTGAGGCGCTCCTGCACCTGCAGCCGCCGGGCGAACACCTCCACCACGCGCGGGATCTTCGACAGGCCGACGATGCGCCCGTCGGGCAGATAGGCGACATGCGCGCGGCCGAAGAACGGCAGCATGTGGTGCTCGCACAGCGAATAGATCTCGATGTCCCGCACCAGGATCATGTTTTCGTGTTTTTCCTCGAACACCGCGTCGCCGATCACGTCTTCCACGGACATGCCGTAGCCGCGGGTGAGCCACTGCATCGACGCCGCCACCCGGGCCGGCGTGGCCTTGAGGCCCTCGCGCGTGGGATCTTCACCCAGCAGCTCGATCATCTCGCGGACGAGACGCTCGAAGGTTCCGTTCTCTCCGGCGAGCGCCGTCTCCCCCGCGTGTTCGTGCGTTTCACTGCGTGCCATCGTCAGCTCCCCTCGTAGTCGACGTAATTACGCTCCGTCTCCCACAGCCGGATGCGTACCAGCTCCGCGGGCGCGACGGCGGGCGCGAGGAGGCGCCAGCACACGACGGCGATGTTTTCGGCCGTGGGGTTCACGTCCCGGAACCACGGCACGTCGAGGTTCAGGTTCTTGTGATCGAGATGACGCACGACGCCGTCTTCCACGATTCCCTTGAGGCGGTTGATGTCGAGCACGAAGCCCGTCACCGGATCGATGCTTCCCGCCACCGACACGTCGAGGTTGTAGTTGTGCCCGTGGTAGTTCGGGTTGTTGCACACGCCGAACACGCGGTCGTTCTCGGCCTCCGTAAACTTTGGATTCCACAGCCGGTGGGCGGCGTTGAAGTGCACGCGACGCGTCACGACACAGCGCGGCATAGGCTGGTACGACTCCGGGCGTTGGGTATCTTCGGCGCACCATGCGCCTGCTAAAGGTACTCGCCGCGCTCGCCCAGGCGGGAGGTTCGGCACTCTCCGCCCTGTGGACCTTTCCCTCGATTCTCCTGTCCGCGTTTCTCGTGGCCTGGGGCGCGGAAGCGGCGCAGTTCCTGATCTCCCAGGGTCTCGCCCTCGCCATTCTGGCGTGGCTCCAGACGCTGCCCGAGTTCGCGGTCGAAGCGGTCATCGCGTGGGAGGCCGGCAAGGACCCCGAGCGGGCGCATCTGGCGATCGCCAATCTCACCGGAGCGATCCGGTTGTTGCTGGGCCTCGGGTGGCCCATGATCTATTTCGTGTTCGTCCTGGCCGGCCGGCGCCGCGCAAAACAGGCGTTCCCTTCCATCCAGCTCGAGCGGGAGCACGCGGTCGAGGTGGTCGGTCTCGCTCCGCCGGTGCTCTACTTCCTCGTGATCCTCTGGAAGCAATCGATCAACTGGGTCGACGCGTCGGTGCTGATCGGTCTGTACGCGGTCTATCTCTGGGTCCTGATGCGGAACCCGCCCAAAGAGGAGGAGAATCTCGCCGAGGCGCCGCGCATTTCGCAGTGGGCGTACCGCCAGCGCGGCTGGCGGCAGAAGGCCGCGATCGGCGGCTTGTTCGCGGTCGGTGGAACGCTACTGTACGTCACGGCGCACCCGTTTCTCGAGTCGATGCTCGCGGTGGCCGCCATCCTGGGTATCGGCCAGTTCTTCCTGGTGCAGTGGGTGGCGCCGTTCCTGTCGGAATTTCCGGAATTCGTTTCCACGTTCAACTGGGCGCGTCGCGTGACGCGCGCGCCGATGGCGCTGATGAACATCGTGTCGAGCAACATCAACCAGTGGACCGTGCTCGCCGCCATGATCCCGCTCGTGTACGGGTTCTCGCATCTGCACCACTACGGCACGTGGGCCGACTTCCACTTCGATGCGCCCCAGCGACTCGAGATCGGGCTCACGCTGCTGCAGACCATGCTGGGCATCCTGGTGCTGGCCAACATGGAGTTCGATTGGCTCGACGCCAGCGTGCTGTTCGTGTTGTGGCTGGCGCAGTTCATCGTGCCGCACTGGCGTGAGGAAGTGGCGGTGGTCTACGGCGTCTGGATCGTCATCCTGCTGGCGCTGTTCCTGCTGCGCAAGAAGAAGTTCCTGGCGTGGCGGTATTTCTTACAAACCGTCAGGGAAGGGGGACGGGTAGATAACTGAGGGACGGGGGACGGGGGACGAGGGATGGGGCAGTAGATGGTTTTCACCCGTCCCTCTTCCCTCGTCCCTTAAAATGCGATCGGCCGGCACTGCTTTCGCAGCCCGGCCGACCGATACCAAGAGAACGGAGAGGATTGTTGAAGCCCGAAAGTAATGACAGGTCCCTCACCGTAGCGTCTGTCTTCCCCCTTTAAGGGGCATGACATCGGTCACAGTATCTGGGTCCACGATCGAGCTGTTGGCTCAACAATTAGGCTCTCCGTCCCCGCCACTACATTACGGCGTCGACCAGAATCGTCAAGTGACGTAGGTTGCAGCTTGGAGGACGCCGATGATCGGGTGACTCGCATCACCGAACCCCGGAGTGTGGGCGTGAACGCAACACTGTTGACTGCTGTCGCGATGGTGATCGTGTGGATCGTCCTGGTCTTCGGGCTGCAGACGCCGAGCGGATGGGTCCACGTGCCCTATGTCGCAGCCGTGCTGCTGTTCGCTCGCCGGATTCTGATCGGCGCGCCGAGGTTTCTCTCGTAACATGGCGACCGTCGTCCGGCGCTGGGACCCAGCTCTCGGCCCGTTGCAACTGTCTACGCTCCGGATCGCGCTCCAGCAGGAGGGACTGACCACCGCCTGGTGGTCGGAGGCCCCGGGGACCCGCGTCCCGCAGCACGAGCACCCGTTTCCCGAAGCGCGATGGTTGGTGGAGGGGTACTTGCGGATCACCATCGGCGACGAAGTCGTCGATCTCGGTCCGGGCGACCGGCTGGACCTGCCACCCGGAACGAGACACGGGTTCGAAGTGTTGGGCCTGGCTCCCGCGATCTACGTGACGGGCTCGGCCGGACCCGCGGCGGCGCCTGAGCCGATCAGATCTCCCAGTTCGAAAACAGCACCCCGTCGCTGACGGACGGCTCGGCGTACCCGTCAAGATGCATGCGCAGGTCCGTCCAACGGACCTGGTAACCACGGGCAATGAGCGCACGGAAGGCGTTTTCGAACCGGCTCTGACACCGGATCGCCACGCGACGCAGCCCGCTGTGCGCAGCGCTCGCCTCGATCGCGGTGATCACGGCGTCGAATGCCTCGGCAGTCCGAGCGGCGAGCTTCAACACGCGCAGCTCGTCCGAGGTGCGGTCGGCCGCCAGGGACGCCGAGTGCCAGAGCGCCATGGCGGCGACTTCCGTCCGTCCCCCCTGCACTCCCGGCACAATGACCGTGTCGCCCAAACCGAGCTCCGCCGTCAGCTCGATTTCCCGTGTGAAATCGTAGCCACGGGCGAGGGAGTCGCTGAGGCGGCGAATCGCCGCGACGCTGGTTGCTCGTCCACCGGGCTCGAGCCGCGACAACAACGCCGGTGACGATCCGCCGCGGCGGCGCACGGCCAGCTCGCGGGTCATCGTGACCGTCAGGTGCCCCGGCACGAACCCCACCTGCGAGTAGAACCCGATGTTCTCCACGGTCCGGGGCATGGTCTCGAGACCGAGAGTCGTCACACCCTGATCGAGCAGGAATTCCGTGGCGGCGCTCACGATGGTCTTGCCGATGCCCGACCCCTGGCGGTCCACGCGCACCGCGAGCGGTCCCATCCATCCCTCGCGGCCGCACCGGTGCGCCACGTTGAAGGCCACGAGGCGACCGTCCTCGTCCCGCCACACCATGGCTCCGGTCCCCGCGTCGCGGATGGCGTAGGTCCAGACGCGCGGGTTGAGCGGCGGCACGCGAACCCCCACCAACCCGTCACGGCGGTAGCGGTCGGTGAACGCGTCGGCAAAGAGGTGGTTGAGCGCGTCGATGTCGCGCTCGGTCGCGGGGAACGGCCCATCCACTCGCCGTTCAGGCAGCCACGCCCGCATCGAGCCCTCCTCCCCCCAGGGTCGCCGTCTCGTCGCGCACCGCGCTGACACCACGCGCGGCATCGTACTCCACCCGCAGCACCCGGTCCAGCCCCTCGCGGATCTGATCCACGTGGGTGATGAGAATGACTTGCGGGAAGCGATCGCCCAGGCGCCGCAGCAAGGTCAACACGTGCTGGCGCCGCGACTCGTCGAGCGAGCCGAACACCTCGTCCAGCACCAGCAACGAGAGCGGCTGCCCCGCGCGCTCCGCGATCATCTGCGAGATCGCGAGGCGGAGCACGAGGTTCGCGATGTCTTCTTCGCCGCCCGAGATCACGGGTTTCGGAACGCCGTCGGCGACGATCGTCAACGTGTAGTCCTCGGTCAGGTCCACCGTATCGTACCGCCCATCGGTCAGATCGGCGAGGAATCCCGATGCCAGCTCCGCGATCTCGGGACGCATCGCGGCGTTCAGCTCCGCCCGCAGCTCCGAAAACGCCCGGTCCAGCTCGTCGTGCAGCCGCCGGTGCGCCTTCAGGTCCTCGATCTGACGCTCCCGCGCCGCGCGCTCCGCCAGCCGTCGCTCGAATTCCGCCACCACTTCCTCGGCCCGCGTCAACACACCGCCCGCTTCCACCGCCGCCAGCTCGGCCTCCTGCAGCGCGCCACGCGTGCGCTCGTGGCGGGTCTTCGCCGCCTGGAACTTCTCTTCGGAAAACCCGTCCGCCTTGATCGCGTCCGCCAGCTGTTTGGCGCGCTGCTCGCGCCGTGACAGCTCGTGCTCGGCCTGCACGGCCTCCTTGACGAGCGCCTGGGCCATGCGGGCGCGGCTTTCCAACACCATGGCTTCGCGCTCCAGGGGATCCAGCCGGGTCAGCTCCACCCGCACCGCTTCGTGGCGTGTCGCGTCATAACCCGTGGGGCGCGCCGCGATCCTGGCTTCCAGCTCCTTGGCCCGCTTGACGGCCGCCTTGTGCTGCTCGGTGAGATGATTGCGCTCCTCCGACTGCGCCCGCAAGGCGCCCGCCTGCTCGCTCGCCCGGCGTGCCTCCTCGCTCACTCCATCACGCGCGCGCTCCGCCACGCGCACCGCTTCGGGCGGGGCCGCCAGCTGCTCGACCCGCTGGCGCAGCCACTTGCCGTCGTCCACGATCGCCGTGAGCTGGGCTTCGAGCTCCTGCAGCACCACGGCGTGCTCCGCCCCCAACGGCCGGCCGCAGGTGGGACACTTCCCCTCCGGTCCCAGCCGCTCGATGTCGTCGCGGTGAACCTTGACCTCGTCGTATTGCTTCAGCAGCTCGCTGCGCCGCGTCGCCGCCGCTTCGCGCTCCCGCACCCACTCGCCACGCTGCCGCTCCACTTCCTGCTCCGCCTTGGCCAGGCGCTCGCCGAGCCGGCGCGCCTCGCGCTCGGCGCGCTCCAGCGCCGCCGTTGTCTCCTTCAGCTCGGCGATGCGCTGGTCGAAGGCTTCGCGAGCGCGCACGACTTCGGCCAGCTGGGCCGCGTCCGCCTGGCGCGTCGTGTCCTCCCGTTGCAGCCGCTCGAGCTTGGCCTGCTCCGCCTTCAGGGTCTTGAGCGGCTGCAGCTCGCCCGACAGGCGTTCGAGCTCGCGCTGGGCCCGGCGCGCCTCCGCCAGATCCTTGTCCAGCCGGTTGAACTCCTGGCGGGCCCCCTCCACGCTGTGCTGCGCCATCGCCCGCTCGCTCTCGAGCGAGCGGATGCGGTCACGGCGCTCCTCCCACTCCTTCCACCGCGGTTGCTCCTTGGCCAGCGCCTGCTCGGCGGCCCGCTGCGCCTCGCGCGCCGTCGTCGCCACCGTGCGCGCTTGCGCGAGACGGGTCTGGGCCTGCTTGCGCTGGGCCTCGAGTTGCGACTTGTCGGGGAGACCGGCCTCGAGCCCCTTCAGCTCCGACGCGATGGCGTTGCGCCGCTCGCGCACACGCTGCTGGGCGAGCTCCAGCCGTTCGTAGCCCAATACGCGCGAGAGAAACGCCGCGCGCTCGGACTTCCCGAGGGCCGCCATCACCGCCAGCTCCTTCTGACCGGTGAAGTAGGTATTGAAGAACTCGGCGTGCGACATGCCCAGCACCCGCTCGAGCTTGTCGGACACGGCCTTGAGGGAGTTGGCGACCACCCGGCCGTCCTGCGTCAGCTCGGCGCCGTACAACGTGCGATCGACGGCGTACTCATGCGGCCCGAGCCGGAACTCCAACGTCACGCCGACCCGCGAGCGCCCAGGAGCGCCGTGACGCCGGATCGAGTCCTTGTCGCCGCGCACCGCCGGCACGCCGTAGATCGCCCAGGCGATCGCCTCCAACAACGTGGTCTTGCCAACGCCGTTGGGACCCACGACGCCGGTGATGCCTTGCCCGAATTCGATCTCGGTCTGGGCGAACTGGCGAAAGTTCTCGAGCCGCAGCCGGCGCAGCTCCATCAGGGCGCTCCTCCGCCCTCTTCATCCGCGCGGCCCACCTGCTCCACGTAGTCCATGCCGGTGCGCACGAAATCGTCACGCGGGATGTCGGCATCGAGCAGGCGGCGCGACAGGAAATCGCGCACCGTCTCCTGCAGCGTCTGGCGCCGCGCCGGCGCGCCGAGCCCGATGCGATAGCCTGGCTGCGGGCGGCGGATGTCGAGCTGGAAATGCAGCGCCCGCGCTTTGTAGCCCCGGATCGCCTGGTGGTCGAGATCGTGGGCGGTGGCCCGGGCCACGTCCCACACCATCAAGCGGACGACGTTGTGATCGATGGGTGGCTTGGCCTGATTCACGGCCGCGACGATCTGCTCATTGATCTGCTGCGCCGTGAGTCCGGCCGCATTGATGGACGGCAGCTCGAGGTGCTGCCGCGCCGGGGCGATGACCCGCTGGGTCACCCGCAGGCCGGGCAGCTGCACCATCAGGTAGCCCTTGCCCTTCACGCCGTGCTCGGCCTGATCCTGGAGCTGCCCCCAGGGATTGGGCGGCAGGTACTCGAGGCTGCCGGCGTAGCGGGTGTTCTCCTGCACCGCATGCATCACGTGGTAATGCCCGAGCGCGATGTAATCCCACTTGGAGGGGGCGATATCCTGGTCGGACAGGGTCGCGCCGCCGTAGTCCTTCGTGCCGCGGGCATCTCCGAGATCCGCGAACTGACCGTGCGTCACGAGAATATTGAACTTCGGCCCGGCCCGCTCGGGGCGGAGCGCCGGACGCTCGGGACTCATCAGGGCCTGATGCGGAACCGCGAGCACCGCACATTCGAGCTTGGGGAACTCGAGCCGGCGCGCCACGTCGATCACCACCTCCGCGCCGACCGCCTCGTACAGCTTCAGAATGCTGCCGGTCTCGCTGGTGCGGGGAGTGTCGTGGTCGCCCGCCACCAGCACCAGGGGCATGTCCGGGAGCGCGACCCGAAGCCGTTGCAGCTGCTGGAACAGAAACAGGATCGCGGGATTGGTGGGTCGAACGGAATGAAAGATGTCGCCGGCGATCACCACGAGGTCGGGACGCTGCTCGAGCATGTCGTCCACGGCGCGCGCGAACGCCTGCGCCACGTCAACCTCCCGCTGATTGCCGCCCTTGGGGGTCTGGCGGTCGTACTGCCGGAACCCCAGGTGCAGATCGGCGAGATGCGCGATTTTCAGCGTGCGACTCACGGTGGAACCAAGTGCATCGCCCCCTGCTGATCCACCCGCATCGTCATGCCCTGGGGTCCAAAGATGCCTCCCGTGACGCGGACCAGCATCGTGCCGCCCAGGGTCGCCTCGACCAGCGCACCCCGCGTGACGGACAAGGTTTGTTCCCCGGTGATCGTCCCCATCAAGAGGACCGTGATGGACTGGCCGCCGAAGGAAAACCGCATCGGCCGGTCGGGCACACCGGTGGCGACCACCAGCCGGGCAATGGTATCCCCGGCCTGCACGCTCAGGTCGCGGATCGTGACTTTCGTCTTGGCGGTGAGTGGCGCGCCACCCGCCACCTGGCCGAAGGGGAGCTCGACCGTGTTGCTCCACGAGTCGCCTGCCTTGACGGAGTCGTCCGGGAGCGACAACGCCGCGGCCCGGAACACGAGCTGGAGCTGATCCCCGATTACCCCCGGCAACCGGTTCACGCCCGACCAGTCGTTACGAATCACCCGCTGCTGGTTGTCGACCACCGCCATCACCTTGACGCCCTGCATCCGCTTGACCGCGTCCGCCGTGGCGGTCGGCGACAGCATCGGACTCGATACGCGCGCCGAGTCGAGCGTGGAGGTCACGGCGACGCTCTCCGCGGTCGCCGCATCGACCGTCTGGTGGAAGGCGAGGTGCAGCACGTTCTGATTCCCCGAGTCGCTCGTCGTGGTGTCGGGAGCGATGCGGGAGGACTGATCCAGGACATAGGCGTAGGTCGCGCCGGCCGGTGGATGATACCGCAGCAGGATTCGCTCGGTGATCGGGAAGCTGGTCGGCGCTTTGTCGGCGGCCTTGCAGCCGGGCACAAGAGCGGTAACGGGCAGCCACACGAACCAGGACGCAGCACGCATCAGTAGGGCTCTTCGGCAATAGGGTTGAGCGGCGCCACGGGAGTGGACGCGGCGTCACGGTGCGGGTCGGTCGTGACGCGACCGCCCAGCCGCTTCCGAAACATCGCCAACACATCGACGGGCCGCTCGCGCCGCACGGCGGCCAGCGCGCGCCGCACGTCCTGCTCATCCCGTCCCACGATCAGGTCCTTGACCTGATTGGTCCGCACGCGCGGATCGAGCCGCGTCAGCTGCAGCGCCACAGCATCCTCGAACGGTCGATCGGCGGCGGGCGGGAATCGCTCGACGCCGTCGCGGCCCCGCAGCACCGGCGGCCGGGGGAACCGCACGAAGATCGGCTGCGTGAAATGCGGGTGCCGCACCATCAATTCACCGACCGGCAGCGTGGCCAGCTTGATCTTGGTGGCGGGGCTCAGCACCTGGTACCCCGGTGTCGCCAGCTCGTCCGCATCCATGCGGCCGAAGATCTGGGTGCCGGCGTTCCCCACCACGCGGCGGTGCACCTGGGAGCGGAATTGCTCGGCGCCGAACAGCACCAGGCCGAGGTACCGCCCGCGCTCCGAGATATCGAGCAGCATCTTCTTGACGTAGGTATCCGCGCCGTCCGCCGGGGCGTATTTGTTCAGCTCGTCGACGAACACAACCACGGCCTCGACGCCGAGGTCGCGCCGTTCCAGGTGCTCGCGCAGCTTCGACACGACGCGCGCAAACACCAGGTCCTGCCCCAGCGGATCGACGTTGGCAAGGTCGAGCACATAGACCGTGCGGTCCTCGAATCGGCCCCACGGCAGGTCGCTGGACGGACCGTCGTCGGTGACGAGTCCCTTGCAGCGGGTCGAGACGTTGCCGAGGCGGTTGCGCACCTTGCGGATCGTGGCGATGTGATGGGTGCGCCAGATGTCGCCGCGCGCCGAGTTCTCGAGGCCGTCGAAGATGGACCGGAATAACCGCTCCAGGTCCGCGAACGTTTCCACCCGATGCGACTCGCCGAAGCCGTCGTCGAACTCGCGGCGGACCACGCGATCCGCCAGGAAGTCGATGAATGCATCGGCCTTGGCATCGATATCGTCCCGGTTCAGCAGGACCTCGGCGAAGTCCAGCACCTCGGTGAGGCCCCAGACCAATGGCTCCACCGTGCCGGCGAGCTCGGGATGCGTACGCAGCGTATTGAGGTTCACGCCGTCGGACTTGAATGGCGCGAAGTAGCGGACGTGGCTGAACGGCGTCGCCTCCATCCCCAACCGCTCGTAGCGCCGGCGATCGTCGTCCTGCAGCGCGCCCGCCTGATCGAGGAACAGGAGATCGGGACCCTTCACGTTGAAGCACACGGCGGCGACGCGCCCGCGGTGCCGGGGGAAGTGCTGAAAGATGCCGCTCAGCAGGAACTCGACCGCGCTGGTCTTCGTGGCCAGTCCGGAGACGCCCGAAATGTTGAGGTGCGCCGCTTCGGGGCCCAGCAGAAAATCGGCGTCGAGGTAGACCGGGGCTTCGAGCCCGCCCGACGTGTAGAGTCCGACCGGGAGAGCCGTCGGCTGCGCCGAATGCAGATAGGCATCCATGCGCAGCGCCTGGGCGACGTCGGCATCGTTCGCCACGCGGACCGCGCCAATCGGCACGGGCTGCAGCGGCTCTTCAGGGATCTGGCGCAGCACCGCCGCGGTCCACAGCCGGATCTCCTGGCGCGCGGTCGGCGCCTCGGCGGCCCGGGCCGGATCCCCCTCAGCCCCGATCACGTCGTGCAGCGGCGTCACGAGGTCGGAGTAGGCGAACCCGTCCGTCACGACGCCATAGACCACTCGTCCCTCGTCCCCCGTCCCCCGTCCTTCTTCATCGACTTTGACTATCGCCCCGATCCCGATACTCGTGTCGGTCGCCGTCCAGAAATGGAATTGGTGGGGCGTGGCGGGCTTGAGCTCGGTCGCGACGACGCGGCCGATGGGACGGGGACCCGGTCGTTGTATCACGTGCCGGTGCGCGGCAGACGGCCGGAGATCGAGCCGAGGAGGTCCCCTGGAGCACGGCTCCGCAGAAAGGTTTCCACTTCGTGTATGGGATAAAGTAGTCGATCGAAGCGCGCATCCGGAGCGGCCAGGGGCGAGCGCAGGGCGAGCAGCCAGCCGCTGATGGCCGGAGCTCGGGCCCCGGGATCCGGTCCTGACGCGATCTCGACGCGCACCAGGCCGTAATGGAGATCGTGACCCTCCCACGGCCACAGCCGCAGGTACCAGGAGTCCACGGCGGTGCGCCCGTGCCCACCCAGCACGCGGAATACACTGGTCCGGTGCCCCGCGGGAACGGTGAGCGCCCGTTCCAGGTGGCGTCCTTCCAGGAATTGCGCGCCGTGGCTCTTGATCACTCCGATGGTGCGAGGATGGCGCGCCAGCGACGCGGAAACCGAAAGCTGGCCGTCCACCACGAGCCATTCACTATTGCCGAGCTGCCCGGCGGCCGCTTCCCCGATCGACTTCTCCAGCGCCTGCCGCTCGTGATGGACCGCGCGCCTCAGCGCCTCGATGGCCATGGCCGGCTGGCCGGCCGCGGCGGGTACCGAGACCGGCTCCAGCCCTGAGGCCGTGACCGCTTCGCGCCGCGCGTCAGTCCAGGTCTCTTCCAGGGCCAGCACGAGGTCGCGGCGCCCGGTCGCCACCGTGACCAGGCGACGGTTACCCGCCACGCGCCGCACAGCGGCCGCGACGTGGGCGAACGCGATCGGCATCACGCCGTCGTACCCGATCACCTTCCACTGCTGGATGCCGTCCAGAAAGGCCATCCCGGCGGGAGGGTCCAGCCGGGACAGCTCGTGGATCCCGAGCTCCGGGTCCTCGACGAGCTCCACGCTCCCGCCCTGATCCGCTTCGGGATCCGGCGCCCGCCCCACGCTGGCATCGGGCAGGAAGGAGGCCGGCGTCACGCCTCCGGCATACAGGCGCGCCAGCCAATCGCGGCGGGAAGGGGCGCTCATGGCGCGACCTTCACGCCGATTACGACGCCATCCCGGATCGGCGCCACCGCGGACACCACCCGCGGATCCGTCGCCGCGAGCCGGTTGAACGCCCGCACGCCTTCGACGGCCGGAGTGCGATCGGTCTGGTCGACGACGGCGCCGTGAAAGAAGGCGTTGTCGCACAACAGCAGGCCGCCGCTGCGCAGCAAGCGGACGCTCCACTCGAAGTACTCAGGCAGCGGCTCCTTGTCGGCGTCGACGAACACCGCATCGAACCCGGGGGACAGGGTCGCGAGCACTTGTCGCGCGTCGCCTTCGAGCAACCGCACCTGACTGGTGAGGCCGGCTTCGGCATAGGCGCTCCGGGCCAACGCCGCGTGGCGTGAATCTTTCTCGATTGTCGTGAGCCGGCCATCCAGCGGCAGTGCGCGGGCCAGCCAGATGCCGCTGTACCCGGCGAGCGAGCCGATCTCGAGCACCGAGCGGGCGCCCACCGCCCGCAACAGCACGTGCAGCAGCTTTCCCTCGTCGGGAGAGATATGGATGTTCGGCAGGCCGGCCTCGGCGTGACGCGCGCGCACGCGCGCCAGGACGGCATCTTCGACGGCGAACAGCTCTTCGACGTAGCGTTGGAGCCGCTGCTCCACCACTACGCGTTCCCCTCGACGTTCGGGAACGGCGGCACCTCGAGCAGCCACAGCCCCGCGAGACGGGACTGCTTGTCCAGCTCGACCAGCAGGTTGTCGGCGACGCGCACCACATGCACCGGTCGCGTGCGGCCCAGACGAATGTGAATCACGGATTCGCCGGGATTCTTTTCGACGATCAGGGCCGTCTCGACCTCGACCGCCGACACGGCCGGCTGGGAGCGGCGTGAGGGAAACAGCACGCGGGCGTCCTTCGACACTTCGGGAGCGGCGAGCGCGTCGATGGTGCGGATGTCGTCCGGCCACGTGACGACGTCGAGCCCGCGCAGCGTGCCGCCCGCGACGTCCAACAGCACGAACGAGCCGTCGCTTCCCTCCAGGTCCACGCTGCCGTTCATCCCGGTGGTCTTGGGGATGCCTTTGCAGACGGCGGAGAGAATGTCGGTCTCGGGATCCCAGCGGTAGCTCACTTTGGGGAGCTTACCGTCGAGGGGCTCGATCTTCGCTTCGTAGTGCATGCGGCCAGCGCCTTCCAGCTATCGCCGGGGGCGGATAATATAGCGCGGACACGTGGAGGAGCCAGCGGAATGGAGCGTCGGGAGTTTGTTGCGTTGGTCGGGGGAACGGCGGCGGCCGGCCGCATCGTGGGATGGCCCGAGTGGCGGAGAGACCATCCGAACATCCGTCCAACCGTGGATCCGCCTCAGGAGCCCGCCCTGGGACCTGAGGTGTTCGCCCGGCGTCTCGACCGCCTGCGCACGGAGCTCACCACGCGCAAGCTGGATCTCTTCGTCGCGGCCCCGTCCACCAACTTCGAGTATTTCACGGGCACCAATCCCGGTCGCAGCGAGCGATTGATCCTGCTGCTCGTCCCCACCAAGGGGGACCCGGCGATCGTCTGCCCGTCGTTCGAGGTCGATCGCGTCAAGCAGCGCAGCGCGGTCTCGGACGTCCGAGGGTGGGAGGAGCAGGACGACCCCTGGAAACAAGTGAAAACGTTCCTGCGCGCCGTGAAGCCGGCCAGCCGGGCCGGCCAGGGCGCCATCGAAGCGACCCTCGATTACGCCTCATTCCTGCGTCTCAGCGATGGCGGTGGCAGCGATTGGCGCTGGCAGACCGGCGCCCCCATCACCGAGCGGCTCCGCATCGTCAAATATCCCGAAGAAGTGGCGCTCATCCGCCGGGCCATCGCCATCACCGAAGCGTCCATTGCGGCGACGTTTGCGGCGCTCGCTCCAGGTGTGAGCGAGCGGGAGGTGGCCGCGAAGCTGTCCGAGGAGATGCGGGCTCGGGGAGCGCCGGGCGGCGGGCTGGTCCAGTTCGGCCCCTCCAGCGCGATGCCCCACGGGGGACCGGGCGGTGGACAGCTCGCCAAGGAAATGGTCGTCTTGATCGACTGCGGCTGCGAGGTGTCGGGTTACACCTCCGACATCACCCGCACCATCTGGTACGGCGACGCGCCCTCAGATGAGTTCAAGAAAGTGTTCAATCTCGTCCACGACGCGCAGACCGCCGCCATGACCCTGGGGAAACCGTTCACCGTGCGGTGCCAGGAGATGGACCGGGCCGCCCGCAAGGTGATCACCGACGGCGGCTACGGGCAGTACTTCACCCACCGCCTGGGCCACGGCATGGGGATGGATGGGCACGAGCCGCCGTATATGGTGGAAGGCAACGACGGCCCGCTCGAGCCCGGGAACGTGTTCACGATCGAGCCAGGCATCTACCAGCCCGGCAAGTTCGGCGTCCGGATCGAGGACGACAATATCGTGACCGAGACGGGGATCGAGGTGCTGAGTCAGAGGCCGGCGAAGATTTAGGGTGAGAGGGAAGGGGGAAGGGGGAAGAGGGAAGGGGTCACTTTCTTCCGCCCAACCTTCGCAGCAAGCCAATGAGCAATCCGATTTCTCTGTCACACGATTCCAGTGTTTGCTTGGCATCGTCCTCTGGGACGAGCTTCATGTCCTGAGCCAGCTCCAAATGGGTAAGGAGCTCAGTCGATGACCCGAGAGCAACTCGCAAGCACCGTATGAATTGAGGAGTTGTTGCGAGGGCATACCCTTCGGCAATGTTCGCCGGGATCGAAGCTGCTGCACGACGAATCTAATCGGTAAGTCCAAAGTGATATTGGAGCCTACCGGATAGGGTCAGGCGGTACGCATCACGCGACAGTTGCCGGCCGTTTCGCCAGGCCTCGAGCGAATCGAGTCTCCGCATGCCTGAAGATTGTTGATAGAGTTGCTGCGGGAGGTAACCAATTTCGCGCAGATCTCTCCGTTTAATCGCATTTACCCTTCCCTCTTCCCTCTTCCCCCTTCCCCAGTTTTTAGAGTTTCTTCGTAAACCCAACGATCCGTTCGAGCGCCTTTTCGATGTCGCTCGTCGCTGCTGCATAGGACAGTCTCACCCACCGGTCGTCCCCAAAGGCTGCCCCCGGCACGAGCGCCACGCCCGTCTCGGTAATCAGCCGCGTGCAGAAGTCGGTTCCCGAGATTCCGCCGAACGAATCGACGCGGAAGAAGAAGTAGAATGCCCCGTGCGGCTCGACGAATTCCACGCCGAGCAGGTCGCGGCGGAAGGTCGACACGACGAGGTCGCGCCGCTTGCGGAACTCCGCCACCATGTGCTGGACGTCCTGCTCTACGCGATCGTCGTTGTAGGCGGCCGCCGCCGCGTACTGGGCCATGTGGTTGGCGCCGGACGTCGTATGAGACTGGAGAGCCGACATCGCCTTGGCGAGCGGACCCGGGGCGAGCGCGATTCCCACCCGCCATCCCGTCATCGCGTACGCCTTGCTGACGCCCGTGACGATCACGACGCGCTCCAGCAGATCGTCGGAGAGATCGAGAAATGAAGGCGCCGGCCCCGATCCATAGTGAATGCGCCGATAGATCTCGTCGGCGACCACCCACACGTTGCGGTCCGTGGCCCACTGGGCGATCGATCGCAGCTCGGCCAGCGTGTAGACCGACCCCGTGGGATTGCAGGGCGAGCACAGGATCAACCCTCTGGGCGCCGGTAGAATGCGCTCCAGCTCGCGCACGCTGACTTTGAGTCCCCATTCCGGATGTCCCGTGACGAGGACCGGACGGGCGCGCGTCAGGTGCACGATCTGCGGATACGACACCCATGCCGGCGCCGGGATGGCGACGACGTCACCCTGGCCGAACAGCGAAAAACAGACATTGAACAACGACTGCTTCGACCCGTTGGACACGACGATGTGGTCGGCATTGACGGGCCGGCCGCCCGACAGCAGGGCCAGGTGCTTCGCGGCCGCGGCCCGCAGCTCGAGGATGCCCTCGTTCGCGGGGTAGCGGGTCTTGCCCTCCCGGATAGCGCGCGTGCCGGCTTCGGACGGGATCGGCGGGGTCGGGAAGTCGGGCTCCCCTGCCCCCAGGTCGATCACATCCTCGCCAGAGGCCTTGCGGCGCTTGGCTTCCTGGGAAATGGCGATTGTGGCGGAGGTTTCGAGGTGCGCGAGGTTGGGCGACAGGACGTCGCTCATGGGCGCTTGGCTCCGTGAGTTACGAGATTGACCTTCAGGCACGGTGCCACGATAGCGGCCCGGCGACCGTACGCGCAACCGGGAGGTGGCCTACGTAAGGGAGCGTGACTTTCCGAGGGGTCCGGCATCTTCATCCAGTCATGCCCACCACCCCCCCTCGAACCCACCGGCGCCTGGTCCAGGATCGCGCCGAGAGACCGGCGGCTGTCCGCGCCAGTCGGATTCAAGACCTCAAGACCGGGAACGATCACGACGAAGCGTACCTGGCACTGGTCGGTGGTCTGGGCCAGGTGATCGAGTCATGCGACCGGTATACGTTCGGGCATTGCGAGCGGGTGGCGGCGTACGCAATGGCGGTGGCCCACTCGCTGGGGCTCAGCGGCGAAGAGCTGACCACGGTACGCATCGGGGCTTACCTCCACGACCTCGGCAAGGTGGCCGTCCCGTCGGAGATTCTGAACAAGCAGGGCGAGCTCTCGCACGAGGAGCTCGAGATCATCCGGACGCATCCAGTCCGGGGCGTCGAGCTGCTCGCGGCGATCGAGTTCCCCTGGGACATCCGGCCCATCATTCGGTGGCATCACGAGCGCTATGATGGCAGCGGCTACCCGGATGGCCTGTCCGGCGACGCGATCCCGGTCACGGCCCAGATCGTCGGCATCGCCGACGCCTACGATGCCCTGACGACGACGCGGAGCTACCGGCGGGCCGTCCCGGCGCAGGACGCGCTGGCGGAAATGCGCGAGGACCGCCAGCTGTGGCACCCCGACGTCTATCGAGCCTTCATGACGGTGTTCACTGGCGTTGCAAGCCGTGTCGCCTGAGAATCGCCACCGTCGAATCGATCGGTAGTCCCCGCGCCGTACCGCGAAATCCCCGCACCGTCTCAGCCCGCAGCAGAGAATTGTAGATCGCTTCTTCGGTCGCCTCGATAACGGCTTCGAACAGGGGCGACATGGCGTCGTTGGTGACGAGGGCGGTCGTGTCGGTGAGGCGTGTGGGCGACTGGTCGGAGGACGCCGGCCGCCGCGTGGAGAACGCGATGACGTAGTCCCCGCTGCCATTGGACATGCTGCTGCCCGTCCGCGCCAGCCCCGCGAGCGCCCGCCGCCCCAATCGTTCCAGCAGGCGATGGTCGAGCGGCGCGTCCGTGGCGACCACGATGATGACGCTGCCCCCCCCGTCGCCGACGTCCCCTTTGAGATAGTACTGGCCCAGCTCGCGACCGACCGGAGCTCCGTTGATCGACAGGACGCCACCGAAGTTCGTCTGCACGAGGACGCCGACGGTCCACGCCCCCAATCGCTCCGGGAGCCGCCGGCTCGCCGTCCCGATACCGCCCTTCCACCCGAACGCCACCGTCCCGCGCCCGGCGCCGACCGCCCCTTCGGCCACGGGGCCCGACGCCGCCATCCGAATCGCCTCGAGCACATCCCGCTCGGCGATCGGCCGGCTGCGGATGTCGTTCAAGAACCCGTCGTTCGTTTCGGCCACGACCGGATTCGCCGAGCGCACGTCTTCATTGCCCGGCAGGCCGAGCAGGTACGTGAGCACGGCGTCCGCCGCCCGCGGCACACACAGCGTGCAGGTCAACACGATGGGCGATTCGAGCTCGCCCAGCTCGTTGACCTGAGTCGACCCCGCGAGCTTCCCGAAGGCGTTGCCGACCACGACAGCCGCCCGCACCTTCTCGCGAAATACGTTGCCGCCGTGCGCGAGCACGGCTGTGACCCCCGTGTTCACCGAATCCGCGCGCGCGAGCGTCACCTGTCCCACGCGCACGCCGGCCACGTCGGTGATGGCGTCGAGCGGGCCGGGTGGCAGGATGCCTACGACGATCCCGAGATCGCGGGCACGGGGGCGCTGGGCGCCGAGGGAGGCGCTGGGAAGCAGGGAGAGAATGATGAGTCCAGAGTGCAGAATGCAAAGTGGACCGACGCGGATTGGCTCGCAGGAAGTCGGGTCTATTCTGCATTCATCATTCCGCATTCTGCAATCTTCGCGAGCCATGTCTCCTCCTCTTCCGTTGCCTCTTGGCGCCGCTGAAGCTAGCATCCACTCCGTACGACCGCCCTTTGACAATCGAGGCCGTGTGATGGACGTGAGTGACGCGCAGGCCGCGCTGGAGCGCGGTCGTGCCCTGATGCTGGTAACGCCGCCTGCGGTGGAGCAAGCGGCCGCTGTGTGGAGCCTCCTCCCGAACGGAATGACGGTCGTCGTCTGTTCGGATTTGGACGGCGCCGAAGCGTGGGCAGACCAGGCCCCCCCCCCTGAAGGCATCCGCGTGCACGCCGTCACCAGCCTCGAAAGAAGCGCGCGCCTCTTGAAGGAAGGCGCGGTCGACGTCCTCGCCGGCACTCCCGAAGACCTGCAAGCCCTCGTTTCGCGTTCGGCGCTGAAGCTGGACGCCGTTCCCACGGTCGTCCTGGCCTGGCCGGAGGGGCTCATCGCCTCCGATCGGCTGGAGGCGATCGAGCCGCTATTGGCCGAGCACCGCGAGGGACGTCGCATCGTGCTCGCCTGGAACCCTCCGATGATCGAAGACCTGCTCGAGCGTTACGCGCGGCGCCCGCACGTGATCGGCGACCTCCCGCTGGGCGAGGATGCGCGCCCGCTCCCGCCCGTGGCCTCGGCCCGTTACGCGGTGGTCCCCCGCGCCAGACGCGCGAGCGCGATACGGGAAGTGCTGGATGCCCTCAACCGGCCGCGGGTCGTCCAATGGAAGCGTGGCGATGCCTCGACCGACGCCGCCGACGCTGTCATCTGCCTCGACCTGCCGACGCGCGACGAGCTGACCCGCATCGCCGCGCGGGGCGAGCCGGTGCTGCTCGTTTCGGCGGGCCAGCTGGCCTATGCACGCTCCATCGCCGCGCCCCTCACCGCCCTGCCGCTGCGCGCGAGCCGTGAGCAGGCGGCGTCAACGGCCACGGCGTTGCGCGATCGACTTGCTGCACGCCTCGAGGCCGGCGGTTTGGAAGCGGAGCTGGGATTGCTCGAGCCGCTGTTGCAGCGCCATGACGCGGCCGAGGTGGCGGCGGCTCTATTGGCTATCGGCCATCGGCCAACGGCTATCAGCTCTGAAAGACCGACACCCAGCGCCCAACAGCCTACCGGCTCCCCTGAGTGGATTCGAGTATTCGTGAACGTTGGAAAGAAAGACCGCGCGAGCGCCAAGGATTTCGTGGGAGCCCTGACGCGGGAAGTGGGGCTGGATCGAACCGATATCGGCCGCATCGAGCTGCGCGACGCGTTCTGCCTGCTGGATATCGCGTCCCACGCGGCGGACAAGGCCATTGTCGGGTTGACGCGCACGACCATCCGCGGGCGCCGTCCGGCCGCCCACCGCGACCGCGCGGGCTGAATCGATGCCCGGAGCATTGGCGCACCTCCGCGTGCTCGACCTGTCGCGCGTCCTGGCGGGCCCCTGGGCGAGCCAGATTCTGGCCGACCTTGGGGCGGACGTCCTCAAGATCGAGCGGCCCGGCTCGGGGGATGATACCCGTCATTGGGGACCACCGTATCTCAAGGACGCCACAGGCCGGGAAACCGGCGAGGCCGCCTACTACCTCAGCGCCAATCGCGGCAAACGGTCCTTGACCGTCGATTTCATCCGCCCCGAAGGGCGCGACATCGTGCGGCGCCTGGCGGAGCAATCGGACGTGCTGCTCGAGAACCACAAGGTGGGCAGCCTGGCCCGGCTCGGGTTGGGCTGGAACGACCTCCGAATGTTGAACTCGCGTCTCATCTATTGCTCGATAACCGGGTTTGGACAGACCGGACCGTATGCCGCTCGCGCCGGCTACGATTTCGCCATTCAGGCGCTCGGCGGCCTGATGAGCGTGACCGGCGAGCGCGACGACCGCCCCGGGGGCGGGCCGCAGAAAGTGGGAGTCGCGCTCGCCGACGTGATGGCGGGGCTGTATGCCGCGATCGGCGTCCTCGCGGCCCTCGCCCACCGGGAAGTGTCCGGAGCGGGCCAGCACATCGATCTCGCCCTGCTCGACGTCCAGGTGGCGACCCTCGCCAACGTCGCGCTCAACTACCTGGTGTCCGGCGTCGTCCCGCAGCGCTGGGGCAACGCGCACGCCAACATCGCGCCGTATCAGGTGCTTTCTACTACGGATCGCCCCATCGTCCTCGCCATCGGCAACGACGAGCAATTCAGGAAGTTCTGCGACGTGGCGGACGTCCCGGGGCTCGCCCAGGACCCGCGATTCGCCACCAACGACGCCCGGATCAACCACCGCGACGCGCTGACGCGCGAGCTCGAAATAGTCCTCCAGAAGCGCCCCGCCGCGGCCTGGCTGGCGGCGCTCGAGCCTGCTCAGGTGCCCTGCGCGCCGATCAACGACCTGGCCCAGGTGTTCGCGGATCCGCAGGTGCGGCACCGCGGGATGCGGGTGGACGTCGCCCATCCGTCCGGCGGCTCGGTGCCGATAGTGGCGAGTCCGCTTCGCCTTTCGGCGACTCCGCCGGCGTATGACCGCGCTCCGCCATTACTGGGACAGCACACCGAGGAGATCCTGCGCGAGCGGCTCGGCATGAGTGACGAGCGCATTACCGAGCTGCGGAGGAATGGAGTAGTCTAGAGACCTGGCGTTTCGGGTTCGTGGCTATCTGCAACGGGAGGTTCTGAATGAAGGTCGTGCTCATTCTCATGGGACTCGTCGTGGTGGCGCTGGGGCTGTCTACCCTGACCTACCGCTATCGCGCCAAGACCGCGGTTGCTCGCGCGGACTCGCTCAGTTTCGCCGATAGCGCCCTTCGCGTCCGCAACACTGCGCTCGCCGCTGCGCTGGACACACAAGTCGCCGCCGTTTCCCGCCAAAAAGAGGAGGAGCTCGCTCGGCTCCGCTCGACCTACGACCAGCTGATGAACGACATGCAGTCGGAGATCGCGCAGGGACAGATACAGATCACCCGCCTGGCGGATCGCCTGAACGTGACCATGGTGGACCGGATCCTCTTCCCATCCGGCGAGGCGGATATCACGCCGGCCGGGCTGCGGATTCTCCAACGCGTCGGCAATGTGTTGAAAACGACCGAGGGCAAGATCATCCGGGTCGAGGGACACACGGATAACGTAGGGATCAGCGAGCGCCTGCGGGGCACCTTCCCGACCAACTGGGAGCTCTCCACCACCCGAGCGACCAACGTCGTTCGCTTCCTGCAGGATTCGGTCGGCATCGACGCCAGTCGGCTCCAGGCCGTCGGGCTCTCGGAGTACCACCCGGTCGCCACCAACACGACGGTGAATGGCAGAAGCCAGAACCGACGCATTGAGATCGGTCTCCTGCCCTTGGAGACCGGCCCCGAGCGGTAACACGGAACTGGGTCTAGACCGGCAGGTTGCCGGGTAACGCATCAACTAAAACGCCGACGGGCCACCCAGCGGGGTGGCCCGTATTCAGCGTCGCTTCGCTTCGCTGATTACTTCTTGTTGACCGCCATTTTGAGCTGCTTGCCGGCGCGGAACGCCGGGGCCACCGTCGCCTTGATCTGGATCTCGGCGCCAGTCTTCGGATTGCGCCCCATTCGGGCCGCGCGCTTGCGGGCTTCGAAATTCCCGAACCCCGTGATCTGGACCTTGGTACCCTTCTTCAGCTCACCGGCGATGATGCCCTTGTCGTCGAACAGGGACTCAATCGCCCGGCCGGCATCGGCCTTGGACATCTTCGTCCGCATGGCCAGCGCCGCGATCAGCTCGGCTTTGTTCACGGAACGTCCTCCCCGTGTGAGATGAAACGAAAAAACCACTGAGATTTCGGCCCTTTTCCCGGGGGGCCTCCCGAAAACCCTTGAAATCCCTCGACAATATGGGGACCTACCCCGGAAATCCGCAAGATACCGGCCCTTTCCCAGCCCCACCCCCCATCCACCAATGCAGAATGCAGAACGATGAATGCAGAGCCAGACACCAACCGCCTGCATCCTGGCCAGCCAATTCTGCACTCATCATTCGACATTCCGCATTCGTTAGCTTGCAGCCCCATGTTCCACGGTACCCGCCCTGGTTGGATCGAGGTCATCACCGGTGTGATGTTTTCGGGCAAGAGCGAGGAGCTGATCCGCCGCGTCCGCCGGTCGGTCATCGCCCGGAAGCAGGTCCAGGTCTTCAAGTCCCACCTCGACGCCCGCTATGCGGGACTCTATTCCGTCACCACCCACGACGGACTCACCGTCGAAGCCGAGCCGATCGACTCGTCCGAGCAGATCGCCCGCAGCGTGCGTCGCGGCACCGAGGTCGTGGCCGTCGACGAGGCCCAGTTTCTGGACGACGGCATCGTGGCTGTGGCGGGCAGCCTGGCCGACAGCGGGGTGCGCGTCATCCTGGCCGGCACCGACGTCGATTTCCGTGGGCTGCCGTTCGGAGCGATGCCGACGCTCATGTGCGCCGCCGAAGTGATCGACAAACTGCACGCGATCTGCGTGGTGTGCAGCGGCCCGGCCACTCGCAATCAGCGGCTGGTAGACGGGCGCCCCGCCCCCTGGAACAGCCCTACGATCATGGTGGGCGGGCGTGAGAGCTATGAGGCGCGCTGCCGGCACTGTCATGAAGTGCCGAGGGTGGATGAGGAGCAGGCGGCGCTACTGTGATTGCGGATTGCGGATTGTGGATTGCGGATTGGTGACAGGGACCCGCAGTCTCGTAAATCCGCAATCCGAAATCCGCAATTGTTGCTATGTTGACCGTCGCCCTCACCGGTAACATCGCCGCCGGCAAGTCCACCGTGGCCGAGCTGTTTCGGCACTGGGGCGCCACGGTGATCGACGCCGACGCGCTGGTGCGGGAAGTGCAGGCACCCGGCACGCCGGTCCTCGCCGCGATCAGCAAACGCTTCGGCGCCGATGTGCTGCAACCCGATGGATCGCTCGACCGTGCCGCGCTGCGGGCCAAGGTCATGGGAGACGCGGCGGCGCTCGCCAAACTGAATGCCCTCGTGCATCCCGCCGTGGCGCGCCGGCGCGAGCAGCTGCTCGATGAGGCATGGAAACGCGGCGACGCGATCGTCGTGAACGACATCCCGCTGCTGTTCGAGGCGCTCGATCCGCGTCAGTTCGACGTCATCATCCTGGTCGATGCACCGGTCCCGCTCCGGCACGCGCGACTGCGCGCCATGCGCGGGCTGTCCGCCAAGGAAGCGGACCAGATGCTGGCCGCCCAGATGCCGGCTGCGGAGAAGCGGAAGGCGAGCACGTATGTGATCGACAACGAAGGCGACCTGGCGGAGCTGGCCCGCCGTGCCCGCGCCGTCTACGACGAGCTGGAGCGACGCGCCCGCGCGAAACCGCAAGCTTGACAAGGTTTTTCGAGGCCCCTAGCGTTCCGCCGACCCCGCGGACCACCGAGAGCGACCTTCGCATGTCCAATATTCCCAAAGATCTGCGCTACACGACCGAGCACGAATACGTGAAGCCGACGGCGGATGGCGCGGTGGTGCAAATCGGTATCACCGACTACGCGCAGGGCGAGTTGGGCGACGTCGTCTTCGTGGAGCTCCCCAAACCCGGGGTGTCGTTCGACAAGATGCAGGTGTTCGGAACGATCGAAGCGGTGAAGGCCGTGTCCGAGCTGTATAGCCCGGTGGCCGGGACGGTGGTCGAGACGAACGGCGCGCTGGAAGGCGATCCCGCCCTCGTGAACCGCGATCCGTACAATGGCGGGTGGATGGTCAAGATGAAGCTCAAAAACCCGGCTGACGTGAACGGTCTGCTCGATGCGGGGGCGTACGAGAAACATGTTGGAGGCAAGTGAGGGTCACGTTCCACGGCCACGCATGTTTCGAAGTGACAGGTGACGGGAAACGGATTCTCATCGACCCATTTTTCACCGGCAATCCGAAGGCCGATGTTCCCGCGGAAAAGATCGCCAACCTCGACGCCATTCTCTTGTCCCACGGTCACGGGGATCACCTGGGCGACGCCATCCCCCTGTCGAAGCGGCACGCCGCCACGATCGTCACGACCTACGAGCTGGCCCGGTTTTGCGACGCGCGCGGGGCCACGGTGCACGCCATGCATATCGGGGGCAGCCATCGTTTCCCATTCGGCACCGTAAAGCTCGTCCCCGCGTTTCACGGCGGGGGCGTGGATGGCGACGACGGCACGCACACCACGAGCGCCTGCGGCGTGGTCGTCACGATGGCCGGCAAGACGCTGTATCACACCGGCGACACCGGGTTGACCCTGGAGATGCAGCTGCTGGCAGGACGGGTGGACGTGATGTGCGTCCCCATCGGCGACAATTACACCATGGGGGTGGAGGATGCGGTCCGGGCGGTGGAATTCGTGAAACCGCGCACGGTGATCCCCATGCATTACAATACATGGGACGTGATCGCAGCCGACCCGGAGCAGTTCCGTCGCCAGGTCGGGGACCGGGCGGAGGTCGTGATCCTGAACCCGGGCGAGTCACATTCACTGCCCTAGGCACCCCTGACTCCTGACCCCTAACCCCTGAAGTTCATGCCCCGCACCGCCGACCTCGTTCATCCCGACGTCTTCCGTCTCCGCCACATCGGGCCGCGTCCCGATGAGCAGCAGGAGATGCTCGCGTTCCTGGGCTACGATTCGCTGGACGCGTTCATCGACGCCGTGGTGCCGGCCGACATCCGGCTGCGCCGCCCGCTCGCACTGCCGCCCGGCCGGGACGAGCGCGAGGTGCTGCAGGCGCTGCGCCGCATCGCGAGTCAGAACCAGCCGTTCCGGTCCTACCTCGGCATGGGCTATCACGCCTGCTTCACGCCCCAGGTCATCCAGCGCAACGTGCTGGAGAATCCCGGCTGGTACACGGCCTACACGCCGTACCAGGCGGAGATCGCCCAGGGACGGCTCGAGGCGCTGTTGAATTTCCAGACGGTGGTCGCGGACCTGACCGGGCTCGAGGTGGCCAATGCGTCGCTGCTCGACGAGGCCACCGCCGCCGCCGAGGCGATGCACGTCACCGAGGCCGTGGCCGGAGGGAAAGGGCGCCCGGTGTACTGCATCGACGAGCAATGCCATCCGCAGACGATCGCGGTGGTTCGCACGCGGGCCGAAGCGCGGGGCATCGAGATCATCGTGGGCGAACCGGGGCAATTTCGTTTCGGCGACGGAGTCATCGGCGCCCTGGTGCAGTATCCGGGCACGGACGGCCGGTTGCGCGATTTCCGGGCGCTGTGCGAGCGCGCGCACGCGGTGGGCGCGCTCGTCACCGCGGCGACCGATTTGCTCGCGCTGACACTGCTCGTGCCGCCGGGTGAGTGGGGAGCCGACATGGCCGTCGGGAACAGCCAGCGGTTCGGGGTTCCCATGGCCTACGGTGGCCCGCACGCCGCGTTCTTCGCGACGCGCGAGGCGCACAAACGGCATCTGCCCGGCCGCATCATCGGCGTCTCCAAGGACCGGGCCGGGCGCCCCGCGTTGCGGATGGCGCTGCAGACGCGCGAGCAGCACATCCGGCGCGAGAAAGCGACGAGCAACATCTGCACGGCCCAGGTCCTGCTGGCCGTCATGGCGGGGATGTACGCCGTGTACCACGGTCCGGAGGGGCTGCGGCGTATCGCCGAGCGCGTGCACGGCTTCGCGACCCTCCTGGCCAAAGCACTGCAGCGCATGGGGTACCGGCTCGACCACGAGGCGTACTTCGACACCGTGTGCGTCAAGGTCGAGCCGTGGGCGTTGCCGCGGCTGCAGGACGCGGCTTGGGGACGCCGGATCAACCTGAGGGCGCTCGGTGCGGACCGGATCGTCGTCGCGCTGGACGAGACCGTCACCTTGAACGACCTCTCGGATTTGATCGCGGTTTTCTCACTGGACCAGACGTTGCCCTACATGGCCGATGCAGCGGCCGCCCGGGTCGAGACGACCATCCCGGCCGCGCTGCAGCGGCGCAGCGGCTACCTCACGCATCCCGTGTTCCACCGCTACCGCTCGGAAACGGAGATGCTGCGCTACCTGAAGCGGCTGGAGGCGCGGGACCTGTCGCTGACGTCGGCGATGATTCCGCTCGGGTCGTGCACCTTGAAGCTCAACGCCACGACCGAAATGGTCCCCGTCTCGTGGCGCGAATTCAACCGGCTGCATCCGTTCGCCCCCCTGTCGCAGACGCAAGGCTATCAGATGCTGTTCCGCCAGCTCGAGGACCAGCTCGCGGAAATCACCGGGTTCGCCGCCGTATCGCTGCAACCCAACGCCGGGTCGCAGGGGGAGTTCGCGGGACTGCTCGTGATCCGTGCCCACCATCGGGCGCGCGGCGATACCAAACGCACCACCTGCCTCATTCCGCAGTCGGCGCACGGCACCAACCCCGCCAGCGCCGTGATGGCCGGCATGCAGGTCGTGGTCGTCAAAACCGACGCCCAGGGCAACATCGATCTCCCCGACTTGCGCGCCAAAGCCGCGCAGCACGCCGACACGCTCGCCGCGCTGATGGTGACGTATCCGTCGACGCACGGCGTGTTCGAGGCCACGATCCGGGAGGTGTGCCGCATCGTCCACGACCACGGCGGGCAGGTGTACATGGACGGCGCCAACCTGAACGCCCAGGTCGGTCTCTGCCGGCCGGCGGACATCGGCGCCGATGTGTGCCACCTCAACCTGCACAAGACGTTCTGCATCCCGCACGGCGGCGGCGGCCCGGGCATGGGGCCGATCGGTGTGGCCCGCCATCTGGTGCCGTTCCTGCCGGATCATCCGGTGGTACCACTCGGCCACGCCCAGTCGTGCGGCACGATCTCCGCCGCGCCCTGGGGCAGCGCGGCGATCCTGACGATCTCGTGGGCGTACATCTCCCTCATGGGCCAGGAGGGGTTAGTCGACGCCACCAAGGTGGCGATCCTCAACGCGAACTACATCGCGCGCCGGCTCGCCGGCCATTACGACCTGCTGTACTCGGGCGCGCACGGGCTCATCGCCCACGAATGCATCATCGACACGCGGCCCTTCAAGGCGTCCGCCGGCATCGAAGTCGAGGACATCGCCAAGCGGATCATCGACTACGGATTTCACCCGCCCACGGTCTCCTTCCCCGTAGCGGGCACGCTGATGATCGAGCCGACCGAGAGCGAATCGAAGCAGGAGCTGGATCGCTTCTGCGACGCCATGATCGCGATCCGCGAGGAGATCCGGGAAATCGAGCAGGGCCGTGCCGACCGCGAGAACAACCTGCTGACCAACGCGCCGCACACGCTCGCCGACCTGCTGGCCGACGGGTGGGATCGACCCTATTCCCGGGAGCGGGCGGGATTCCCCTCCCCGGCCACGCGCGAGCACAAGATCTGGCCCGCCGTGGGACGCGTGGATGGCGCGTACGGGGATCGCAATCTGGTCTGTGTCTGCCCGCCGATCGAGGCGTACGCGACGGTCTGACGGCCCATATGGATTGGCATCTCATGCTCCAGCCGGCCGGGTGCTCGGGCGCGCAGAACATGGCCATCGACGACGCCCTGTTGCACGAGGCCGATCAGTCCGGCGACGCGTTCCTGCGGTTGTACCGGTTCTCCCCCGCCTGCCTCTCGTTCGGACGCAACGAGCCGGCGCGGGCCCGCTACGATCGCGCCGCGATCGAGCGGCACGGGTTCGACGTCGTCCGGCGCCCCACCGGCGGCCGCGCGGTCTGGCACGAGCACGAAGTCACTTACGCGGTCGCCGCCCCGGTCGAGGCGTTCGGCTCCCTGCGGGAGAGCTACCAAACGATCCACGCGCGGCTCGCCGGTGCCCTCAAGCGCCTCGGCGTCGACGCGACGCTCGCCCCCGGCCGTGACGGCGCGGTGGGGCCCGGCGCCGGGGCGGGGGCCTGTTTCGCCACGCCGGTCGGCGGGGAGGTGCTCGTCAATGGGAAGAAAGTGATCGGCTCGGCCCAGGTGCGGCACGGCAGGGCGTTCTTGCAGCATGGATCGATTCTGCTGGACGGATCGCAGGATGTGCTATCAGCTATCAGCTATCAGCCCTCAGCCAACGGCTCCAGCACGTCGTTGTCCGCGGTTCTTGGCCGATCGGTAACGTTCGATGAGGTGTCAACGGCCATCGTCGCCACCTGGGCGCCCGAACTCACCCCTACCGTCCCCTACCGCCCCCTCCCGTCTTCTACCGCTTCTACCGCCTTCAAAGATCCTGCCTGGACCTGGCGTTGCTAGACTGGCGCCGCTAGCGACCCAGTGAAATCTTTGGGCATGCTCGCCACCCGCTCGCAGTCCTCGGCTGTCGCTCTCACGCTCAGCTTACTCGCCGCTATCGCGTGCACTCGCCGTGGCGGTTGCCGCGACGAGTACTGCGGAACTCTCGTGGTCACGGCCACGGGCAGCATTACCACGCTGCTCCCGCCGCTCAGCGACGCCGCCGCCGAGCGTGACATCTTCGATCAGATATTCCTCCGCCTGGCGGACCTCAAAGCGGGCGCGTCCACGATCGGCGATTCCGGCTTCGTGCCCCAGCTGGCGCGCTCCTGGGAATGGACAGATCCCCTCACCCTCACATTCCATCTCGATCCCCGGGCACGCTGGCAGGACGGCCCCCCCGTCACCGCCACCGACGTGCAGTTCACGTACGAGTCCTATGTCGACACGCTCGTCTCTTCCGCGGATATGACCACGCTGTCGCACATCGCGTCGGTCACCGCCCTGGATTCGCTCACGGCGGTTTTCAAATTCAAGGACCGGTATCCCGAAGCGTTCTTCGATGCGACGTTCCACATGCGCATTCTGCCAGAGCACGTGCTGCGCAATGTGCCGCGCGCCGAATGGCGCACGACGCCGTTCGGCCGCTCGCCCATCGGCAACGGGCCGTACCGTTTCTTGCGCATGGTTCCCGGTCAGAGCGTCGAGCTGGTCGCCGATTCCGGGTTTTTCCTGGGTCGTCCCCACCTGCGGCGTCTGATCTGGCGCTTCGCGACGGATCTTCCCGTCGCCGTGACGCAGGTGATCGCCGGCGACGCGGATGCGATCGAGGTGCTGGTGAGTCCGCCCAATATCCAGCGCGCCGAGGCAACGCCGCATCTGGCGCTGTACCCCTACGCGGGGGGGACGTACACGTTCATGCGCTTCAATCTGCGGGCCAACGGCAATGCGACGCGCCCGCATCCGTTGTTCGCGGATCCGGATGTGCGCCGCGCCCTGGTGCTCGCGACCGATCGGGCGAGCATGGTGCAGAGCGTGTATGCCGGACACGCCAAGGTCCCTCCCGGACCGATTGCCCAGATGTGGACCTGGCTGTGGGATATTCCGGGCCTGGCACCACCGCCGTTCGACACGACCCAGGCGTCTCAGCTGCTGACGATGCGGGGATGGCGCGACACGAATGGCGACGGTATCCGAGACCGCGCCGGCGTGCGCCTGAGCTTCCATGTCGCCGTTCCGACGACGAGCGCCGGCCGGAAGCAGTACGCGAGGCTGCTCCAGGAGCAGCTGCGGGCCGTGGGCGCCGAGCTGGTGATCGACGAGATGGACAACGCCGCCCTGAGCGAACACGAGCACGCCGGGACATTCGACGCCGCCCTCGAGTCCTGGCAGACCGATCCCACGCCCTCGAGCGGTGTGCCGCAGATCTGGGGCTCGGCGGGTGGATCCAACTACGGTCACTACGCCAATGCGACATTCGACCGCTACGTCGCCGCCGCCGCGAAGGCACCGGACCCGTCCGCGGCCCGGGCCGACTGGGTAGCGGCGTTTGCAACGCTGGACCGGGACGCGCCGGGAATCATGCTGTACGCGCTCGACAACGTAGCGGCGGTCGACAAGCGCGTGACCGACGTCCAGGTGCGACCGGATTCGTGGCTGGCGCTGGTCCGTAACTGGCGCATACCACCGGACCAGCTCAACGAGCGGGACCGCGTCGGGCACTAGGTGACGGCCTGGCTGTTGCGGCGGCTTGCCGCCGCGTTCGCCATCGTACTGGCCGTCGTTTCCTTCGCATTCATCGCCATCCATCTGGCCCCGGGCACGCCCTTCCTGCCGGAGGAAGGGCGCCCCATCAATCCCGCCGCCGTCGCGCGCCTGCGCGCCGAGTTCGGACTCGATCGGCCGTTGCCGGAACAGTACGTCCGCTACCTCGCCGCCCTCGCCCATGGCGATCTGGGCGAGTCGTTCAGCCAGCGGCGTCCGGTGTCACAGGCGATCGCGAGCGCGATCCCCAGTACCGTCCGTCTCGCCGGCGCGGCGCTCGTGATCGATTTCCTCCTGGGGATCGCGCTCGGCGTATTCCAGGCCGCGCGGGCGCGCCGCCGCTCGGACGCCGCGCTGACCAGCGCCACCCTGTTCCTCTATTCGTTGCCGGTCTTCTGGCTCGGCCTCGTGCTGCTGCTCGTGTTCGGCCAGTGGCTGCACTGGCTCCCCGTGGGAGGCGAGACCGATGTCGTGCTCTACCCCTACCTGTCCTTCTTCGGCAGGCTTTTCGATCGCCTGAAGCACCTCGCCCTGCCGGCCCTCACGCTCGGCGTTATCGGAGCCGCCGGCACGGCGCGGTTTCAACGCGCCGCGCTGCTCGAAGTCCTGGGGCAGGATTTTATCCGGACGGCCCGTGCCAAGGGACTGACCCAGTCGGCCGTGCTGGTGCGACACGCACTGCGCGATGCGCTGCTCCCCGTGATCGCATTGCTTGGCCTCGCGTTGCCGTTCCTGCTCACCGGCGCCGTGCTGATCGAGACCGTGTTCGCCTGGCCGGGTCTCGGCAAACTGGCGACCGACGCCATCGCGGCCCGCGATTATCCCCTCGTGCTCGCCGCGACTCTGCTCGCGAGCGTCGCCGTCGTTCTCGGCAGCCTGGTCGCCGACGTGTTGACGGCACTCGCGGACCCCCGCGTCCGGCTCACCGCATGACGGTGATCACGTGGCTCGGCCTCCTGGCCGCCGTGATCTGGACCACCACGGTCGTCTCCTGGTGCCGGCGCGCCGCGCGCGGGCCGCATGGGGAAGCCTGGCGCCGGTTCTTTCGGCACCCGACGTCCACGGCCGGCGTCGCTGTGCTCGTGTTCTTCGCGACGGCAGCCGTGTTCGCCCCGCTGCTCGCACCCTATTCGCCGTCGCGCCAGCTGGACATCGTCGCGCTGCAAAACCATCCGCCCAGCTGGCTGTTCCTGCTGGGGACCGACGTGTACAGCCGTGATATCTGGAGTCGACTCCTGTTCGGGGCGCAGGTGTCGCTCGGCATCGGAACGCTGGGGATGGCAGTCGCCGTCGGACTGGGCGGGCTGGTGGGTGCAGTCGCCGGATACTTCCGCGGCTGGACCGACGCCGTGTTGATGCGGTTGGTGGACGTGGGCCTCTCGATCCCGCGCATCTTCATCGTGCTGCTGGCCATCGTTCTTTGGGAGCGTCTGGGCACGGCATCCCTGATTCTGCTGCTGGGCCTCACCGGCTGGTTCGCGACCAGCCGGCTCGTGCGAGGGGAAGTGCTGTCGTTACGCGAACGCCCCTTCACCGAGGCCGCTCGCGCCGTCGGCGCGCGATCGTGGCGCATCATCACCCGCCACATTCTGCCCAACGCGCTCGCTCCGTTGATCATCTCGGCCGCCCTGGGCATCGGCCACATGATGTTGCTCGAAGCCGGACTCTCCTTCCTGGGTGTCGGGGTCGCGCCGCCGGCTCCGAGCTGGGGCAACATGATCGCCGAAGGCCGGGATCAAATCACCACCGCGCCGTGGACGTCCTTGTTTCCCGGCCTCGCGATCGCGCTCACGGTGATGGCATTAAATGCCATCGGTGATGCCTTGCGAGACGCGCTCGACCCTCAAGCCGAGGTGACCTTCCCGGCCGGAGATTGACAGACAGGCCACCGGCCGTCGTGTGGCTTGCTCGCCACACCCCCTATCGCTCGGATTCCCCAGCTGTTCGAAACGAAACACCCCGTCGGGCATGGCCCGACACGACCTTCACAATCGGCGAGTGTCGCGCATCACCAACAGCCCGAAAACCGCTGGCACTCGGATTGCCATTCCCCTCTCGCGCGCCCATTTCACGCTGCCGCGATTCTGCGGGGTGTAACGCCCTAAAAGGAGTTCTGGTATGAAGTTGCGTCGCTTTATGTCGGCCGTGCTCGTAGCCGTGCTGGTGTCGTTTGCCGGCCTGAGCTGCGGCGACAATTTGCCTACTGCGTCACCGACGCCCAGCCCGTCGCCGCTCCTCATTGGCGACCTGTTGAGCGGGGTCGGGTTGCTCAAGTGTACGCCGCTGCCCTACGCCACCGCCTCGAAAGCGATTGGTCCGGCGGGCGGGAGCCTGCAAGTCGGGCCACACACACTGCGGATTCCGGCTGGAGCGCTGAGCCAGACCGTTACGATTCGGGCCGAGGCGCCGTCGGACGTCGTGAATTCCGTCCGGCTGTATCCCGAGGGGTTGCAATTCGGCGGCGCCGGCGCGTCGCTCACGATGAGCTACGCGAACTGCAACTTGCTCGGCCGCATTCTCCCGAAGCGGATCGCATATACGACCGAAGGACTCCAGATCCTGTCGTATCTGCTCTCCCTGGACAACCTGCTTCAGAAGAACGTAACCGGGCAGCTGCGGCACTTCTCCCGTTACGCGGTGGCCTGGTAGATCCGGTGCGTCCAACCCCCGCCACGTCGTCGTGCCGTCCCGCGGACCTGCTTCATCAGGCCCGCGGCTACGAGCGGTCCGGCTGCGTCACGGAGGCGATGCAGGGCTACCAATCGGCCATCGCCGAGGCCGAGCGGCACAACAAATGGGCGGTCCAGGCGGAGGCGCTGCGCCGGCTGGCCGTGTTGCACCATCATCGCAACGAGCGGGAAGCGGCGCACGCCGCGGCGCACCGCAGCTTCGAGGTGGCGTCCGCCGCCGGAGATGATGTGCTCGGCGGCGAGGCTCTGAACGTCGTCGGGGGATTCGAGCTGGAAAGCGGCGATCTCCTGGCCGCCGCGATGGCGTTTCAGCGCGCGTTGGCGCTCGGGGGCAGCAGTCCCGAGCTTTCGGCGCGACTCGAGCAAAACCTCGGCATCGTCGCCAACGTGCGCGGCGACCTGGATGCGGCACTCGAGCACTATCAGCGCTCGCTCCAGGCGTATCAGGCGGCCCGCAACGAGCCGGGATGCGCGATTGCGTTCCACAATCTGGGCATGATCAGCGCCGACCGTGGCCGCTGGGACGACGCCGATCACTACTTCGAGCAGAGCCTGGCCATCGCGCGGGCAACGGGCGACCTCCGGCTGCAAGGACTCTGTTTCCTGAATCACGCCGAAGTCCACGTGGCCAAGCAGCGGTTCGAGCAGGCCATGAGCGGCGCGGAATCGGCGCTCGCCATGTTCGATCAGCTGGGCACGCTGCTCGACAAAGCCGACGCCTACCGGGTGATCGGGACGGTGTACCGGGAAACGGGCCGTCCGGCGCTCGCGGAGGCCCGGCTCAAAGC
>Ga0075424_100000346_pt1 | contig 34782 bp, 33 predicted proteins | sample SoiMethybrSBSTD3_FD_75301 | JGI IMG/M metagenome (GOLD analysis project Ga0075424, IMG submission 75301) | Bulk soil microbial communities from a Populus tree surrounding site in Tennessee, USA - Soil MetaG P. TD hybrid SBSTD3 | ecosystem: Environmental > Terrestrial > Soil > Tree plantation...
GTCGGGTAGTTGGCGGCGGACCCCGAGGCCGCCTTGAAGCTCGACGCCAGCACGTCGAAGTAGATCTCCCCGCCCGAAAGCGACGCCGCGCCCGCGCGGCCACCCATGACGACCGAGATGCGAACCTCCGGCGCCTCAGAGTCCGGCAGGTACTTCCGGGCCAGCGCGACCGCTCGGGATCGGACGTCGCTTTTTCGGAGCGCTTCGAGGCGTTCGCCGAGAAGATCCGGATGCGCCGTTCCCCAGCGGAGCGACGGCCACACGTCCTTGCGGAGACCCTCCACACCGCGCCACGAGCGCTCGCTCGCGTCGACGGGCTCAAGAGGCGGCGGCTCGTCGCGGGAGAGCGACTCGAGCACCACGCGATACTGGTCGCGGCTGACGCAGCGCGAGATGTTCTGCTGCTCGAGGATGAGCTCCGTCCCGTGGGCTTGGAGAACGGAGGCAACCGACTCCGCCGGGGCAGCTCCGCGGGAAGCCGCCTTCAGGAGCGCGAGCATCCGGTCCGTCTGCTGGAAGTCGGCGGAACCGGCCTGCGCCGCGGAAGACAGAAAGAGGACGCCGAGGGCTTGCGCGATCACCCATGATCCAAACGTGACGGGTCCGCGAAGGTTCCCGGCCGGCCGCCCGGACATCATTTGTCCTTCCGGTCGCGGATCCTGAGGACATGGGCTCGGGCGCCGTCCTCATCGGCATGACGCTCCTCCTGCTCGCCGCGGTGGCGGGGGCGGTACTGGTGTTTCTTTCGCGGGCCAGAGAGTCCGCGGCCAGGATCGACCGCCTCCTCGCCGAGACGTCCAGCGCCCGCGAGGCGTCCCAGTCGGTGGACCGCCGGTTCGAGGACCTTCGGCGCGCGATGGAAAGTCGCGTCGAGGGGGTCGAGAAGCACCTCGTCGCCGGGCAGCAGACCGTCGCCGATCACCTCGGCAAGTCGGGAAGCCTGATGCGCGAGCTCGGCGAGAAGCTTGGGCGCCTGCACGAGGCGTCGCAGAAAATCGAAAAGCTCGCGGGCGACGTGACCCGGCTCGAGGATCTCCTCAAGCCTCCGAAGCTCCGCGGCACGCTCGGGGAGATGTTTCTCGAGCAGGCCCTCGCCCAGGTCCTTCCGGCCGGATGCTGGGCGTCGCAACATCCCCTCGGGGACGGGGTCGTCGTCGACGCCGCGGTCTTCATTCAGGACCGGGTCGTGCCGATCGACAGCAAGTTCCCCCTGGAGAACTTCCGCCGCGCCCGGGAGGCGGAGGATGAAGGCGAGAAGCGCCGCGCCCGCGCGCAGTTCTGCAGGGACGTCCGCAGGCACGTCGACGCGATCGCCGAGAAATACATTCGTCCGGCCGGCGGCACGTGCGACTTCGCCTTCATGTACGTCCCCGCCGAGGCCGTCTACGCCGAGATCGTCTCCGACTGCGAAGAGGGATCGCTCGCCGACTACGCCGCGTCCCGGCGCGTCATCCCCGTCTCGCCGCGCCTCCTCTACGCGTACCTGTCGACGGTGGCGCTGGGGCTCAGGGGCCTGGAGCTCCAGGAAAACGCCCGCGAGGTCCACCAGAACCTTGCCGACGTCGCGCGGCTGGTCGACCGCGTCGGCGAGCCCCTGGCCAAGCTGGGCGGGCATCTCGGCAACGCGCAGAAGCAGTTCGAAGAGACGACTCGGGCCTTCGACCGCTTCTCCGCGCGCCTGGAGGCAATCGCGGAGAACGCGGACCGGGAGATCGAGTCCGGCGAAGCTCCCGACGTCGCGAAGCTGCTCCGGCCGTCCTGATCGGAATTCCTAAGCCCTACAGCTCCAAGGTTTAGTGGGCGCGGGGCTGCTCCCGCGTTTCCGAAACCGAGAGGCCCTCCTGTACTATCCGCCCTTTCCTTCGGTGCCTGCATGAGCCTTCGAGTCACCTCCGAGATCGGCAAACTGACGTCGGTGCTGGTGCACCTGCCTGGTCGAGAGATCGACCGGATGGTTCCAGCGCTGATGGAGGAGCTGCTGTTCGACGACATCCTTTACGGCAATCGAGCCCGGGAGGAGCACCGTCGCTTCCAGCAGGTCCTGGGCTATGTCGCCGACGAAGTGCTGGAAATTCAGGATCTTCTGGAGGAGGTCCTGCAGGTTCCGGAACAGCGCGGCGCGATTCTGGACGACCTCGGAAAGACGCTCGGCTGGGGCCCCGACATGGACTATCGCCTGCGCGATCTGACCTCCGAACAGCTGGCCGAGGCCCTGATCGCGGGGATCGAGAAGCCGGCGCCGGAGGTCGCGCTCGCGGCGTCCGAGCTCTACTACCTGCCTCCGATCCCGAACTACTTCTTCCAGCGGGACCCGCTCGCGATCGTGGGGGAGCGGGCAATCCGAGGTTCGATGGCCACGTCCGCGCGCCTTCGTGAGCCGTTGCTCTCCGGATACGTGCTCTCCCTGCACCCGAGGTTTGCCAGCGAGGACGGGGGCAAGTTCTGGTTCCAGGAATTCTCGGCCGACTACGCCAAGCCGTCCTCCTATGCCCGCATGCGCCCCACGCTCGAGGGCGGAGACATCCTGGTTCTGCGCGAAGACCTGCTGGCGATCGGCTACTCGGAGCGGACCGAGAAGACCACGATCGAGCGCCTCGCCGAGGCCTTCAAGAGCCGCAAGTCGCCGATCAAGCGGATCCTGGTGATCGCGATTCCGCCCGAGCGTCGCTTCATGCACCTCGACACGGTATTCACGATGATCTCGCGCGAGGAGTGCCTGGTCTACGGCCCGATGATCCTGCCCGACGGCGCCGAGGAAGCCGACGTGTACGAGTGCGACCTGACCAAGCGCGAGATCACCTGGACGACGGAGAAGGACATGCTCTCGGCGCTGAAGGCTCTGAAGCTCGACGTCAAGCCGATCCGGTGCGGCGGCGAGGACCCGATCGCCGAGAGGCGCGAGCAGTGGACCGACGGAGCCAACGCCTTCGCGCTGGCCCCGGGCGTCGTCCTCCTGTACGACCGCAACGAAGCCACGGCGGCGGAATTGAGCCGCGCCGGCTATTCCGTCGTGGACGAGGCCGATTTGCTTCTCGGACGCGAGGAGCTCGAGCTCTGGAAGCCAGGCAAGAAGTACGCGATTCTCCTGGCCGCTCACGAGCTCTCGCGGGCCCGGGGCGGACCTCGCTGCATGACGATGCCGCTCGTTCGGGAGGACCTGAAGCCCTGAGGGTTTCTCCCCGACGATGAATCCGACGCCGTTCTTCTCCTTCGTCCGACCGCTCGCCGTCGTCGCCTTCGGGGGCAACGCGCTGCTGCGGCCCGAGGACTCGGGCACGACCGCCGAGCAGCTGGAGAGAGCCCGCGAGGCCGTGCGCAACCTTCTTCCGATCCTGGGAAAGGGGTACGAGCTCATCGTCGTGCACGGCAACGGCCCCCAGGTCGGCAACATCCTGATCCAGGCCGAGGAGGCCGCCCGAAAGATCCCGCCGCAGTCGCTCGACTTCTGCGTGGCCCAGACGGAAGGCTCCATGGGATTCCTGCTCGAGCTCGCCTTCGACAACGAGCTGCGGCGCGCCGGTTTCCGCAAGCAGGTCGTCACGATCCTCACGCAGGTCGAAGTCGACGCCGCGGATCCCGCGTTCCTCAAACCCTCCAAGCCAATCGGCCCGTTCTTCTCGGCGGAACGGGCGGAGGTCCTGCGCAAGACGGCGGGCTGGACCATGGTCGAGGACGCGGGGCGCGGCTGGCGCAAGGTCGTCGCATCGCCCAAGCCTCGCGCCGTGCGCGGCGTCGAGATCGCGGCGGCTCTCGTCAACCGCGGCCACATCGTGATCGCGGCGGGCGGCGGCGGCGTGCCGGTCGTCGTCAGCGACGAGGGAGAGGTGCGCGGTGTGGAAGCCGTAATCGACAAGGACTACGCGGCCTCGATGCTCGCCGCGTCCCTATCGGCCAACCTCTTCATCATCCTGACCGGCGTGGACCGCGTCGCGAAGGATTTCGGGAAGCCGACGCAGACGCCGCTGGGGGAGCTGGACGTCCCGACGGCGAAGAAGCTCCTCGCGCAGGGGCAATTCCCGGCCGGCAGCATGGGTCCGAAGATCGACGCCGCCATCCGTTTCGTCGAAGCGGGGGGAGACGAAGTCCTCGTCACCCGCGCGGAGTCGCTCTCCGAAGCGCTCGAGGGGAAGACCGGCACGTACATCCGGCCGGCGCGATGAGCGAGACGCCGGAACCGCCGGACAAAGCTCCGGAGGATCCGGAAGTCTCCGAATTCCTCCAGGAAGAGCCCACTTCTCCCGAAACCCCCGCCGCGGCGGAAGCTCTCCGTCCCTCCGACGGCGTCTGGCCCCTCTACGCGGCGGCCGCGCTCGTGCTGGCCACGCTATGGGCGGTGTGGGTGCTCCTTCACCCCGGGCCGCGCTCGGGAGCTCCGTCCGCCGACGGCGTTTCGGCGACCGTGACCGTTCCCAGCGTGGCGCTGACGGCCGAGCGCGCGGCCTCCGCGAAGACGGTCGCGACACTCTCGTCGGGAGCGCACGTGAAGGCGTTCGCCGACGACGGGACCTGGGTCGAGGTCGAGGCCGACGACGGCGCACGCGGATTCCTGCCGGCCGACGCGATCGAGCGCGACGCGGACCGCGACGCGCGCAAGCGCCGCGCCCAGACGCTCCTGGCGTTTCCTCCGGTCTTCGGCGTCGTGGGCGAGGACGCCGACGTGCGTCTGGCGCCGTATTCGCTGGCCGCGAGGGGCGGCCGGATCACCAAGGGCTCGGTCATCGAGATCCACTCGGTCGACCACTCCTACTTCGCGTTCCGGGACAAGACGTGGGGCATCGCGTTCGTCGCGTCGGCGCTGGTGGACATCGTTCCGCCGGATCCGAAGGAGCCGGCCATCACGCCGGAGAAAGTCCGCCCGCTCAAGGACGTCTCGGTCGTGGAGCTCGAGGGCGAGCCGCCGCCCGAAGAGGAGCCTCCCACCGAGGCGGGAGAAGCGCCGCGCGCGCCGGCGCCGGCCGGACCGTCGGAGGCTCCGGCCGTTTCCGGTCTCGTCGAGCCTCCCGTCCTGGTTTCGCGCGTCGAGCCTTCCTTTCCGGAGCTTGCGCGGCGGGCCGGCGTCGAGGGAACCGTGGAGCTGGAAATCGCGATCGACGCCACAGGGAAAGTCACCGAAGTGGAGGTCGTGCGCGGGCTTCCCCTCGGCCTCTCGCAGGCCGCGGCCGACGCGGTCAAGCGCTGGGTTTACCGGCCGGCGCGCGCGGCGTCCGGGCCCGTGCCGGCGCGCAAGACGATCCGCGTCCAGTTCCAGCTGCAGTCCGAGCGCCGCTGAACGGGAGCCCGCGCGGCCGGGGTCTATAATTCCCGACACTCCATGTTCCAGGTTCTGTACGAGACGGAGGGGCGGACGCAAGTCGTCACGCTGTCGAAGGAGACCGCTTCGATCGGCCGTGCCAATGACAACGACATCGTCCTGAACGACTTCTCCGTGTCGCGCCGCCACGCCTTCCTGAAGAAGGAAAACGGGGCCTGGTTCATCTACGACAACCAGTCCACCAACGGAGTGAAGGTCAACGATCAGGCGGTTCCCAAGGCGGCCGTCGGCGACGGCGACCGCGCCCTGATCGGCACCTTCCTCCTCCGATTCCGCGACGCGCCGGTGCCCGCGCGGACCGGTCGCATGATCGATTCGACGTCCACGCGCATCCGGCCGATCGCCGAGTTCAACGAGGACTTCGGCCTGGACAAGGAGGTCGCGATGCCTCCGGCCGAGTCCACGGCCGAGAGGCGCCGCGCCGCGGTGGACGTCGCCTACAAGAGCCGCGTCTTCGAGATCCTGGTCCAGGTCGCCAAGGCGCTGATCTCGGCCGACGATCTGGCGACGGTCCTCGACAAGGTCATGGATCTGATCTTCGAGTTCCTGCCGGTGGACCGGGGATTCCTGCTGCTCGAGGAGGACGGCGCGCTCACTCTCCGCATCTCTCGCCTGCAGGCGAGCCGCCGCCAGAGCTCCGACGGCACGACCCCCTACTCGCGAACGATCGTGGACATGGTCGTCAAGCAGAAGGTCGCAATCCTCACGTCCGACGCGCAGACGGACCAGCGCTTCGAGAGCGGCGAGTCGATCCGGATGCAGCAGATCCGGTCGGCGATGTGCGCGCCGCTGTGGAACGGGGACTCGGTGATCGGGGTGATCTACGTGGACTCGCCGATGCACGCGGGAAATTTCGCCGATCAGGACCTCGACCTCCTGACGGCCCTGGCCAATTTCGCCGCGGTCGCAATCGAGCGCGCGCGGCTCCACGAGAAGGTCGTCGAGGAAAAGCGGATCCGGGGCCGCCTGGAGCGCTATCACTCGCCCCAGGTCGTTGAGGACATCATCGCCGACGCCAACGCGACGGGCGAGCTGAAAACGGCGCGCACAAAGACGGTCACGATCCTTTTCGCCGACATCGTCGGATTCACGACCTGGTCGGAGAAGATGACGGCCGAGACGCTGTCGAAGCTCCTGACCGAGTTCTTCACGCTGGCCTCCGACGCCGTGTTCGCGTGCGGCGGCACGATCGACAAGTTCATCGGCGACGCCGTGATGGCGTTTTTCGGGGCGCCGCTCGACCAGGCCGACCACGCCCCGCGGGCCGTGGCCGCCGCGTTGAAGATCCGCGAAGGAATGCGGGGCTGGAATCAGGTGCGCGTCGCCCGCGGGGATCCCGCCCTCGAGGTGCGCATCGCGATCAACACGGGAGAAGCGATCGTCGGCGACATCGGGTCCGACCGGCGCGTGGACTACACCGTGCTCGGCAACGCGGTCAACGTCGCCGCCCGCCTCGAGGAGTTCGTCGCCCAGCCCGGCGACATCGTGATGGGGCCCGATACCTGGGAGGCCGTGAAGGACCGGTATGAGGTGGCGCAGCTGGGCTTCTTCTCGCTCAAGGGCCTGTCCGCTCAGGTCCCGCTCTATAAGGTGTTGAGCGCCCTGGATCCGGGGAAGTAGACCCAGGACCATCCAAAGGCCGTGGCAGAATCCGGCCGTGGTTGCTCTGCCTCTGGTCTTCGTCACGAGCCGCCCCGAGAAGGCGCGCGAGGCACAGCGCCTCGGCTTCGAGATCGAGCGTCTCGACCTCGAGCTGCCCGAGCCGCAGGCGCTGGATCCCTCCCAGATCGTGACGGAGAAGGCGCGCAGCGCCTACGCCATCCTCTCGCGGCCGGTGCTGGTCGAGGACAGCGGCCTGGCGATCCGCGCATGGGGCGGATTCCCCGGGGCGCTCGTCAAGTGGGTCGAAAAGAGCGCCGGCGTGCCGGCGATCGCTCGCATGCTCGACGGGTTTCCCGACCGCTCCGCCACGGCGGTCTGCGCGATCGGTTACTGCGACGGCGGGGAGGTCGTGACGGCGCGCGGGGAGACGCGCGGCACGATCGCACCCGAGCCCCGAGGCGCGGGAGGCTTCGGCTGGGACGTGCTCTTCGTGCCGGAGGCCTCCGAGCGCACGTTCGCCGAGATGTCGGGTGAGGAGAAGGATCGGATCTCGCATCGCCGGCGCGCCTGGGACGACCTCGCCGCGAAGCTGCCGCTGAAGAGACGCGGGTGAGGCGCGCCGCCGCCGTTTTCGCCGTGCTCCTGATCGGCGCCGGCTTCACGTGCGGACGCGAGCCGGAGTCCCCCGCGTCGCGCACCTTTCCGACGCGCTCCGGCGCATCACTCCAGGTGGACACCTTCGTGACCGGGCTCGAAGTGCCCTGGTCTGTCGTGTTCACGTCTCCGACGCGCCTTCTGGTGACAGAGAGGCCCGGCCGAGTGCGCGTGATCGAGAACGGTGTGCTCCAGGGCAAGCCCCTCGCGGTCCTGCACGACGTCGAATCGTCCGGGGAGAGCGGCCTGATGGGCATGGCGATCGCGCCGGACTACGAGCGCTCGCGCATGCTCTATCTGGCGTACGCCTACGACACGCCGAAGGGCCCCCGGGTGCGGATCGCGCGGTTCCGCGACACCGGCGACTCGCTGACCGATAGGACGGTGATCATCGAAGGAATTCCCGCCGCGCAATATCACGCCGGCTGCCGCCTCCGATTCGGGCCGGACGGGAAGCTCTACGCGACGACCGGCGACGCGACGACGGGACCGATCGCCCAGGACTTGAAGTCGCTCGGCGGCAAGACGCTTCGTCTGAATCCGGACGGGTCGATTCCCCCGGACAATCCGTTTCCGGGCTCGCCGATCTTCTCCTACGGCCATCGCAACTCCCAGGGCCTCGACTGGGAGCCGCGCTCCGGACTCCAGTTTCAGACCGAGCACGGGCCATCGGGCTTCGACGGTCCCGGCGGAGGCGACGAGGTCAACATCGTCGAGGCCGGGAAGAACTACGGCTGGCCCCTCGTGCATCACCGTGAGACGAAGGAAGGGACCGTGCCGCCGCTCCTGGAGTACACACCGGCCGTCGCCCCTTCGGGCGCCTCGTTCTCGCGCGGGAACCTCCTGCCGTCCTTCAAAGGAGACTTTTTCTTCGCGACGTTGCGCGGCGAGCGGCTCATTCGGGTCCGGCCGGACCCGGCGAATCCCAGGAAGGTCGCGGAAACCGAAGAGCTCTTCACGGGCGTCTACGGCCGCCTTCGCGACGTCGTGTCGGGCCCGGACGGAGCGCTCTACGTGGCCACGAGCAACCGCGACGGACGCGGGAAGCCCGCGCCCGGCGACGACCGCATCCTTCGGGTTGTCGAAACGCGGCCCGTGCATTAGTCTCACTGTCCACTCCATGGAACTTGCGGAGGTCGTCGGACAGCTGGCGGGGCTGCGCCGTTTTCCCGTGCGCTCTCTGGGGGGAGAACAGCCCAACGAGTGTCTGATCCAGGGCTCGGGCCTCGCCGGGGATCGCATCTACGACCTGTTCGACGATGAGCAGGGCGTGGCACTCTCCTCCCTGACGGTCCCGTTCCTGCTCCGTTACCGCGCGCGCCTTCTGGACCCCATGGTGCGCGGCTCGGACCTCGCCGCCTGGATCCGGGTCCGCCTCCCCGACGGTTCCGAGCGCGAGCTCACCGATCCGGCGTGGCTCGACGACATCGCGCGCCGATGCGGTCGTCACGTGCGCCTGCGGGCCCGAGAGGATGCGCATGCCGAGATCGCGCCGCTCCATGTCCTGTCGGTCCAGACCGTGCGGTTCGTGGAGAAGCAGTACGGCGGGCCGCTCGAGCCGGCACGGTTCCGGTCGAATATCCTGCTCGATCTTCCCGATGGGCGTCCCTTCGAGGAGGACCGATGGATCGGGCGGCAGATCTGGATCGGCGACGTTCTGCTGGAGATCGTCCGCCAGTGCGAGCGGTCCATCGTGCCAAGCCTCGACGCCGACACTCCCGAGCGCTCGCCCGGAATCCTCGCGGCGATCCTGCGCGGCCGGGGAGGATTGATCGGCGTTTCCGCCCGCGCCATCACCGGCAATCGCCTCCGGGTCGGCGATCCGGTGGCGATCATCGACTGATCGACACGGACTGATACACTCGCGGCGGCAGGGTGCTGCCGAACGAATGATGGACGTGAGACGGGAACAATTCTTCGCTCTCGTCGGCGCGTCGAGCGCCGCTCAAAAAGAATGTCGCGACCCATCCGCGTCCTGATCGCCAAGCCGGGATTGGACGGCCACGACCGCGGCGCCAAGGTCATCGCGCGCGCGCTGCGGGACGCGGGGATGGAAGTCATCTATTCGGGGCTGCGGCAGACGCCCGAGCAGGTGGCGGCCGCCGCGATCCAGGAGGACGTCGACGTCGTCGGCTTATCGATCCTCTCGGGCGCGCACAACGTCCTGTTCCCGGAGATCCTCAAGCTGCTCAAAGAGCGCGGAGGCGAGGACATTCTGGTCATCGCCGGAGGGATCATCCCCGACAAGGACATCGCGAACCTCAAGGCCATCGGCATCCGCGAGATCTTCCTTCCCGGGACTCCCACCCAGGCGCTGGTGGAGTTCATCCAGAAGGCGGCGCGCGAGAAGGTGGCCCGGGCGCAGACCTAAGCGCCGTCCCCGATGGACGTTCTCGCCACGCAGGTCGACACACGCTCGGCCGAGTTTCAGGAGCGCTCGCGCTCGATGGAAGCCGCGGTCGCGGCCCTGAAAGAGGAGCTCGCGCGCGTGCGCCAGGGCGGCGCGGGCCGCGAGAGGCATGCGGAACAGAAGAAGATGTTCGTCCGCGACCGCATCGACGCGCTCCTGGATCCGGGCTCGCCGTTCCTGGAGCTCTCGCCTCTGGCGGCGCACGGGATGTACGACGGCGAGGCGCCGGCGGCCGGACTGGTCACGGGCATCGGCCGCGTCGCGGGTCGCGAGGTCATGGTCGTGGCCAACGATGCGACGGTCAAGGGGGGGACGTACTTCCCGATGACCGTGAAAAAGCACCTCCGCGCGCAGGAGATCGCGGAGGAGAACCGTCTTCCCTGCGTCTACCTGGTGGATTCCGGAGGAGCGTTCCTGCCGCTCCAGGCCGAGGTCTTCCCGGACCGCGAGCACTTCGGGAGGATCTTCTTCAACCAGGCGCGCATGTCCGCCAAGCGCATTCCGCAGCTGGCGGTCGTCATGGGCTCGTGCACGGCTGGAGGCGCCTACGTTCCGGCGATGTCCGACGAGGCGGTGATCGTGAAGGGGACGGGCACGATTTTCCTGGCGGGTCCTCCCCTCGTGAAGGCCGCGACCGGAGAAGACGTATCGGCCGAGGACCTCGGCGGCGCCGACGTCCACACGCGCATCTCGGGCGTGGCCGACTACCTTGCGGAGAACGACGCCCAGGCTCTCGAGACGGCGCGCGCGATCGTCGAAAACTTCCACACCTTCAAGGCGCTGCCCCCGGACCACGCCGAGCCGGAGGAGCCGGCGTACGATCCGAAAGAGATCTACGGCATCGTGCCCGCGGACCCGCGGGAACCCTACGACGTGCGCGAGGTCCTCGCCCGGCTGACCGACGGGTCCCGGTTCGAGGAGTTCAAGCCGCGCTACGGAACGACGCTGGTGTGCGGGTTCGCGCGGATCGCCGGCTTCCTGGTGGGCATCGTGGCGAACAACGGGATCCTGTTCTCGGAGTCGGCGCTGAAGGCGACGCACTTCATCCAGCTCTGCGGGCTGCGCCGGATTCCGCTGCTCTTTCTCCAGAACATCACGGGCTTCATGGTGGGCAAGGACTACGAGCGCGGCGGAATCGCCAAGGACGGCGCCAAGATGGTCCATGCGGTGGCCAACGCCGCCGTTCCGAAGGTGACCGTGATCATCGGCGGCTCCTTCGGCGCCGGCAACTACGGAATGGCCGGCCGCGCGTACAGCCCCCGCTTCCTCTTTCTCTGGCCCAACTCGCGGATCTCGGTCATGGGAGGTCCCCAGGCGGCCTCGGTGCTGTCCACGGTCAAGCAGGACCAGCTCGCCCGCGCCGGCAAGCCGGCGATGACGCCCGACGAGGTCGCCGAGTTCGAGCGGCCGACGCGGGAAAAGTACGAGCGGGAAGGCCATCCCTTCTACGCCACGGCCCGGCTGTGGGACGACGGCGTGATCGACCCGGCCGAGACGCGCACGGTGCTGTCGCTGGCGCTCTCGGCGACTTACAACGCGCCGATTCCGGATTCGGAGTTCGGCGTATTCCGGATGTAGCCATGTTGCCTGTCATCGCGTTGCTCTTGGCCATTCAGGCGGCGGCCCCGCCGGCTCCGCTGACGTTCTCCGTTCGCGTCGAGAACGAGAAGGAGGCCGTCGTCACGATTTCGGGGCCCGCCGCGGAGCTGTCGCCGGGTCCGTTCCGAGGAACGATCGCTCTCAACGGGTCCTCCGTCGAGCTGCCCGTATCCGGTCCGTTGACGCAGGCTTCCGGGCGCTGGCGCGTCCCCGTGACGGTGCGCTTCGCGGACGTGCCATCCGACTGGGCCGATCGACTCAAGACCGACGGTTTCACGTACCGCCTGAAGGGCGGCGTAGGAAGCGCGACGAAGGAATGGAACGGGCGCGCCGTCTGGAAGGACATCGAGGCCGAGAGCCGCGACCTGCAGTCCCAGTTCGTCGTCCTCGAGAACACGCGGCTGACGGAGATGAGTCTGCTGTCCTCGGAAGCCGTCGCCGACGTGACCATCCGAAACCCGCTCTCCTTCGACTTGAAGATCGCTGAGACCGAGTACACGCTCTTCGCCAACGGCCAGGTCGTCGGGCAGGGCGCGACCCGAGGCCTGATCCTCCACGCCGGCCAGAAAAACAGGTTGAGCCTCCCGGTCGAGATCGAGCACTCCGCGCTGCTGTCGGCCGCGGGCAGCGCGCTGGTCGGAGGCGGCGACGTGGCCGTGAAGTTGACCGGAAAGCTCGTGCTGCGCCTGAAGGGGGGAGACGTCGTCGTGCCGCTGAATCTCTCGGGTCACCTGACGGACGCATCGTGAGCGCCGGCGCGTACGCCAATCTGAGGCTCGAGAAGGACGGGCCGATTCTCCGGATCCTGCTCAACCGGCCGGAAGTCCGCAACGCCTTCGACGACGTTTTGATCGAGGAGTTGACGCGGGCCTTCCACGCGGCCGCCGTCGAGCCCGGCGTGCGCGCCGTCGTCCTCTCGGGAGAGGGGCCGACGTTCTGCGCCGGCGCCGACGTCGCGTGGATGCGGAAGGCCGGCTCGTACACGAAGGACGAGAACGAAGCCGACGCCGAACGGATGGCGCAGATGCTGCGCGCGATCGACGCGTGTCCCCGGCCGGTGATCGCGCTGGCGCACGGCGCCGCGATCGGCGGCGGCGTGGGCCTGGTGGCCGCGGCGGACATCGCGATAGCCGCCGAGGGAACCGTCTTCTCGCTGGCGGAGGTCAAGCTCGGAATCCTTCCTTCGGTCATCTCGCCCTACGTCCTGCGCGCGATCGGTCCGCGCTTCGCGCGCGACCTCTTCCTGACGGGAGACCGATTCGACGCGGCCGAGGCGCTGCGGATCGGCCTCGTGCATCAGGTCGTGCGGCCGGGCGAGCTGCTCGCGGCGGGTAACAAGAAGGTGGAATCGATCCTGACCTCGGCCCCCGAGGCGGTCCGCGTCGCGAAGGGATTGATCGAGCAGGTCGCCGGCAAGGCGCCCGCCGATGCGATGGCGCTGACGGTGCGGACGATCGCCGAACGCCGCGCGACCGACGAGGCGAAGGAAGGCCTGACCGCGTTTCTGGAAAAGCGGCGTCCGGCGTGGGCGCCGGAGAGGAAGGGATGAAAGGCACGCAGAAGAAGTTCACCTGTCAAAAATGCGGAAAGGTCTTCACGGCCTGGCGTCCGGACGAGCTGCCGGGCGCCCCCGTGAAGTGCTACTTCTGCGGCAACCAGTTCCAGGACGAGGCGGCGAAGCGTCCTCCGTTGGTCGCTCCGGCTCCGGCGGCCGAGCCGGCGGCACCCGCCGCCCCGGCGGCGTCGGAGGCCGCGGCGCCGGAGACCGCCGAGTCCAAGGCCAACTGAAGAGACCGCGCATGCGCCGCCTTCGCCTCGCCGCGCTGTTTCTCTTTGCCAGCTCGGCGGCTTTCGCCCAGGAAGCCGCGCCGGCGGTGATCGAGCGACTGACCGGGCCATCCTCGCGGCTCGGACCGGACCTGCGAGTCTTGACCGACGAGATCGGCGGGCGCGTCACCGGGAGCAGCGGCTACGAGAAGGCGTTGCGCTGGGGGATCGACGCGTTCAAGCGCGCCGGAGTCGATACGGTCAAGCTCGAGACTTACCCCGTGCCCGCGAAATGGGAAGCGGTTTCGGCCTCGGCCGAGGTTCTCGAGCCGGTCCGTTTTCCGCTGCGCGTCGTCTCCTTCGGCCTCGCGCCATCCACGCCGGGAGTACTCGCCGCGGCGGTCGTGGACGCCGGGTTCGGCAAGCGCGAAGACTTCCAGAAGCTCGGCGCGGCCGCCCGAGGCGCGATCGTGCTGGTGCGATCGAACCCAATGAACAGCTTCGCGGATCTCTTCGCCGAGTACCAGAACGCCCCCGAGATGATGCGCTCGGCGGTGGATGCGGGCGCCGCTGCGATCCTGTTCGTCTCGACGCGGCCTCGCGACTTGCTCTACCGGCACACGATCACGTGGGGTCCCATCGCCCCGATCCCGATGGCGCAAGTCGCCCGCGAGGACGGGCTGCGCCTGGCCCGGCTGCTGGAAAAGGGAGCAAAGGCGAAGGCGTCGCTGGACTTGAACAACAAGATCGGCGGCCCGTGGCAGGCCTCCAACGTCGTGGCCGAGATCCGCGGCTCGGAGAAGCCCGAGGAGATCGTGCTGCTCGGAGCCCATCTCGACGCCTGGGATCTGGGCACCGGGGCCCTCGACAACGGCGTGAATTGCGCGCTCGTCACCGACGTCGCGCGGGCCATCGCCGCGGGCCCGCGGCCCCGGCGCACCGTTCGCTTTGTCCTATTCACGAGCGAGGAGACGGGGCTGCTCGGCTCGCGGGGATACGTGCGCACGCATCGCGCCGAGATGCCGCGGCACATCGCGGTCGTCATCCACGACATCGGCGACGGAAAGGTGGTCGGTTATTTCACCAACGGGCGGCCGGATCTGGACGCGCGCGTCAAGACGATCCTCGCGCCGGTCGCATCGTGGGGCGCGGACGGGGTCGATGAGGAAGCGATCCTGGGCACCGACAACTTCGACTTTCTCCTGGAAGGAGTTCCCAACCTCGTCGCCAATCAGGAGACGGATCGTTATCTGGCTGACTATCACGCCGAGTCGGACACGTTCGACAAGGTCGACCTCGAAAGCGCCCGCAAGAACGCGGCGGTGGCGGCGGTCGCCGTTCTCGGCATCGCGAATTCGCCGACGATCCTCGCTCCCCGGCAGACGCGCGCCGAAGTCGAGAAGATCCTGCTCGATCCGCGCTGGAAGCTCGCCGAGCAGATGAAGGCGTACGATCTCTGGAAACAGTGGGAGTCGGGCGAGCGCGGGCGGGAGGTTGGCGGACGGTGAAGCGACTCCTCATCGCCAATCGCGGCGAGATCGCGGTTCGGGTGGCGCGCACGGCGCGGGAGATGGGGATCCGAACCGTCGCGGTCTACGCCGACTCGGACGCGGGCGCTTTCCACGTGAAGTCCGCGGACGAGGCCGCCTCCCTCGGCGGAGGACCTCCCTGGGAGACGTACCTGTCGATCCCGAGAATTCTCGAGGCCGCGCGCGCGACCGGCGCCGACGCCGTCCATCCCGGCTACGGCTTTCTCTCCGAGAACGCCGAATTCGCGAAAGCCGTCGCGGCGGCCGGTCTGGTGTGGGTGGGCCCGTCTCCGCGCGCGATCGAGACGATGGGCGACAAGCTCCGGGCACGGGCCGTGATGGAGGCCGCGGGCGTGCCAGTCGTGCCGGGCTCGCGCGCCGGCTCGCTCGGCGACGCGGACCTGGAGAAAGAGGCCCGCCGAATCGGCTTCCCGCTGCTCGTCAAGGCGTCCGCGGGAGGCGGAGGCAAGGGCATGGCTCGGGTCGAGCGCGCGGAGGATCTTCCGGCGGCGCTTTCGGAGGGCCGGCGTCTGGCGCGGGCCGCGTTCGGCGACGGAACCGTGTATCTCGAGAAGCTCCTCGAGGGCTGCCGCCACGTCGAGTTCCAGGTTTTCGGCGATTCCGCCGGAAACGTCGTGTCGCTCTTCGAGCGCGAGTGCAGCGTGCAGCGCCGGCACCAGAAGATCGTGGAAGAGACGCCGAGCGCGGCGCTCGACCCGAAGCTGCGCGCGGCGATGGGCTCTGCCGCCGTCGCCGCGGCGCGCGCCGTGAACTACACGGGCGCCGGAACGATCGAGTTCCTCGTGGACCGCGACCGGCGCTTTCACTTCCTGGAGATGAACACGCGCCTCCAGGTCGAGCATCCGATCACCGAGGAAACGCTGGGCATCGACCTCGTGCGCGCCCAGATCGACGTGGCGTCAGGGGAGCCGCTGCCGGCGGCGTGGCGCGATGGAACGCTTGCGCCGCGCGGCCATGCCGTCGAGCTGCGCCTCTACGCCGAGGATCCGGTCGACTTTCTCCCGCGGGCCGGGAAGATCCTGGCCTGGCAGGTTCCCGAGGGTCCGGGCGTGCGCGTCGACGCCGGCGTCGACGAGGGGAGCGTGGTGGGGCTGGAGTACGACCCGCTCCTTGCCAAGCTCGTGATCTCCGCGGGGAGCCGCGGAGCGGCGATCGCGCGGGCGAGACGAGCGCTTTCCGAGTGGATCGTCCTCGGCGTCGAGACGAATCTTCCTCTCCTCGCCGAGACGCTCGAGTCGCCGGCGTTCGCCTCGGGGGACTACACGACCGACCTCGTCGAGAGCCTCCCGCGCTCCAGCGCCGGTGAGCCTCCCGACGCCGCCTGGATCGCGGCGGCTCTGGCGCAGAATGCGGGCTCATCCGTGACGCCGGCGACTCACGAAGCCGTGGATCCCTGGAGCGCGCCGTCGGGCTGGAGGGCTGGAGCGTGAGCGCCGACCGGCTGACATCCGGCGAGAGCGCCCGCGTCGTCCGGCTCGAGCGCGGCGCGGCGCATCTCGACGATCGCCGCGTGCCCTTCGAAGTGCGCGGCAACGCGGCCCGCGCTGGCGCGCCCATCGAGATCGTGATGGACGGCCGCGTGCACCGGGCCGCGGCCCTTCGCGACGGCGACCGGATCTTCGTCTGGGTCGACGGACGGACGTTCGTGTTTGAGCGCGAACAGCGGCGTCGCACGCGAACGGCCTCCGATCATTCCGGAGATCTCCTGTCGCCGATGCCGGGGCGCGTCCGCAAGACGCTGGTCGCCCCCGGAGATCCCGTCCGGCGAGGCCAGCCGCTTCTCGTCCTCGAGGCGATGAAGATGGAGCATTCGATTCGCGCGCCGCGCGACGGCGCGGTCCGGAGGCTACTCGTGCGCGAGGGAGATCTCGTCGACGCGGGCGTGGAGCTGGCGGAAATCTCGTCATAATGGTGTCCTGATGGACACCTGGGAAGAACACTCGCTGCGCCGCCCGCACCTGCCCGAGCACGTCACGGTCTACGAGGTCGGCCCGCGGGACGGCCTCCAGAACGAAGCCGAGACCATCCCCGTCGAAGCCCGCGTGGAGTTCATCGACCGCCTGACCGACGCGGGCCTCCCGGCGATCGAGGTGGGTTCGTTCGTGTCTCCGAAGGCGATCCCGCAGCTCTCCGACACCGCCGCGGTGTACCGACGCATCCATCGCGCCAGCGGCGTGCGGTACCCGGCCCTGGTTCCGAACCTCCAGGGCTTCGACCGCGCGCTCGCCTCCGGCGTACGCGAGATCGCGGTGTTCACCGCCGCGTCCGAAACCTTCAACCGCAACAACATCAACGCCGGTGTCGACGAGTCGATCGAGCGATTTCGCCCGGTCGTCGCGCGGGCACAGGAGGAAAAGATCCGTGTACGCGGCTACGTCTCGACGGCCTTCGGTTGTCCCTACGAAGGCGACGTCGCGCCGGAAGCGGTCCGCGAGGTGATCCACAAGCTCCTGGACCTTCCCGTCGACGAGATATCGGTGGGCGACACGATCGGAGTGGCCACTCCGTCGGACGTCTTCGACGTCATCGAGACGCTTTACGAGTCCGGCGTCACGCGGGGCGTGCTGGCCCTGCACTTCCACGACACGCGGGGAACGGCGCTGGCCAACGTCTACGCCGGCCTGCAGTGCGGTGTGACGACGTACGACTCTTCGGCCGGCGGACTCGGCGGCTGTCCCTACGCGCCGGGAGCCGCCGGAAACCTCGCGACGGAGGACCTTCTCTATCTTCTGGAAGGACTCGGGATTGAGACGGGTGTGACATTGGCCAAGGTGGTGGAGGCCTCGCGATTTCTGGCCGGCCATCTCGGCCACCGGCCGCCCGGCAGATACCTCGCATCCGTGTGGGAGCCGGCGGCGAGTTGACAGAATCTCCCGTTAAGTGTAACCTCCTGCACTACATAAGGTTAACTCAGTGGCAAAGCGAATCCTGTTGGCAGATGACAGTCTGACGATTCAGAAGGTCGTGGAACTGACGTTCTCCGATAGCGAATACGACCTCGTGTGCGTTCCCAATGGGCAACGCGCCCTCGACAAAGTCGCCGAGCAGGCCCCCGATCTGATCCTGGCCGACGTCGTGATGCCGGAGAAAAACGGCTACGAGGTCTGCGAGGCCATCAAGGCGAATTCCGCGACCTCTCGGATACCGGTGGTGCTCCTCTCGGGCACCTTCGAGCCGTTCGACCGTGACCGCGCGGAGAGGCTGGGCTGCGACGCCATCGTTTCCAAGCCCTTCGACTCCCAGCAACTCCTGCGGCAGGTCGAGGCTCTGCTATCGCGACCCCAGGACGACGTCGCCCCGGCCCATACGGTAGCGATCCCCGTGATGCCCAATCCCGCGCCTCCGCCTCCGGCCGCGGAGGAGCGCCGGCCGACCGAGGCCGGGTTCTCGTCGGAGGACTTCACCGGGCGGATTCGCCGTCCGGCGGGCGTCGATGGCGGCGCCGACATGTTCGAAGAGGAATATGGCCAGGCCGACGTCGAATCCGCGATCGCGGCCTTCGAGAAGGCGCACCCGGAGTTCGCGTACGTCGAGGAGGGCGTCTCCGAAGGCGCGATGAACCCGGAGCCCGACGAAGACCACGAAGCCGGCGAGCCGGAGGCTCCGTCCAAACCGCTCGCCGACTGGGTGCAACAGGAAGCCCCGCGCCCGAACGCGCCTCCGCCTCCGGTTCCCGCCCCCTTCTGGATTCCGCGCGAGCCCGAGCCGGAGCTGCAGCCGATCCCGTTCGCGCACGACGATTCGACGAATCGCCGCCGCGCGCAGACCGCCGCGCCACTCCGCGCCGACGAGGAGCCGACGGGCCAGATCCCGCTCGCCGCCGAGTTCGCCTCGATCAACAGCCGTGAGACCGACGTGCGGGAGCGCGATCGCGACCGCATCACCGACGAGACGCCCGTGGTCTCGGCCGCCCCGGAGCGCGCGTCCGAAGTCGCAGCGGCTCCGGCGCCGGCTGAGGCCTCAGCCGCATCGGCGCCGGCGCCGCCGGCGGAAGAGACGCCCGTTTCCCGCGAGATCGAAGTGCTCGCCCAGACGACGTCGATCGGGCAGCTCAAGGAGATGCTCTCGTCGGTGTCCCGCGGTGAGGGAGCCCTCAGCGACGACGAGATCGATCGCCTCGCTTCGCGAGTCGTCGAGCGCCTCTCCGAGAAGATCGTCCGGGAAATCGCCTGGGAAGTGATTCCGGACGTCGCCGAAGTCGTCATCAAACAGCGCATCAAGGAGCTCGAGGCCGGCGTCGAATGACCTGCGGAGCGCGCAGCGCCCCCGCGGGTCATCCCGAGGAGCGGAGCGACGAGGGATCCCGTGATTAGTTCGGGATCTCTCGCTGCGCTCGAGATGACCGGCCTCTCGGAATAGAAACCCCGCGCCTTCTGATATATGAAAGGGCTCCGAGAGCCCTTTTTTCATGCAAGAAAAGCCCGTCGCGGAGACACTGGCGAAGAGATTCGATCCCGCCGCGTTCGAAGAACGGTGGTACGACCGCTGGGTCCATGACCGGCGCTTCGAGCCGTCGGGGCCTCCCGGTTCCCCGCGTTTCGTCATGGTCATCCCGCCGCCCAACGTCACCGGGCGGCTCCACATCGGCCACGCCTACGGCCGAACGATCGAGGACATCCTCGCGCGCTGGAAGCGGATGCAGGGCCTGCGCGTGCTCTGGGTACCGGGGACCGACCACGCCGGCATCGCCACGCAGATGGTGGTCGAGCGCCACCTCCTCAAGGAGGGCGTGCGGCGCCGCGATCTGGGCCGCGAAGCCTTCGTCGAGCGCGTTTGGGCGTGGAGGAGAGAGTCGGGCGACCAGATCCTGAACCAGTTGAAGAAGCTGGGCTGCTCGCTGGACTGGAGCCGGCTGCGCTTCACGATGGACCCGGACCTCTCGCGCGCGGTCCGCCACGCCTTCGTGCTCCTCTACCGCGACGGCCTGATCTACAAGGGCCGCTACGTCGTCAACTGGTGCCCGCGCTGCGAGACCGCAGTCTCGGACCTCGAGGTCGTGCACCGCGAGACGGAGGGCACGCTCTACAAGATCCGCTACGACGTCGATGGAGTCCCCGGCGGGGCCGTGGTGGCGACGACGCGGCCGGAAACGATGCTCGGGGACACGGCGCTCGCGATCCATCCCGACGACCCGAGGACGGCGGCGCTGCGCGGCAAGACCGCCACGCTGCCGATCGTGGGCCGGCGGATCCCCGTGATCGAGGACCCGATCCTCGTGGACCGCGAGTTCGGCACCGGCGTGGTCAAGGTCACGCCCGCGCACGACGCCAACGACTTTGCCTCGGCGCGTCGCCACGACCTGCCCGCGGTCGTCGTCATCGGGCCCAACGGGAAGATGACGCCCGAGGCCGGCGAGGCCTTCGCGGGTTTGGACCGGTTCGAGGCGCGCAAGCGCGTCCTGGCGCGGCTCGAGGAGGAGGGCCGCCTGGTCGGGACCGAGGCCCACAAGTACTCCCTCGGCTACTGCCAGCGCTGCGACACCATCATCGAGCCGTATCTCTCGGAGCAATGGTTCGTGAAGATCGCCCCGCTGGCCGAGCCGGCGATTGCCGCCGTCGAAAAGGGGGAGGTGCGCTTCGTCCCGGAGGCGTGGTCGAAGACGTACTTCGAGTGGATGCGCAACATCCACGACTGGTGCATCTCGCGGCAGCTCTGGTGGGGCCACCGCATCCCCGCGTTCACGTGCGAGAACGGGCATCTGACCGTCTCCGACGAGGATCCCGCCGCTTGCGCGACCTGCGGATCGACCAGGTTCACGCAGGATCCCGACGTGCTCGACACCTGGTTCTCTTCGCAGCTGTGGCCGTTCTCCGTGATGGGATGGCCCGACAAGACTCCCGACATGGAGGAGTTCTATCCGACCGACGTGCTGGTGACCGGGTACGACATCCTCTTCTTCTGGGTCGCCCGCATGATCATGGCCGGCTACCGGTTCACGGCGCAGGCGCCCTTCCACACCGTGCACCTCCACGGTCTCGTGCGCATCGGCGGCGAGAAGATGTCCAAGACCAAGGGCAACGTGATCGATCCTCTGGAGGCGATCTCGGAGTTCGGCGCCGACGCCGTCCGGTTCACGCTGGCCTCGGCGGCCTCTTCGGGGCCCACGGTCTCCGTCGAACGCGGGCGCATGGAGGGCTCCCGCAATTTCGCCACGAAGATCTGGAACACGGCGCGTTTCACGCTGATGCAGCTGGAGTCGGGCGCTACGACGGCGGATCTTTCGAAGGCGAAGCTCTCTCTTCCCGACCGCTGGATCCTGTCGCGCCTCGATGCGACCGCGGCCGACGTCAACCGCCACCTCGAGGCCTTCCGATTCGACGAAGCCGCCGGGGCGATCTACGCCTTCGTCTGGCACGAGCTCTGCGACGGCTACCTCGAGATGGTCAAGCCGGTCTTCTCGAGCCCGGACGGAGAGGCGGCCGGGGCGGCGCGCGCCGTCCTGCGTAAGTGTCTGGAAGGGTCGCTGGCGCTGCTGCACCCCTTCATGCCGTTCGTCACCGAGGAGATCTGGGAGAAGCTGACGGGCAAGGCAGGTTCCCTGATCGTCTCGCCTTACCCGAGGGCCGCGGGTGCTCGCGACGCCGGGGCCGAGTCGGCGGTCGAGGCGCTGCGCGCCCTCATCACGAGGGTTCGCAACCTCCGCACCGAGCGGGGAGCGCCCCCGACGGAGCCCGTGGAGCTCTGGGTCGATCCGGCGTCGCCGGACCCGTCGGTGCTACCGGCTCTCGAGTCCCTCGCTCCGCTGCTGCGGCATCTCGCGCGGCTGTCGGGGCTCGCGTTTGCTGCGCCTCCCGGCGGCGCCGTGAGGGACGTGGTCTCGGGCCTCGCGGTGGGCCTCGGGCTCTCCCGCGGCGCGGCGGCCGAATCCGGCGAGCGCACCGGAAAGGCTCTGGCGGCGGTCGCCGACGAGATCTCCGCGCTCTCGGCCAAGCTCTCCAACCCCGCCTATCTCGAAAAGGCTCCCGCGGCCGTGGTCGAAAAGACCCGCCAGAAGCTGCGCGAGCTGGAAGAGAAGCGGGCGGCGCTGGGTCGGGTGTGATCGCGTTCGTGGACGGAGAGATTGAGACCGGGCGCTGGCGGGTGCTGGAGAACTACGTCGGCTTTCACGCGATTCCGTCGTCCAACGCCCTGGCGCGCGAGCTGATCGAGACCTACTTCGCCGAGGACCAGGTCCTTCCCACCAGCGTCATCGTGGCGGAGGCGCAAACCGAGGCCTACGGCCGCGGAGGCCGCGCCTGGCTCGCTCCGGCGGGCCGCGGGATCTACCTGACGGTCGTGCGGCGCGCCGCGGAAGGCGAGCCCCTGTCGGTCGTGCCGATCGCCGTCGCCCGCTGGATCCGCGAGGCGCTCGCCGAAGCGACCGGAACCCCGATCGAGCTGAAGTGGCCGAACGATCTCTACGTCCGCCGCCGCAAGCTCGCCGGCGTCATCGCCGAGTCGCGCACGCAGGGCGACGACACGTACATCGCCGTGGGCGTCGGCGTCAACGTCCTGGGATCGGCCGGCGATCTCGCCGTGGCCAACGCCACGACGCTCGAGGAAGAGATGGGGCGGCCCCCGGCGATGTCGGCGCTCCTCCAGGCGGTCCTGGATCGGCTCGACCACGAGCTCGAAGCCCCGCGCTGGGAGGACGAGGTCCGGCAGTGGGAGCGCGTCTCGCTCCACCGGCCCGGCGACGTGCTGACGGTGCGGCGCAACGGGGAAGACGTGACGGGGCGCTACGTCGGCCTGGATCGGGCCGGGTTCCTGAGGCTTCAAACCGAGTCGGGCGAGACGGTCGTGGCTTCGGGAGAAGTCGCGCGATGGTGAGCGCGCCCGCCGCGGGCGAGCTCCTGCTGGCGGTCGACGTCGGCAACACGAACACGGTGCTGGGACTGTGGCGCGGCGGGACGCTCGACCGCAGCTGGCGGCTGACCACGCGACGCGACGCGACCTCCGACGAGATCGCGCTGTCGATCCGGGGACTCTTCGCCTCCGGTCCCGAACCGGCGCCGCTGACTTCCATGCGCGTCATCGTCGCCAGCGTCGTGCCGTCGTTGCGTTTTCCGCTGCGCCAGGCCCTGCGGCAGCTGCTCGATCGGGAGCCCCTCTTCGTCGAGCCCGGCATCAAGACCGGCATGCCGATCCTTTACGACAATCCGCAGGAGGTCGGCGCGGACCGCATCGTCAACGCGGTTGCCGCCGTCGACCGGGTGGGAAGCCCCTGCATCGTGGTCGACTTCGGCACGGCCACGACGTTCGACGTCGTGACCGCGAAAGGCGAGTACGCCGGCGGCGTCATCGTTCCGGGCATCACGATCTCGGCCGAGGCCCTCTTCGAAAAAGCCGCGAGGCTCTGGAGGGTCGAAATCCGACGACCCGACCGCGTCGTCGGCAAGTCGACGGCGGGCTCGATCCAGTCGGGCCTCTACTTCGGTTATCTGTCGATGGTGGACGGCATGATCGACCGCATCGCCGCCGAGATGAACAGCAAGCCTGCCGTCGTCGCGACCGGCGGACTGGCCGAGCTCTTCGGCGGGGGCTCCCAGCGCATCTCGGAGGTCGATCCGCTTCTGACGCTCAAGGGGCTGCGGCTCATCGATGAGCGAAACCGAGGACAGTAGGGCGTACTACGCCGCCGCCGAGGCCGCGTTCATCCGCCGGCGCGGCACTCCGTTTCTGCTCTCGCCCCGGGACTTCGCGCTGTTGAAGGAATGGAGGGCGCTCGGGGTTCCGCTCGAGGCGGTCGAGGCCGGAATCGACGAGGCCTTCGCGCGCCGGGAGGAGCGCCGAGCGGTCGGACGCGTCAACTCTCTCTCGTACTGCCGCGACGCCGTGCTCGAGGCCTGGGAGAGGCGCGCCGAGACCTCGCGCGGCAAGGCCGCGGGATCCGGCCCCGACCCGGACGTCCATTCCGGGATGGCCCTCCTGTCGCAGAAGCTGGAAGACGTGCGCGTCCGGCGCCCCGAGCTCGCGGCTCCACTCGATTCGGCGCTGCGCTCGCTGTCGCGCCTCTCGAGTTCCGGCAAGCCCCCCGGCGAAATCGAAGCGTCGCTGGCACGGCTCGACCGGCGGCTGGCCCGCGAGCTGTCGGAGGCGCTGCCCGAGCGCGAGCGCGACGCCCTCGCCGCCGACGTGGCGCAGCAGCTCCGGGGAGCCGGGGACCGCATGGACCCCGCCACGTTCGAGAAGACCTCGCGCGCCTTGACCCGAAGGACGATCCGGGAGCTCCTCGGATTGCCGAGGCTGTCGCTGCTGTGAGCCCTGCCACCCGTACCGTCGCGATCGAGAAGCTCGCGCCGACGGGGGAGGGGGTTGCGAGGACGGCGGACGGCGTCGGATTCGTGGATCGCGCCCTGCCCGGCGAGTTCGTCGAGACAAATGTATATGAGGTGAGAAAGCGTTTCTGGCGGGGGGCCGTCCGCAGCGTGCGCCTGCCGTCGCCGGACCGCGTCGGAGGGCCCCACGCGGACTGCGCCGGCTGCGACTGGGCGCACTTTGCCGCGGGCCCCGCGCTCTCGGCGAAACGGGAGCTGTTCCTGGAGACTCTGCGGCGCATCGGACGTATGAATCCTTCGAACGTCGGCGAGGTTTCCATCGGGAGGGTCTCCCCGGCAGGCTACCGGCTCCGCACGCGCCTCCACGTCGAGGGCGTCGAGCTCGGGTACTTTTCCCCGGGCTCGCATCGGGTCGTGCCGGCCGACGCCTGCGAGGGGATCGCGGAAGAGACCCGGGCGCTCTTTCCGCAGATCCGCAAGGTCCTCGAGAAGAGCGACGCGAACGTGCGCGAGCTGGCGATGCTGGAAACCGTCGACGGTGCTCGTCGTCTCGCGCGCGTGACGGCCGACGGAGACGAGGGACAGGCGGCCGGGCTCGGAGAAGGCCTCGCCCGGCTGTTCGACGGGGTGCGCGTCGAATCGGGAGAGCGACGGCCGCTCCTGACGAAAGGGGAGACCTCGCTTCCACTGGAGGTCGGAGGCCGCGTCTTCACGATCTCCGTCGACACTTTCTTCCAGGGGAACCGCTACCTCGTCGGCGATCTGTATGCCGCGGTCGCCGAAGACGCGCGGCTCGCGTCTCCGGGCGAAGCGCTCGACGTGTTCGGAGGGGCGGGCCTCTTCGCCGCCGCGCTGCTCGACGCCGGGCATCGCGCGACGTCGGTGGAGGGCCACGAGGGGGCAGCGGCGGATGCGCGCGCGACCCGCGAATCGTGGGCTGACCGGGATCGTCTGGAGACCGTCGAGGCGCCGGCCTCCGAGTTTCTGGCCGATGACGATCGGCGATGGGCGTGCGTCGTGGCGGATCCGCCGCGGGCGGGCCTCGACCGGGAACTCGCCCGCGAGCTCGCACGGCGGACGGAATCCGTCTTCGTGTACGTGTCCTGCGACCCGGCCACGCTCGCGCGGGACCTCTCCGCGATCCTCGCGGAGGGGTTCCGCATCCGCCACACCCGGCTCTTCGACCTCTTCGCGTTCACGCATCGGGTCGAGGCGGTCGTCACGCTCGAGCGCGCGGCGTGATCCGCCCGGTCCTCGCCGGCGCCCGCGCGCCGGCAGCCAGGGCCGCGGTGTGCGCGGTGATCGGCATCTTCGCAGGCTCCTGGTCGGCCAGCGGCGCCGTTCTGGCGGCGGTGCTGATCCTCGCCAGTGCGGCGGCGCTCGCCGTCCTCGCGGCTCGCCGGAGCGAAGGCGCCGCGTTCCGCCTGGCGTTCGTTTCCTTCTGGCTGGCCGCCGGGTTCCTCTCCGGGCGGGAGAGGATCGCCGGACCCGCCCAAATCGCGGCCGCGGCGGCGGCACGCCTCCCGGCGACGCCTGGCCGCACCGACGTCGTCGAGGGAACGCTCGCCGACTTCTGGAACGGCCGCCGGCCGTCGGTCCGCGCGCGGATCGACGCTCGGCGCCTGCTCGTCGGCGGCGAATGGCGGGATTTTCCGGCCGAGGTTTCGCTCTTCGTCGCGGGACAGGAGGATGTCTCCGCCGTCGCCGGCCGCGGCGAGCGGATCCGCGTTACCGGGCATCTGGAGCCGGAAGATCTTCCCGTCTCGGACCGCGAGCTCGCCATGCCGTGGACCCGCTTCCGGATGTCGGTCAAGAGCCCGCTGATGATCCAGCGCATCGGCGGCGCCCTTCTGTCGGTGCTGGCGAGCCCCAATGGCTGGCTCTACTCGCGAATGCCGCCTCCCGGGACTCGCGACGCCGCGTACGAGCGGGACGTTCGGGGACCGCTCGCGGCGCTCCTTCTCGGGCGCACCGCTGAGCTCGATCGCGGAATGGTGGCCCGCTATCGCCGCGGCGGGCTCTACCATCTCCTGGTCGTTTCGGGCCTCCACGTCGTTCTGGCCGCCGGACTCGTGCTCGCCTTCCTGCGGCTCCTGCGAATCGAGGGCAAGGCTCGCGACATCGCCCTGCTTCTCTCCGTTTTCCTGTTCGTCCTCGTCGGAGGCGCCAATCCGCCGGCGGTGCGGGCGGGACTCGTCGTCGGGATCTTCATCGCCACCCGCTTTTTCGAGCGGCCGATCGGCCACGCGCAGGCGATCGGGCTTTCCGCTCTGATGCTCTTCCTGGCGGCTCCCGCCCAGATCTTTTCGGTAGGCACCCTTCTGACGTTCGCGGCGGTCTGCGGAATCGCCCTGTTCGCCGCGCCAATCCGCGCGCGCCTTCCCGAACGGCCCGAGTGGCTCTTCGCCGGGCTCGCCGCGGCCGTGGCGGCGGAATGCGCGACGGCTCCCATCCTGCTCTGGCGGTTCAACGTCGTCGCGGCCGGCGCTTGGCTGACGGCGCCCCTGACCGTTCCGTTGTCGGGAGCCCTCATCGCCGGGGGCGGACTCCTGCTGCTGCTCTACGCCGTCGGGCTGCCGGCCGGACCGCTCGAGGCCGCGTTTGCGTGGGGCAGCCGGGCGCTGGAGCTCCTGGCCGATCGTGCCGCGGGCGCCGCGTTCCTGCGCCCGACTCCTCCTCTCTGGGCCGTCGTCGCGGTGGGAACGCTCCTGGTTCTCGCGGCCGGCGCGCCGCGGGCGCTACGTGCGCCGGCGGCGATCGGCGCAGCGGGGCTCTTCCTGGTGCTCGCCGTACGCCGGGGCCCCGAGGGCCCCGCGCGCGGCTTCTCGATCGAGGCCCTCGACGTCGGCCAGGGAGACGCGATACTGCTGCGCTGGAAGCGGCATGCGATGCTCGTCGACGGGGGAGGGACTTTCGATCCGACAGAAACCGACTTCGGTCGGGCGCACGTGCTTCCGAAGCTCCTCGACCGCGGGGTGACCCGCCTGGACGCCGTGGCGATGACGCACCCGCATCCGGACCACGCGCTCGGACTCTTCGCCGTCCTCGAGGAGCTGCCGATCGGAGAGCTGTGGCTCTCCGACGGGGACGACGAAGGTACCCTCCGCGAGCGTCTTCACGCGGTCGCCGCGCGGCGAGGCGTGCCGGTCCGGGTCCTCTCGCCGCTGGACGTCGTCGACCTCGCCGACGGGGCCAGGCTCTCGGTGCTTCACTCGGGAGGCCGGAAGCGCAAAGCGGATGGCATCAACAACCAGTCGCTCGTGGCTCTCTTCGAGCGCAACGGGAGATCCGCGCTCTTGACGGGAGACGCGGGCGCCCCGACGGAGCGGGAACTCGGCTTCGACGGAGCCCTCTCGCACGTCGACGTTCTGAAGATCGGACACCACGGCAGCCGCACGGCGACGAGCCCCGCCTTCGTCCGCTTGCTCTCTCCCCGCGTGGCGGTGCTCTCCTGCGGCCGCCGCAACCGCTTCGGGCATCCCGCGGCCGACACGCTCGCGACTCTCTCCAGCGCATGCGTGCCCGTGCTCCGCACCGACCTGCGTTCGGACGTGCGCGTGGATCTGGCTCCCGAGGCAACGCGACTCTCCTGGAGAGGGATGGAGCGGCCCTGACGGATCCCGCGCGCCCGCCGCTCCTCGTGGTACTCGGTCCGACCGCGTCGGGAAAGAGCGAGGTCGCGCACGCTCTCGCTCTCGCCCGCGGGGGAGAGGTCGTCTCGGCGGACGCGTTTGCGGTCTATCGCGGCCTCGACGTGGGGACTGCCAAGCCCGACGCCCGCCGACGCGCCGAGGTCCGCTACCACATGCTCGACGTGGCGGAGCCGGAGGAGGCCTTCTCGGCGGGTCGCTACGCGCGCGAGGCGCGTCGCGCCGTCGAGGACTGCATTGCCCGAAGGAGACTTCCGATCGTCTGCGGCGGCAGCGGGTTCTACGTCTCGGCGCTCCTGGGAGCCCTGCCTCCGGGCGCCGAGCAGGACAAACGAGCGCGGTCCGCGCTTTCGCGGTGGGCGGATCTGCGCGGTCCGGCCGCGGCGCACCGCTTCCTGGCCGTCAACGATCCGCTGTCCGCAGCCCGAATCCCCGTTGCCAACCTGAAGTACACGCTGCGGGCCTTGGAGATCCTTCTCTCCACCGGCCAGCCCGCGTCGAGCAGAGTGCCCGAAGGGGACCTCTGGTCCCGGCAATTTAGCGTTCTGAAAGTTGGACTTCGGCCTACTGCCGCGCAACTCCATGCTAGGATTGAAGATCGAGTCCGCCGCATGCTCGATGAAGGGTGGGATGTGGAAGTGCGGCGGCTTCTCGACCAAGGGCTTTCCTGGGATTCGAACTCCTTTCAGGCGATCGGTTATCGCGAGGTGGCCGAGTGGGTTCTCGGACGCATCTCGCAGTTGGAGGCAAGGGAGAGGATCGCAGCGGCGACGCGGGGCCTCGCCAAGCGCCAGAAGACCTGGTTCGCGCGGGAACGTAACGTGCACTGGGTAGCGCCGGAGGATGGCATGGATATGGCGCTCGCGGTGCTCGACGAGGCGAAGGGCAGGGAGACGCAATGAACAAAGCCCCCATCAACGTGCAGGACTCGTTCTTCTACAATCTCCGGAAGGACAACGTACCGGTGACGGTGCGCCTGACCTCCGGAGAGGAGCGGATGGGCCGCCTGCGACGTTTTGACAAGTTCGCCCTCGTCCTCGAGGTCGAAGGCCGCGAGGAGATGATCTACAAGCACGCGATCGCGTCGATCCGGCCCGAGAGTCTGCCTACAGGTTGAGCCGGGAGCCTCTCGCGCCCTTGGGTCCCCGGCTCCCGTCGGTTCCCATGTCCCGTGCGCTCACACTCCTGCGGTTTTTGCCGTGCGCGATCGTCGCCGCCGTGGCGGCGGCCTGCGCCAGCGGGCCCTCGACCTCGGTTCCGCGCGACCGATTCCCGCTGGATCCCCGCGAAGGCCTGGCGGGTCCCTTCGATCCGACGGTCGAGAAAGGATGGCAGGCTCTGCTCTCGCGCGATACGGCCCGCGCGGAGAAAGAATTCGCGCGCGCGGAATCGGGGCCTTCGCGGCGAGCGGCAGCGATCGGACAGATCGAAGCGCTCGTGATGTCGGGCCGCTCGAGCGACGCGATCCCGCTGTGCACGCAAGCCCTGGCCGACCCGGCGCCGACCGCGGCGTTGCTGTCGGCATGCGGCGAGGCGAGCGCGAGGACCGCCCAACCCGCCGCCGCCGTCGGCCTTTACGAGGAGGCGGCCGCCCTGGCGCCGAACCGCCCGGGCCTCGCGGAACGCGCGAACGAGCTCCGCACCGCGGCGGCCGAAGAGCTTCTCGACGGCGCGGCGCGCCATGCGTCCGCCGGCGAGCGCGAGCAGGCCAACGCGGCGCTCGCGCGCGCGCTGGCATGGAGCCCGCGCTCGGGGCAGATCCTGGCCCGGACGGCCGCCGTGGAATGCGAGATGGGCGAGCGGAGCCTGGCTCTGGATCATTACCGGGAAGCGCTGGCGCTGGGCGATCTGCCGTCCGACGCCGAAGCCGCCGCAGCCGCACTGGCGCTGGAGGAAGGAGACTACGAGACCGCGGTCTCTCTCTACACGACTCTGGCCTCCCGGGACCCGGAATACGCGGACCGCGCCGCGCAGGCCCGCCTGGCCTTCCGAATCGCGAACTGGCCCGAGCCCGAGCGGGCGGCCGCGAGGGCAAGGCGCCTGACCCGCTCGGGGGCGGCCAACCTGACGTGGTGGATGTTCCCGGAGGTCCGGGAGGCACGGGTCACGGCGGGGCTCGTGGCGACGGACGTGCTGGAGAGGTCTGATAGCCGGCCGGTCATGCGCGCGATCTCCCTGGGGCTGCTGGAGGTGGATCCCGACACGCACCGGGCGCGTCCCGATGCGGTTCTGACCCGCGCCGCGGCGGCCCGATGGCTCCTGCGGCTGTCCGCGGTCCTGGGCCGGACGGCCCTCAAGCCGGGCTGCCCGGCCCCCTCGGGGACCCCGGTTCGTGCCGGTTCCGACACGATTGCCATGGCGGTGAAGTGTGGTCTTTTGTCAGAATCGGGCGGCTCGGTCATCAGTGGGGAAGAATTCACTCGGGGTCTGGATCGTCTCCGCTCGATGTTTCCGACGGGGGAGGGCCGCGAACCGTGATCGATGCCGCCGTGTTTCGCCGGGTTTCGCTCTTTTCCGAGCTCGAAGCGGGAGAGCTCGAGGCGCTGTCGCGCGTCGCGACCGTCCGCCAGTACCCCGCGGGTGCGACGATCCTTCGAGAGGACGAGCCCGGAGACCAGTTCTTCGTGCTCCTCCGGGGAGAAGTCAAGGTCTTCGTGGACTCGCCCGACGGGCGGGAGGTCGTTCTGACCCACCTGCAGACCGGCGAGTTCTTCGGAGAGATGGCCCTGTTCGAAGGCGAGACACGAAGCGCCTCGGTCTCGTCTCTGACCGACACAGAGCTCGTGGTCCTCGCCCGCCCCGATTTTCTGGCGGTCCTTTCCCGCGACTTCTCTCTGACGAGAAAAATCCTCGCCACGCTCTCCTCGCGCCTGCGCAAAGCGAACGAGGTCATCGAGTCGCTCGCCCTCCAGGACGTCGGCGGCCGGCTCGCGCGGTATCTGCTGCGGCTGGCCGACGAATCCGGAAAGGCTCCGGTGGACGGCTTCTTCGTCGTCAACCGCCCGACCCACCAGGAGATCGCCAACTCGATCGGCGCGACCCGGGAGACGGTGACTCGAATGCTCAAGCAGTTCGAGGACCGCAAGCTCATCCGCGTCAAGGGACAGACGGTCTGGGTGCCGTCCGAGATCCCGCCGGGCGCGCGCGAGAACGAGTGGAGAAGGCGTTGAAGGGTCCCTGGACGCTTCCCAACTTCATTACCCTCGTCCGACTCGCCGCCCTCCCGTTCTTTTTGGTCGCCATCGGCGACGGCCGCTTCGACATCGCCCTCGCGATCTTCGTGGCGGCGGGTCTCTCCGACGGCGTGGACGGGTTTCTCGCCCGCCGGTTCGGGATGAAATCCGCGCTCGGCGCCTATCTCGATCCGATCGCCGACAAGCTGCTGCTGATGTCGTCGTACCTGTTCCTGGCCATTCCCTCTTACCCCGCGCAGGTGAAGGTGCCCGTCTGGCTGGCCGTGCTCGTCCTGTCCCGGGACTTTCTGCTGTTGCTCGTCGCCCTGCTCCTGATCCTGACCACCGGGAAGAAGGCCTTTCCCCCGACCTGGTGCGGAAAGGTCACGACGGTGACCCTCATCGCGACGGTCCTGATCGTCCTGTGCGCGAACCTGTGGGACTGGCCGCGGCCGGTCGTCCTCGTGGCCTTCGGCGCCGCCGCGACGATGAGCGTTCTCTCCGGCTTCGACTACCTCTTCCGCGTCGCGCGCGAGCAGCCGTTGGCCACGGCATGATCCGCCTCCGCCTGCTTTCGCGGGCGGGCTGTCGTCTCTGCGAAGAGATGCGGGCGGAGGTGGACCGCCTCCTCGCCACGGAAGAGCGGGAGTGGGAGATCGTGGACGTGGACTCGGACGACGAGATCGCGCGGCGCTGGTCCGATGCGATTCCCGTCCTCTTCGTCAACGGCCGCCTCTTCGCCAAGACGCGCATCCCCAAGCTCGCGCCGCGCCTGAGGCTGCTGCGCGCGGCCGCGGGGGAACCGGAGCCGCGGTGACGGCGCTCCTGATGTGGGCGGTACTCGCGCTCGGCCCGGCGCCGGATCCGTCGGCCGCGGCCGAGCCCGGGGTCGAGCTCGGAGACCTGACCTGGGTCGAAGCCGACAAGGCCCTGACTCCCGACGCGGTCGTCGTCATCCCGCTCGGCGCGGCTTCGAAAGAGCACGGCCCGCACCTGAAGCTGAAGAACGATCTGATCCTGGCCAACTACCTGAAGGACCGCGTGCGGCGGCGGTCGAAGGTCGTCATCGCGCCGACGGTCCCGTACAGCTTCTATCCGGCGTTCGTCGAGTATCCGGGCTCGACCTCGCTGTCGCTCGGGACCTCGCGCGACACGATCGTCGAGATCTGTCGTGGTCTCGCCCGGTTCGGTCCGAAGCGGTTCTACGTCCTCAATACCGGCGTCTCGACCGTCCGAGCCCTCTCTCCCGCCGCCGAGATTCTCGCTGCCGACGGCATCCTCATGCGATACACCGACGTGCTCAAGGCGACCGAGGCCGTCGAAAAGCAGATCTGCAAGCAGGAGGGAGGAACGCACGCCGACGAGCTCGAGACGTCGATGATCCTGTACATGTCGCCGGATGACTGCGACATGAGCAAGGCCGTCAAGGACTACCACCCCGGCAAGGGCGGCCTGACGCGCGACGCCAAGAAAGACGGCATGACCTATTCCGCCTCCGGCGTTTTCGGCGATGCCACCCTCGCCACCAAGGAGAAAGGAAGAATCGTCACGGAGGCGCTGGTCCAGGCGATCCTCAAAGACATCGAGGAGTTGCGGAGCGCATCCCTGAAGCAGAATTGAATCGTGAGGCGCTGGGGGATCGCCGCCGCCGTGGCCGCTGCCGCGATCGCGGTGCGCTGCATCACGGCCATCGGCGGTGCCAGTCCCGGTAAGCCTCCGGTTCCACTGGTCGGCGTGCGTCTGCCGGCTCCGGCGGCCGGGGGAGGCGTCACCAACACGCCGCCGGATGGCACGCGGACGGCGACGAGGACGCCCACACGGACGCGGACCTGGATCGAGACGCCCACGCGCACGATGACACCGACGGCGACCCCCTCGCCGGTCCCGACGGAAGATGCCCCCGCGACATTCGCCCGCCGGAATCCGGGAATGCGGTGCGCCCGCCGTTGTTCTTCCTGCGGACAGTCATGCTCCACCTCCTGATCCTCGCGGGCGCGTTTGCCGTCTCCTCGCCGTCACTTCCGGCGCTCGAGAGGCAGGTTCCCCCTGCTTCCCACGCCGCGCTCGAGGCGGGAATCGAGGCCTGGCGGCATGCCGTCGCGTCCAGCGCGGTCTCGCGCGCGGACGTCCTCACGGTCATCGACTATTCGCGACCGTCGACCGAGCCCCGCCTTTTCGTGGTCGACGTCGCGTCGAGCCGCGTGCTGTTTCGCGAGCGCGTCGCCCATGGGCGTGGCAGCGGCGAGAACGCGACGGAGCGGTTCTCGAACCTGCCGCAGAGCCACATGACGAGCCTGGGCGTCTTCCGCGCCGGGGATGCGTACACCGGCGCACACGGCCTTTCGCTGCGCCTGGAAGGCCTGGAGCCGGGTTTCAACGACCGCGCGCGCGAGCGCGCCATCGTCCTCCACGGCGCCGATTACGTCAGCGACGCGCTGATCGCCTCGCAGGGACGGCTCGGCCGGAGCTGGGGATGTCCCGCGGTTCGCCCGGCCATCGCGAAAGCGCTCATCGCCGCAATCCGGGACGGTTCCCTTCTGGTTGCGTACTATCCGGATGCCGACTGGATGCGCCGGTCGTCGTTCCTCGAGCGGGAGCTCCAGCCCTAACGAGCCGCCGGCGGCGGGTCCGAGTTCAGGACGTTGAGCGTCGGTCCGGTCGTCTCCGGAAGCACCGGCGAGTCCGTCAAGTAGAGCGTCGCCCCGGGCGTCAGGATGGCGAAGACGTCGGTCACGAACGCCGGCGGGACGGTCACGCGCGCGGCCGCCTTCGGGGAGATGCCGACGCCGCCGCCCACCGTCGCGCCGGGAAGGGCGATGCCGGACCAGCGCATCCCCGCCGGAGAATCGGGAGCGGGCTGCGTGTCGGAGCGGGTCTGCAGCACGAACGCCGAGTTGCCGATGGGCGTCTGCGGATCTGTAATCGTGATTCGCGCCCGGCCGATCTCGATGCCGTTGCGAAAAACGATGATCCTCCGGTCTGCAGCGCTGACGACGACCGTCACGGGGCCGGCGGACGACTTCTCCGGTTCCCAGCGCATCGTCTCGTCCGCTGAGAGGCGGGCTTGCTCGTCTTCGGTTCCGGTCGCGCTCACCGGCGCCAGGAACGCCGGATGCGTGACGTCGACCGGAGCGACTTTGTCGTTGGCGATCACGACGGTCATTCCGACGTCGGTCGCGGAGAAGAGGAGCTGCGCGAATCTCGTCGGCAAGTGCACGCAACCGTGCGACTCGGGATAACCGGGCAGGCCTCCCGCGTGGAGTGCGACCCCGTCCCAGGTCAGGCGCTCCGAGTAGGGCATCGGGGCGTTGTCGTACGTCTTCGAACGATGGTCCTTGTCCTTGTTGAGGATCGTGAATACGCCGGTCGGCGTCACGTGCCCCGGCCGGCCGGTCGAGACGGTCGAGACGCCGATCGACACGCCGTTTCGGTACACGCGGGCCCGTTGCTCCGGCAGGCTCACGACGACGACGAGCGGGCCTTTCGGCGCCGCGTCCGCGTCCCAGATGAACTGGCCCGGCTTGAGGTTCTTCGGATCCGTCCCGATGGGCTCGGAATCCTTCGCGCCCCAGAACGGCACGGTGTCGGCGCCGAGAGGCGTGATCGAAATGAGAAACGCGGCGGCCAACGCCGCAGCCCGCCTGGCTCGAGCTTCCATGATCGGATCCGTCTGGTCGCAGCCTACGCCTTCCGCATCCAAACGCAAGGGTCGCGGTGATATCTTCGAATCGGATGCGGGCATAGTTCAGCGGTAGAACGCCAGCTTCCCAAGCTGGATGTCGCCGGTTCGATCCCGGTTGCCCGCTCCA
>Ga0075424_100000349_pt1 | contig 34676 bp, 26 predicted proteins | sample SoiMethybrSBSTD3_FD_75301 | JGI IMG/M metagenome (GOLD analysis project Ga0075424, IMG submission 75301) | Bulk soil microbial communities from a Populus tree surrounding site in Tennessee, USA - Soil MetaG P. TD hybrid SBSTD3 | ecosystem: Environmental > Terrestrial > Soil > Tree plantation...
TGAGCCCCCACCAGCGAGCGCACAGCACCGCGGCGGCGACATAGAAATACAACGCGAGCGCCCAGGAATCACCGAATGTCGGCGCGGTGTCGTCGCGAGAAGCGAGCGCGACGGTGAAGAGACAGACGAACGCACAAGCCGCGAGTCCGAGCGACGCCACGCGCCCGCCTGGCCGGTGACCCGCTCGTTCCACGATGAGCGCCGTGCCGGCGAGCACCATCCAACCCATGACCACTGTCGTGGCAGGCCACTGGAGCGCTACTGCGAGGGCGGCGAGGGCGAATCCCACCAGGAGGTGGGATGCCGAGCGCCGCAGCCAACCGGCTGCGAGATAAACTGCCCCGAGGAATCCCGGAACCAGGCTGGGACTTTGTTTCACAAGGCTCAGCCCAATGACGAAAGCCATGAGCAGGAATGCAAGCGGGCTCGCGACGAACAGCATGCGCTCGATCAGAACCGTGGCATTCATATCGGCGGGACCGGTCAAGGCCGTGCCAGTGAAGGGGTCACGCGCGAGCTGCTGCCACCCAAGCAGGCCCCACACCGCCACACCTGCGCCGAGCGCGAGCCATTTGCTGGGATCGCTCTCGTCGATCCGAGGCAAGCTCTGAATCAGAAGGATCCAGGCGAAGAGGAGGACACCGAGCCGTGCCTCAGGCCAGGCCCGCTGTCGCGTGACGTGCAACGTCAGCACGGCGGCAGAGGCGAGCAGCCAGCAGCCGGCCGGGCTCACCAGCGCTTCCGACGCGCCGGCGGCGGCGAGAAACAGATATCCGAACAGCGCGAAATCGAAGGTGCGGCGCCAGCCCATCGTATACGCCAGCAGCCCGGTTCCGAGACCGATGACCTCGAGGTATCCCAGGAACGCATCCGGATCCGGCACGGGCGGCGGCAGCACCAGAGGGGCGAGGTACGCCCCGACGAGCGCCCAAATCGCGAGTCCCTCGATCTCGTGGTGCAGCGCGAGCATTGTGACAGCGACGGTGGACGCGGCGATCACCAGGATGCCGACCCTCCGGTCGATCAGGCCGTATGGTCCTGCCGCGGCCCAGAGGCCGAGGAATACGAGACCACCGCCCGCGCCGATCATCGCCGCGCCGTAGCGTCGCATGCCTCCACGGATGCGCCGCTCGCCCCATGCGGCGACCGCGATTCCCGCCGCGATCGCTGCCAGCGCGCGCAGGAGCGGCGGGATCCACCCGCGGTCGAACGCGTACTTGAGGAAGAACGCGACGGCGGCGAGGAGCGCCACGACGCCGACGACCAGGAGGCCCCGTTGGCCGAACCATTGCTCCAGATCGTTCGTGATGCTCGGCGCGGCTTGCTGTGATGCGGTAACTGTGGCAGGGGGCGCCGTGGGCACGGGAGGCGGGACGTCGACGGGTTTGGGTCGCGGCAGAGTGCGGGACTGCTCGGCCAGGCCGCGACCCTGGATCAGCCGGCGGACCACTTCCTCGAGGGCGCCAACCCGCCGCTCGAGTCGCTCGAACGCCTCACGCTGCTCGTCGGACACCGCACCGCCGCCAGGGAAGGGTGTCCCTGAATGTGTGCGACGTCGCGCGCTCGCGCGAGCGCCTCCTTAGTGCGCCGAGAGCGCCTGCTGGAGCGCCAGCCGCACGTGCACCCGCGATTCGCGAGCCAGGGCCTGGGTCAGGCGGGTACGTGCCGCGCTGCCACCGGTGTGCGCGGCGACCTGCACGGCGGACATCGCGAACAGCGGATCCGGATCGGAGATGAGTCGCAGCGCCACCGCGGCCGCCCGCGTGCTGTCGCCGCTCGAGAGCAAGGCCTGCAGGGCGGACGTCCGCACATTCCGATCTTCTGAAGCGTCGGTGAGCTGCTCGATCGCCGCGAGCGCTTTGGGATCGTGAATCCGGGCCAGGAACGGCAACGCCGTGAGTCGCAGCTGGAACGGCTGCCCCGGCGCCACGGCATTGATCAGGAGATCCAGCGCGTCGGGCCCCCGCACCTGGGCGATGACCGACAGCGCGGCGTGACGGACGTTGTTGTTCGGATCGGTGGCGTACATGCCGCTCGCCACCTTGGTCGCGGCCGTCGTGTCGAGCGCGAACAACGCCTGCAGCGCCGCGGCCCGCACCGAGCCATCGGGATCGCGCAGCGCCGAGGCCGCCACGTCGTGGGAGGCGGGGTTATTGTCGCCCGCCATCTGCTGCAACGCGGTGGTCCGCAGCTCCGGACGCTGCTCGTTCAGGACGATGAACCGCCGCGCTGCCGCGGCCGTCGAGTCCTTCACCGCCGCGAGCTGGCCGAGCGCCCAATCTCGCCCTCGCACGTCCAGGTCGTGCATCGCCATCTGCGCCAGCTCGGCCGGGCTTTGATCGCCGGACACGGTCCCCAGCAGCCAGCCGCCCTCGTCGAACCGAAACGACAGGGGTTCCGAGGGCAGCGAAATCGCAAACACTTCGCTCGCCTTGGAGACCATGATCTCCTGGCGCACGACCGAATCCCGGGTGATCACGCGAATGGTCGCCGGGAACCGGAACAGGGGATGCGTCGAGTCGACCTTCTGTGTCTGCGCCACCGTGAGATGCAGCGTCCTGGACGCCGCGTCCCAATGGCGGGAGAACGTGACCTTGGGGTAGCCGATGCCGTACGCCCACTGATCGAAGAACCAGTCCAGATCGCACTGGCAGGTCTTCTCCATGGCGATCGCGTAGTCCGCCGTGGTCACGGGACGATGCGCGTTGTCGACCAGGAACCGGTGCATGCCGGCCCAGAACACGGAATCGCCCAGCAGGCGGCGCAGCTGGTGGGCGACCTGCGCGCCTTTCGGATACACATGACCCGAGAAGAACAGCTGGATCGGGTCGGTGCCCTGATAAATGCCGTAGACGAGCGGCCGCTCGACGTTCAGGTCCGCCCCCATGGCGCCCGCCTGCTGGCCACCCCATTCGAGCACGGCATCGTTCCAGCCGCGCGACTTCTCGGTGTGCACCGACTCCATGTAGGTGGTCAGTCCCTCGTTCAACCAGATGTCCGCCCAGTCCGCGGCGGTGGTCAGGTCGCCGAACCACTGGTGGGCCAGCTCGTGTGCCGCGAGCCCGCGCCCGCTGCCCTGCGGCTCGTCGCCCGCGCCGTGCAGGATGAGATCGGTCTGGGTGGTGGCGGAGACGTTTTCCATCCCGCCGTAGGTGAAGTCGGGAATGAGCGACTGATCGTATTTGGCCCAGGGGTAGGGGACGTCCAGGACCTGGGAATAGATCTCGATCATCCCTGGCGTCTCCCCGAACGCGCGCCACGCCGAGTTGACGGTGTCGGCGTAGGTCCAGTATTCGACCGGGATGCCGCGCCACTGGTCCTGCAGCACGGTGAACGGGCCGACGACGATCGAGTAGAGATACGTCGAAGCGGGCGTTTCCTGTGCCCAGTGCCAGACGCTCTGCCGCCCACCGGGCGCCGGCTTCACGTCCACGAGTCGCCCGTTCGACAACACCTTCTGCCCGGAGTCGGCGGTGACGAAGAAATCCCAGGTGGTCTTGTCGTTCGAGGCATCGTAGGTCGGGATCCAGGCGCGCGTCTCGGTCGCCTCGCCCTGGCTCCAGATCACGTTGCGGCGCGGCACGAAATAGAGCCCGCGCTCGGGCGTGCCGTGGTAGGCGAGGGTGAACTCGACGGTGTCGCCAACGGCCGCTCGGCGCCCGAGCCGCACCGTGACGTGGCTCGTGTCGGCGGTCACTCGTAGCGTTCGCCCCCTCGCATCCGTCGCCTTGTCGATCGTGAGATTCTCGGCGTCGAGCCGGATCGTGTCGGTGGGCGCGAGCGTGATCGCAACCCGGGTGGTGACCTCCCCCAGCAGCGTGCGGTGGGGAACGTCGAACCTGAGGCGCATCGTCTGATGCAGCAGATCGAAGCGTCGTGGCTCCTGGGGCCACACGCGGGGCGCCACGTACGCGCCCACCGTCCCGGTCGCCCGCTGGGCCGCGAGCGGCCGCAGGGCAATCAGCAGCGTGAGCGTCATGGAAAACCGTCTGATCATTGGGCACGCTCGGGAGGCAACGTCGTGCGGAATTCGCGCGTGTTCTTGTTGATCGAATCAGCGATCGTCAGGGCGCGGAGCGCGGCCGCGGGATCCTTGCCCTGGAGCGCCTGCGACAGCGCCGCGTAGGTCAAACCGTACAGGCCGAGGATGCCTTCCGACGGCCGGTCGACCCATCCTCTGGGCCGCCGCCGGGCGGCGCTCGACCCGTGATACACGTCGATCGCCAGCGCCTTGGAGCGTTGCAGGTTGATCCAGCCGAATCCACCCAGCAGCTGGATGCTGTCGCTCGCGGTGATCGGCTGCGGGCGAAGCGCGCGCGCGAAGCCGTGTCCCTCGAGATAGGGCGTGAGCCCGAACTCGTCGGCGTAGGTGCCGACGGTGCGGGAGAAATACACCGGGCGCTTGCCCATCTGGTCCCGGATCGCCTCGAGCACCACGATGTCGGCTTTCTCGAGGTAGCCCTGTCCGTTGGCGATGGGATGGATCTGCTCCGGATCGAGCGTGACCTGCACGCCGCCCAGGTTCAGCACCTGGCGCTTGTCGAACGGATAGTAGAGCTGCAGGCTGTCCAGCTGCCCCATGGAGAAACTGAGTACCGGCCCCGTGGGTTTGGGCCACTGCCCGGCGCGGTAGATCGCGGGTCCGGCGGCCGCATCGTATTCGTAGATCGGCCGGCGCTGCATCTGCCGCAGGTACCAGTCGGTGTTGGCGAGCGACAGGTTGATGAGGGTGACGTCCTTGCGGATGCCCTCGACCTCCTGCGCGTACCACAGGGGGAAGGTGTCGTTGTCGCCCGCCGTGACGAGCACGCCGTACGGCTCGACCGAGTTGAGCAGATCGGCGGCGAAATCGCGCGCCAGGGTCTCGTGGGCCCGGCTCGCCGTGAGGTGGTTGGTGAACAGCGGAATGACCGCCAGCCCAAGCACCGGTAGCGCGAACGACCATCGTTGTCCGTCGTCGGCGAAGCGCTCGCGCAGGCCGTCCTGGACCCATTCCATGAGGGTGGCGAGGCCGATACCGACCCAGATGCCCCATAAGGCGAACGAAACGACGAAGAAATAGTCGCGTTCGCGCACCTCGCGGGGCAGGTTGCGCGGCAGGTACTGGGAGTAGCCGTACTTGAAATTGAGGTAGAAGATGAGCAACAGGGTCATCGTCGTCATCAGCAGCAGCATCGCGGTGGCGTGACGGCGGTCGGCCTTGAAGTGGCGCCACGCCCCGAGCAGCCCGAGGCTTCCGAACACGGCCGCCAGCATCCACTGCAGGTTGTCTTTGATGAAGTCGTGGCCCCACTGCCACTTGAAATAATTGACCCACATCCCCAGCTGCGCCACGAAATCGGCCTGGCGCTCGGTGATCGGCGGCTTGCCGTACTGCTGGCGCGTGAGTACGGCCCACAGCGACTTCAGCGTGGTCGGTTCACCCTCGTTGATCGGAGGGTAGTGCGCCGCGCGGATCGGGAGGAACACATACACCGAGAGACCCACCACCGCGACGCCGAACAGCGCGAGCGTGAAGCGCCAGTTGCCCGTCGTGGCCGTGTACAGGAGCACGAGCAGGTATCCGGCGATCGCGATCTTGAGGATGGTCGACGTTTCCATCCCTGTCGCCATGATCAAGCCGAACGTGGCCGAAAACGCCAGCCACTGCGCCCACTCGGTCGTCTCTCCGGCGTCAGTGCCCGCCCGGCGGGTCATGAACGGGGGGAACAACAGCACGATGACCACCGGCCCCACCAGCACGCCCATCATGTGGTTGGTGGACGTGAGGGCCAGCAGAAACACGATCAACAGCAGGTGATGATCGTGGGCCTCGCCGGGCTCTTGGTCGTCCCACCGCACGATGAACCACAGGATCAGGGCGATCGACAGCAGGCTCAGCGTGTAGACCTTCTCGTTCACGACGGACTGATTCCACACGGTGAACGCGGTCGCGCTCACCAGGGCGCCCGCCAGCGCGGCGAGGCGGCGGGGCAGGCGCACCGGCACGATGGAGCGCATCCAGCGCTCGCCGATCAGGAACCAGCACGCCGCGGCCACCGCGCTCGTGGTCGCGGCAAAGAGGTTGATGCGTTGCGCGTACGCCGAGGCCAGCGGCAGCATGCCCCACACGTGCGCCATCATGGTGAACAGTGGGTTGCCGGGGGGATGCGGGATCCCCAGCACACGGGCGGCCGCGATGTATTCGGAGGTATCCCAGAACTGGGTGGTCGGGGCGAGCGTGGCGACATACAGCGCCAGCGTGCCCAGGAAAACGAACCCGGCCCAGAGATACGGCGGTCTGGTGTCCTGCGACTCGTATGGATCGGTCATGGGGTCCCGGATGGAATCGTCAGCGCGACGGCGGCGTCAGATCGAACTGGTACGTCGTGTTGGCCAGCATCGCCGTCGCCAGCGACAGGGCCTCGCGCGAGCGGGCGGGATTCGAGTCCCGCGTGACCTCGGCGATCGTATCGAACGTCAAGATATAGGGGAGCAGGATGTTCTGGGACGGCTTGTCCACCCAACCCTGCGGCCGGCGCCGCGCCGCTTCGGCGCGGTGGTACACCTCGAAGCCGAGCGCGGTGGTGCGGGGCACGTCGATGTAGCGTCCCTGGACCCGGCTCAGCTGCACGGTGCTGTCGGGCACGACGACGCTGGTCTTGAGCTCGCGGACCATGCCCTGCGTGACGAGATACGGCCCGAGCCCGAGCTGGTCTGGATAGCTGGCGGTCGTGCCCGCGAAATAGATCGGCCGGCGGCCGAGGTTCTCCTTGATCAACTGCAGCAACGCGAGGTCGACCCGGGTCAGGATCCCCGAGACCGGAAGCTGTGCCGGATCGAGCGCCACGTTGATCGGGCCGAGCCGGCCGGTAACCGGTGAATCGACCACGACAAACTCGGGGAGCGTGTCGGCCGTTCCTCGATAGATATTCCCCATCCACGGCTGCTCGGGCCGGGGCCAGCTGCCGCTGCGGTACCACGCGGGCGCCGTCGTCGGATCGAACGGTGGGACGGCGCGTTGGTTCATCTGTCGCAGATACCAGCTGAGATTGGCGAGCGACGTCACCATCACGGTCACGTCGCGGCGCACGCCGCCCACTTCCTGCGCGTACCACAACGGGAACGTGTCGTTGTCGCCCGCGGTCACGACGATCGCGTAGGGATCGAGCGATTGCAGCAGATCCTGGCCGTAGGCGCGCGCCAGCGTCTCATGGCTGCGCGGCGCGGTGACCCGGTTAGCGACGAGCGGCACGAAGGCCAGCGCCAGGACGGGCGCCACGAGCGCCCAGCGCCAGGACTGCGCTCCTCCCCTCCCCCCGCCTCCGGCCTGCGTGGCCCCGACGATCCAGGAGGCGATCGCCGCCAGCCCCATACCGACCCACACGCCCCAGGCCGAGAACGACGCGATGAAGAAGTAGTCGCGCTCGCGCACCTCCCGGACCACCTGGGCCTGGCCGACGTCCTGGGAGTACCCGGTCTTGAAATTCAGATAGAACACGAGACCGATTGTGAGCGTGAGCACGAGCGTCGTCATGGCGATGGCCTGGCGCCGCTCTGCGCGCCAGTGCGCGTGCGCTCCCACGAGCCCGAGGAACGCGAACACCACCGCCAGCGCGCGCTGCAGGCCGTCGTTCAGATCGTGACCCCACTGCCACATGAAGTACTGGGCGTAATTCTGCATCTGCTGGGCGAACAGCTTCGGCGAGCGGCCCGGATTGGTCGGCCCTTCCTGGTAGCGCGGATCGGAGAACACGGACGGTTTGGCGAACTGCGCGCGCGACAGGTGCGCCTTGAGCGCCGGCCAGGTCGACACCGCGCCCTGGTTGAGATACGGATCGCGCCGCGCGCGAATCGGCAGAAAGGCATACACCGAGGTCGCGGCGACGACCGCGGCCAGCGCCCAGCCGATCACGCGCGGGCGCCCCAGAACGAACCGGTCGGTCATGATCACGAGCGCGAGCACCGCCGGCGCGGCCAACAGCCCCATCTGGTGGTTGGCGCTCGTGAGCATCAGCAGATACGCGATCACCACGAGCAGGCGGTCCGGCCGCTCCTGGTCGTCGTGGTCGCTCCACCGAATGCCGAGCCAGAGCACGACGGCGATGGTGAACACACTGATCGTGTAGACCTTCTCGTTCGCCACCGACTGATTCCACACCGTGAACGTCGTCGCGCCGACCAGGGCCCCGGTCGCGGCCCACACGAGACGAGCCGGGCGTGACGCGACCATGGGACGCAGCCACCGCTCGCCGATGAGAAACCAGAGGGCGGCCGAGGCGGCGCTCGTCGCGGCGGCGAACAGGTTGATGCGCGCGCCGTAGTCGGCGGCCAGCGGCAGAAGCCCCCAGACATGGGCCATGATGACGAACAGCGGATTCCCCGGGGGATGCGGGATGCCGAGGGAATGAGCCGCGGTCATGTACTCGGCGGCATCCCAGAACTGGGTCGTGGGCCCGAGCGTGGCGACGTACAGAGCCAGGGTGGTCAGGAAAACCGCCCCGGCCCAACGATACGGAGGTCCCTCGCGCTGCTCGGTCATCACGTGCTCGCTTAGTGGCGGAATTGCCGGGTGCCGGTGTGCACCATGGCCAGGCCATGTTCGTCCGCGGCGGCGATCACCTCGGCGTCGCGTACCGACCCGCCGGGCTGGATGATCGCTTCGATCCCCGCGGCCGACGCTTCATCTACCCCATCGCGGAACGGAAAGAACGCGTCGCTCGCCAGCACGGCTCCCTTGGGATCGTGTCCCTCGCTCCGTGCCTTGTGGATCGCCAGGAAGGACGCGTCGATCCGGGACATCTGCCCGGCGCCGATCCCGATCGCGGCCTCGTCCCGCGCGATGAGGATCGCATTGGATTTGACGCTGCCCACCGCCGACCACGCGAAGCGCAGGTCGTTCCATTGTGATTCCTGGGGCGCCCGTTTGGTCACCACCTTCCAACCGGTTTCGTTCGCCGCGCGCTCCGGGTCGAAGCGATCCTGCGCCAAGAGCCCTCCGCGCACGCGCTTCAGGTCCAGCGTAGCGCCTCGAGCGGAGCGGGGAAGCTCGACCACGCGCAGGTTCTTCTTCTCTCGAAATACCTGGACGGCCTCGTCATGGAAGCGGGGGGCGACCACGACCTCGACGAACAGGTCGGCCATCGCCTCGGCCGCGGCGCGATCGACCACCGTATTGAACGCGATTACCGAGCCGAATGCCGAGGTGCGGTCGGTGGCGAAGGCGCGCCGGTACGCGTCGACCGGCGCGGCGCCGAGCGCGATGCCGCACGGGGTGGTGTGCTTGATGATCGCGCAGGCGACGCGGTCGCTCCATGGCAGCACCGCCGTCACCGCGGCGTCCACGTCGAGCAGGTTATTGAACGACAGCTCCTTGCCGTGCAGCTGCCGCAGATCCTTCAGGCCGGGCTCGTTGGCGACGTAGAGCGCCGCACGCTGGTCGGGATTCTCTCCGTAGCGCAAGCGTTGGGCGCGATCCATGACGAGGGCCAGGCGGGCGGGGAACGCTTCGTCCGCCTCGCGCGACAGATACCCGGTGATCCCGGCGTCGTAAGCGGCCGTGTGCGCGAACACCTTCGCCGCGAGCGCGCGGCGCCGTTCCACGGACGGACCACCCGCGGGCAGCTCGGCCAGGATGCCGTCGTAGTCCTCGGGGTCGACCAGGACGATCACCGCCTCATGGTTTTTGGCGGCCGAGCGCAGCATGGTGGGGCCGCCGATGTCGATCTGCTCGATCGCCTGGGGCAGCGTCACGTTGGGGCGGCCGATGGTTTCCTGAAACGGATACAGGTTGACCGCGACGAGATCGATCGGCGTGATGCCGTGGGCCGCCATCGCCGCGACGTCGCCCGAATTGGTGCGACGGGCGAGCAAGCCGCCGTGCACCTTGGGGTGCAGCGTCTTCAGGCGGCCGTCCATCATTTCCGGGAACCCGGTGACGGCCTCGATCGGTGTCACGGCCACGCCCTCGCCCCGCAGCGCCTCCGCGGTACCGCCGGTGGACACGATCTCCCAGCCCAGGCCGGTCAGCCCCCGCGCGAACGCGACGATCCCCCGCTTGTCGGAGACCGAGAGCAGCGCCCTCACCAATCCTCCGCTACGGCGCGGACCAGGTCGCCGAGGCTCGCCAGGTCGCGCAGATCGATCACTTCGGCGGGGGAATGCGAGTAGCGCAACGGCCAGCCGAGCGGTACGTCGACCACGCCATACGGCACGAACATCGAGCCGTCGTTGCCGCCATTGGTGGTCCCGACCTGGAGCGCGATGCCGCGCGCGCGGGCGATGCGTACCAGCGTGTCCAGCACGGCGGGCGGGGTGACGGACGAATTGTCGAGCGCCCGCGCCACGGCGCCACGGCCGATCGGGGCCACCGCGAAATTCTGCGGCTCGAGCGGGGCGTCCGCCGACACGAACGTGTCGACCGCGTGGACCCGGACCGGCGTGGTCCCGAGGGACGCGGCGGCCGCCTTCGCGCCTTCGAGGCCGATTTCCTCACGCGTGCTCCAGATGAACGCCACCTGGTGGCGCAACTTTGCGCGATCCAGGTGGCGCAAGGCGAGAATCAGCGAGGCCGAGCCCACGCGATCGTCGAACGAGCGTCCGGTGGCGCGCGTGCCGGCGAGCCGGTGGTACTGCTTCGGCATCGTGATGGTCTGGCCGGCGGCGACGCCGAGCGCGGCAGTCGACTCGGCGGACGTGGTGCCGAGGCTCACGCGCAGCGGCGGGGGCGTGCGAGTCGACGCGACTCCCGAGTCGCGGGGCAGAAAGATGCCGGCCACATCGCCCTGCGGCGTGTGAATCAGCGCCGGCTTGCCCTCGAACAGCGAGGGGAAGAACCCGCCGCGCGTCGCCAGCGCCAGCGACCCGTCGGCGCGTATCGAGTCGATCCGGAACCCGATCTCATCCATGTGAGCGACGATCGCCACCAGCGGATCGCCGCTCCCTTCTCGCACCCACAGATTTCCGGCGCTGTCGGTTTCGGGCCTGGCCCAGGACGGCAACAGCCGTTTGACGACCTCGCGCACCGGGGCTTCGGCTCCGGAAACGCCATACGCCTCGACCAGCTGGGACACGACGTCTTCCGCTTCGGCGATGCGGCCGACCTCCGGCGGTGATCGCCGGGACAGCACAGTGGTGGACCGGGTCGTCCGGGTGACCGATTGTGCGGCTTCGGGGGCCGGAGCCTGCTCACCAGCCATCCAGGCGCGCAGCTCGGCGACCCGCAATTGCACCGAATCGAGGTCGACCGTCTCGACGGACGTCTCGGGGAATCTGGTCGCGAGCGTGACTTCGTAGGTCGTCGCAAACGGGCCATGCAAGGCCGCGAGCGCCGCGGCACCAGGCCGCCCGGCCTGTTGCGTTTGCACCGCGAACCCGATGACGACCGTGCCGGCCACCTTCGGATTCCCCGCGGCGGCCGTCGCGAGCGCGGCGCACGCGGCCCGCCGGCCGGCGGATGGGGCGGCGACGAGGCCGTTCCCGTAGCGATGCGGCTGCTTGGTGAGGGCTACTGGAGCGAGAACGGCCAGCCCCAAGGACTCGACCTGCGCTGCGCTCGCCGCTCCGACATCCACCCAAGCGTCGTCGACCGTGAACGGTTGATCCGCCGCCGCCGGGCGCCCCCGGGTCAAGTGCACCGAGCGGACTCCGACGACACCCGGGACTGCCCCGCGCCGCCCCCACACGGTGACGCGGTGCCCCTCGAGCTGCTGATCGAACAGGGCGCTCACGATGCGCCCCACGCGACGCAGCCGCAGGTATCCGTCGCTCGTGATGTTGCCCACGACGTAGCCGGGTTCATCCACCGCGCAATACGCCAGGCGTCTGGGGGAGCCCGAGCCCACGGTGAGCACGACGTCGCCAAGCCGATCGCGGGTCGCGCCCGGCAACAGGGCGAGCAGGGAATCAGTCATGGCCCGCTCGGATCCCGAAACGGCGGTCATGGCGGCGAGGCGCAGCGTGAGGGCTTCGGCGGTTTGGGCGGACAGTCGGATGGGTGCATGGGAGGACAGCAGGGCGAGGGCCGAGATCCTCGCCAGCAACGATCCCGCCCCCCCCCGTCCGCCGGCCCGCCTATCCGCTTTCATCTATTGTCTCCCGTTGGATTCGCTGTGCGAGGCTCAACAGCACTTCCGGCAACAGCGCGTGCTCCGCGGCCAGCACCCGCTGCGCCAGCGTGTCGGCCGTATCATCGGGTCGCACCGGCACTCGCCGCTGCGCCACGATCGGCCCGCGATCGTAGTGCTCGTCCACGTAGTGCACGGTGGCGCCCGACTCCGTCGCCCGGCTCGCCAGCACGGCCTCGTGCACGCGCCGGCCGTACATGCCCGGACCGCCGAAATCCGGGAGCAAGGCCGGGTGGATATTAACCATCCGCTGGCGGAACCGCGCGACGACCGCCCCGGGGACGAGCTTCAGATATCCCGCCAGCACGACCAGCTGGGCGTCGCCGATCGCCGCCAACAGCTCGGCCGGGTTTTGGGGATCGCGGAGCACGGTCGTGGGAATCCCCGCCCGCCGGGCCCGTTCCAGGGCGCCGGCGTCGGGGCGGTTGGAGATCACTCGGGAAATGCGCGCCGGGGCGGTGGGGGCCGCGCCCAGCGCGTCGATCAAGGCCTGCAGATTGGTGCCGCCGCCCGATGCGAGGACGGCGACCCGCACGGCGCCGCTACTCGTGCGGGCGCTCGCGGATTTCGCGCATGTTCTCCTGTGAGTTCGGCGTGCAATCCCCCGGACTTTCCCGGGTGGCACGCGGATCCACGGGTTTGCGGCCTTCCGAGATCGTGAGCTTGAAATCTCCGGTCTGCCGGACCGGCGTGCTCGTGGTGTTGACGAGGATGGTGAACGGACCGTTGCTCTTGGCGTTGAACACGACGCGGGAGTCGCAGCCCGGCCCGCCGTCATCGTTGATGATCGAGCTGTCGGCGGCGCCGCGCACGATCAGCACCGGATCGAAATCGGACGAGACGAGATCGATCGTGACGTCCTGGCCGGTGCGCGCGCTCAGCGAGTACCGCTGGTAGTACGTGGTGTCGGGGTACAGCTCGTCCGACGACGTCAGCGTGCCGGAGATTGTCTGGCCCATCGTGATGGTGCGTGCCGCGACGGCCGGGCCGGAGCTCCCCGGGGTGCAATCGCCGCTGTTCGGGGGATCGATCGCCTTCCGGCCGGAGCTGACGGTAAGCGTGAAGTGACCGGTCTGGCGGTGCGGCGAGCTCGTCGTGTTGACGAGAATCGTGAACGGCCCGCTCGACGGGGCGGTGAACGCGACACGCGAGGCGCAGCCTGGTCCGCCGTCGTCGTTGATGAGCGAGCTGTCCGCGGTGCCGCGCACGATCAACACCGGATCGAAATCCGACGAGGACAGATCGATGGTGACATCCTGTCCCCGCGACGTCGACAGCGACCAGCGCTGGTAAAAGCTCGTATCCGGATACAGCTCGTCGTCGTTCGTGAGGTCGCCGCTCACCGACTGCCCGACGGCGATCGCGTGGCGCTGGCCCCCCCCCGAGGTCGAGGGCGCCTCGACGCGGGCCGTGACGGTCGGTTTGCGCAGCATGGACTGGGCTTCGGACACCGCCGCAGGATCCGTCTGCATGTTGCGGACGGCGTCCGTGGCGGTGGCGAAGTTCAGCGCCTGGCCGCGCTCGATCGTGCTGCGAATCACCCCGATCACCTGGCTCTGGGCGTTGAGCAGCGGCGCCCCGCTCGATCCATGCGAGATCGGCGCCGAGATCTGCAGCAGGCGCGTCCCGTTCACGACGCGAGAGGCCGAGATGATGCCTTTGGACAGCGTCCCGGGCAGCTGGCCCAGCGGGTTCGAAACGACGCTGATCTCATCTCCATCCTGGGCGCGAGCGCTCGAGCCCCAGCGCAGCATCGCGGGCGGGGTCCCCGGCACCATGAGCAGCATGACGTCCTTCGACGTGTCGGACGCCGCTACGCTGCAGCGCAGGGTCTCACCGTCCACCATTTCGATCGAGCATCCGACCGCGTCGGAAAGCACGTGAGCGGCGGTCACCACCATGCCTTCCGGCGCGACGAAGAACCCGGTACCGGACGCGGTGGTCTCACCATCGGCGTCCAGCGCGTGGATGGTGACGACCGCTTTGCGAATGGTCTCGAGTGACATGGAAGCGGCGGCGGAAGTCGGCTGCTGCTGAGCGACGAGCAGAACCGGGGCAGCGACGAAGGCCGACAGGACGGCGAGGCACGGCGTACGCACGGGGTGGCTCCTAGTAATAGTGAAGCGGGACAGGAGGTAATCTCGCAAACGAGCCCCCCCTATGCCACGGGGCCTAGAATGACGTCGACCGCGGCTGCCAAGTCTGTGACGATCCGCACACCCGCCGCGACGGCCTGGACACGATTGGCCAACCCCTTTCCCGTGAGCACGAGCAGCCCGCGCCCTCCCAGGGCCGCGGCAGGGGCCACATCGCTCGCCTGGTCGCCCACGAACCAGGAGCGGACCGGTTCGACCTGGAACCGCTGCGCGGCTTCTAAAAACAGCCTGGTGCCGGGTTTGCGGCAGTCGCACGGCCCGGTGAAATCGGGGTGATGGGGACAGAACAGCGCCGCGTCGATGCGCGCCCCCTCGATGCCCAGCAGCTCCTCGAGGCGCGCCTGCACCCGATGGTAGTCGGCTTCCGGGTACAGGCGACGCGCGATCCCGGACTGGTTGGAGATCACGACCACCGGCCACCCCGCCTGGTTCAGGCGCTGGATGGCGCCGGCAGCGCCGGGCAGCAACCGCACGGCTTCGGGTTGGTGGAGATAGCCGGGGTCTTCGATGATCGTCCCGTCGCGGTCCAGGAACACCGCGCCGTGACCGGCTTCAGCCATCGAGAGCACCGGCGACGGCCTGGGCCACGGTCGCTACCTGGTCGGGCAGGATCGTTCGCGGGTCCAGCACGACGTGATTGTTCTCGATGCGCGCGATGACGGGAGGGTCGGATGCGCGGAGGCGTTGGATCACGCTGTCAGCAGTCAGCGTGTCAGCTTTCAGCTGGACCAGCCACGTTGGGAGTTTCGCTTCCGGGAAAGAGCCGCCGCCGACTTCTGAAAACCCTTCGACCAAATCGATCGTGTACGCCTTTCTCCCTACGTCGTTCCCCCCTACGCCTTGCCTCCTTACGCCTTCGCTTATCTTCTCTCCTCTATCTTTGATCGCACCAACGTCCTCCGTCAGCATTCTCAAAGTCGGTATCTCAATTCGTGCCCGTTCCGGATCCCGATAGAGCCCCAGTGTCGCTTCGAGCGCCGCCAATGTGTACTTGTCGGCCCGCACGGCGCGCGCGAGCGGATCGGCACGGCACGCCTCGATCGCCGGCTTCGCGCCGAGCATGATCCCGGCCTGCGGGCCACCGAGCAGCTTGTCGCCGCTGAACACCACCAGGTCGACTCCGCTCGCTACGGCGTCCCGCACGAGCGGCTCACCCGTCAGGCCCCAGCGCGACAGATCGAGCAGCAGGCCGCTGCCCAGGTCGTAGAGGCTCGCCGCCGCCCCCCCACCGGCTCGCCCGAGCTGGGCCAGCTCCGACGCATCCACCTCGGCCGTGAATCCCGTCACCCGGAAATTCGAGCGATGCACCTTGAGCAAGGCCCGCGTCTTCGGGGTCATCGCCTTCACGTAGTCGTCGACGTGGGTCCGGTTCGTCGTGCCGACCTCGACCAGGCGCGCGCCGGAGCGGGCGAGGATGTCGGGAACGCGGAACGCGCCCCCGATCTCCACCAGCTCGCCGCGCGACACGATGGCTTCGCCGTCCCGTGCCAGCGCCGACAGGGCGAGCACCAGGGCGGCCGCCGCATTGTTCACCACCAACGCGTCGGCCGCGCCGGTCAGCTCCACCAGTACGTCGCGGCAGATCGCGTGACGCGACCCGCGCGCGCCGCGTCCCAGATCGTACTCGACGCTGGCGTAGGACTGGGCGACGCGCAGCATCGCGTCGGCGGCCGCGCGGGGCAGGAGCGCTCGACCGAGGTTCGTGTGCAGCACGACGCCGGTGGCGTTGATCACGGGCACGAGCGACGGCGTCGCGACGAGCGCCAGCTGCGCCGTGACCGCGGCCGCCCAACCGCGGTCCGGCGCGGATCCGCCCCCGGCGCGCGCTTCGTCTACGGCGGCCCGCACCGCCCGCACCACCACGCCGCGGGGGTGCCCGGAGGCGAGCCCCGCGATCTCAGGATCCGCGAGCAGGGAATCGACCGACGGGAGCCGCCGCCGCGGGTCGGTCATCGATCGCTCGAGTCGGGCTTGGCCCGGGTGGAGTCGGTGGGGGGGCGGGCGCGCGTCGAGTCGGCACGGGCCGCGGGCACCGGCTTTGGTTTCGGCACCACGTGCACCGTGTGCCCCTCGCCGCGCGCGCCGTTCAGGTTGCGGGCACCCAGCACCTCGATGAAATAGCGGCCGCCAGGCGCGAGCGTCGTGTCGACCCGCAGCACCAGCTTGTCCTGGGGGACCGGACGCTGCTCGAGGATCAGGTGAACGGCGGACGTATCCTGTTCCTCGCGCCGGGCGCCGGGCCGGCCCGGCCGGGCGGAGGGGGCGGGGGCTTCCGTCGTATCCCGTTTCGTCGTGTCGCGCGGGGCGCGCGGCGCGGTCGTGTCGTTCGCGGCGCGAGCGGAGTCCGCCGCCGCGCGCGCGCGCGCGGTGAGCGAATCGAAGTCCGCGGGCGTGAACAGACCCTGAACGCGGACCGGGGCGGAGTCGGGCAGCACGACGACGCGCACGCGCAACGAATCGATCCGCAGCGCGGGGTCGAGCGGCTGTGTGAAGGTGAGCCGCACCGCGCTCGAATCGATGGCGTCCGCCTGACGCAGCCGCGGGCCGATCGTGTCGTGGCTGAACGCCCACAGCACGAGGGCGACGCTTGAATCGAGCGTGACGGATGTCGAATCGTAGGCCTCGCGGCGGTCGCGCAGGCGGTTGGTGTTCTGATCGGCGACGGCGTACACCGCGTACCGCCCGCGTGGCAGCTGTTCCAGCCTGAATGCACCGCTCGAGTCGGTCATCGTCAGGTAGGCGATCGTGTCGGGAAGCGGCACGGCGCGAATCAGGCCGCCCAGCAGCGGCCGCTGTTCCACCCACTGCACGGCCACTCCGGAAATCGTGGCGGCGGGGATCGCCGGGCCGGTGCTGAACACGATGAGGCGCCGGTCCTTGGTGGCGTTGCGCTGGAGGTCGGCGATGCCGGGCAGGATTTCCAGGCGATAGACTCGACCCGGCTTCCACCCTTCCTGCGGCTTCACGTGGATCGAGCTGCGGTGCCACGACACCTTCACCGGGCCCCGGGTCGGCGACAGCAGAACGCGGGATGCGAGTCCCGCGGTGCCTCCCGCCCCTCCGGCCGCGCCGCCGCCGCTGCTTGGCTGCTCGTCGATGACCCCGTCGTACTGGATCACCGCGTCGCCGTGCAGGTCGGTCACGACGGCGCCCGATTCGGGATACACCCCGAGGATGACCGGCGGTTTCTCGTCCGGGGGCCCGCCCGGCGGTGCTCCGGTGTTGGCGCACGCCGCGAGGGCGAGCAGGAGGACGGCGTGGAGCCGAGTCAGGAGCAACCCAGCGTGGCGATCTTGCCGGCCAGGGCGTCGCGCTGCGCGCGCCACGCGTGCTCCTTCTCTCGCTCGCGTGCGACGACGTCGGCCGGCGCGCGGGCGACGAAGTTCTCGTTGGACAACTTCGCCGACAACCCACCCAGCTGCTTCTCGAGCCGGGTCAGCTCGTCCGACAGGCGGCGGCATTCCAGCGCCACGTCGATGCTGCCGCCCAGGTCGATGAACAGCTCCGAGCCGTCCGAGAGCACGGCGTGGGCGCCGGCGCGCGACTTGGCGCCGTTGACCTGGGCATTGGCGAGGCGCTGAATCGTTTCCTGCTGCGCTTCCAGCGCCCGCACCGCATCCGTCCCGGCCTTGATGGTGAGCCCCACGCTCGCCTTCGGCGGGACGCGGTACTCGGCACGGATATTCCGCACTGCCGACACCGTTTCCTGCAGCAGCCGGAACTCCCGTTCGGCTCCCTCGTCGATCCAGGTCGCGTCGGGCCGGGGCCACCGCGCGGTGATCAGCTGCTCATCCGTGGTCCGGCCGGGCAGCTTCTGCCACAGTGCCTCGGTAATGAACGGCACCACCGGATGCAGCAGCCGCAGCGCCGTATCGAAGCAGTGCGCCAGCACGGCCTGAGCGGCCGCGGCGCCGGCGTCATTCGACCCGAGACGCGGCTTCACGGCCTCGACGTACCAGTCCGCCAGCTCGCCCCAGGTAAACTCGAAGCAGCGTTTGGCGCCCTCGTCGAGGCGGAACTGCTCGAACGCCGCCGTCGCCTCGGCGACCGCGCGCTGCGCGCGGGCCAGAATCCACCGGTCGGTGAGCGTGAGCGTGGATCGGTCCAGCCGGTCGAACGGCGTCACCTGGTCCGGCAGCTGGGCGAGAATGAAGCGGCCGATGTTCCACAGCTTGTTCGCGAAATTGCGCCCCGGCGCGAACGTCGTTTCCAGGTCGTTGGGATCGAGGATCAGATCGGCGCCGACCGCGCTGCCCGCGACCAGCGTCCAGCGCAGCGCATCGGCGCCGTAGAGCGCCACGACGTCCAGCGGATCGATGCCGTTGCCGAGCGACTTCGACATGCGGCGATGCTGCGTGTCGCGCGCGGTGCCGGTGAGATAGATCGTCGTGAACGGCTGCGTGCCCATGAAGTGGTAGCCGGACATCAGCATGCGGGCGACCCAGAAAAACAGGATCTCGGGCGCCGTGACGAGCGTGTGGCCGGGGTAGTAGCGGCGCAGGTCAGGCGTCGCCTCGGGCCAGCCGAGCGTTGCGAAGGGCCACAGCCAGGAGGAGAACCAGGTGTCGAGCACGTCCGGATCCTGCTCGACCGGGCCCCCGCACTTGGGGCAGGCGGACGGGTCTTCGCGGTCGGCCCATTGGTGTTTGCATTTCGTGCACATGAACACCGGGATGCGGTGTCCCCACCATAGCTGCCGCGAGATGTTCCAGTCGCGGATGTTCTCCATCCAATGCTCGAACGTCGCCTCCCAGCGCTCGGGCACGAAACGGAACTTGCCTTTGCGATAGTCGGCGAGCACCGGCTCGGCCAGCGGTTTCATGCGAACGAACCACTGGTCGGAGAGACGCGGCTCGACGATGGAATCGCAGCGGTAACAGCGCCGCACTGCGTGCTGGTGCGTCTCGGTCTTGACGAGCAACCCCTGCGCCTCGAGCAGCTTCACGACGTGCTTCCGCGCCGCGAAGCGGTCCATTCCCACCAGCTCGGCCGGCACCCGCGCCGCGGTGTCGCCTTTGCGATCGCCGCCGTCGTCGCCCATGGTGCCGTTCTCGCGCATCACGAGCGGCATCGCCAGGTTGTGGCGCATGCCGATCTCGAAGTCGTTGGCGTCGTGCGCGGGCGTCACCTTCACGAAGCCGGTTCCGAATTCCTTGTCCACGCTCGCGTCGGCCAGTACCGGAATCTCGATGTTCGTGAGCGGCAGCCGGACGCGCTTGCCGATGTACGGCGCGCCGCGCGGGTCTTCCGGATGCACGACCACCGCCGTATCGCCGAGCAGCGTTTCGGGGCGGGTCGTGGCGACGGTGACATGGCCGGAGCCGTCGCTCAAGGGATAGCGGATGTAGTACAGCGTCCCGCTCGTCTCGCCGAACTCCGCCTCCTCGTCGGACAGGGCAGTGAGGCAGCGCGGGCACCAGTGAATCACCCGGTGGCCGCGGTAGATCAGCCCTTCTTCCCACAGCCGGACGAACACTTCCCGCACCGCGCGGACGTAGGCGGGATCGAGGGTGAAGCGCGTGCGGCTCCAGTCGCACGAGGCGCCGATCCGTTTCAGCTGCTCCAGGATGGTGTTGCCCGTCGTCTTGACGAACTGCCACACCCGCTCCACGAACGCCTCGCGCCCCACGTCGAAGCGGGTCTTGCCCTCCGTTCCGATCAGCCGCTCCACCACGTTTTGCGTCGCGATGCCGGCATGATCGGTGCCCGGCAGCCACAGCGTTTCCCGCTCCCGCATCCGCTCGAACCGGATCAGGACGTCCTGGATCGTGTTGTTCAGGCCGTGCCCCAGGTGCAGCACCCCGGTCACATTGGGGGGCGGGATGACGATCACGTAGGGTTCGCGGCCGGGCCCGGGCTGGGGCGTAAAGGCGGCCCGCGCCATCCAGGCCTGGTATAGCGGGGACTCGACGTCCTTTGGGTCGTATTGCGGGGGCAGGGTGAATTCGCGTGGCGGCATCCCGAATAATAACGGACCGGGTACCCCTCCACCCGTCTACCCCTCTCGCCGCCTATATTTTCCGTCATGCCGGATGAACCGCAGGTCATTCCGCCGATCCGTTTTCTCCGCTGGGTCCTGCTGGCCGCCGTGATCGCCGGGGGCCTCACCTTCTATTTCCAGCACGGCACCCGGCTTCCGGCCTTCGGGGCAACGCCAGCGGCCGACGATTCCACCGACTCGACGCGCTGACCATGCCGGGCGACGATATCCGTATCACGCTCCCGGATGGGAGTACGAAGGTCCTGCCGGCCGGCGCCACCGGCCGCGATCTGGCGGCCGCCATCGGACCCGGATTGGCCAAGGCCGCGCTCGCGGCGCGCGTGAACGGCGAGGTCCGCGATCTCTCTCGGCCGCTTCCCGACGGCGTGTCCGTGTCGCTGCTCACCGATCGCGATCCGCAGGCGCTCGACGTGTTGCGGCATTCCTCCGCGCACGTGCTCGCCACCGCGGTGCGCCAGCTGTTCCCGCACGCCAGGATAGGGTTCGGGCCGCCGATCGAGGACGGGTTCTATTACGATTTCGAGGTCCCAACGCCGTTCACGCCCGAGGATCTGGAGCGCATCGAGGCGAAAATGCGCGAGGTGACCGCGGCGAACTATCCGTTCGTGCGCGAGGTCGTGGACCGCACTGAGGCCAAGCAGCGGTTCGCGGACGATCCGCTGAAGCTGGAGCGCATCGAGGACCTCGGACCGGACGAGGTGATCTCGGTCTATACCGACGGGCCGTTCGTGGACCTGTGCCGCGGCCCGCACATCCCGGCGACCGGCGCGATCAAGCACTTCAAGCTCCTGCACGCGGCGGGCGCGTACTGGCGCGGCGACGAGCGGCGCCAGATGCTGCAGCGCATCTACGGCACCGCGTGGTTCTCGAAGGACGATCTCGACGGCTACCTGCGCCGCCTGGAGGAAGCCCGCAAGCGGGACCACCGCGTGATCGGCAAGGCGCTCGACCTGTTTTCGATTCAGGAAGACGTGGGACCCGGGTTGATCCTGTGGCACCCCAAAGGGGCCATGATCAACTTCCAGCTGCGGCGCTTCATCGAGGACGTGATCCTCGAGCGCGGCTACCAGCTCGTGTACACGCCCAATGTGACCCGCGAGCAGCTGTTCCTGCGGTCCGGGCACCTTCCTTTATATGCGGAGAACCAGTTCCCGCCCATGGCGGCCGGCGAGGGCGAGTCGGAGTCGGTGCGCTACCGGGTGAAGCCGATGAACTGCCCGATGCATATCCTCGTGTACGCCAGCCAGCAGCGCAGCTATCGCGACCTGCCGATCCGCCTGGGCGAGATCGCCAACGTCTACCGCAACGAGCGCTCGGGCACGCTGCACGGCATGTTGCGCGTGCGCGGCCTGTCCATGGACGACGCGCACATCTTCCTGCGCGAAGATCAGATCGAGGAGGAGATCTTCCGCATGCTCGACATCGTCGAGCTGGTGCTGGGGAAGACGTTCGGCCTGTCCTATCGACTCGATCTCGCGACCCGGCCCGACAAGAAACTGGGCAGCGACGCCATGTGGGACGTGGCCGAGCGGGGGCTCGAGCAGGCGCTCAAGCGGCGCGGCATCACCTACCGCATGGATGTGGGTGGCGGGGCGTTCTACGGGCCGAAGATCGACGTGAAGTTCAACGATGCCATCGGCCGGGAGTGGCAGGGCGCCACGATTCAGCTGGATTACGAGCTGCCCGAGCGATTCCAGCTCGAATACACCGGCGCCGACAACGCGCCGCACCGGCCGGTGATGATTCATCGCGCCATCTACGGAACCCTGGAGCGCTTCGTCGGCTTTCTCATCGAGCATTTCGCCGGCGCGTTCCCGCTGTGGCTGTCGCCGGAGCAGGTGCGCGTGCTGCCGATCGCCGATACGCAGCTCGAGGGGGCGCGCCACATGGCCGACGCCCTGCGGTCGGCGGGCCTGCGCGTGCATCTGGACGACCGGTCGGAGACGTTGAACTACAAGATTCGTGACGGCGAGATCCAGAAGGTGCCGTACATGGCTGTCGTGGGCCAGCGCGAGGTGGAGGCCGGCACCGTCGCCGTGCGCGTTCGTGGAGCGGGGAAGAAGCAGGATATCATCCCGGTGGCCGAGTTCGTGAGGCGGTTGCAGGAGGAGGTTCGCACGCGGTCGCTGACCCCGCTAATATGAATTGCGGATTGTGGATTTCGGATTGCGGATTGGAGAATCGAAGCTGGCCGTTACAATCCGCAATCAACAATCCGCAATCCGCAATTTGAGGAACGGATGATGGCAACCGATCACACGACTCCGGTAATCCTTTCCGCCGTCCGCACCCCGATTGGAAGGTTCCTGGGCGGGCTGTCGCTGCTGCCGGCGCCCAGGCTCGGGGCGCTCGTGATCCGCGAAGCGGTGCGGCGCGCCGGGATCGACGACGGGGCGGTGGACGAAGTGATCATGGGGAACGTGCTGCAGGGCGGGGTCGGGCAGGCGCCGGCCCGGCAGGCAGCCATCCACGCCGGGCTCCCGGGGACGATTCCCAGCCTCACCGTGAACAAGGTGTGCGGCTCGGGTTTGAAGGCGGTCATGCTGGCCGCGCAGGCGGTGAAGGCGGGCGACGCGCAGGCGATCGTGGCCGGCGGGATGGAATCCATGTCCAACGCGCCCTACTACGTCTACGGCATGCGGGGCGGCATCAAGGCGGGCAACCAGTCGCTCGTGGACGGCATGATCCACGACGGCCTCTGGGATTCGTTCTCCAACCAGCACATGGGGAATCTGGCGGAGTACACGGCGAAGAAGGCGGGTGTGTCGCGCGCCGATCAGGACGCGTTCGCCCTGGCGAGCCACCAGAAGGCGGTTGCGGCGATGGCGGCGTGCCGCTTCAAGGCGGAGACCGTGGCGGTCGAAATTCCGGGGAAAAAAGGCCACACCGTCGTGGAGAAGGATGAAGGGCCGCGCGCCGACACGAGCCTCGAGGCTCTGGCGTCGCTCAAGCCGTCCTTCGAGAAGGACGGGTCGGTGACGCCGGGCAATGCGCCCGGGTTGAACGACGGCGCGGCGGCCCACGTGGTCGCCTCGTTGGCCTTCGCCAAGGCGCACGGATTGACCCCATTGGCGCGCGTGACGGCCTACGCCACCGGCGGCGGCGAGCCCAGGGATCTGTTCTTCGCGCCGATCGTCGCGGTGCAGAACCTGATGGCCAAGGCCGGAACCACGATCGGCGACTACGACCTGATCGAGGCGAACGAGGCGTTCGCCGTCCAGGCGCTGGCCGACGGGCGGGCCCTCGGGTGGGATTGGGATCGGGTCAACGTCAACGGCGGCGCCATCGCGCTTGGCCATCCGATCGGAGCTTCAGGAGCGCGTGTGCTGGCGACGCTGCTGTACGCCATGAAGGACCGGGGCAAAGGCACCGGTCTCGCGACGCTCTGTCTCGGCGGCGGCAACGCCGTAGCCCTCAGCGTGGAGGCGATGTAATGGAACAGACGCTCGTTCTGGGGAAGCCGCTCGTCACTCGCCGCGCCGTGGCCGTCGTGCTCGGCACCGCGCTCGTGGCGGCCGCCGCTCAGGTGGCCATCCCGCTGCCCGGGACGCCCGTTCCCCTGACGCTGCAGCCGCTCGCCGTCCTGATCGTCGGCGGCTTGCTCGGCCCCAGCCTGGGTGCGGCGAGTCTCGTGCTGTATCTGGCGCTCGGTGTGGCCGGACTGCCCGTGTTCACCCCCGTGGGACTGCCGGGCATCGCCCGGCTCATCGGGCCGACGGGCGGCTACCTGCTCGCGTATCCCGTGGCCGCTTCGGCCGTGGGGCTGATCGCGTCGCGCGGCGCGGGGATCCCCCGGCTCGCGCTGGCCGCGCTCGTGGGTCTCGTGCTCATTCACCTGGGCGGACTCGCTCAGCTCGCGATTCTCACGGGCAACCTGTCCCAGGCGGCCCGATTCGGCACGCTCCCGTTCCTGGTCGGCGATCTCGTGAAACTGTGCTTCGCCGTCCTGGTGCTCAGTCTGACGATTCGCCCGGTTCGCGCGCGCCTCTGATGGCGCGCGTTTCGTTTGCGGGCCTGCGGCGTTTGTCGGTCGCCCTGTTGTGGCTCGCGCTGTTCCTCGCGGTCGGTGCGGGTCTCTCCATCATCGCGAGTGACCTCGGCCTTCCGGTCGGGGGACGGTGGTGGTTCGCCCGGAACGGTCTCGCCCAGGCCATCGGATTCGGACTCGCCACGCTCTTCGTCGGTCGCATGCTCGACCACCACACCTGGCGGACCATGGGATGGGGTCCGACTCGACGGGTCTGGTGGCGGTTCGTGGTCGGGGTGGCCCTGGGCGGCGCGGCGGCCGCGGCAGCGATCGCCATCACGCTGGCCGATGGCGCGCGCGTCACGCTCACCCCGGAGCCGGCTGCCTACCTGCCCGTCGCCGGTGTCTTCGCGGTTGGATTCCTGGCCGCGGCCCTGTCGGAGGAGCTGATCTTCCGGGGGTATCCGCTGCGCCGGCTGTCGGAGGCGGTCGGGCCGGGCGCGGCGACGGCGCTCCTGTCGATCGGGTTCGCGGTGGCCCACCTCGCGAATCCCGAGGTGAGCACGGTCGGAATGGTGAACATCGCCCTGGCCGGGATCTGGTTCTCCATTGCGTTCTTCGCGGGCGGCATGGGGCTCGCGTGGGGTCTGCACGCCGGCTGGAACGTCACCTTGAGCCTGTTGTTCGACGCGCCGGTGAGCGGCGTTCGCTTCGATGTTCCCGGCGTCGACTATATGCTGGCGCGTCACCCCTGGGTCGGGGGCGGGGATTTTGGGCCCGAAGGCGGGATCGTGGCCACCGTGGCGCTGCTGGCCGGGATCGCATTGCTGTTGGGTCCGCGACTGCGGCACCCGGCGAGCTGGCTCTCACCGGGGGAAACCCCCGCGTGAGTCGCGTGACGGTGGTCGGCGCCGGCACGATGGGGAATGGCATCGCGCACGTATTTGCCCAGCATGGCTGGGACACGCTGCTCGTCGACGTATCGAAAGACGCGCTGCAACGCGCGCAGCAGACCATCGCCGGCAACCTCGAGCGCCAGGTCAAGAAGGGTGCCCTCTCCGCCGCCGAGAAGGACGCCGCGCTGGGACGGATGTCGACGGCCACCAGGCTGGACGGCGCCGGCCAGGCGGAGCTGGTCGTCGAGGCCGCGACGGAAAACCCCGAAATCAAGTTCGCTCTGTTCCGCGACATCGATGCCGCCGCGCCCGTCGAGGCGATTCTCGCCAGCAACACCTCGTCCATTCCCATCACCACGATCGCGGCGAACACGAAACGGCCGGCGCAGGTGATCGGGATGCATTTCATGAATCCGGTGCCGTTGATGCCGCTGGTCGAGCTGATTCGTGGACTCGAGACGTCGACCGAGACCACGAACCGGACGATCGAGATCGCCAAGGGGCTCGGCAAGACGCCGGTCGAGGTGAACGATGCACCGGGGTTCGTTTCGAACCGCGTCCTGATGCCGATGATCAACGAAGCCGTATTCTGCGTCCAGGACGGCGTCGCGACCCCGGAGGCCGTCGACACGGTGATGAAGCTGGGGATGAACCACCCGCTCGGGCCACTGGCCCTGGCCGACCTGATCGGTCTCGACGTGTGTCTCGCGATTCTCGAGGTGTTGCAGCGGGACCTCGGCGAGGACAAGTACCGGCCCTGCCCGTTGCTGCGCAAGATGGTGGCGGCCGGACGGCTGGGCCGGAAAAGCGGCCGCGGATTCTATGACTACCGTCGCTGATCTTCCCTCCGGCGGCCTGTCCGATACGCAGCGCCAGATCGTGGAGCTGGCGCGGGAGTTCGCGCGCGAGCACATCGAGCCGCACGCGGCGGCCTGGGACCGCACCAAGCAGTTTCCGCGCCCCACCATCGATGCCCTGGGCAAGCTCGGATTCCTCGGCATGACAGTTGCCGAGGCGTACGACGGCATGGGGCTGGATACCGTCACCTACCTGCTGGCGCTGGAGGAGATCGCCGCCGCCGACGCCAGCATCGCCGTTTCGCTGAGCATCCAGAACGCGATCCCCGCCACCATGTTGTCGCGGCACGGGACCGACGCGCAGAAGCAGCGCTGGCTGAAGCCTCTGGCGCGGGGCGAGCTGCTCGTGGGGTTCGCGCTGTCCGAGCCGGATGCGGGCTCCGATCCGGCCGGCATGCGCGCCCAGGCCGTGCGCGATGGGGGGGGGGACGGCTGGGTGTTGAACGGGATGAAGGCCTGGGCCACCAACGGCGGCACGGCCGATCTGATGATGGTCATGGTCCGGACCGACACGCCCGAGGAGCGGCGTGGGGCCAAAGGCATCTCCACGTTCATCGTGCCCACGGGAACGCCCGGCTACCGGCCCGGTCAGCCCGAGGACAAGATGGGGCTGCGGGCGTCGAATACGTCGACGATCGCGCTGGACGATCTCCGCCTGCCGGCGGACGCTCTGCTCGGCCAGGAAGGCATGGGGCTCGTCTACGCCCTGGAGGGGCTCGAAGCGGGGCGGCTCGGCATCGCGACTCAGGCCGTCGGCATCTCGCGCCGGGCCATCGACCTTACGGTGGCGTACACGCGCGAGCGGCGCCAGTTCGAAAAGCCGATCCAGGAATTTCAGGCGGTGCAGTTCAAGCTGGCCGACATGGTAACGCGGACCGCGGCGGCCCGAGCCCTGACGCACCTCGCCGCGGCGGCGAAGGATCGGGGCGAGGATATCCGGCAGCTCGCGGCGATGGCGAAGTTGTTCGCGTCCGAGACCGCGATGTGGGTGACGACCCAGGCGGTGCAGTTGTTCGGCGGGTACGGGTACATGCGCGATTTTCCGGTCGAAAAACTCTTTCGCGACGCCAAGGTCACGGAGATCTATGAAGGCACCAGTGAGATCCAGCGCATCGTTATCGCTCGCGGCCTCACCAGCCGATAGCCCCGCAGTGCCCATGGCGGACATGTTCGCGCTGCTCGCGGAGTACAAGCACGAGCAGGTGAGCGTCTATTACGACGCATCGAGCGGCTATCGCGGCATCATCGCGATCCACGATACGCGGCTGGGCCCGGCGCTGGGCGGCACGCGCTTCTGGAAATACTCGGATGACCGGGCGGCCCTGGTGGACGCGTTGCGGCTGTCGCGCGGCATGACCTACAAGGCCGCGGTGGCGGGTCTCAACCTGGGTGGCGGCAAGAGCGTTATCATCGGCGACAACAAGACAACCCGGCGCGAGCCGATTTTCCGGGCCCACGGCCGCCACGTCGAATCGCTCGGAGGCCGCTACATCACCGCCGAGGATGTCGGGACCTCGACGGCGGACATGGAATTCATCCGGGCCGAGACGGAGCATGTCACGGGGCTGCTTGGCAAGTCGGGCGATCCCTCGCCCGTCACAGCCTACGGCGTCTACTGGGGGATGAAAGCCTGCGCCAAGGTCCGGTACGGATCGGACAGTCTTGCGGGGAAGACCGTTGCGGTCCAGGGCTGCGGGCACGTCGGGTACAGTCTCTGCAAGCTGCTGCACGAGGAGGGCGCGCAGTTGATCGTCTCCGACATCGACGAGCAGCGCGTCAAATCGGTGGTGCAGGACTTCGGCGCCGTGGCCGTCAAGACCAAAGAGATCTACGGCCAGAAGGCCGATATCTTCGCTCCGTGCGCCCTGGGCGCCGTGGTGAACGACGACACGCTGAAGCAGCTGAAGGTCGAGATCATCGCGGGAGCGGCCAACAATCAGCTCGCCGAGGATCGCCACGGTCAGCAGCTCGAGGCGCAGGGCATGCTGTACGCGCCGGACTACGTCATCAACGGGGGCGGGCTCATCAACGTGAACGCCGAGCTGCACGGCTGGTCGCTCGAGCGGGCGCGCAACAAGGCGGGCGAGATCTACGACACGATCCTCCGCGTGTTCGACATCGCCCGGGAAGAGGCGATCCCGAGCTTCAAGGCCGCCGACCGGCTGGCGGAACAGCGCATTGCGGCCGTCGCCAAGGTACGGCAGAACTTTGTCTGAGCGGATCTACGTCGGCGCCGATCACGCCGGCTTCGAGCTGAAGCAGCAGCTGGTGGCCGAGCTGAAGCGACTCGGCTACGAGCCGGTGGACGTGGGCCCGAAGACGATGGATCCCATAGACGACTATCCCGACTACGGGAAGCCCGTCGCTGAAGCGGTCAGCAAGGAAGTCGTACGGCGCGGGGTGCTGACCTGCGGCACGGGGCTCGGCATGTCGTACGTCGCCAACCGGTACCCCAGAGTCCGCGCCGCCATGGTCTGGAGCCCCGAGATCGCCGAGTTGTCCCGCAAGCACAACGACGCGAATATCCTCGTTCTGCCATCGCGGTTCATGAGCGAGGCCGAAGCGATCGAGACGCTGCATCGCTTCCTCGATACCCCGTTCGAAGGCGGTCGCCACGAGCGCCGCGTGGAGAAGATCGAGCCGTGACCGACCGCCGTGCCTCGCTCGCCCGTACCGATCCCGCGATCCATGCCCTGATCCGGCGCGAAGTGGAGCGTCAGGAGCACGGCCTCGAGCTGATCGCCAGCGAGAATTTCGTGTCGCTCGCCGTGCTCGAGGCCATGGGGACCGCCCTCACCAACAAGTACGCCGAGGGGTTGCCGAAAAAGCGTTACTACGGCGGCTGCGAAGTGGTGGACGAGGTGGAACAGCTGGCCATCGACCGCGCCAAATCGCTGTTCGGCGCCGAGCACGCCAACGTCCAGCCGCATTCGGGCGCTCAGGCCAACCTGGCCGCTTTCCTCGCCGTGTTGAAGGCCGGTGAAAAATTGATGGGCCTGGCCCTGCCGCACGGCGGGCATCTCACGCACGGATCGCCCGTGAATTTCTCCGGCTCGCTGTTCCGCGCGGTGCCCTACGGGGTCCGCGAGGACACGGGCCGGATCGATTACGACGAAGTGCGCATCATCGCGAAGGCCGAGCGGCCGCGCCTCCTCATCGCGGGCGGCAGCGCCTACTCACGCCAGTTCGATTTCCCCGTCATGCGGTCCATCGCCGACGAAATCGGGGCCACCTTCCTCGTGGACATGGCGCACTTCGCGGGCCTCGTGGCCGGAGGCGTCCATCCCTCGCCGGTGCCGCACGCCCACATCGTCACCACGACGACCCACAAGACGCTGCGCGGTCCCCGGGGCGGGATGATTCTGTGCAAGGCCGATTTCGCCAAGGCCGTGGACAAGCAGGTGTTTCCGGGAACGCAGGGCGGGCCGCTGGAGCATGTCATCGCGGCCAAGGCCGTGGCCCTGGCGGAGGCGGCGACTCCGGCGTTCCGGACCTACGCGGCGCAGGTGGTGAAGAACGCGCAGACCCTGGCTGCGGCCCTCGTGGAGCGCGGGTACGCGATCGTGTCCGGCGGCACGGACACCCACCTCCTGCTCGTGGATCTGCGGCCCAAGGGGCTGACGGGGAAGGAAGCCGAGCAGCTGCTCGACCGGGCCGGGATCACGGTGAACAAGAACACCATCCCCGGCGACCCGCAGTCGCCGTTTGTGACGAGCGGGATTCGTCTCGGCACGCCGGCCCTCACCTCGCGCGGCTTCATGGAGCCCGAGATGGGCCGCGTGGCCGAGCTCATCGACACCGCGCTCACCGGCAAGGACGATGAGACCCTGTCCCGTGTGAAACAGGAGGTTCGTGCCCTGACCGATGCGTTCCCCCTGTATGCGGACCGGGCCGCACCGGTGGCCGCCGCCCGATGAACCGGGAGAAAAGGTAGGGCCCGAGGGCGCGCGGTCCAGCGCATCCCCCGGGCGATGTAGCGGGATATTGTACTGCGGAGTTGAGCCCTCACGTCGTCATAGCGAAACGAGCGTGGGGGCGCACTCGTTGCTCGATTGTCCCGAAAACGAAATGGACGGTGCGGGGGCGACTCGAACGAGTCACCGAGGCACCGTCCACTGGTGAGGCCTCTGCCTCACCCGTTCCGGTTGCTCCCTGCGGGGGAGCTGATGAACTGCATCATATGGGACCCCCCTGGTGCGGGAGGGTTCCGCGGGAGGGTTCCCCTGGAAGTGCTATCTTCTTGACTCATGGCAGACTCCGGATCCCACCGTCCTCCGCCCCGTGGCTCGGGGCCGTTCACCGTGCATCTGGCCGATGAGTTGGAGGTCTATTTCAACGAGGTTGCCCACGGGCGGCCCGTCGGATTCGTTTCGTCACCTAAGTGGAAGCCCCCCACGGACGTGTACGAGACGGCCGAGGACATCGTGGTCCACATGGACGTGGCCGGCGTCCGGGCCGAGGACTTCTCCGTGGAATACTCGGAAGGCGTCCTCACGATTGCCGGGGAACGCCTGGCCCGTCGCGAAGGGAAACGCCACTATCACGCGATGGAGGTGCAGGTGGGCCCGTTCGAGCGGCGCCTCCGCCTGCCAGTGGCCGTGGATCCCACCAGTCTCCGCGCCACCTACGACCAGGGATTCCTCGAAGTCCGTCTCACGAAGCTTCCGACGAGGCTCTCCGAACCGCATTCCGTGAAGGTGACCTGACGTGGAGCGCCTCCCGGTTCTGCCGCTGGGCAAGCTCGTCGTCTATCCGCACGTAGTGGTGCCGCTCGCCCTTTCAGATCCCCGCGCCGTGCAGCTGCTGGACGAGGTGGTTCAGGCCGACAAGCGGGTGCTGCTCGGGGTGGTGCGTCCCGGCGACAATCGGGACATCACCGAAGGGCCGATGATGGATGCCGGCACCGGTGATCTGTATGAAATCGGGACCCTGGGTCAGGTGGTCCGAATGTTGAAGCTGATGGACGGCAGCATGCGTGTGATGATCCAGGGTGTGGAGCGCGCCGAGCTGCACGAGGTGCAGGTGACGGGAGGCTGGCTCACGGCCGCGTTTGCCACAATGGTGGTCGTCGGTGCCGAGGATCCCCGGGTCGAGGCTCTGAAGCGGAATATCGTGGCGCAGTTCGGCCGGGTGATCGACCTGGCGCCATACCTCGCCGACGAGCTGCACGAGGTGCTCGAGGGGATCTCGGATCCCGGCAAGCTCGCCGACTTCGTCGCGGCAAACCTCGATCTTGCACTTCCCGCCAAAGCCGAGCTGCTGTCGCTCGGTGACATACCCCGGCGTCTCGAGCGGCTGGCCGAGCTGCTGGCCGAAGAGCTGCAGGTGCTCGAGGTCGGCAGTCAGATTCAGGAGAAGGTCAAGGCCAAGCTGGACGAGCATCAGCGCGAGTACGTGCTGCGCGAGCAGCTGCGCGTGATCCGTCAGGAGCTGGGGGAGGACGCGAGCGAGGACGAGCTGCAGGACCTCGCCAACAAGCTCGATCGCGCCGGGGTCTCCCCCGAGGCGCGGCGCGTCGCCGACCGCGAGCTGAAACGGCTGCGGCAGATGTCGCCGCAATCGGCCGAATACCACGTCTCCCGCACCTACCTCGACGTGATCGCGGCGCTGCCCTGGGACCGCGTCAGTCCGGATCGACTCGACCTGAAGGCGGCCCGCGAGATCCTCGACCGCGACCACTACGATCTCGTCACCATCAAGGACCGCATCCTGGAGCACCTCGCCGTCCGGACCCTCAACCCCGACGCCCGTGGCGGGATTCTCTGTTTTGTCGGGCCGCCGGGCGTGGGCAAGACGTCGCTGGGTCAGAGCATCGCCGAGGCGCTGGGGCGGAAGTTCATCCGCGTCTCCGTGGGCGGCGTGCGGGACGAGGCCGAGATTCGCGGGCACCGGCGCACCTACGTCGGGGCGATCCCGGGGAGAATCCTGCACGCGCTGGAGCGGTGCGACACCCGCAACCCGGTGCTGATGCTGGACGAGGTCGACAAGATGGGCGCGGACGTGCGCGGCGACCCGACGGCCGCGCTGCTCGAGGTGCTCGACCCGGCGCAGAACGCCACCTTCGTGGACCACTACCTCGAGATCCCGTTCGATTTGTCGGGCGTGATGTTCATCGCCACGGCCAACAGCCTGTCGCAGATTCCCGATCCGTTGCTCGATCGGATGGAGGTGGAGCAGCTGGCGGGGTACACGCCGTCGGAGAAGCTGGCGATCGCCAAGCGGTTTCTGCTGCCGCGCCAGCTCAAGGAAACGGGCCTGGTGGAGGACCTGGCGGCCCTCGCCGATCCGGCGCTGGACCGGCTGATCGGGGAATACACGCGCGAGGCCGGGGTGCGGCAGCTGGAGCGTGAGATCCAGGGCGTGCTGCGCAAGGTGGCGCGCCAGGTGGTGGAGGACAGCCGCGCGGCGGTGAAGGTGACGGCCAAGAATCTCGAGGAGTTCGCCGGCCAGCCGAAGGTGCAGAACGAAGTGGCCGGCCGCTCTCCGGAGATCGGCGTCGCCACGGGCCTGGCGTGGACGCCGTCGGGCGGCGACATCATCTTCGTCGAGGCGATCCAGATGCCGGGGCGGGGCCAGATCACGCTCACGGGTCAGCTGGGCGACGTAATGCGCGAATCGGCGCAGGCGGCCTGGAGCTTGTTGCGGGCCCGCGCGGTCGCCCTGGGCATACCGCCGCAGCTGTTCACCACGTCGGACGTGCACCTGCACGTGCCGGCCGGCGCGGTGCCCAAGGACGGCCCGTCCGCGGGCATCACGATCGCCACGGCGCTGGCGTCGCTCCTGTGCCGCCGGCCGGCGCGCCACGACCTCGCGATGACGGGCGAGCTCACCCTGCGCGGCCGCGTGCTGCCGGTGGGTGGCCTGCGCGAGAAGCTGACGGCGGCGGTGCGGGCGGGGGTCCGCACGGTGCTCGTGCCGGATCGCAATCGACCCGATCTGGTCGATCTGCCGGAGGAGGTGCGTGGCTTGCTCGAGATCCAGCCCGTCGATTCCATCGATCAGGTGCTGGCGGCCGCGCTGCTTCAGCCGGAGACCGCGAAGCGCGCTGCGCGCCCGCGGGCCGGGCGGAGCAGTCCGGGAGCCCGCGCATGAACGACTACGCCGCGCTCGAAGACGTCCTGCAGCGCATCGGCGCGCGGGACGGGCGATTCCACGAGCGGGCGTACCTGTTCGTCCTGGCGGCGCTCGAGTACGCGCAGGGCCGGCTGCCGGCGCGGCGCCACCTGTCGGGCGGCGAGCTGGCCTGGGCGTGCCGCGATTTCGCCCTGGAGCAATTCGGACTGCTCGCCGCAACCGTCCTGGGGTACTGGGGGGTGCGTCGTACCGAGGACTTCGGGTCCATTGTCTTCTCATTGATCGACGCCGGCATGCTGGCGCGCCAGCCGACCGACAAGATCGAGGACTTCAACGGGGTGTATGAATTCGGGGAGGCTTTCAGGGCCGGCTATCGCTGGCCCGGTGTGGAGCGGGCATAAGGGGAAGTGAGGTGGGAAGATGGACGTCAAGGAATGGCCGACCTGCCAGAAATGCAACCACGGCGTGCTGATTCCGCTGTCGGATTATGGGCGCGACGGCGCTCCGATCACGTATAAAGCCTGGGTGTGCACCAGCCTGATGTGCGGGTTCAATGTCCGGATCGATAACGGGGAAATCTCGTTCGGCCGGGCCATCGGGCAGAGTTTGAAATAGGCTTGAGTCCGTCCGCGGTACGCCGGCCCGCCGTCAGCGGGCGCTTCTATCCGGAATCCGCGGACGATTTGGAGCACGAAGTCCGTCGGTTGCTCGAGCCGGTGCTGCCGTTCGCGCACGCGGCCCGCGCCCGCGCCGCCGTCGCGCCGCACGCCGGCTATCTATACTCCGGCGTGACCGCCGCTCACGTCTTCGCGCGCCTCGACCTGCCGCGCGCCATCGTCGTGCTCGCCCCGAATCATACCGGCCGTTGCGACGCCGAAGGCGGCGTCTCCCTGTGGGAATCCGGGGCCTTCGCCACGCCGCTGGGAGAAGTCCCGGTGGACGCCGGCCTGGCCGAAGCGATCCGGGCCGCGTGCCCGCTCGTCGGGGTGGACCACGGCGCACATACGGGCGAGCATGCGATCGAAGTGGAGCTTCCCTTCATTCAGATACGCCGGCCCGACGCCGCGATCGTCCCCCTGCTGCTGGCGTGGGATGTTTGGGAGGCGGCGCGCGCGCTGGGCGAAGCGCTGGCCGCCGTGATCCGGCAGTATCCCGAGCCGGTGCTGCTGCTGGCGTCGAGCGATCTCAATCACTATGAATCAGCCGCGGTGTCGGAGCTGAAGGACGCACAGGCGCTCGACGCGATCGCCGCGCTGGACGGTGCGGAGCTGCTCCGCCGCTGTCGCGACGAGCGGATCTCGATGTGTGGACGGGGCCCCGTCGCCACAGTCCTCGCGGCGGTGCGCGCCCTGGGCGCCACCGCGGCCGAGATCGTGGATTACCGCCATTCGGGGTGGGTCACGGGTGATGAATCGAGCGTGGTGGGATACGGGGGAGTGGTGATCATGTGAATGCGATTCCGGTCCTGTCCGCGACGGAAGCGGCGGCCTGGGACGCCACGGCGCGGACGCAGTATCACATGCCGAGTCGCGTCCTCATGGAGAGCGCCGGGCGGGCCTCGGCGGCGATCATTGTGCGCGAGTTTCCGGACGCGATCGAGCGCGGCGTCCTGGTCGCCACT